>Ga0209458_1000068_pt1 | contig 61939 bp, 58 predicted proteins | sample WorMetLIZAISLAND_FD_187411 | JGI IMG/M metagenome (GOLD analysis project Ga0209458, IMG submission 187411) | Marine gutless worms symbiont microbial communities from Max Planck institute for Marine Microbiology, Germany - Inanidrilus manae... ...
TTAGTGCGCGAAGCGCATCATAGTTGAAACTATGGACTTTAAGTCCCTTCACTTTCAGTCCGTGGCTTGTCCACGGATGAGGACTTTAGTCCTCCAGACTATGGACTTTCAGTCCATAGTGGTTGATTACCCCATTTCCATTTCTCAGACAGCCACGCCCATCGATGAGGCAGCGGCGTACCTGCTGGTAGCGGACGGTGCAGCCGGATTCGAACAGGTCAAACAGATCGTCTCGGAGTTGGTTGCGGTCGTAGTGCGCGCGCAGCAAGTGCGGGAACCTAGCGAGCCAGTCATCGATGTCGGTCGTGTCCAGAGGACCCATGGCATCCAGACGGTAGCAGCGTTCCAGGCCCGTCAGCTTGAAGTGGGCATACCAGCGCCACCAGAAGGGCACCTTGTCGACTTTGTTGCGTAGGCAGGCGATGATGACCAGGACGCGGGTGTCGGGTACGAAATCGCTGAGGTCATCAAGGGTCGTCTGGGCGCCGCGGATGATCTCCGGGAGTGGCGGCCGTGACGTTCCAGCCCCACTGGAAGATAGAGCACCCGCAGGTTGGTGCCGTTGATCCAGCAGACCACGATCTGCTTGGCCGCCTTGTCCGAAACCCTGGAGGCATTTGGCACCGCTTCGAGCAGGGCCTCCCAGAAACTCTGTTCGTCGAAACGTTTCAGACCCAGCGTTATCGCCTCGGGCGGGTTGCCGTCCCCATCCGGCCAAGGATCCAGGTGGACATGGTCAGCAAGATAGGAGGGCCAATCCTCCGGGCAGGCTTCGACTAACACGATTGCTCGGTCGCTACCGCCATCTTTCAGAAGCTCGCGGGTGGCCGCAAGCTGCTTGGTATGGTCCAGCATCTTGACCAAAGGGTGGTCGATCTCGGTGGCATACTCGCCGTCCGAATCGGCCTGGACATCGGCGATGAAGTCAGCTGCCCGCGGGTAGACACGCGGGAGGTTGGCGATATCGATTGCAAAGCCCTTGTCTGTTCCTTGGCGGTGGGTGATGACCGCAACTACCCTGCGCCCGTTGGGATCGAAAACCGGGGCACCACTGTAGCCGTCCCTGATCTTCTTGAGTTCGGGTGAACCCTTGTCCAGGTAGTAGTCCCATGCGGGGACATCCCGGTGGGAGGCATGGGAACGGTAGGTCTTGACGTCGAGGGTCCCGGATAGCGGACGGCCGGTCGGTTCATAGCCGAAGGTCTCGAAGGCTATGTCGGGTGTGCCGACGGACGCCAGCGTCAGCGGCTCTCCGGATGACAGACCAGGGACGCGCAGCACGGCCAGATCCAGGCTGTCGTCGCCCTCTTCGGAGACAACTTCGCACCGCAAACCCCGGATGTGTAGGCTGTTGCGTCCAATCTCGCGGACGACGTGCCAGCAGGTAACGAGCAGAATCGCCCCGTCGTCGTCACGGCCGAATACGAAGCCGGTACCCTGGCCTGGATGTTTGTCGTCCGGGCCGGTGATGCGGAAGACAACATCGGTCCACCAATCCATAGCAGAGGTCCGGTCAGGCTTGCCGTTTAGGGCGCACGGTCAGCTTGAAGCCGATATTCGACTTGCCGGTACCCTGGGCGATGAAGAGCTTGCCCGTGGCCTCGAAGCCGAGCCCGAGCTCGATTTCCACCTGCTCGATGGTGAGGGCCTGGTTCATCTCGGCCCACACCGTGGCGACCGGCTCGACCGCTTTGAGCAGCAGGCCACGCGCCGCGTCCAAGGCCCCGTCGACGCGCTGTGCGGCACCGGCCACGATCTGCTTGGGTTCGTCCTCGGGGTTTGCCTGTACCTCTACCAACAGGCCATCACTCAGCTCGATGAGCTCCGTTGCCATCCGGGGGTCCTCACGCGGGTTTGAAATCCCTCACATTTTCACCGAAATAGCCGCATTTGTCGCCGGTCTCCGGCTCCCACGCCGGAAAGACCGGGAGCCTGGGAGCGAGTCGGGTACAGTTATCGGTAGACGGCACTCGGTCGCGTAACCATAATAGGGCGTTTGGTGCCTGCGGAATCGGGAGAAAACGGCTTCCCCATAGGATGCGGGAGACGCGGGATCGAGGCTGATGTATCCCCACTTGTTACAGCCTGAAACAACGAGTTATAGCGCGCATTGGCTGCTGGGATGTCCTTTTGGCTCGTTCCCACGCTGGAGCGTGGGAGGCAGAGAGATCTGTGGGGATATTTCAGGGATCGAGGAGTCTTTTAACCGCTCCAAGCGCAGCTGGAGTCTCATTAGGCCATCCTTATGTATATCGTTCATATCTCGTCCGAACTCGCACCCGTCGCCAAAGTGGGCGGGTTAGCTGATGTTGTTTTCGGTTTGAGCCGCGAGCTCGAGATTCGCGGCAATGATGTGGAGATCATACTCCCGAAGTACGATTGTCTCTGGTATGGCGAAGTCTGGGGGCTAGACGCTACCTACCATGATCTCTGGGTACCTTGGGGCGGGGGCGGTATCCACTGCACGGTCTATTTCGGCATGGTCCACGGGCGCCGGTGTTACTTCATCGAACCCCACTCACACGAGAATTACTTCAATCGCGGTTCCTTCTACGGATCGCACGACGACGCCCTGCGGTTTGCCTTTTTCAGCAAGGCCGCCATCGAGTTTTTGCTCAAATCGGGCAAGCGTCCAACCATTATTCACTGCCACGACTGGCAAACCGGCCTGGTGCCGGTCCTGCTGTGGGAAATCTATCACCGTATGGGTATGCACGATCAGCGCGTCGTGTACACCATCCACAACTTTCAGCATCAAGGGGTCCATGGGGACCCGGTGTTATCCGGGACCGGCCTGCATCGACCGGACTATTATTTTCATCGTGACCGCCTGGGCGACGATCACAACCCCAAGGCCATCAACATGATGAAGGGCGGTATCGTCTATTCGAGCTTTGTGACCACCGTCTCCCCGAAGCACGCCTGGGAGGCCCGCTATACCGACCAGGGTAAAGGGCTCGGTCACACACTCTCCGTCCACGGGGGCAAGTTCGGGGGCGTACTCAACGGCGTCGATTATGAAGTGTGGAATCCCGAGATCGATCGCTTTCTGCCCCACCACTATGACGTCTGGCACCTAGACGGGAAATACGCGAACAAGGAGGTGCTGCGAGAGCGCCTGATGCTGCGCAAGGACTACAAACCCCTGATCGCCTATGTCGGTCGGTTGGACCACCAGAAGGGCCTGCACTTAGTCCGTCATGCCATGTTCTATGCCCTCCAGCGGGGTGCCCAGTTCGTGCTCCTGGGTTCGAGTCCGGATCAGGGCGTCAACAATGAGTTCTGGGGTCTCAAGCACCATCTCAATGACAACCCGGATATCCATATCGAGATCGGATTCAACGAACAGCTGGCCCATCTGATTTACGCCGGCGCGGATATGCTGGTCGTGCCCAGCATCTTCGAGCCCTGTGGTCTCGCCCAGCTGATCGCGCTACGTTACGGCACCGTCCCCATCGTCAGAGCGGTCGGTGGTCTCGCCGATACCGTATTCGATCGGGATCACGCACCCATGCCTTTCGAATATCGCAACGGCTACGTCTTCGACAACACGGATTTCCCCGCCGTCGAAGCGGCCATGGACCGTGCCATCGGACTCTGGTATGAATTCCCGAAAGAATTCCGGCGCCTGCTTTCCAACGGCATGATCTATGACTATTCCTGGAACCATCCGGCCCACCATTACCTCGCGATCTATAATCACGTCAAGGCCTGGTAACACACCGTGTGCCGTTTCCACCCCATGACGAGAATTATGGAAAGGTCTGAATGAAGGCGCTCGGAAACCAGGCTTTTCGAGCAGCGTTTCGGAAAATCCCATGGGAGGAATTCTTCAAGGTGTCCTTGAATGATCGGCTCCGAGTCCTACGCCGGCTGTGTAGCGCCAGGTCTGCGGGCCTGTGGCGTCGATAAGCTGTTTCTGGAGATCCACGACGCCAGCTTCCCGGCTCGCTACGAAGAAGATACGGGCCGTGGTACACCCTATGCCGGGAGTGCCGCGGATTTTCTAGCACAGCTGGCAAAGTTCGGCTTCAATGGCGTCCAGCTGGGGCCCCAAGGGCTCACGGCCGCGGACAATCCTTCTCCCTACGACGGCACGCTCTTCTCGCGCAACCCGCTGAGCCTGGCCCTATCCCCTCTGCAACGGGAAGGCCTGCTGGAAGCAGACGACCTCGCATCCCTGCTGGCGGCACGCCCAGGGGTCCGAGATCGGGTCCATTACGCCTTTGCCTACGCGACTCAAAAGCGTGCCATCGATAGTGCCTATAGGCGCTTCCGCAAGGATCGTTCGGCTTACCCGGAGCTGGAACGACAGCTGAATGATTTCCGGCGCACTCACGCCCGATGGCTGGAGCCCGACGCCCTCTACTCGGTGCTGTTCGAGGCCCATGGGCGACACAGCTGGCACCATTGGAAGACCCCCGCCGGCGCCTCTCACCCCGACCGCGACCTGTTCAATCCGGCCGTCGGGACGGAAGCGGCCCGCACCGCTAGAAAGGCCAGGCTTCTCGGAGACCACCGAGCGGCGGTCGAGCGTTACACCTTCGGCCAGCTGCTCCTGCATCGGCAGCACCAGCGACTGCGGGATCACTGCAAATCGCTCGGGATGCAGCTATACGCCGACCTGCAAATCGGGTTGTCGGATCAGGACGTCTGGGCCCACCAGGGGTTGCTGCTGCCCAATTACCGGATGGGGGCGCCCCCGAGCCGGACCAATCCCATGGGCCAACCCTGGGGCTTCGCCGTGCTGGACCCCGGTCAATACCGGGCCGAGGACGGCTCCCCTGGGCCCGTGCTCGCGTTCGTACGCTACCGGCTGGAAAAGGTCTATTCCGAATACGACGGGGTACGTATCGATCATCCCCACGGGTGGGTTTGTCCCTGGGTGTACCGCAGCGACAGGAAAGACCCCTTTCTGGCCGTGCAGCAGGGGGCGCGGCTGTTCTCCTCACCGAATCTGCCGGATCACCCGGCCTTGCGGGCCTTCTCCCACGTGGAGGAACACCAGCTCAATACCGAAGGTGCACTGCATGCGGATCACTGGGTGGAATATCTCACCCCGGAGCAGGTGGACGCCTATGCCCAGGTCTTCTCCCGCCTGGTCAGCCCCGACGGCACCACCAGCCACCGCTACGACCTGGTGTGCGAGGTACTCAGCACCCTGCCGCTGCCCCTCAAGCGGGTGCTGGACCGCTTCGGCCTCGGTCGGTTTCGGGTCCTGCAGAAGGTAGATCCACACAACCCCACCGATGTCTATCGCAGCGAGCGGGCCGAGCCCATCGACTGGATCATGCTCGGAAATCACGACACGCCGCCGATCTGGCAGCTGGCCGCGCAGTGGGTCAGGGACGGCAGCGCCCGGGACCGCGCCGAAGACCTGGGAAACCGATTGGTCCCGGCGCACACGGACCGGGAACGTTGGGTGACCGATCATGCCGAGCACGCCGGCGCGTTGGTGCATGCGCTGTTCGCCGATTTGTTGATCAGTCGAGCCCGCAACATCATGGTCTTCTTCGCCGACCTGCTCGGTCTGGAGGAGCAGTACAACATCCCCGGCACGGTGAACGATGCGAACTGGTCGATGCGCGTTCCTCCCGATTACGAGCGGGCCTATCTGTTGCGGTTGGGCGATGATCGCGCCCTCAATCTCCCCTATGCCTTGAGTATTGCGCTGCGCGCCCCTGGGTTCGAGCCGGTGACACCGCAGGTGCTGGCGATGCTCGATCGGGAGGCCCAATATCTGCGCGATCAGGGGCGTCGTTCGGCGCCTCCGCCGACGCTTATTTGAGCGTCCTTGTCCGCTGAAGCTGAAATCAGAGACGGAGCCGCTTGGAGGACGCGACAACACAATTGACAAGTATCGGTCGTCTGCTATCAATTAAGATAGTTTCGAAAAAGGTAGTGGCTCAATTTTAAACGGTGAAATCTCCCAGCCCCGACCTCGTCATTCCGGCAGGGAGTGCCGGAATCCAGGGCCAGGGATGGCAACAACAGTGGGGGCTCGAATCACTCGGTCGCGCACCATGCCACTTTGAATTCAACCACTATCATCAACCGTAAGAGGCAGAGATTATGTTTAAACAACTAACTGCCATCATTGAAAAAGAAGATGATGGATATGTGGCTCTTTGCCCTGAAGTAGATGTGGCAAGTCAAGGCGATACCGTAGGAGAGGCACGGGCAAATTTGAAAGAAGCATTGGAATTGTTCTTCGAAATGGCTGCGCCGGAAGAAATCAATTCGCGTCTTCACGATGAAGTCTATATAACCCACGTGGAGGTTGCCGTTGGGTAAACTCAAGACCCTATCTGGGAAGGATGTATGCAGAATCCTTCAGAAACATGGATTCAAGGAGGTAAGAAGAAAGGGAAGTCATGTTATCATGCAAAGATCAATCGCCGGAAGTACAATTACCATTCCGGTTCCCGATCGTAAAGAAATAAGAACCGGAACCTTGATGTCCGCTATTCGTCAATCTGGCGTACAGCGCACAGAGTTTGAAGAGAAAAAGAAAAGCCGGATAAGAAATTCAAGCGGATGCGGTAAATCGCGCCGCGGCCATAAAGCATGGTGATCGTTGATACAAAGTCCTGGCTGGAGACCGCTGCCCAATGAAAATCTATAACCTGTTCCCACTCCTCGCCGGTCCCTTCGGGGACTGGAAGCCCCATCTGGAGCGCGCCGCCGCCATGGGTTTCGATTGGGTATTCGTCAACCCGATCCAGCAGCCGGGCCGTTCCGGCAGCCTCTACTCCATCGCCGACTACTTCAAGATCAACCAAGACCTCCTGGATCCCGAATCCGACAAATCCCCGGAGACCCAGGTCAGGCAGATAATTGCCCAGGCCCGCGACCTGGGCCTGCGCATGATGATCGATCTGGTTATCAATCATTGTGCGGTGGACTCCTCGCTCGTCAAGGAGCACCCGGAGTGGTGCGTGCGTGAGGGCGACCGCGTGGTCAACCCCTACTGTCTGGAAGAGGACGGGACCAAGACCGTCTGGGGGGACCTGGCCCAGCTCGATCACCGGCATTCTCCGGACCTGGAAGGACTGAGGCGCTACCTGGGCGAGGTCATCCTCTATCTGGTGGAACTCGGTTTCACCGGCTTTCGCTGCGATGCCGCGTACCAGATCCCCAGGGACTTCTGGCACCGGATCATCGAAGACGCGCGGAGCCGGCACCTGGATCTCGTATTCGCGGCCGAGACCCTCGGGTGCTCACCGCATGAGACCAGGGAAACCGCCTCCGCCGGCTTCGACTGTATCTTCAACAGCGCCAAGTGGTGGGACTTCTCGAGCCCCTGGCTCCTGGAGCAATACGAGCTGACCCGCCAGATCGCCCCTTCCATCGGCTTCCCGGAGAGTCACGATACCGAGCGCCTGTTCAGCGAGTCGGGCAACAACGTCGAAGCCCTCAAGCAGCGTTACCTGTTCGTCGCCCTGTTTTCGAGCGGCGTCATGATGCCGATCGGCTACGAGTACGGATTCCGCAACCGCCTGCACGTGGTCGACACCCGGCCGGAGCACTGGGAGGAGCCGGCGGTGGACCTGACCGACTTCATCACCCGGGTCAACCGGATCAAAAGCGACCACCCCGTCTTCCGGGAGGAAGGCCCGATCCAGAAGCTCGACCACCCCAATTCCAACCTACTCATGTTCTGGAAGGCCTCCACCAGCGGCAACAGCGAGGCCCTGCTGACGCTCAACAAAGACCCCTGGAACCGCCAGCACTTCCACTGCTACGACCTCTACCGGCACGTACAGTCGGCGACGCCACTGCAAGACGTCTCTCCGGAATGGCCGGTGGAACACCTGCCCACACCCTTCGATTTCGATCTCGGCCCGGGGATGGGGCGGGTGATGGTCTCCGGTGTGAACTGAACCCCCTGACCACGGGACAGCTTGAACCGCAAAGGCGAAGGTGAGTAACCGTTCAGGCTCCCACTGGTTTTGCCATCCCTGGCACTGGATTCCGGCAATCCCGGCCGGAATGACGGGGTAGGGTCTGAATGATTATTCTGGTGAGCAATGCGGGCCGGACGCACCGCCATTGCGCACACCATCCCAGCCCAAGGTACGGTTGCTATGTCTTTTAATTTCGATCTTCAACAGGTCCGGATCGGGGTCATGGGCCTCGGCTATGTCGGACTGCCGCTGGCCGTCGCGTTCGGCAAGCGTTATCCGACTTTGGGCTTCAATGTAGATACCACCCGCATCGCCGAGCTGCGGGCAGGCCGGGACAGTTCGCTCGAAGTGGAGCCGGCCGAGCTACGGGCCGCCGAGCGGTTGACCTACACCGACGAGGCCGCCGATCTGGCTGACTGTAATCTGTTCATCGTAACGGTCCCGACCCCCATAAATGTGCATAAACAACCGGACCTGCGCTCTTTGAGATCGGCCAGCTATACTGCGGGGGTGCTACTGAAACCGGGCGACATCGTCATCTACGAGTCTACGGTCTACCCCGGCGCCACGGAGGAGATCTGCATTCCCATCCTGGAGCGGATATCCGAGCTCGCCTTCAACTGGGACTTCTTCGTTGGCTACAGCCCGGAGCGCATCAACCCCGGCGACAAAGAACACCGGTTGACCACGATCAAGAAGGTAACCTCGGGCTCCACCCCCGAGGTGGCCGACTTCGTCGATGCCCTATACCGCAGCATCATCCCCGCCGGCACCCACAAGGCCAGTAGTATCCGGGTCGCCGAGGCGGCCAAGGTCATCGAGAACACCCAGCGCGACGTCAATATCGCGCTTGTCAACGAGCTCGCCCTCATCTTCAATCGCTTAGGGATCGATACCCAGGAAGTGCTGGAAGCGGCGGGCAGCAAGTGGAACTTCCTGCCCTTTCGACCGGGCCTGGTGGGCGGACACTGCATCGGCGTCGATCCCTACTATCTCACCTACAAGGCCCAGGCCGTCGGCTACCAACCGGAGATCATCTTGGCCGGCCGCCGTCTCAACGACCGCATGGGCGCCTTTGTCGCCGGCCGGGTCATCAAGCTCATGACCCGGCGCAACCTGGTGACGAAGGGCAGTCGGGTGCTGATACTCGGCCTGGCATTCAAGGAAAATTGCCCGGATCTGCGTAACACCCGCGTGGTCGACATCCTCAGGGAGCTGGACGAGTACGGCATTGCCGCGGATGTCCACGACCCCTGGGTGAATCACCGCGTGGCCAAGGAGGACTACGGTATAACGCCGATCGAGGACCCGCAGCCGGGGAGCTACGACGCCATCATCCTGGCCGTGGCCCACCGCCAATTCAAGGCGATGGGGATCGAACGGCTGCGGGCCCTTGGCCGCCCCGGCGCCGTGTTCTTCGACGTCAAGCATGTGTTCCCGGCTGACGTCGTAGATGGCAGATTGTAGGGTGTGGACGCCGCCGATCGCGAGCAGTGCAATCCTGAATATCTGGCGTTGTCCGGAGGGAAGAGATCCTTACCTGTTCTGTTCCGGCGGGCTGCGCGCCGTTGCCTCGCGGCAACGGCGCTTTCCCGCCCTACGGTCCTACGAGCTACTCTAATCCAGCCGCCCGGCATAGCGCATCGATCACGATCGCAGGCCACCACTCCTTGGATCCTGGACGATAGTAGTGCTGATACCAGCACAGCGCCGACTGCACGTCTGTCCCGCCCGATTGCAGCTTGCGCCACCCAGACCCTCCTCGCGCCCACGACTGATAGCTGGCCTCCCATTCGTGCCGGAGGAACCGCCGCCGCTGCGTGGCCAAGAAACGGCGGATGGGAGCGACTTCTTGCTCATCTTGTGGACCCGGAAATCGCCGTTTCATTGCTTCAATAACTTTAGTGCGCGAAGCGCATCATAGTTGAAACTATGGACTTTAAGTCCCTTCACTTTCAGTCCGTGGCTTGTCCACGGATGAGTACTTTAGTCCTCCAGACTATGGACTTTCAGTCCATAGTGGTTGATTTCAGATCCCACCAGAACTGCGCCGGCGGCATCCGGCGCCCCCAGCAGTACTCCCGGTAGCCGAGCAGGAAGGGGCTGGCGCCGCGCTTCTCCAGCCTGGTCCGCAAGCGCCGGCGCTCGGCCTCGGTCAAGCGCCCGGTACGCTCCAGTTCGGTCAGCATCAAGAGGCCGTCCTCCTCATCATCTGGGGTATCCGGATCGAACAGCAGCCGGCAGGCGCGCCGGAAGGAGACCTCTGGCCGCGGCTGGAAGAAATTCACGCCGACGATCCGGTCGCCAGACCGTTGGATGGGTGGGGTCATTTGTCAGGGGGCAGTTGTCAAGGGGCAGCAAGATCGTGGTCGTCATCGTGATCGAGTTCGGCTTCGATCACGATCACGATTGCGATCACGATCGGCTACGATCTTTCGTGCCTTTCGTGGACGGATTTGCGGGCAATTACGGTTGATTCCGCAGCAACATCCAGCCCCAGCGTTTGGCGCGGGTCTCCAGAGGGCCGCCCGCTCCAGAGTATAGAAAGTCCTGGCCCCCCGGCCAGTCGCAGGGCGACCACCATCCCTGGCCCGGAGCGGCCCTAGGCGCCCTCGCGGACCTGGATTAGGCTCAGCGTACCCCGGCCGCACTGTCCGCCGTGGCGCCCAGCCACACCTCGTGCGGCGCGCTGAGGGCCTGAAAGGAGGGAGAGTGTTCCAGCTTTGTTTTTCTAAAGTTCAAATAGAACTTCTAAATCAATACCTCATGTCTCTGAAACAACAGGGTTACGACACCACCGAAGAAGGTCATACGCGCTTGATCCGGTAGCCTAGTACCCCATTTCGACTTATATTGCGGACGTAATCACTTAAACTTGATGTTCGCCTCATCCGATGAATTTGCAATATTAGACGAAATTAGGTGCTAGTGGTGCTTGAATAGGCGCTCCTTTTCCCGCTGCCAGTCCCGATCTTTTTCCGTTGCCCGTTTGTCGTGGAGTTTTTTGCCTTTGGCCAGCCCGATTTCCAACTTGGCCCGGCCACGTTTCCAGTATATGGCGGTGGGGACCAGGGTATAGCCGGCACGCTCGGTCAGTCCGATCAGGCGGTTGAGCTCGGCGTGCTTGAGCAGCAACTTGCGGGTGCGCGTGGGATCGGGCGTGACATGGGTCGAGGCCACGGGCAGTGGCGAGACGTGGGCACCGAGCAGGAATGCCTCGCCGTGCAGGAGCTTGACATAGCTTTCTTTGAGCTGGATGCGGCCGGCGCGCAGGCTCTTGACCTCCCAGCCCTCGAGGGCGAGACCGGTCTCGTAGCGTTGCTCGATGTGATAGTCGTGGCCCGCCTTCTTGTTGCGCGCGATGGTAGCGCCGCCGTGCTTGGGCTGCTTCGTCTTTGCCATCCCGAGAGTGTAACCCAGATGCTTGACTGTCCGCTCATCTCTCCGTGACCTCATTGAGGCAACCGGAGCGATTTTCCCATGCTCAACCTGACTTACTAACCGTATCGAAACCAAAGCTATTTGATAAGAAAAATTTATAGTCATTCTCCCTGCGGTATACTGAATCTGCCGCTGTCGGATCTCCTCTTGTAAGTGCTTAGCTAACGATGCGCCTGACCCGAGACCAGATCGCCGCTATCCGGCAAGCCGCGGAGGAGAGCTTTGGTGAAGGCTCCCAGGTTTGGCTCTTCGGTTCGCGGGTGGACGACCGGCGCCGCGGGGGCGATATCGACCTGTTGGTTCGGCCCGCGCAGGCTGCCTGTATCCCGGATCTCAAGCGCAAGGTCCGCTTTCTGGGCAGGTTGGAAAGGTCGCTGGGGGAGCGCAAGGTCGACGTGCTCGTAGATACCGCAGGCGATTGCCGTCCCATCGTTCGGTTGGCCCATGAAACTGGAGTGAGGTTATGAAGGCTACCGCGGAGGTTCTCGCCCTCGGGCAGATCCTGGCCCTCTGTCGGAGACATGATGAGGTAAGGTCGATTTGACCAATATGCGGATATTCTGATATACATCCGCGGGTTTCCGCAGCGAGCGACCGGGCGTTGTCGCGACAGTTCACGAGCAAAAAGCGGGCGATATACCCGTTGCACGTGAATGTTTTGGTAAGCGATGGGGGTCGATCGTGCCCGAGAGCAAGGCGCGACGAGGAGGAATAGCCAGCCCGATTGCGACGGTGAAGCCGCTAGGCTTCACGGGCGTACAGGGATGTATGCCCGGCACCGGAAGGCGAAGCAAGGAGAGCGTAGCCTTTCGGCGCAACGCTGCTATCGGGTGCGAGCGGCGTGCATCGCGGCGAAATATTCACGTGCAACGGGTACATATACCATGAAGACTTGGCTGATTTCGATTTCGGTTGCAACGGCGTTCATTTCCGGCGGGACCCAGGCAGCGGGCAAGGCCGCGAAGGGCGATGCCGCGGCGGGCAAGGCCAAGGCAGCGGTTTGTCTCGCCTGTCATGGCCCGAACGGAAACGCCTTGGTTCCGATCTGGCCCAAGCTCGCCGGTCAACATGCCCGATATATCTACAAGCAGCTGATGGATTTCAAGAGCGGCGCGCGGGCAAACGCCCAGATGAGTCCCCAGGTGATCCCCCTCAGTGAACAGGACTTTCGGAATATCGCCGCCTACTATGCCACCCAGCAGCAGACGCCGGGAACTACGGACCCCGCAGTGGCGGAGCTGGGCAAGCGTATCTATCGCGGCGGTAACCCGGCCACGGGACTTGCTGCCTGCACCGGCTGTCACGGTCCCACCGGTACCGGTCTGGGAGCGGCCAAATTCCCACGCATCGCCGGACAGCACGCCCAGTATCTTGACTCGACCCTCAAGGGCTTTCGCGCCGGGACCCGCGCCAATGACCCGAATGAGATGATGAGGGATGTGGCCGGCCGCATGAGCGACGAGGAAATCGCCGCCGTGTCCCAGTTCATACAGGGCCTCACTGACCAGCCGACCACCGACTAACCGACCGCTATGCAACAGGGGGTAATGGTTAAATTTCAAGTGGCATGGTTGTGCGATCTAATGACTCGACCCTCCACTGTTTTTGCCATTCATGGCACCTAATCCATGGCATTGGGGATTCCGGCTATCCCTGCCGAAATGACGCGGCGGGGCCGACAGACTTCACTACCTGAAATTCAGCCGCTACCGGATTCTGCGCCTCCGGCGAGCATCAGCCAGCCGGCTGGCACGCTTTCGATCGGGTTTGCGCCGACAACCGCATCGATCAGGGTAAACCGCATGATTCCAATGCCGACATTGGAGTGAATCATGGGCCTCATAAAGGCGTCAATCGAACTTTCAAATCCGAGCGATCGAAACATCGACCCGATCGCGGTAAAGTGCCTGGTCGATACGGGTTCGCTGCATTTATGTATGCTGGAGCACATTGCACTTCAGCTTGGACTCGAAGAGCTGTACCAACGGGAAGTAACGACAGCCGACGGCAAAAGGCACCTGGTCCCATACATGGGACCGGTAGCGATAAGGTTCGAGAACCGTGCCTGCTTCACCGGTGCCTTGGTATTCGGGGACGAGGTCTTGCTGGGTGCGGTCCCGATGGAAGGTATGGATATCCTCATGTCACCTTCCAAACAAGCCCTGATCGTGAACCCGGAGAGTCCGAATATCGCGATGTCAATCGCGAAATGCCTGGTTCATGATAACTGGATCTGACTGGCTCGCGTAGGATGAAGCAAGTGAAGTAAACTAGGTTGACCGTAGGGCAGAGTAAAAAATGGGATCTATATACATAGCTAGCCAAAACAGCGCGCAATCGTTCAGCCCCCCACTGCTTTCGCAATCCCTGGCACCTGGATTCCGGCGTCCCAACCGGAATGACGGGGTGGGGCTGAACGGTTACAACCCCGCGGCTAGCTATATATAGGTCCCTAAAAAATACATGCGGAGAAACACTTGCCCACGATTTCCATGTCCTACGGAATCATTGTGAGAAGTGCATTACTGAAGAGGAAGCGATGCACGATTATGAAGATCTGCGGGATCCACGAGAAGCAGTGGAAGAATCAAAAGGCGAAGAAAGTATACCACTGGAAAGGGTTGTTAAGGATTTAGGTCTACTATAGATCTTACTATCCAAACCTGGAATCGGCATGGAAAGCATGGAACAAGTGGTAAGACAATACAGAGTTTGATTAATCGGCGGCAGTCGGAATGGAATATCTCTAAGAATCTTTAAAGAAAATGACCACAGCTCGTTCGCTGCGATCATGAACAAGGCGCCGGTTATGGCCGGTATTTGGCGAGCAACTGATTATTCTCGGCATCCTTGGTGCCCTGGCGATTCATATCAAAACAGACAGGATCAATGACCATGAGTGAGATCGACCGTGACCAGTATCTGATCGAAAAAGAACCCTATTACCGGGCTTTGGGCAATGAGGTGGAGATGTACCAGGCGGCCTATGACGCGCGTATGCCCGTCATGCTCAAGGGCCCGACCGGTTGCGGCAAGTCCCGCTTCGTCGAGTACATGGTCTGGAAGCTGCAAAAGCCCTTGATTACGATCGCCTGTAACGAGGATATGACGGCCTCCGATCTGGTGGGGCGCTTTCTCCTGGATATCAACGGCACCAAGTGGCAGGACGGACCCCTGACCGTGGCCGCCCGCCTCGGCGCCGTCTGCTACCTGGACGAGGTGGTCGAGGCCCGCCAAGACACCACGGTAGTCATCCACCCCTTGACCGACCACCGCCGCAACCTGCCGTTGGAGAAGAAGGGGGAGCTAGTGACGGCCCATTCGGATTTTCAGCTCGTCATCTCCTACAACCCCGGCTACCAGAGCCTGATGAAGGATCTCAAGCAGTCCACCAAGCAGCGCTTCGGTGCCATGGATTTCGACTATCCGGAGGCTGAGATCGAGACCGAGATCGTCGCTCACGAGGGGAGCGTCGATACTCAAACCGCCGAGAAGCTGGTCCAGGTGGCGCAGCGCAGCCGCAACCTGAAAGGTCACGGCCTCGACGAGGGCATGTCCACTCGTCTGCTGGTCTATGCCGCCCAGCTTATCGGCAAGGGCATCGATGCTCAGTCCGCTTGTCGAATGGCCCTGGTACGCCCACTGACGGACGATCCGGATATGCGCGATACCCTCGACGCGGCCGTGAATACCTACTTTTAGCTGCCAGCTACCAATCACCGGCTACCAGCGATGGGAGATTGGTAGTGGTAAATTTCTAAGCGGCTGACTAAATCAGGCCGCATAGCTTGCTCCTGACCCCACGTGGTATGGAATTTAGCGTGAAATACCAAAATTCCATCCCACCGCTATCAGGAAAAGCGAATATTTTCATAGCCTTAAGTTCGTTCTCAGACAGTCTCTAACCCGACCGGCTGAGGTTGGGATTGACGCTGTAGGTCCCCACGATACTCGCCTGGGCCAGTATATGGCCTCGAATGGCGGCGAGTGTCCGGTCGCGGTCGAAACGCCCTTCCACCGGACAACGCGGGAGATCCAGGGCATACAGGGTAAAGTGATAGTGGTGGACGATGGAATCGTTCCAGGGTGGGCAGGGACCGTCGTAGCCGTAATAGTCGCCGGCCATCCGGTCATCGCCGGCGAACCAGTCGGTGTAGCTGTTGATGCCGTGCCGGGTGCCGTCAGGCCCCTCCGGCCCCGGCTCGCCGCGGGGGGTCACCTGGGAGCAGAACTCGCCCGCGGCGATGCCGTTGCGGTCCGGCTTCAGATCCACCAGCACCCAGTGGGTGAAATCCACCCGCGGCAGATCCGCCGGCACCTGGCGTCCCTCCTGATTCACGTCGTCGCCGCGGCTGGGCACGTCCGGGTCGTGACAGATGAGCACCAGGGATCGGGTGCCAGCGGGGAGCTCGGACCAGGCCAGGTGGGGATTGCGATTCGCCCCCAGGCGGACATGGTCCTCCGCAGCGGGCACACAGAAGGCGAACTCGGCCGGGATGGGTTGGCCGTCGACAATGGAGTTAGAGCTGAGCTTCATGGCGTTTCTCCTGGCGTTGTTGCTATATCTGTCACAGATGAATCATTGCCTTGAGATCAAGGCATTGAACCACAAAGGTGCAAATTTACGTTCATTGCTTCAATAACTTTAGTGCGCGAAGCGCATCATAGTTGAAACTATGGACTTTAAGTCCATAGTGGTTGATTGCGGAAAAAAAGTCCCGACTACAACGCCCGGATCAGTACGTCCGTCAGCTCTGCTTCTGTCAAGGTAATCGGATTGCCTTGCATGCTGCTGGAGGGTATGGCCTTATCCACGATCGGGGCCACATGACTCCGGGTCATACCGTAATCGGCCAGGCCAGGTACGGCCAGCGCGTCGCTGAGGGCCTGGATCCAGGCGACGCCGTCGGCGACCTCGGCGGCGGCATCGCCGGTGAGGATAGCCGCGACCTCTCGGTAGCGGGCCAGGGCCGGTGCCTCGGGATCGCGTGCCTGCAGGGCGCGCACATTGGTCTCCATCACAAAGGGCAAAAGGCGCGCGCAGACAGCGCCGTGGGGTGCATTGAACAGACCGCCGATGGGACCGGCAAAGCCGTGGACCGCCCCCAGCTTGGCATTGGCCAGGGCCAGGCCGCCGCACAGGCTGGTCAGGGCCATATCCCGGCGCGCCTCGACATCCGAGCCTGCATGGAAGGCGCGGCGCAGGGAGCGTGCCGCCCGCCGCATCCCTTCGCGACAGAAGCCGTCGGTCAGGGGCGTAGCCAGGTGGGAGACAAAGGGTTCCAGACACTGGGTCAGGGCGTCCAGGCCAGTGCTGGCGGTGACCGCCGGCGGCATGGGGTAGGTCAGTACCGGATCGACGAGGGCGACCTCGGGCAACATGGAGCGATGGCGCAGGCTCACCTTGACCCCTTGTTCAGGCGCCGTGAGCACGGCGTTGCGGGTTACTTCGGCGCCGGTGCCTGCGGTGGTGGGGATGGCGATGAGCGGCGCGGCCGGATTGACCAAGGGCCGACCGCGGCCGATGACTTCCAGGTGATCGAAGGGATCGCCGGGGTTGGTCAGCAGGGCGGCGATGGCCTTGGCCGCGTCGATGGCGCTGCCGCCCCCCACGCCGATGACCAGATCGGCCCCGAAACCGCGGGCCTGCTCGGTACCTTCCAGGGCCGACGTGACCGTGGGTTCACCGACGACGGAGCAGGTACTGACCGGCAGCCGCTGGTCCGCGAGCCGGGTCAACAGGGGCTCGATCCGCGCCGGGGTGCCGCCGCCTACCACCAGTACCCGGCTGCCCAGCTCGGTCGCATAAGTACCTATCTGGTCCAGGATGCCTTCACCGAACAGGATGCGGCCGGCGGTCGCGAACTCGAATGTCATGGCGATGTCCTCATGTCCGCACCAGATCCCAGCCCTGCTCGTCCGGGAAGCAGTTCGTGTGTTTTACTGCGCGGCGCGGCTCGGCCATCATGGAGGCGACGGTGTCGCGCCAGGTCGCATAGTGGGCCGTCTCCTTGTGGCGTGCCGGGTCGGCGGCGGTGCGGTAGACCTCGACCAGCACAAAGCGGGTGGGATCGTCCTGCTGCTGAATGACATCGAAGCGCGCGACCCCTGGCTCCTGCACACTGTGGCGGGCATTCTCTATGGAAGCGGCCTTGAATGCCTCGACCGAATCGGGCTTCACATGGACAAAGACATGAACGACAAACATCGGGATGCTCCTTGATTGTAACGATATCTTAAATATCCGCAGATTACGCAGATTTTCACAGATTATTTCATTGCTTCAATAACTTTAGTGCGCGAAGCGCATCATAGTTGAAACTATGGACTTTAAGTCCCTTCACTTTCAGTCCGTGGCTTGTCCACGGATGAGGACTTTAGTCCTCCAGACTATGGACTTTCAGTCCATAGTGGTTGATTTAATCTGTGGGGATCCGCGTAATCTGCGGATTAAGGCGATTTCTGTCAAATGACAGACCAGCCTGCTTGTCTTTTCGTCCGTCTTCTGGGTCGCGACAACAGTTACATCGCACAACGATGCGCCTGTTGTCGCTCCTTGAAGACGAACGAATATCCGACGCATCCTGGTCTATCATTTTCCGGCAATCGCCTAAAAAAATTTAGAAGCTGTTTGGTTAAAAGCAATCCTGAATTCTTTGGCGTTGTTTGAAGGACCGGACGTGTTGCGTTTCGACGCCCACGGGCCCGTTGATCACCGCGGCTTCCGTGCCGGCGTCTCAACGCAACCTACACCCACATTCCCCCCGCGCTGCCGGTCCGCACAGACCTCGCGTCAAGTGTTGTAGGTTGGGTTAGGCGCGCCGGCCGATCTCGAAGCACAGTGACGGGGCCGAACGCGCCGTAACCCAACACGCCGGACCCCACAATCAACGCCAAACAACTCAGGACTGCGCTCAATCCCGCCGGAGGTCGTCGGAGACCGCGATCGGGGTAGGAAAGCGCTTTACTATCAGGTAAGAGGAGACCACGAAGGTGAGGATGGTAGCCAATTGGATCGTATAGGACACCCGGGCTCCGATGACGGATAGCTGCAACGCCAGGGCGCCGATGAGCATGGAGAACTCGCTCATCTGTCCCAGGCGGTAGCCGATCTCCGTGGAACGCTGTACCAGATCGCCGACGCGGGTCAGGAACCAATGGAAGACGACGGGCTTGAGCGCCAGGGTGGCGCTGGCGACCAGGGCCGCGGGGAGTAGGACGTCGGTGAGCATACCGAACTCGAACTGACCCCCGATGCTGAAGAAGAAGAGCACCAGAAAGAAATCCCGCAGCGGCCGCAGGCTGTCGGCGATATAGATGGCGATGGGGCTGGATGCTAGGGCCACGCCGGCGATGAAGGCCCCGATCTCGTGGGACAGACCCAAGACTCCGCCCAGCTCGGCCATGCCCATGCACCAGCCGATGGCGACCAGAAAGACATATTCCCGGATGGTATCGAACCGCTTGATCAGGGGGATCAGTACGAAGCGGGCGCACAGGGCGGCAAACAGTGCCAAGGTCGGCAGCATCAGCAGCATCAGGGCGATACTAATCCAGGGTGCGTCGCCGGTGGTTGCTCCCCGCAGCAGCAACAGCATGGCGATGGCGATCAGATCCTGCAGCAAGAGGATGCTGATGATGATCTCCCCCATCCGTTGGTGGTGCAGCACGGTGGTCGGCAGCAGCTTGAGCCCGATGATGGTGCTGGAGAAGCCCATGGCACCGCCGAGCACCAGGGACTCCGGCGGCGAGAAGCCGACAGCGAGCCCGACACCGAGGCCGGCAGCCGCCAAGACGAGCGAGCTGCCCAGGGTCACCAGGGTGGTGCGACGTATGCTCTGCATCAATTCCTTGGGATTGAGGTCCAGACCGAGCAGGAACAACAGGAACATGATCCCGATGTGGGCGATGTCCGAGGCGATCGCGGCGTCTTGCATCAAGCCGATCCCGGAGGGACCGAACAGGACGCCCAGGGCGATATAGGCCAGCAACAGCGATTGGCGGGCGGCCAATGCCAGGGTGGCAAGCACCGCGGCGCCGGTGAACACGAGAAAGATGGTATCGACGATGGGGTCCTGGGACATGGTTGTGGTCCGAACCTCGAATCGGAGCAGGCGGTTGGTTCACAGCTTAGCAGTTTGATGGTTGCCTTGTGCTAGTACCTCATTTCTCTCGATATTGCAGGTAGAGTCGCTTGAGCTTGATGCGAACATCCCCTATGCATTCGCAATATCGACCGAAACTATGTACTAGGGGGTGTTCTCAATCAATAACCTGAATCCGTGAGGTAAACTCCAGGGTTGAACTTAACTTGATGGTTTTGCTGCTATTAGAAATTGGCCACTGCATCCGCCGGATGCCACGGGAAATCTTAATATATCGAGTAAAATAATAGTGTTACCCCTAATTGAGAACGCCCCCTAGCCGCCGGGGCAACCGAATAATAGAAACAGATATAAAGCGGTTGGTTGTGTAATTTGAGACGCAGAGCACTTCTCTGCGTCCGTCGGGTCTTAAGCAGTTCAGTGCCAAGGCTGTAATCCTTTAGGCCTCACCGCATCATTCCGGCAGGGAGTGCCGGAATCCAGGGCCAGGGATGGTAACCATAGGGGGGCTCTGAACCATTACCCAAGGTGATGTTTCAGTGGTGGTTAATTCGGTATCAGGGCGAGCGCGTATAAATTTGTTGGCGATTGAAGTTGCTGCCAGCTTGCGGTCGTCAGCCGCAACGGCGGTGGTTCGTCACGACCGGTAGGCGCCGGCTTGCCGGCGCTGGGCTGGAAGGCAACCAAGCCGGCAAGTCGAACCTTAGGAAAGCGCGGGCAAGCCAAAGCGCGGGCAAGCCCCGCACCTACGCCTTCCAGCGCCGGGAAAACCAATCCGGCAACATCATGTTTTCAGCAAGATTTATACGCGCTCGCCTTGAATTCGGTAGCCCTGGGTCAGCCGCCGCCTCCTGGCTTGGGTTATACTGAACGCTCCTGAGACTCCTTGGGATTTTTCCAGCTGGCCGTGGGGGACGGAGATACCCCTCGGAAGCGCATGAATAGGTCGGTGCTCGAAAACCGCGGTTTGTCTGCCTGTCTGCGTGTGGGCACGCCCAGGCGAGCGGTGGAGTGCAAATTCTAAAGGATGGGATTTTCTAAAGTCTCTATGGTATCACCGCTTCGACTACTACCCTATGTCTGACGAGCGTATTATCAAGAAGTATCCCAACCGTCGGCTCTACGACACCGAGGTGAGCAAGTACATCACGGTGGCCGATGTGCGCACTTTGGTCATGAAGGGTGCCAGGTTCCGGGTGGTGGATACCACCAACGAGGAGGATATCACCCGTTCCATCCTGCTCCAGATCATGCTGGAGGAGGAGAGCGCGGGTAAGCCGCTGTTTACGGCCAACATGTTGGCTCAGATCATCCGCTTCTACGGGGGGACCCTGCACGGTCTGTTCGCCCGCTACCTGGAGCAGTCCCTGAACGTTTTCGCCAAGCAGCAGCATCAGGTCCGCGAGACCTTGGCGCAGGACCCCCTGGAGACCGTCGCCCGCGTGACGCAACGCAGCGTGGAGATGTGGACCGATTTCCAGAAGGAGTTCCTGCGTGCCGCCGGGCTTCAGACCGACAGCACGTCCGACAAATCGGAGTAGAAGTGGATCGACCCGGAAAGAAACTGCACCGGCGGTCTGTTTCTCATGTTCCCCAACCGCTATATTACCGACTATCTTATCCTGCGATTCGAGGTAATGGACCATGGATACCGTCAATATCAATGAGTTCCGCGGCAGCTTTCGCGAGCACGTCGCCAAAGTGATCTCCGAACACGAGCCCCTGAAAGTCACAGGCCACAAGGGCGCCGATTTCATGGTCATCGGCGCCGAGGACTGGGAACGCGAACAGGAAACCCTCTATGTGCTGGGAAACCGGTCGTTGATGGAACAGATTGCCCGCTCTGCGGAGATCCACGCCGCCGCCGAGGGTTACCGACCGACGCCCAAACAGATCGATGAGATGCAGATCGATGAGATCGATCGTCTTTGAAGGAGACACCTGGGAATGCTATGAAGCGCTGCGCGCAAAGGATAGACAACTAAATCGAAACCTGTGCCATATCCTGAAGGAGATGCAGCGCACTGACCCGACTCAGGGCATCGGAAAGCCCGAACAGCTCAAACAAAACCTCCGAGGGCTCTGCTCTGGTCGCGACGTCTCTCCCAAAGAGATCGAATAGTCTACCGATTCGATGAAGATGCCATCTATGTCTTCGCGATCGGTGGTCATTACGATGGTCGGTGATCCGGTTAAAGAACGTAGGATGGGCAAAGCGAAGCCGGTCCATCCGGCTGGTCTCGCGCGCGGATCATTGCGCAGGGCTTTCTGAACCGCGGCTCTTGCAGGGAGACAATTAAGGCGAAGCGTGCCCATCAAATGGCGATGGGCACGCCGCGCTGTGTGCATCCTCCCAGGCCGTCGCGGTTCGGGAATTTCCGTGGAATGACCGCAGTCTTGAGCCTAGCTTGCCTGCCCATCCTACTCAATGTCAGCACGCTCCAGACCCTCTCCCGCGGTCCCTATCGTCATCAAGCGACGCCCGGAGCCGCCGGCGATAGAGAGACCCTTCACCGACCTCCATCCCTTGCTGAGTCGTCTCTACCGGGCGCGTGGTGTCTGTTCCGATAGTGATTGCGACCTGTCGTTGGGTGGGCTTCACCCCTTCGAGTCCTTCCTGGATATCGAGCCGGCGGCGGATCTGCTTGCCGATTGCATCCGTGCCGGGGGAGCCATCCTGGTTGTCGGCGATTATGATGCCGATGGGGCGACTGGCAGCGCCCTGGCGGTACGCGGCCTGCGTTTGCTGGGCGCCTCCGGCGTCTCTTACCTGGTGCCGAGCCGGTTTACGTCGGGTTACGGCCTGGGTCTGGCGGTTGTGGACACGGCGGCCTCGTCAGGCGCGGATCTGGTCGTCACCGTGGACAATGGTATTTCCAGTCTGGCCGGGGTCCGCCGTGCCGATGCGCTGGGTATTCCCGTCATCATTACCGATCACCACCTCCCCGGCAGCGAGCTGCCGAGGGCTGCGGCGATCGTTAATCCGAATCAGCCGGGGGACGCCTTCCCCAGCAAGTCCATCGCCGGCGTCGGGGTCGTCTTCTATCTGCTCGCCGCTGTGCGGGCCCGCTTGCGGGAACTCGATTGGTTCAGGTCCGGGCGTCCTGCGCCCAATCTGGCGCAGCTGTTGGATCTGGTCGCCCTGGGCACGGTGGCGGATGTGGCGATGTTGGACCGCAACAATCGCATCCTGGTGGAGCAGGGTCTGCGTCGGATCCGCGCTGGGCGCTGTTGCCCCGGGGTGACGGCCTTGCTGAGGGTGGCGGGGTGTGACCCTGGGACGGTGACTTCCAGGGATTTGGGTTTCGTGGCGGGACCGCGGCTCAATGCCGCCGGGCGCCTGACCGAGATGTCCCTTGGGGTCGAGTGTTTGCTGACGGATAATCCGGACCGTGCCATGTCCATGGCCCTGGAGCTGGACGCCCTCAATCGGCACCGGCAGGAGATCGAGGGTGAGATGCGGGACCGGGCGGAGGAGGTGCTCCGGGATCTGGCCCTGGATGCCTCCGGACTGCCACCCGCCCTGTGCCTGTTCGACGCGGGCTGGCACCAGGGGGTGATCGGCATCCTGGCGGCCCGCGTACGCGAGCGTTACCACCGTCCGGTAATTGCCTTCGCCGCGGCCGAAAACGGCATGTTGAAGGGCTCCGCTCGCTCTATCGAGATCCTGCACATCCGTGATCTGATCGCCGCCGTGGATCGGTGTCGACCGGGGCTGATCGAGCGTTTCGGAGGTCATGCCATGGCCGCGGGACTGAGCGTACCGGTCGGGGCACTGGAGGCCTTTCGGGAGGCGGTAGTCGCGGAGGCGCAGCGGGAGCTCGGCGACGCCCCGCCCGTGCGGGAGCTGGTCTCCGACGGTGAGCTACCGGCGCGGGATATGGATCTGGATACCGCGGAGCTCCTGTACCGTGCAGGTCCCTGGGGCAAAGGGTTTCCCGAACCCCTGTTCGACGGTCGGTTCCAGGTCCTGGAGCAGCGGGTCGTGGGCGGGCGACACCTGAAGCTACGGCTGCGCCCGCCGGGTGGTGATTCGATCGACGCCATCGGCTTCGGCCTGGGGGCGCTGGCCGTAAACGCCGGCAACCAAGTCCGCCTGGCCTATCGCCTCGCCGTCGACGACTATCGCGGCGTCAGAGCTCCGCAGCTGATCGTGGAACACCTGGAATAGACGCGGGGTAGTGGTTGAATTTCAAGTCGGACATGTTCCCGTCGTGCCCGGGGATGAAGCGATTTTTTCCTATAGGAAATTATAGCTCAAACCGGGCATTGGGAGCCGGAAAGACGAATAAGAAAAACGACGAATCACGCCAATCCACGTGAAAATTGATTCGTGCGGATGCGCGTGATTCGTAGTTTTCCGGGACTTGCCCTGGAACAGGGTATCTTAGGGCTTTCAAGTGCCGCTTTGATTTTGACCATACTCACTCCTGGAGCCGGTCTGGTCCCACGCGAAGGTGCAGTCGAGGTGGGAGAGGACGGAGACCAACCCGCGCTCACCGCCTTCGACCATGACGGCGATGGGAGTCCGTTTCCCGAACTGTCTGTGACCGCGTTTGACCCACATGGAACGCATCTCGGGATTGCGGGGAAAGTAGGTGTGCAGTGCCTCCTCGATACGCATCAGGTAAGCCACACACCGGTTGACCTCCGGGTCGTCCGGGAAGGGTAGGTCCTCTCTGAAGCGGGACACTGTACGCGCCTTGACCGTATCCGGTAGACAGAGGATTCTGAGGATGTCCTGGGCTCCCAGGCCCCAGCCCTCGAGCAGCTCCATGGTCCGACGGGTCAGCAACAGGCGTTCTTCAGCGGTCATTTCACTCATTGGCGGTACCTTTCGCCGGTTGGGCCGTCAGGTGCTCACCGCGGATCCGGGAAAGCACCGGTTAGACCGTCCGGTAGTGGTAAATTTTTGGTAGTGGTTAAATTTAAAGTGGCATGGTGTGCGACCTAATGATTTGAACCTCCACTGTTTTTGCCATACCTGGCACTGGATTCCGGCAATCCCTGCCGGAATGACGAGGTCGGGGCTGGCAGACCTTATCACTTATAATTTATCCACTATCAAATTTTTAAGTGGTTAGCGTAGAGCGGTTCATCACCCCCGCCCCATTTCTTTTTTGATCCCCTCCCCGGCCCTTCGTCCCTGAAGAGCGTTCGCTCGGCTGCGTTTGTCCCCCGGACAAACGGTCCTCGCTCACCCCCCCGTTATGTTCATGTGGCGGGCGAGGACGGAGTCTGCCCCGAGGCCGAATGCGTGGCCTTTGGGTTTGTGCTGCATCGCATCGCGGATGGCCTGGCTCAACTTGGTTTCATCCTCTGGGTATTCGCGTAGGATCCGGCGCAGGTCCAGGGCCTGTTCCTGCCCCAGGCATGGCAACAGCCGACCCTGGGCGGTGACCCGGACCCGGTTGCAGTCACTGCAGAAGTTGTGGCTGTGGGGGGATATGAATCCCACCCGGGTCTCGGTCCCCGGGATGCGGTAGTAGCGTGCCGGTCCGCCGGTGGTCTCCGTGGTGGGGACCAACTGAAAACGGGACCGGAGGTCGGAACGGATGCGGTCGCTCGAATAGAAAACCTCCGCTCGGTCATGCTCCCCGATCTGTCCTACCGGCATCTCTTCGATGAAGCTGATGTTGATTCCTTTGTTGACGGCGAACTGCACCAGATCCAGGATCTCGTCGTGGTTCCGATACTTGAGGATGACGGTATTGAGCTTGATGCGTTCGAAGCCGGCGGCGAGGGCGGCGTCGATGCCGCGCAGCACGGCGGCAAGCTCCCCCTTGCGGGTGATGCGTCGGAAGCGTTCGGGCCGCAGGCTGTCCAGGCTGATGTTGATACGTCTGACGCCCGCCGCCCGGATTTGTGCGGCCAGTTGCGCGAGTCGGGAGCCGTTGGTGGTGATTACCAGCTCGTCGAGCCCGGACAGGGAGGCGACCTCGCGCATGAGCCACAGGACGTTGCGGCGCACCAAGGGCTCACCGCCGGTAAGGCGGATCTTGCGCACGCCGAGGCCCACGAAGGTCCGGGCCACCTGCGCGATTTCCTCGAGACTGAGTAGCTGGTCGCGGGGGGCGAAGCGCTGGTCCAGCTCCACGCAGTAGACGCAACGGAAGTCACACCGATCGGTAACCGAGATCCGTAGATAAGTGATCCGGCGGCCGAAGCGGTCGATCAAGGCGGTTGGTGCAGAGTCTGTAAGCCCAGTGGTCATCGGGAATCACGCTCCCGCTTTCTCGTCATGCCAGGGGGTGTTTTCGATCAACAAGCTGAATCCGTAAGGTAAACTCCAGGGTTGAACTTAAGGACACCTTGAAAAATAGGTATTTTCACCAATCAAGCAGCTCTAAGCTATTGATTGCTGATGTGTACTGTAGACGAAAACCGTATTTTTCAAAGTGCCCTTAACTCGATGGTTTTGCTGATAGCAGAGCTCTTTGTTTCAAGGTTTTTGAGCGACTATCTAAGAACTAACGTATTGATTTTGCTCGTTCCCACGCTCCAGCGTGGGAACACCACCTTGGCCGCTCCAGCGGCCAGGCCCGGTGACGCTGGAGCGTCAAGACTTGGTCCCACGCCGGAGCCTGGAAGCCAGATAAAATCCGTAGTTTTTCTAACTAAAAATCAATAGGTTAGTTTTTAGTCAGCCTCTGAGCGTCTTTACTCGCCGGCTGTGATTGAGATGGAGCGGATTCCGAACCGGAACCCTTACTCACCGGTTGCGTTTGAGACGGGACAGACTCCGAGCCGGCATCTCTACTTACTGCTTGTGATCGAGAGAGGGCGTGTTCCGAACCGGAACCCCTACCTGCCGGTCGCGCTTGAGATGAGACGGGTGCCGAACCGGAGTCTTTACCTGTAAATTGTGAAATAATCTTATCCATCAGGAAAAATAACACCTCGACGTTGTACCCTGTTAAAAACGATATGGCAAAACCGGAAAGGCCGGAGCCGAGAGTACTCCCCGTAAAGAACCAACTGACGGTCAACCCCGCAAGCGCTCCGGTCGGAATACGTAACCGATAGTTGATTTCCGTCAGTGGAAAATAAGTGAGATCCCGCACTTCCTTCGATAAGGTCCTTAACACGAAGAAGATTGCACCTAACAGGCCATAGAGCAAAGGAAGTATATATCTTTCCAGGGCGACAGCTACATATTCGGAAGATAAGGTGTTCAAGAAGAACCGATTGCGTGCCATATCATGTTCCCGCTCGATCCGTTTTTCTTGTAATTCTTCTTCCAGTTCGGCAAATTTTTCGTGTTGATCGATTTTGCCTCGAGCCGCGTTATTTAAGTTCTCACGCGGTGATTGTACGGACGTTTCCTGTACTAGGTTATCGACTTGCTCACGCTGTGATTGTATGGACTTTTCCAGCTCCACAAATCGGGCATTGTAGACTATTTCTTGATACTCCGTAATCTTCCCTTGAAACTCGCCTTTCGAGAGGAGAGCCAACCATATCTTGTTCCATGCCCTGGGCAGCTCATAGTTCGCATCTTATCTCTGCTCAATCTCTTTGTATTGAGCTTGTAATTCCATGACATGGGCGTCACTTTTCGAGTCCTCGTGGGTCAATTCTTTGAGATGTTTAATTTCTTTGATTTCCGTTCTAATCGCCTCTTTCTGCTTAAATAGGTCATTTGATTTCGTTTTCGCCGTGATGCCGATGATCAGATAGACCTGAAGGATAAGTAAGGCAATGAGTGATATGATAGCTAAGGTTTTATAGTGGAACACGATCTTATCGACATCACTTGCCGCGTGCCCTCCATTTTTTTAGGGGGTCGATGTACCGCTCTCAGTGAGTGGATTGTCACGGGTTGAATGGCCCGCGTCACATTCGTAAGGGATCGCCAAAATAAACGCTCCGATTCCGCACTCAATGTACCTTCCCGATATGAGAATTTGGAGTCGATCAAGACTGAGAGATCATGGTTATCAATAACAATACCATTCTTGGCGGCATATTGAAGCAACAACTGGGCATCCTCGACAGCGATCGCAATATCGCCTGTCCTCACCGGTGGCAAAGAAGCTTGTGGATCGGTATTAGACTGCATTTGCATTCCCCTTCATGCGAATCGGTAAACCACCGACCTTGCCGGTACGGTCGGAAAGGGCCCTGCCATTCCTGCAGTAAGAAGCCTGCTGAAGAGAGCCCCTGGGGCCTGTTCAGGAGGAACCCATGGAAGAATGTTGGAGTTTAGGTCGTGTTGACATTTAGAAGGTCCGCACAGCGGACCACTCGGGTGTCGCGGCTGTTTAACACCTGAAAACAGTCGGTTAGAGTTAAGGGCACCTTGACAAATACGGTTTTCGTCTACAAGATACATCAGCAGTCAATGGCTTAGAGTTGCTTGATTGGTGAAAATACCTGTTTTTCAAGGTGCCCTTAAATGTCAACAGGACCTAGCCCACATGAGGTGAGAATATAACGAAATAATCCGTGAAAATCTGCGTAATCTGCGGAGAAAGCCCATTGTTACCACTGTGAACCAAGATCCGGATTCCATGCCCCGAGCGAGTCAAGCCCCGCTTTCAGGGATCACCGTCATGGTCGGGCTGTCGGGCGGTGTGGATTCTTCGGTCGCCGCCCTATTGCTGCTGGAGCAGGGGTACCGGGTGGAGGGCCTGTTCATGAAGAACTGGGAGGAAGACGATACCGCGGATCATTGCGCCGCCGCCGCAGACCTGGCGGATGCCGCTAAAGTCGCCGTGCTGCTCGGTATCCGTCTGCATCGGGTCAACTTCTCGACCGAGTATTGGGACCGGGTGTTCTCCCACTTCCTCACCGAGTACCGGGCTGCCCGCACGCCGAATCCGGATATCCTGTGCAATCGGGAGATCAAGTTCCGCGCCTTCCTGGAGCATGCCCTGGATCTGGGCGCCGAGCACATCGCCACCGGTCACTATGCCCGTATAGCCCGCGACCGTGCGGGTTGGCACCTGAGACTGGCGGCGGACGCGCATAAGGACCAGACCTATTTCCTGTACCTGCTCGGACAGGCGCAGCTCGGCCGCTGCCTGTTCCCCCTTGGTCATCTGAACAAGCGCGAGGTCCGGGCGATCGCCCGTCGTGCCGGTCTGCCGACGGCCGAGAGAAAGGATAGCACGGGCATCTGCTTCATCGGCGAGCGCCGATTCCGTGATTTCCTGGCCCGCTACCTGCCCCGCGCTCCGGGGCCGATGGAGACCCCGGAAGGCCAGGTGATCGGCGAGCACGAGCACCAGGGACTGGCCTATTATACCATCGGCCAGCGCCGGGGACTGGGTATCGGCGGCGTGGCGGGCCAGGCCGAGGCGCCCTGGTTCGTGGCCCGCAAGGACCTCGCCCGCAATGCCCTGATCCTGGTCCAGGGCCACGACCATCCGCTGCTCATGAGCAGGGGCCTGGATGGCGGTGCCCCCCATTGGATCGCCACCGCGCCGCCCGCGGTGCCGTTCGCCTGCCGGCTGCGGATCCGTCACCGCCAGGCCCTAGAGGACTGTACACTCACCGCGCTGGGGGACGACTATTGTCGGGTCCGCTTCGCGCGCCCCCAGCGCGCCGTCACGCCGGGCCAGGCCGCGGTATTCTATCGAGACGGAGAGTGCCTCGGCGGGGCCGTCATCGAGCGGGCCTGGGCCTGAGCAGAGTAAGGTGCCGCCGAGATAAGGCGATTGCCGGAAAATGATAGACCAGGATGGGTCGGCTATTCGTTCGTCTTCAAGGAGCGACAACAGGCGCATCGTTGTGCGATGTAACTGTTGTCGCGACACAGAAGACGGACGAAAAGACAAGCAGGCTGGTCTGTCATTTGACAGAAATCGCCTTAAGTAGTGAAGTCTGCCAGCCTTGACCTCGTCGTTCCGGCAGGGATGGCCGGAATCCAGGTGCCAGGGATGGCAAACAGTGGGGGGGTTGAATCATTAGGTCGCACAACCATGCCACTTTAAACTTAACCACTACCGAAAAATCGTCTTCCCGACGGTCTTTCAGGACGCGAAGTGAAAATAGGGCTTCCATTTCGCATCCTTTTGCAAACAGTTATGCCTTTGAAAAGAGGCTGCTTTTTTCTTCATAGGGATAAAATTTTCGGAATGATAAGTTATGGGCTTGACATTTCCGCTTGACGGGTGCACAATGCTCTCAAAGGGCGACCACACGGAAGAAACTGCCAGAGTTATGCCTTAAGTTAAGCCCATAATTTATCATTCCGAAAATTTTATGAACCGATGGTTAATTCTGCTGCTGCTTCCTTTGTTGTTCACCGGCTGCAGTCAGACCGGGAAGCGGCCCCCCGATAGGGTGGATAAGGGGACGGAGTATTGTCCGCAGGCAGAACGGAACCTCGAGCGCATGCGGTGCAGGGACCAAGCCGGTGACCCCATGTGGGAGGGCTTCCGGGAGACCTGCGAGAGGCTCCAAAGAGGAAAAGGCGGCATCTTCCTCAACCCGAAGTGTATCGCGAATGCGAAGAGTTGTACCCAGGCCAACCGGTGCCCGGCGAAGGGAATGCAATGAGTGCATCGATCATTGAGCATAGGGATGGGGTCATCACCCGTCCGGACGGTCAGCTCGACGACCGGGAGATGAAGGTCTTCGACCACAAGGTGGGGGTTCACCATAAGCCCAAATGGTTCTCCCTAGATCGCAGCTTCTCCCGCATCGAGCGGTCGCTGCGCCAGAAGGCGGGTAGCGCCGGAGGGAGCCGCCGCGACCACATCATCCCGGAGCGTACCCCCATCAGCGACTAGGGGCGCATCAACTCGTGTACGGCCAACAGCTGGTGCGACATGCTGGAGATCCTTGATGGCCTCGCAGGCAGTGACAGGATCGAGCAGCTCAGTCGCCGGTTCTTCTATTGGACCGCCAGGTATTACACCGGCGATACGGATCGTGACGGAGGCTCCTATTTACTTTACGGGCCACCGCCCACCAGCTGCGGAAGATTGGCGTCGTCGAGGAGAGGTACTTTCCCTACAAAGATACGACCACCGCCGTCTTCGAGTCCCCGGGGTTGGACCTCTACATGAAGGCCAGTAAGAACCGGCTCAAAGGTTTTTACCGAGTGACTTCCGTCGGCTCGACACGCGGGCTCGAGGAGATCGAGCTTGCCATCCGGGCCGATCATCCGGTGGTCTTCGGTGCCCCCGTCAGTCGAGGTTTCACCGGTACTCGAGGTATGGACGTCCTCGGTCCACCCGGCAGGAACGAAACCGCCGGCTGGCATGCCATGATTATTGTCGGCGTCCTTTACGACCGGGGTACCCGGCATTGGTTGCTGCGTAACAGCTGGGGTAAGCGCTGGGGGGAGAACGGGCACATCAAGGTAACCGACGACTATGTGCGGCAGTTCCGGGACGTGTGGGTCGGTACCCGGATGGACGAACTGGTTTAGGGGCTGTGGGGACCTTGAAAAATGGCGGGGCATCCTTGCTCCGCGCGGTATTTTGAGTTTTTCAAGGTGCCCCTGAGTTGCGGTGCGTCGAAAGAGGCCCGCTCGATTGAAAACGACCCATGGCCTATACCGACAAAGACAAATTTATCGCCTTGGCGGGTATCTATCAGTCCGTCCTGTGCGTCCGCCAGATCGCCCGTCAGGGCAGTGTGGATACGGATGCCATGACACCTTGTATCTACAGCCTGTTCCAGACCGATGCCGATAGTGTCTCCGAGATATTCGGGGCCCCGGACAGTATGAATGCCGGCGCCAGGGAGCTGGTGGAACAGCTCCAGGGCAAGCAGCCGCGGGAGCTGGAGCTGACCCGCTATGCCATTACCCTGCTCAAGCTCGAACGGGTGTTGGCGGGTCGCCGTCAGCTGGTCGAGGACATCGGGGCCGGCATAGAAGAAGCCCGGGCCAAGCTGGATCACTTCCCTATGCTGCACCCCAATTTGCTGGCCCACCTGGCGGACCTCTACAGTCGGACCATCAGCCAACTCCAGCCGCGCGTCATGGTCCAAGGCGACCCCTGTTTTCTCCAGATCCCGGATAATCAAAACAGGATTCGCGCCCTCCTCCTGGCCGGCGTGCGCTCTGCCTGGCTGTGGCGCCAGGTCGGAGGTAGCCGCTGGCAGTTCCTGTTCGGGCGCAAAACGCTGCTCATGGCGGCCCTCGACTATCTACGCCTGGCGCGCCATTGACGTCAACTCGAGTTCGAGCCTGGCGCTGTCCGGCGTTATTCGGTGTTGCCTGAGCGGGTGTCTGTTGGGTTACAGCACGTTTGACGGTGTTTGTGTTCTTCGAGATCGGGTTAATAGTACAAGATTTACAGGATTACCCAGGATTTACAGGATTTTTTTATTCAATACTAAGCATCTGTAAATCCTGGGTAATCCTGTCTAGTGTTAGAGTCTCCCGGCAACGCCGTATCATCCAGGATCACACCCGCAGCAGGGTGAGCGCGTATAACTCTTCCTGAAACCACGATGTTGCCGGATTGGTTTTCCCGGCACTGGAAGGCTCCCAGCTTTTCTCGTAGGTGCGGGGTAAGCCCGCGCCTACCGTTCAGGGCGAACCACCGCAGTTGCGGCTGACGGCCGGAAGCCGGCAGCAACCAGTTAATCGACAACAACTTCATACGCGCCCGCCCCGGCACCTGCAACACATCCGGTCTTTTAAGATAGGGATTTGGGTTAAGATACTCGGCTATCATTCGGTCATACAGGCGCAACGGCGGAGTCTATCGATGCAAAACAGCTTTCAGGCCAGATCCCGGCTCCAGGTTGGGGGGAAGGACTACGAGATCTTTCGTCTCGACGCGATAAAGGGGAGCGAACGCCTCCCTTATTCTATGAAGATCCTGCTCGAGAACCTGTTGCGCAACGAGGACGGCGTAACCGTCCGGCGCGAGGATATCGAGGCCCTGGCGCGCTGGAACCCCCAGGCCGAGCCCTCCCACGAGATCCAGTACCGCCCGGCCCGGGTGCTGATGCAGGATTTCACCGGCGTGCCGGCGGTGGTCGATCTCGCCGCCATGCGCGACGCCATGCAGGCCCTCGGCGGGGATCCCAGGAAGATCAATCCCCTACAGCCCGCCGAGCTGGTCATCGACCACTCGGTGCAGGTGGACTACTTCGGTTCGGACGACGCCTTCGCCAAGAATGCCGAGATCGAGTTCCAACGCAATCAGGAGCGTTACAAGTTCCTGAAGTGGGGGCAAAACGCCCTGGACGGCTTCAAGGTAGTACCCCCGGATACCGGCATCGTGCACCAGGTCAATGTGGAGTACCTGTCACGGGTGGTGTTCCCCAAATCCGTCAAGGGCACCACCCAGGCCTATTTCGATACCTGTGTGGGCACCGACTCCCACACCACCATGGTCAACGGCATCGGCGTGCTCGGTTGGGGCGTGGGGGGTATCGAGGCGGAGGCCTCCATGCTGGGTCAGCCGGTCTCTATGCTGGTCCCCAAGGTGGTGGGTTTTAAGCTCACCGGAGGGCTCAAGGAAGGCGTGACCGCGACCGATCTGGTCCTGACCATCGTCGACCTGTTGCGCCGCCACGGGGTAGTAGGCAAGTTCGTCGAATTCTACGGCCCTGCCATCGGTTCCCTCCCCATGGGTGAACGCGCGACCATCGCCAACATGGGCCCCGAGTACGGCGCGACCTGCGGGCTCTTCCCTATCGACCAAGAAACCCTGGACTACCTGCGCCTGACCGGGCGCAGCGAGGAACAGGCGGCCCTGGTGGAGGCCTACGCCAAGGCCCAGGGGGTGTTTCACACGGCCGCGGCCCCGGAGGCGGACTATTCCGAGACCCTGACCCTGGATCTCGGTGCCGTGGTGCCCTCCCTGGCCGGTCCCAAGCGCCCCCAGGACCGGGTGCCGCTCACCGATTTGGCGACCCATTTTCCCGCGGCCCTGGCCGCTCTCAAGCAGGAGCGCAATATCCCCGACCTGGGACCGGCCAGGGCGATAATCGGAGGTCAGGAGATAACGCTATCCGACGGCTCCATCGTGGTCGCTGCCATTACCTCCTGCACCAACACCTCCAACCCCTCGGTCATGCTGGGCGCCGGCCTGGTGGCAAAGAAGGCGGCCGCGCGTGGTCTCAAGGCCGCGCCTTGGGTCAAGACCTCCTTGGGTCCCGGTTCCATGGCGGTGACCCGTTATCTGGAGCGCGCCGGGCTGATCGAGCCCTTGAAGCAGCTCGACTTCCACAATGTGGGCTACGGCTGCACCGTCTGTATCGGTAACACGGGTCCCCTGCCCGATCTGGTTTCTAAGGCGATTGCCGAGAAGGACCTGTGCGCGGTGTCCATCCTGTCGGGAAACCGCAATTTCGAGGGTCGGGTCCATGCCGAGGTGCGCATGAACTACCTGGCCTCCCCGCCGCTGGTGGTGGCCTATGCCATCGCCGGACGCATCGACATCGACCCCTACCGGCAACCGCTGGCCGAGGACCGAGACGGAAACCCGGTCTATCTCAAAGACATCTGGCCGACCCAGGACGAGATCAGGCAGGCCATCGCCGCCAACGTCACGGCGGACGAGTTCAAGGCCGCCTACGCGGATGTCTTCGCCGGGGACGAACGCTGGCAGTCCCTGGAGGCCGCCAGTGGCCAGACCTACGATTGGCCCGACTCCACCTATATCAGGAAACCGCCCTATTTCGAGGGGATGAGCCGTTCTGTGGGAGAGGTGCCCGATATCCGGGGGGCCCGGTGCCTGGCCCTGCTCGGGGATTCCATCACCACCGACCATATCTCGCCGGCCGGTGCCATCAAGCCCGATTCGCCCGCCGGCAAATATCTGCTCGACCAGGGCGTGGCGCCGCAAGACTTCAACAGCCTGGGCAGCCGCCGCGGCAACCACCAGGTCATGATGCGCGGCACCTTCGCCAACATCCGCCTGCGCAACCTGATGGCCCCGGGCACCGAGGGCGGCGTTACCCTCCACCAGCCGAGCGGCGAGCAGCTGTCCATCTATGAGGCGGCCATGCGCTACCAGGCCGAGGGTGTGCCCGCCATCGTCATCGCCGGCAAGGAGTACGGCTCCGGGTCCTCCCGCGACTGGGCGGCCAAGGGTCCGCGGCTATTGGGCGTGAAGGCCGTCATCGCCGAGAGCTACGAGCGCATCCACCGCACCAACCTGGTGTGCATGGGGGTGCTGCCGCTCCAGTTCATGGCCGGAGAGAATGCGGCCGCCCTCGGACTCACGGGATACGAAATCTTCGACATCGAAGGACTGGACGGCGGTAACGCCAAAACGGTCAGCGTACGGGCGATCGCAGCCAATGGCGGTGAAAAGATCTTCCATGCGGTCGTGCGTATCGATACCCCGAACGAGGTGGATTACTACCGCAACGGTGGCATCCTGCACTATGTCCTGCGTAAGCTGGCTGCGTAGGTCGGGTTAGGCGCGTCTTTCGATGATGAGGGACGCCAACACCATCGAACGCGCCGTAACCCGACGTTCGATCGTGCGTACCCGCTTGATCCATAGAGGACCCGGCTTCAAACAAAGCCGACAGCGCACCGCTGCATTCTCCACGGATTTGAAATACCCTGTTGTCGTAACCGTTCAGCCCCCATCTGAATCCTAATCCAGGAGGTGTGAAATCAAAGCGTTATGTTCCGCATTGCGCCGAAATCTGGAGGGGCCGAACGGTTACCGTTACCGAAAGCGTAACCGTGGAAATAATCGCTAACCAACCAGCAACCCAAGGTGATGCCGGAAAGGGAACCAGCTACCAGTCGCCAGCTGCGGTAGAGTTGGGCAAAGCCGTCAGGAGCACAGGCACCCCAGCGGCGTGCCCAACATCTTCAGCACGTTGGGCACGACGCGTCATCCCTGAAAAATAAGGGTTTCCGTAAACGGCAAATTTAATATAAACCAGCCAAGACTAAGTGGTAACGAGACATGTCAAGCAGCTTTTTCTTTCTTCAGGCCGAAAAAAACGACCATAATTCCAATTTTATCGAAGCTCTGGAAAGGCACGCCGAGAGTAATAATCAACAGATCTATGTAATTGACAGGCCGTTGGGAGATCGCAAGTATACCTATGACTATATAGATAGGCTGATAATACTTGCCCCAAGTCATAAAACAGTATTGATGGATTTCGGCACGAATAAAGACAAGTTCGAAGAGTTTGTTGATGACCTTACTGGGGATTTAGCCTCGATCTCAGACAAGTTTCAATATAAGAGTATCATCGGAAGGTCAAGGTATTGGCGGGACAAACTGATCGCGGTTGAAAAATACCATACGAGTCAATTAAATACCAGTGAGTTTTTCTCTAAATTCAAAATAAGGGATAGTAGAGACAAGAAAAAGCGAAGAGTTATTGATTTCTCTTTTAACTGGAAGTATTAACGATATTGAGCAGGTAAAAGCGGATGTTCTGGACAATATTCTGGATAAAGTTAAGCAGAAAATTGTACTATTCGACGGTGACCAGACAAGGTTTATTTACCAGAAACCGGAAAACAAAAAAGTTACTATACAGGGGTTGTCCGGTACCGGGAAAACGGAATTGTTGCTCCACAAGCTGAAAGATATATATACAGCAAGTAAAGATAAAAAGATAATCTTTACCTGCCACAATAAAATCCTTGCTGATAGCTTGCGAAATAGGATCCCCGACTTCTTTAATTTCATGAAAGTAGAGGAGCAGATTAGATGGAACGAGAGGTTATGGTGTGTACGTGCCTGGGGCTCTCAAGGCAATAGAAATTCTGGCGCATATAGCTACATATGCAATTATTACAACATCCCTTTCTACCGCTATAGCTATACAAGTGACTTTGACAATGTTTGCAAAATGGCGCTAAATGATTTGAACAGTGTTATTAATCAAACAGGTTATGCATTCGACTATACGCTTATAGATGAGAGCCAAGATTTTCCAGCTTCTTTTTTCGAATTATGCAGTAAAGTAACAAGACACACTGTGTATATCGCAGGTGATATATTTCAAAGTATCTTTGATAGTAGGGTAATCAGTGAAATCAACCCTGATTATTTGCTTAGCAAATGTTATCGCACTGATCCGAGAACCTTGATGTTTGCCCATGCGATTGGCATGGGGTTATTCGAGAATCCCAAACTGAGATGGCTTGAAGATAAGGAATGGAAAGCATGTGGATACATCGTAAACAAAGACCGTGAAGGCCGGGAATATACACTTACACGAGAGCCATTAAGGAGATTTAAGGACTTGGAAGCAGAGGGGGTCAATAGTGTTGATATTGTAAAGACAAGCCACGAAAAAGACGAGGATACTGAAATAAAGATAATCGAGATAATAAGAGAAATAACCAACAACCACCCGACTGTACTACCCGATGATATTGGGGTAATTTTTATTGATAGCAACAAAAATACTTACTTAACAGCAGATAGACTAGAACAATTGATACCGAGCGGGTTTGGCTGGACTGTAAACAAAGCTTATGAAAAAAAAGAAAGCATAAAAGGAGAACTGTTCGTCAGCAACAGGAACAATGTAAAAGGACTGGAATTTCCTTTTGTAATTTGTGTCACAGAAAATATTAATAACTCAAGAAGTTACAGAAACGCTCTGTACATGATGCTTACCCGATCGTTCATCAAAACTTACCTATTAACATCACTTGACGGAAATGAGGGCTTGATAAGAAGTCTAGAGACCGGGTTGCATACAATAAATACGGGTGGATGCCTTAAGGTGATCGCACCATCCGATGATGAAAAGAAACAGATAAGGACAACAATAGATTATGAGGAGCCCAGCATGTCATATTATGACTCCGTGTACAAGGTTTTCGATGAGTTGGAGAGTTGGATATTCCCCCGGAGAACAGGTCAAATCTATACTCGGTCGTTAGAAATGTTGTCGGCAATAATTTTGATTATGACAAGGTTCGGGAAGTTGCTGAATTTAACTTCGGGAAAATGAGTAATGCAGCATGAAACAGTATTCATTGCTTCAATAACTTTAGTGCGCGAAGCGCATCATAGTTGAAACTATGGACTTTAAGTCCCTTCACTTTCAGTCCGTGGCTTGTCCACGGATGAGGACTTTAGTCCTCCAGACTATGGACTTTCAGTCCATAGTGGTTGATTGGCGTTTGGCATTCAGATGTGATATTCGCCCCCATAAGGAATAAACGGGACAGCATCACGCTTTTGATGAAGACGCTTAAAATAATGATTACGAATCAGAAAATAACGGAAAGTCAGGCCATAGGACAAATAGTCCTTGTCGTGTCGAAAATGAGCCGGTTATTCTATTTCTCAAAAGACAAATATTTCTCCGTTAATTTTCCATTTGCAGCAACAGAAACCGAAGAAGGGCTAATTTATTCGTCAAAACATGTTTCTGATATCGATAGCAGAATCACATCTCAAGTTCTTAGTGTTGTTTCTTCTGAAGATTCATTCAACACTGGTTGTATTTTCGAGTTCGCAGATCCGATTGCCACTATCGTTGATTATAATTTAAATTTTTGGTCATTTCTCAGAGAGTTGTTGCTATATGAGGATGGCTACATTCGATATGATTACGACGAAGAACATCAGGATGGTCTGCTGCATCCGCTGAATCATTATGATATTTTTTATTCTTCAGGTGCTACATTCAAGATTGGTTTGAAGCAGAGGATTGAACGCGAAACGATAATTGACCTTTTGCGAACAGATTCAAATTGCCATTTCTTAGAACAATAAATACCCATCCCCCCGTCATCGGTGATTTCACATGATGATTCGTGAACCGAAATGTATCCGGTGGAAGCGGCAAGGCGCAGAGAGGATTGCGTCGCTGACTGCCAATATGTCTCGCGAGCAGGAGCTTGAATTCTGGAACAAGAAGACAGAGGTGTTACGTACCCGCCGAAACAGACAAAAACAAGGAGAAAAACCGAACAAACAGGCATCGAGTAACCGTTCAGCCCCTCTTTAGGGCACTTTGAGAAATACGGTTTTCGTCTACAGTACACATCAGCAATCAATGGCTTAGAGTCGCTTGATTGGTGAAAATACCTATTTTTCAAAGGTGCCCTTTAGTTTTGCCATCCCTGGCACCTGGATTCCGGCGTCCCAGCCGGAATGACGAGGTGGGGGCTGAACGATTACGGCATCGGTTACCTGAATAGTTTACAAAAGGGGAAAATCATGGAGTGGGTCGAGGTAATATACAATCCTTTTCTAAAGGATCTGCCATTCAAGATCGAGCTCAACAAGTGGGGCAAAATCCTCATGAGCCCGGCCAGCAACAATCACGGTAGACTCCAATACGAGGTCGGCTCATTTATCGATAAGCACAAAGGTGGTGGCAAAGTCATTATGGAATGCTCTATCGAAACCAATGATGGAGTCAAGGTTGCCGATGTCGCATGGGCATCTGACGAATTCATTGAAAAATATGGATACGACACGCCATATCCCCGAGCGCCGGAGATTTGTGTTGAAATCACATCGCCTTCCAATTCAAAGGGAGAGATCGAAGAAAAAATTCTTCTCTACCTGGCGAGAGGCGCTCTAGAGGTATGGATCCTGAACGAAACAGGCGAAAGGAAATACTTTTCATATGAAGGTGAACTCGAGCATAGTTTGGAAATACAGCGCTAATCATTCCTTAGGTACATTTATGAATCTGCGTAATTTTCAGAAAGTCAAGGTCCTGGCCTAAGTGTTTAAACCGGGGCAGTTTGAAATCACCCGCGAGCCGGCACATGCTGGGGGAAAATACAAGCGCCTTTCCTTAAGGGGAGCGTAAACATGCCGGTCGACGCCCGAACTGCACTGAAACAACACTTCGGCTTCGAGACCTTTCGCCCCGGACAAGAGGCCGTGGTCGCCCACCTCATGGCCGGCCATTCCGCCGCGGCCGTGTTTCCCACCGGCGGTGGCAAATCGCTGTGCTATCAGCTCCCGGCCTTGCTGCTGCCGGGTCTGACCCTGGTCGTCTCGCCCCTGATCGCCTTGATGAAGGATCAGATCGACGTCCTTACCCGCCGCGGTATCGCCGCCGCCCGTCTGGATTCCACCCTGGATGCCGCGGCCTATCGGGCGGTGATGGAGCAGGTACGCCAGGGTACCTTGCGCTTGCTCTACGTGGCGCCGGAGCGGTTCAACAACGAGCGCTTTCGAGAGACCATCACCCCCCTGCGGATCGCCTTGTTCGCCGTGGACGAGGCCCACTGCATCTCCGAGTGGGGTCACAACTTCCGTCCCGACTACCTGAAGCTCGCGGGATTCGCACGCGCGTGCGGCGCCGAGCGGGTCCTCGCCCTGACCGCTACCGCCACGCAGCGGGTGCTCGCCGACATCTGTAAGGGCCTGGCGATCGACACCGAGCGGGCCGTACGCACCGGTTTCTACCGGCCCAATCTCTCCCTGACCATGACCCCTGTGTCCGCTGTGGAACGCGACGATAGCTTGCTCGCTGCCCTGCAGGCCAATCCGCCGGGGCCCACCATCGTCTATGTCACCCTGCAGCGCACCGCCGAGGAGGTGGCGGAACGCCTCGTCGCGGCAGGCCTCGAAGCCCGCGCCTACCACGCCGGGATGCAGGACGCGCTGCGGGCCGAGATTCAAGACTGGTTCATGATCTCGGACCAGGCCATCGTGGTCGCCACCATTGCCTTCGGCATGGGCATCGACAAGGCGAATATCCGCTATGTCTATCACTACAATCTGCCCAAGAGCCTGGAGAACTACTCCCAGGAGATCGGGCGCGCCGGCCGCGACGGTGAACCGGCAATCTGCCACCTGCTGGTATGCCCGGACGATCTGAACGTGCTCGAGAATTTCGTCTACGGCGACACCCCGCGCCCGGACGCCGTCAGGGGCCTGATCCGGGATATCTTCGCGCGCGGGAGCGAATTCGACATTAGCCTATACGACCTTGCGTTCGAGCACGATATCCGGCCGCTGGTGCTGCGCACCCTGCTCACCTATCTGGAGCTCAAGGGATTTCTGGCGGGGGGCACGCCCTTATATGGGCAATACCGATTCAAACCCTTGCTGACCTCGCGGGAGATACTGGCGCGCTTCGAGGGGTCGCGCCGCACCTTCCTCGCCGCTCTGTTCCGCCAGGCCCGTCCGGCCCGGTCCTGGTTCCACATCGATTCCGGCGCTGCCGCGGCGGTGCTGGGGACCGACCGGGAACGCATCATCCGGGCCCTGGATTGGCTGGGGGAGCAGCAAATGCTGCGGGTCGAGGCCACGGGGCTACGTTACCGCTACCGGCGGCTCCGGTCTCCCGCGGACCCCGCCGCACTGGCGGACGAACTGCACCACTACGGCCTGAAACGGGAAGCAGCGGAGCTCGAGCGGCTCCGGCAGGTACTGGAGCTTACAGCTCAGGACGCTTGTCAGACCGCCGCCCTCGCCGCCCACTTCGGCGAGTGCCTGGAGCAACCCTGCGGTCACTGCAGCTGGTGTCGATCAGGCGGTTCCGATCTCCCGGAACGCGGCTCGCCGGAGATACCACCAGGCCTCCGGGATCAGGTGAACCAGCTGGTCTCCACCGCCGCCGGTACGCTCGACGAGCCCGGAGCCCTCGCCCGCTTCCTGTGCGGTATCCCCTCCTCTCGCCTCGGCCGGGCCAGGCTGGGTAAGCAACCTCTGGGTAAACATCCGCTCGCGGGGAGCTTGACCCGAGTACCCTTCCGCACGGTCCTGGACTGGGCGAGTGCCGGTCGGCCGGGCAACGGCGGATGACGACCTCGCGGCGACGGGCGGCAGCGCGCATAGGGCCTGCACAGCGTCTGCTCCGCCACCTTCTCTACGAGGTGATTAAGCTCCGGGACGGGAACCTGTTCATCATGTTAATCCGGAAGTCACAGTCGGCACACACAGTGCGAAGGTGCTCACGACTTCTTCACAGACGCCAATCCCTATTTTTCCGGTACGGAGCTGATGGACATGCTATGTTTCCCTATCTCACCGGCTCCTGAAAACCCGGATATGCCGAAATGACGGACCAGGCCGGTTTCGGTTTCCTCCAAGGGTCCTGAAAAACCGATGAAATCATGATTAGTAAAGAGCTCAGGTTTTCGTTGAATCAGGCCTTCGAGCAGGCCCGCAAGAAACACCACGAATACATGACCGTCGAGTACCTGTTGTTGTCCCTGCTGGACACCCCCTCCGCGGCCATCGTGCTGAGGGCCTGTGGCGCCGAACCCGACCGATTGCGCCGGGAAGTCTCCGCGTTCATCGAGGAGACCACGCCGCTGCTCTCCGATGAGGACGGGCACGAGACCCAGCCCACCTTGGGTTTCCAGCGGGTCTTGCAGCGGGCCCTCTATCACGTTCAGGCGGCGGGCAAGAAGGAGGTAACGGGTGCCAATGTGCTGGTAGCCCTGTTCAGCGAGCAGGACTCTCAGGCCGTGTACCTGCTCAATCGGCAGGACATCACGCGCCTGGATGTGATCAACTTCATGTCACACGGGATCTCGAGGGTGCTGGGAGAGGATCAGGGTGGGGAAGACCAGGGCGAACCGGACCTGGCCCGTAGGGAGGAACAGGAGAGCGCCAGCCCCCTGGAGAGCTTTTCCTGCAACCTCAACGAGTTGGCGCGCCAGGGGCGGATCGATCCCTTGATCGGCCGGAGGTCCGAGGTCGAGCGGACGGTCCAGATCCTATGCCGCAGGCACAAGAACAACCCCTTGCTGGTCGGGGAGGCCGGCGTCGGCAAGACGGCGATCGCCGAGGGGCTGGCCAAGAAGATCGTGGACGGCGACGTACCGGAGGTGCTGACGGAGGCTACCATCTATCGGCTGGACCTGGGCGCCCTGGTGGCCGGAACCAAGTATCGGGGGGATTTCGAGAAACGGCTGAAGGTGGTGCTGGCCCAGCTGCGGCAGGTGCCGCACGCCGTGCTCTTTATCGACGAGATCCACACCGTCATCGGCGCGGGAATGGCCTCGGGCGGCGCCATGGATGCCTCCAATCTCATCAAGCCGGTGCTGACCTCCGGCGAGCTGCGCTGCATCGGCTCCACGACCTACGAAGAGTTCCGCGGCATCTTCGAGAAGGACCGGGCCCTGGCGCGGCGCTTTCAGAAGATCGATATCAACGAACCGAGTGTGGACGAGACGGTCGCGATCCTCAAAGGGCTTAAGACCCGTTTCGAGGAACACCACCAGGTCAGCTACACCCGGCCGGCGTTGCGGGCCGCCGTCGAACTCGCGGCGAAGCATATCAACGATCGCCATCTGCCGGACAAGGCCATCGACGTGATCGACGAGGCCGGCGCCAATATGCAGCTGCGGCCCAAGGCCAAACGCAAGAAGCGGATCGAGGTCATCGACGTGGAGGCTATCGTCTCCAAGATTGCGCGCATCCCACCCAAGCAGGTCTCTCTATCCGACACGGACGCCCTCAAAAACCTGGATCGAGATCTCAAGCTGGTGGTCTTCGGTCAGGACCCGGCTATCGAAGTGCTGACATCCGCCATCCGTATGAGCCGTTCCGGTCTCGGACCCGAAGGCAGGCCCATCGGGTCCTTCCTGTTCACCGGGCCGACCGGGGTGGGTAAGACCGAGGTGACGCGCCAGCTCGCGCGCATCCTCGGCATGGCGCTGATACGGTTCGATATGTCGGAGTACATGGAACGCCACACGGTCTCGCGCCTCATCGGTGCGCCTCCGGGCTACGTGGGCTTCGACCAGGGCGGCTTACTGACGGAGGAAATCAACAAGCGCCCCCATGCAGTCCTGCTGCTCGACGAGATCGAGAAGGCCCATCCCGACGTATCCAATCTGCTGCTCCAGGTTATGGACCACGGCACCTTGACGGACAATAACGGCCGCAAGGCCGACTTCCGCAATGTCGTCCTGGTGATGACTACCAATGCCGGCGCGGAAGAGACCAACCGGCGCTCCATCGGCTTTACCGAGCAAGACCATTCCAGCGATGGGCTGGAGGCCCTGAAGCACTTCTTCACTCCGGAATTTCGTAACCGGCTCGACGCCGTGGTCCAATTCACCCCCCTGGAATCGACCACCGTGATCGGCATCGTCGACAAGTTTATCTTCGAGCTGGAGCAGCAGCTCGCCGACAAGAAGGTGGCTTTGAGCTTGGATGCCGCCGCCCGAGACTGGCTGGCCGAGAAGGGCTACGACCCGCATATGGGCGCCCGGCCCATGGCGCGGGTTATCCAGAACCACATCAAAAAGCCGTTGGCCAACGAGATCCTGTTCGGATCACTGACCAACGGGGGTTCGGTACGAGTCTATGTCGAGGATGAGGACCTGGCCTTCGAAGTATAGAGACCGGGCATTCTTGTGAACCGCAAAGGCGCGGACGTAGGTGGGCTGTGCCCATCGACCAGGGCTTCCAGCCCTGGAGGTCGGGTTAGGCGCGTCTTTCGATGGTGGGGGGATGCAATCGCCTTCGAACGCGCCGTAACCCGACATTCGATGGTGCGGGTAGTGGCTAAATTTTTCACTACGGCCGCCTGTCAGCGGGCGCGGTAGATGATTCGCCCCTTGGACAGGTCATAAGGGGTGAGCTCCACCGTTACCTTATCCCCGGTCAGGATGCGGATGTAGTATTTTCGCATCTTACCCGAGATATGGGCGGTGATCACGTGCCCGTTCTCGAGCTCCACGCGAAACGTGGTATTAGGCAAGGTATCGATCACCGTACCTTCCATCTGGATTACGTCTTCTTTGGCCATCAATCGTATAAACTATGCGCAAGGGTTAAGATCGCTATAAAAGTTGTAAAGTATAGCACAGATCCCGGAGCCCCCGATCGCTCATATAGTCCGCAGTCAGGGTGAGCGCGTATAAATCTTCCTGGAAACATGGTGTCGCCGGATTGGTTTTCCCTACGCTGGAACGCGTAGGCGCGGGCTTGCCCCTCACCTATCGCTGCCGCCCGGTCGGTCGACGGCGATAAGTGCGGGGCAAGCCTGCGCCTTGCTGAGTTCGACCGGCCGGCTTGGTTGCCTTCCAGCCCAGCGCCGGCAAGCCGGCGCCTACCGGTCATGGCCAACCACCGCCGGTGCGGCTGACGACCCGAAGCTGGCAGCAACCTGGTAATCCACAACAGATTTATACGCGCTCGCCCTGAGTACGCAGTCTATGTTCATCCTGGTGACGAGACCCACGCTCACGGGGTCACCCTACCGGATTTTCCCGGCTGCTTTTCAGCGGCAGATCGCTGGGAGGATATCCCCGCGAAGATTCAGGAAGCGGTGGAGCTCTGGTTCGCGGGTGAATCCTTGGAGGTCCCGGTTTCCACCTCGTTGGACCGACTCCGTGACGACCCGCAGTACACCGACGGAGAATGGATACTCCTCGACATCGACCAAAATGGATCGTAGCGAAAATGATCCAAACTGAGGGTATTTTTTCGCGCTTTCGATGCGAATAGCCAGCCTATTTAACGAGAAAGCGCGGAAAAAGGGACCATTTTGGGACATTTGCAGCCGATACACTTTTAGCCAGACAGCTTCTTAGATTCAACCTCATGTGGGAGTATGTCTCGTGCGTAACAATGTCGTTTGGCACCATCACCCTGTCGATCAGTCCGTGCGGGCGGAGCAGAAAGATCAACGTCCGGTCGTCATCTGGTTCACGGGTCTGAGCGCCTCGGGTAAGTCGACCCTGGCGGGCGCCTTGGAAGAGATCCTCACGGCCCAGGGTTATCATACCTATCTGCTCGATGGGGACAATGTCCGCCATGGTCTGTGCAAAGACCTGGGCTTCAGTGATGCCGACCGCACGGAGAATATCCGCCGGGTCGGCGAAGTGGCCAAGCTGATGGCCGACGCGGGTCTGATCGTTATGACCGCCTTCATCTCCCCATTCCGGGCGGACCGCCGGATCGCACGCGAAATCCTCCCGCCGGGGCAGTTCGTCGAGGTCTTCATGGGCGCCTCCCTGGAGGTGTGCAAGGAACGCGACCCCAAGGGACTCTACATCAAGGCGGAGCGGGGCGAGATCAAGCAGTTCACGGGTATCGACAGCCCCTACGAGATACCCCCGGAGCCCGAGGTCCACGTTGATGCGGATCGACTCAGCGTACCCCAAGGCGTCAACCTGCTGCTCGACTACCTGCACGAACAGGAAATCCTCAGGGGGGGATACCAACGGGTCGAGGAAAATGCCGTCGCCTGATACAGGGGGATCTGCAAGGCGAGCGCGTATAAGAAGCTGTCTGGCTAAAAGTGTATCGGCTGCAAATGTCCCAAACTGGTCTCTGTTTCCGCGCTTTCTCGTTAAATAGGCCGGCTATTCGCCTCGAAAGCGCGAAAAAATGCCCTCAGTTTGGATCATTTTCGCTACGATCCATTTTAACCAGACAGCTTCTAAATTTGTTGCCGATTAACCGGTTGTTGCCAGCTTCCGGTCGTCAGCCGCAACTGCGGGGGTTCGTCATGAAGGGTAGGCGCCGGCTTGCCGGCGCTGGGCTGGAAGGCAACCAAGCCGGCGGGTCGAACCTTAGGCAAGCGCGGGCAAACCCCGCACCTATCGCCGTCGACCGACCGGGCGGCAGCGATAGGTGCGGGGCTTGCCCGCGCCTACGAGCCTTCCAGCGTAAGGAAAACCAGTCCGGCAACATCATGTTTTCAGCAAGAGTTATACGCGCTCACCCTGGGGGGGTCTGCGGTCCGGGAGTCCACGCGGAATGAACCTGATCAAGCGCCGGCGGTGGTGGATCTTCGGGACCACAGAGACGGAACCGGGTCGGCTGGCTCGGGCAGTGCTCTTTGCGGTCCGCTTGTTCACAAGCATTCTGGCAAAGTTCCAGGATGGAAAGTTACACCTGCAATCAGCCAGCCTCGCCTATACGATCCTGCTCTCTCTGGTTCCCTTGCTGGCCGTCACCTTTTCTGTGCTCAAGGGCTTCGGGGTCCAGGACCAGCTCGAACCGATGCTCATGCAGACATTGGAGCCGCTGGGCGACAAGGGCGCCGAGATCGGCCAGCACATCCTGACCTATGTGGGTAATCTCAACTTCGCCGTCCTGGGCTCTTTCGGTATCGCCCTGTTGTTCTGGACCGTCGTCTCCTTGCTCACACGGATAGAGGAGACCTTCAACGCCATTTGGCACGTACCCGGCGTTCGCAGCTGGCCCCGGCGCTTCAGCGACTATCTGAGCGTGGCCCTGGTGGGGCCCGTGTTCGTCTTTACCGCACTGGGTGTTACCGCTATCGTATTTCGCAGCGAGAACATCCACGGGATCATCGGCATCGAGCCCCTCGACCAGCTCATCCTCGGGCTCGGCCGATTGGTTCCCTATCTGTTGATGTGCCTGGCATTCGCCTTCCTGTAAGCCTTTCTCACCAATTATCGGGTACGTCTGGTACCTGCCCTGGCGGGCGGTATCTTCGCCAGCCTGGCCTGGCACAGCGTCGCCTACCTGTTCGCCCGCTTGGTTGCCGGCTCATCGAAATATTCGGCCGTCTACTCCGGTATGGCCGCGGCCGTACTCTTCATCATCTGGCTCAACATCAGCTGGCTGATCGTCCTAGTCGGGGCGCACATCGCCCGTTACGCCCAGTACCCCCACCTGTTGCGACGCCACCTGGATAGTCCGCAGGTCGGGCAGATCCATGACCAAACGCTCGCCCTGGATGTCATGGCCGCGATCGGCCGCACCCACTACTTGGATGAGCCCAAATGGACGCTCGAAGCCCTGACCGCGGCCGGCTGGTTCGCCGGATCAGGTCGAACAGCTCCTCCAAGCACTGCAGGCGGGGGGCTCATCGTGGCGACCAACGACGAACCCGAGGCCTATCTCCCGGCCCGCGCGATCGAGACCATCGGCCTGCGGGAGATCCTAGACATAGCACGCGCGCGCGGCGACGAGTCGGCGCGCCAGGCAGCGGTACAAGCGGTCGTCGTCGACCTTGAGCAGGCCATCGCCGAAAACCTGGAGGGAAAGACCTTGAAAGATCTGGTGGCGGCGGATGCGGCAGCACCTTGAGACCAAAATACCGATAACATCCGGGTAGTGGCTAAAGTTTAAGTGGTGAAATCTGCCAGCCCCTACCTCGTCGTTCCGGCAGGGATTGCCGGAATCCAGGTGCCATGGATGGCAAAAGCAGTGGGGGTTCGAATCATCAGGTCGCACAACCATACCACTTTTAATTTAACCACTACCCAGAACGCTTCATCGCTTCCTGCATCAGCTCTTGTTGCTGGCGGAAACCGGGGGCGCGGGTCTCGAAGAGGGGGGCATCGGGCCGTACCAGGGCCAGCTCCAGCGCCGCGGCCTGGCGTTGCCGTTGGCTGCCGATCTCCAGTACGCGGTGACACTGGGCCTCACTGGTGGGCTCTCCCAGGAGATAACGGGTCCCGGCGTGGAAACGCCCCTTGTTCGCGTCCCACCAGGCCCTGATCGGCCCTGGATTCGGCCACGGAAGGTTCCCATCCGGGTCCATAGAGACATCCTCGTCCTCCGGGCGCTCGGTGGGACCGGCCTCGAAACCGTCAGGCGCAGCCCGCTCCAAGTCTTCCTCGGCGATATCCAGGCCCGTGATCAGGCTCAGGGATTCGCCGGCGTCACGCGCCAGAGCCGGTGCCTCTTCCATTTGGGTAATGAGCCAGGGGATATAGGCAGGATCGCCGCTGACACCACAGCCGATGACAAGCGCCCTCCGGCGCTCCGGGTAGTGCGCCAACGCCTGCAGCCAGCTGCCGGCGTCGGCCGGGGGCAGGACGCGCGGTACCTGGAGCGCGCGTGAGCCGAGCGGCGTGTCCGACACAGCGATGGATTGTAACGCCGACAGGGCCTCTCCGCGGTCGCCGAGCAGCACCGCCGACCAGGCCGTCCAGAATCCGCAGGCCGGGTCTTGCGAGCGAATCTGCCCGCGCAGAGCAGGCAGCAGATCCCACCTGGCCGTCTCCCCCGCGGCACGCAGGGCGCGTGCCCGCAGCATCGGGTCCGCATCTTCGAGCGCCCGGGACAGATATTCTCCGCACTCGGCCCGATGAACCGCGCAGGCGGCGATGCCGACACGTCGCCACAACGGAGAGTTCGATTCAACAGCCCTGCGACCTTACCGCTTGTCCCGTGCAGTCCAGCCGAGGGCAGAGATAAAACCACGCGCGGTCTCCGGGGCGGATTCCACGGCGGCACACACCTGTTTGATACGCCGCGGGTCCTCCCCGTCGAAGGCGATCATCGCCGCGGCGAATACCTCACCGCTTTCCTCCTGTTGCAGCCCCTCGACGCAGTAGGACCAGCCCTCGTCCCCGGCAATCCGCAGGCCCTTGATGTGCCTCTCGACGCGGCGGTCGAGCTCCGCCAAATCGGCCAGCGAATAGTGGGGTGTAGAGACAGCGGCATCCCGCAGCAGCCAGATAAACGCCGCTTCTTCGGCGTGTTGAGAAATAATTGATTCAATCACTTTATCAATTTCAGCTCGCCTTCCAGCCGGGCAATATCCGCTTTGGTAAGCAGTTGGGTATCGAGGGCCTCCGAAAATATCTCGGCCAAGGCCTCTGCTTCCGCTTCAGCGTGCTTTTCCGATACGCCGGCCGCCTTGAGCCGTCGTGCGAACTTCAGGGTGTCGAAGGTAATGGTTGCCATGGGTTACTCATCGTATCGAAACTCAAGCCATTGGTCCCCTCTTACCCCAACCTTCTCCAGGGCGAGCGCGTATAAATCTTCCTGAAAACATGATGTTGCCGGATCGGTTTTCCCTACGTTGGAAGGCTCGTAGGTGCGGGCTTGCCCCGCACCTATCGCTGCCGCCCGGTCGGTCGACGGCGATAGGTGCGGAGCAAGCCGGCGCCTACCGGTCATGGCCAACCACCGCAGGTGCGGCTGACGACCCGAAGCTGGCAGCAACCTATTAATCGACAAAAAATTTATACGCGCTCACCCTGAGCCGCGGGACAGCTGTCCGGCCAACACCTGAAGGATCTCGAAGATGTTCTTTCAGAGCGGGATACTGGCACGCCAGGTGAGGGTAAAGCGCCCCTGGTCGGGCTCCAGCACGATGGTATCGATCACGCCCTTGGTCTCCGTCCGTTCCCCCTGCTTGGGAAAGAAGACGATGGGCACCTCGACCCGCGGCAATCGAAAGCCGGTATGGCCTGCGGGCGTCAGGTTCAGCAGAAACATCTCCTCGCCGCCGGCAGGATAGGGCAGCTGTTGGTCGGCGGGCGCGGATTGATAGTAGTCGTCCCGGAAATCCGCCGGCAGGAACGGAAAGACGTTGTCGAGCCAGTCCTGGTCATAGGTGCCGGCGAACTGAATGCGCGGCGTCCAGCCCCGGCCGACGGGCCCGAACGCCAGGGGCCGGTAGCTGCCGTCCGGCTTTCTGATGGGTTCTTGGATCGCTTCGGTGTTCGGCATCGGGGTGCCATCGACCAACGCCCGTTTGAGCTCGGCGTGATAGCCACGACCGATAGGATTGGGCAGATAGGCGGAGTGTCTGCTCGGGTCCGGGTGAAACCCATCGACCCCACCGAAGGCGCGGTCGTAGGTGATGGGCATCCGCGCGAAGGGTCGGATATGGCTGCCGGGCCGAATACGGTTGCCCACCTGCCACAGCCGATCGCCGATCACCTGGAAGGTCTTGCTGATGGGGCCGAACTTGAATCCCACCTGGACCCGCTCGGTGGGCCTGCCCTCCGGGGCATAGGCACTGCCGAGCAACAGGACATCGCAACGGGGTTTACGCAGCGGGTAGTCGGACTCACAGACCGGGGCCGAGAGCCCCAGCTCGCCCGTGAAGGTATCCGCTTCGATCAGCGGGGGCTGTGCTTCCGCCAACGCCGGCGCCTGACTGGGCGCGGGGATGGTCGAAGGTCCCCTTGACGGCGACGACCAGATACTCACGACCGCTCGGCTCCATTCCGAGGCTATAGCCCACCTGCATTCCGGTGGCGTTGATCAGATCCATACGGTGTTAGCGTCTGTCTGACGATCCTCTTTACTATCGCTGAAGTACCCCATAGAACAGCGTCGATGGCCCGTCGGCATGAAGGTAGGGGTTCATCATTGCGAGCGTGGCGAGCATGAGGGCTTCGCCGCTAACGCTCAGCGCCGGCGAGAAGGCTTCGAGATGCGGCGGCACACCCTCCACCGGAATCCTTTGCTCTGCCCCGTCGGCAGAGACCACGGCGACCATCAGGCCGGTCTCCAGCACCGCCGCGACGAGGATAGTGCCGAAAGCTCCCACAGCATCATAGTCAAATACGTCCTTGCCCTCGAACAAAGGTCGCAGCGTCGCCCCAGCGGCCCACGGCCAGGTGAGCATCAGCCCCCCGCTGGGACATCAGCGACCGAGGGGCCAGAGCGCCACGTCTTTGCCACCACCGCCAGGCCATTCACTGTGGCCATGGCCATCGCGTCCTGGCAGGTGCACAGCTCCATGCGGCGCGGCGCGGTGCCTCCCTCCAGATAGATGGCACGTTCGTCACTCTCACTTAATGACAACGGCCATCCCACCCCCCCGCACAAAGCGGGGTCGGTGCTCGTAGACAATCGCCTTAGGGGGAGGGAGGGTCAGGGTCTCGCCGGTGCCCAGCGGCTGGATTCGAACATTGCTGAGTGCCCCGCCATGGTATTCATAGGCAACGCTCAGTCCCTCCCCAGGGCCTGCCGCCAGATCGAAATCCGACCTGATGGGAAGCAGGAGTCCGATGGTTGCGAGGGGTGAAGTTGCATGTACCTGCACCTCGAACAGTTCCAGCGCTTCCCCCTCCTCCTCTGCCATTGTGCCGAGAATCATCCGCGGCGGGTCGCCCACCAAGACGACACGGTGGGCGGGTGTGGGCTCGGCAAGCGGGAGAGGTTTGAGCCTTATAGGTGTCATTTCCACTTCCTGTGCCGTCGCATCGGAAAAGGCGATTGCTACGAACAGCAGCACTGCCCATCCGAGTATCCGATTCTTCCACAGATTGTGAGCCATCAAAGCCGCATTCCAGTATTGAGATCAACGAAATTCCAGCATCGTCCTCTGGCTTCCACGCTCCGGCGTGGGAGCGAGTCTTGACGCTCCAGCGTCACTAGGCCTGGCCGCTGGAGCGGCCAAGGTGGTGTTCCCACGCTGGAGCGTGGGAACGAGTAAAAATTCCAGCATCGTCGGTCGGGGTGGGGAACGAATCCCGACAATCGAGGTGAATGATTTGGCGCGGCCTGGAGGACCGGACGTGTTGGGTTACGGCGCGTTCGACGGCATTTGTATTCTTCAAAATCGGGCAGTGCGCCTAACCCAACCTACGCCCGGCGCGCGGTCGGCGCGGACCGGCAGTGCGGGGGGTCATGTGGGTGTAGATTGCGTTGAGACGCTGGCACGGAGGCTGCGATGATCAACAGGTCTATGGGCGTCGAAACGCAACACGCCAAACTGGAAGATGCGGCAGTCGCTGGTGCGGGAGAGAAACCAGAACCAGGGGACTAGTACCTCATTTCTCTCGATATTGCAGATAGAGTCGCTTGAGCTTGATGCGAACATCCCCTATGCATTCGCAATATCGACCGAAACTATGTACTAGGTCCTGTTGACATTTAACTCTAACCAACTGTTTTCACGTGTTAAATAGCTGAAACATCCCACGTGCCAATATGAAGTATAAATAGCCGCAACATCCCACTGGTCCGCACAGCGGACCCTACGCTAACCATTTGATTATTGTAGGGTCCTTTGTGTGGACCTTCCTAAATGTCAACACGACCTAGTACCCCATTTCACCTTATTTTTCTCTCTCAGAGCCTCCCAAACGCGTCACGGCAAGGCACAGCGCGCAGGGAATAGCTCCCTCTCTTGCCAAGTGCTGTAACACCGCCTTGGTGCGTTTGGGAGGCTCCCTTCGGGCGCGACGAGAGGTGGCCATCTGCGGTGTTGCGCGAGCTTGAAAGAGGACTGGCTATTCCAGCGCTCGCGCGCCTCGCATCTGGCCGCCTCTCGCCGCGCTGAGAACCAAAAATAAGGTGAAATGGGGTACTAGGTAGCCTGGTAGATGGCAAGCGCCCCGTCGAAGCCGGTGTGGGAGAAACGGCTGACGATGCCGTTGAAAGAGCGGGTCTGGTAATTGGGGAGTTCGAGCTGGACCGTGGCCGGCTGGCCCAGCAGATCTTCGTACTTGATATTCACGAACTCGCTGATGAGCTCCAGTTCGTACTCGAACAGGGTGCTCAATTGCTCGCTTCCACGCATGGAGCGCAGGAGCAGGATGTCTTCGCCGAGGGGGTGGTGACTAAAGGGTCCGTGCCTGTTGGCTGAAAGGCATGGGTTGGTCTTTGAAAAAGGTAAATGCCGAGGAAGGGATTATGTCAGTTATCAGTTGTCGGTTGTCATGGTCCGGGGCTTCGGTCATTCCGAGGCGGTTTCCGCACCGTGGCTGCTCGTTAGGGTGTAGGTTGGGTTAGGCGCGCTGCCCGGTCCTGAGGAATACAAACAGCATTGAACGCGCCGTAACCCAACACATACCTTCTCAGATCATGCCGAATAATGCCGAACAACGCCCGGATCGGACTTGGGTAATGCATCTGGCTCCCACGCTCCGGCGTGGGAGCAAATCTTGACGCTCCAGCGTCACTAGACCTGGCCGCTGGAGCAGTCAAGGTGGTGTTCCCACGCTGGAGCGTGGGAACGAGTAAAAAATGGTGATCCAATAAAGTCAGCTAGTTAACGTTCGACAAGTCGCGGTCGTTGTGGCGACCATAAGTCTTCCAGGTCGATGGGCACTGCCTCGAAGGGTGGTATACGAACCTGGTTGGCATCAGCAAAGCGGCCAATTTCAACCCAGGTGCCGGCATCGATCTGGTATGTCTCCAGGGTACGTTTGACGGGATCGATCAGCCAGGCATACCGCACGCCGTAGCTCGCATGGAGTGGCATTTTGACCTCACGATCTTTCCTCGCGGTGGACGGAGACAGGATCTCGCATACCCAATCGGGAACTACCTCGCAGCGTTGATCCTCCGACGGGTAAGGCATCCGCTCACGCCGCCAGCCTGCCAGATCCAGAACCGCCATTTCGACATCGCGCACAAAGTGAATCTCCGGTTTATCGATGATCCACCAGCCACCAGGCCCTCCCTTTCCCTTCTGGAAAGGGCCGACCAATTCGGCGCCAAGCACCGAACCGGCAATCGCATGGGGGATAGCGGGCCGGGGTTGGGTATGAAGCCGGCCGTTCAGAATTTCCCCGGTCACCCCCTCGGGCAGAGCCTCCAGGGACTCATAGAGGGTCGGTCGATGTGCTGGTGCTGGTTGCGTCATGATTTTTCGGCACAATAACGCTTTACCTCTGTATATAAATCAATTAGCCCATTTCGACATAATGCCCAACATAAGTTGCAGCGATAGTCGTCAACTTGATGCTGGTGTTAGGGGAATTGAACTCTCGTTAATGACTATATCAATCTGTGGGCAAACTGCATTTAATAATTCGTCAAGTTTTTCAACGCTTGGAACGGAATAACCTTGCTCGTAACGAGCATACGTGTTGCGTGATTTCATACCCAATCGACTAGCAACCTGAGCAAGTGAAAGCCCACTCATTTCACGTTTCCGCTGCAACAGTACCATATGCTTTGGCTCCGAAGAACCAACTTCAAAACTGTCCTTTTTCCCCTTATATACCTCGATCTTAAACCCTTCTTTATTAACCAACGATTCAAGCATATCCGCAACCATATCGTATGCTTCTTTCTTTGTTCGCCCTTGAGTCATTAGATCGAGGATCGGAACTTCTGCAAGCCAGAATTTTCCATCTTTATAAATTTTACCTGAGAATCTCATGATTGGCCTCCTCTTTTTGCCTTACGAACTATTGAAGAGGCTTCCGGCGTTGCCTGGAGCCACCCGTTAGGCGAATTACGCATAGGTAAGGCGACGCCCCAATGGTTCCGGTATAGGATCACCAAATTCACGAGCCGTATCAATCCAAAGCTGCATAGCATCCTGTGCGTTGGCTAATGCCTCATCTGGTGATGCGCCGTGCGCCTGCGAAACTCCCGTGCGATCTCAAAGTGGTCGCAACATTATTACCCTCATTTGACTTCAATGCTCGTCTACTGGCATTTATCATATTGAGTTCAGCATGCAGCGAAGCCAGTTTATCCTCTTTGTATCTGATTATCTTAGATCTCTGCGATACGCAAATTAGAGCGCCGACAAAATAGCCCACTGCCCCAGAGCTGATGATCGCTACGATAATGGGCCAGTTGGATGTGGCCATACTTATAATGCTTGCTGATTCCTGCATATGCTTCTTGCCGCTAACAGTGCATGGATGCGTCACTTAGTCAAATGGAATGGACTGACATCTATTTTTCCGGCGTTATATCAACGTCAACAGCCCCTAGTACGATCGCGTCTTTTCGATCCAAGATACGTGAATGGATTTCAGGACCCGGTGAGAAGGACAACCGCAAAGGTGGCAATCCCCTCGCCGCGGCCCGTGAAGCCCATGCGTTCCGTGGTGGTCGCCTTCACATTGACCCGCGCCACCGGACAGCGCAGATCCGCGGCCAGGGTCTCGGTCATGGCCGCGATGTAGGGCGCGAGCCGGGGGCGCTGGGCAACGATGGTCAGGTCCGCGTTGCCCACATTGAATCCACGTTTGCTCAGGGCATCCATTACCCGCCGCAGCAGGATGCGGCTGTCGATGCCTGCGTATTGGTTCTCATGGTCGGGAAACCAGCGGCCGATGTCCCCTAGACCGGCGGCGCCCAATAGGGCATCGCAGAGGGCATGGATGACCACATCGCCGTCCGAGTGGGCGGCAAGCCCCTGGTCATGCTCGATCCGCACCCCGCCGAGAACGAGTGGTCGCCCGGACCCGAAGCGGTGCGCGTCCAGGCCCTGCCCGATCCGAACCGGTATCAGGGACTGTTGACATTCATCGTTCATGGTTCAGATGCCGGTAGTGGTTAAATTCAAGTGGCATGGTTGGGCGGCGTGATGATTCAAATCCCCACTGTTTTTGCCATCCCTGGCAGCTGGATTCCGGCAATCCCTGCCGGAATGACGCAGTAGGGGCTGGACGAGCGGTGCGATTGCCGATTTTACTTCCGGATCGCAACGGTGTGAAGAGAAAGAACCAAGCAGACTCTACTACTTAAAGTTTAGCCACTACCCGGACGCCCCTGCTGGCGGAGATAGAAATCCGCCAATGGCAGGTCCTCCGGTCGCGTGATCTTGATGTTGTCGGCGTGGCCCTCGACCAGCCTGGGCTCCAGTCCCAGCAGCTCCACGGCGGCGGCGTCGTCCGTGACCAGGTGGTTCCGGTCCAGGGCCGTGCGCAGGGCCCGGCGCAGGAGGCCGAGCCGAAACGCCTGGGGGGTGAAGGCGTGCCAGAGGGCATCCCGAGGGACGGTGCGGCCTATGGTACCGCCTGCTGTGGCCTGCTTCATGGTGTCCCGCACCGGCACCCCCAGGAGGCCGCCTACCGGATGGCCCGGCAAGGCAGCCAGCAGCCGGTCCAGGTCATCTCGGCGCAGACAGGGCCTGGCCGCATCATGCACCAGGACCCAGTCCGCCGCGTCCGCTGCTTGGGCCAGCAGGTCGAGGGCATTGAGCACCGAGTGGCAGCGTTCGGTCCCCCCGTCCACTCGCCGGACCCGGGGATGGTCGGCAAAGGCCGTGCGGGGCCAGAAGCGATCCTCCGGGTCCAGGGCCACGGAGACCCCCGAGATTTGCGGATGGTCCAAAAACAGCCCCAGGGACCACTCGATGACGGGACGACCGGCCAGATCCAGGTATTGCTTGGGAACCGATGCACCCATCCGGCGGCCGATCCCGGCCGCGGGAATGACCGCCCGGTATTTAGGTCCTGTTGACATTTAGAGACTGTCTAAGAACTAACTTATTGATTTTGCTTGTTCACACGCTCCAGAGACTGTGAAAGTATTCGCTTTTCCTGATAGCGGTGGGATAAAACTGCCATATTTCACGCTAAATTCCGCACCAAGTGGGGTTAGGAGCAAGCTATGCGGCCTAATTTAGGAAAATTGTGTTCCCCTATCCTTTCCACTCCGAACATTTAGCAATACTTTCACATTCTCTCCAGCGTGGGAGCACCACTTTGGCCGCTCCAGCGGCCAGGCGTGGTGACGCTGGAGCGTCAAGACTTGTCTGCCTGTGCGTTCCTGCACGCAGACAGGCTCCCACGCCGGAGCGTGGGAGCCAGATGAACGGTAGGCGCCGGCTTGCCGGCGCTGGGCTGGAAGGCAACCAAGCCGGCAGGTCGAACTTCAGGAAAGCGCGGGCAAGCCGAAGCGCGGGCAAGCCCCGCACCTACCGGGAGCGTTCCAGCGCGGGGAAAACCGATCCGGCAACATCATGTTTTCAGGAAGATTTATACGCGCTCGCCCTGTCCCCTAGTCACGGGTTTTGCCGCAGGGTCCGGTTTTTCGTTCCTTCGTTTTCTGCCCCCAGGTATCCCGCAGGGTCACGGTGCGATTGAACACCGGCCGTGTGGGACGGGAATCCTTGTCCGCCGCGAAATAGCCCTCGCGCTCGAACTGAAAGCGGTCGCCCGGCGCAGCCGCCGTCAGGCCCGGCTCTAGGAAGCAGTGGGTCAGAGTATGGAGGGAATCCGGATTCAGGTCCGCGCGAAAATCCCGGCCCCCTGCGCCGGGCTCCGGTACCGCGAACAACCGATCATAGAGCCGCACCTCCGCAGCGACCGCGTGCCGCGCCGAGACCCAGTGAATGACGCCCTTGACTTTGCGACCCTCCGGGTTCTTGCCGAGGGTGTCGGGATCGTGGGTACACCGCAGCTCGACGATTTCTCCGGCCCGGTCCTTGACGACCCGGACGCAGCGCACCACGTAGGCGTTGCGCAACCGTACCTCGCCGCCGGTGATGAGCCGTTTGAAACCTCGGATAGGCTCTTCCATGAAGTCGTCGTGGTCGATGTAGAGCTCCTTGGAGAAGGGAATCGTGCGCGTTCCCTTGGTCATATCCTTGGGGTGGTTGGGTACGGTGAGCGGCTCGGTCCGGTCCTCCGGATAGCTTTCCACCACCAGCTTGAGGGGCCGCAACACCGCCATGGCCCGGGGGGCCGTGCGGTCCAGATCCTCGCGGATAACGTTCTCCAGCATAGCCATCTCCACCAGGTTGTCGGATTTGGTCACGCCGATGTGTGCGCAGAAGGTGCGGATGGCCTCCGGGGTATAGCCGCGGCGGCGCAGCCCGGCGATACTCGGCATCCGTGGGTCGTCCCAACCTTCCACCCAGCCCTCGTCCACGAGTTGGGTCAGCCTGCGCTTGCTCATTACCGTGTACTCGAGATTGAGCCGGGAGAACTCGATCTGGCGCGGCCTGCAGGGTACCGAGACATTGGCGACCACCCAATCGTAGAGGGGCCGGTGGTCCTCGAACTCCAGGGTACAGAGGGAATGAGTGATGCCTTCGAGGGCATCCGAGATCGGATGGGTGTAATCATAGGTGGGATACAGGCACCACTCGCTGCCCGTCCGGTGATGGATCACCCCGTGGCGGATGCGGTAGAGGACGGGGTCGCGCAGATTCAGGTTGGGCGAGGCCATGTCGATCCTGGCCCGCAGGGTCAGGGTCCCATCAGGGAACGCACCGGCCCGCATGCGCGCGAAGAGGTCCAGATTCTCTGCCACCGGCCGCTCGCGGTATGGGCTCTCCCGCCCAGGTTCGGTCAGGGTACCGCGGTACTCGCGTATCTGCTCCGTATCCAGCGCGCAGACATAGGCCCGGCCCTTCTCGATCAGCTCGACGGCAAACCCGTAGAGCTGCTCGAAGTAATCGGAGGCAAAATAGAGCCGCTCTCCCCAGGTGTAGCCCAGCCAACGCACGTCCTCCTCGATCGCCTCCACGTACTCCCGGTTCTCCTTGTGCGGGTTGGTATCGTCGAAGCGCAGGTTGCAGATACCCTGGTAATCCTGGGCGATCCCGAAATTGAGCACGATGGACTTGGCATGCCCGATGTGCAGATAACCGTTCGGCTCCGGCGGAAAGCGGGTAGCGATCCGCGTGTGTCTCCCTTGGGCCAGATCCTGGTCGATAATCTGACGGATGAAATTGGGGCGAATGAAGTTGGTCTTTTTCGGGTCTTGTTTCTCGGACATCTGGGCGCGACCGTTGCGGCAGGAATGGGATGGGCGATGCAAGCTGGAGGCCATTATGCCTCAAGGGGACCCAGCCACGCTGGTCGGGAAAGGCGCGAATCCAGGGCGAGCGCGTATAAATGTGTTGTCGATTACCAGGTTGCTGCCAGCTTCGGGTCGTCAGCCGTACCTGCGGTGGTTGGCCATGAACGGTAGGTGCGGGGCAAGCCCGCGCCTACGCGTTCCAGCGCCGGGAAAACCAATCCGGCAACTTCATGTTTTCAGGAAGCTTTATACGCGCTCGCCCTGGGCGCGGATCGGCAAGATTTAACGCGCTCGCCCCAATAAGCAGACCTATATTTTTGCCAGATAAGTACTGTCCACATATAATTGAAAGTTCATGTCCTCGGTGCTTCCAAGCCTATTGGACCCTTGGCGAGCCGTAGACAGTCGTTCGGTCCTGGCAGGTCGTTTGCCCTTGGCGAGCTTGCCGCGGTTGCGGGGCTCGCTGGTGGAAGCCAGGGGCGATGCTCGGTTTCGGCTGGCGTTTTCCCGTGATGAAGCACAACGGGCCGTGTTGCGCTGCGAGGTGGCCACAACCCTGAGGCTGCGTTGCCAACGCTGTCTGGAGGCACTCGATCACGCGGTCGACACCAACACGCTGTTGGCGTTGGTCTCGAGTATGGACGAGGAACGTCACCTGCCGGAATTCTATGATCCCTTGCCGGTGAGCAACGAATCGATCCGCCCTGGAGATCTGATTGAAGACGAGTTGCTGCTCGCGCTGCCTCAGATCCCGATGCACGAGCCGACCGTTTGCGCGCGGCAGATACCGGATGTGGACGTTGCGGGGATGCAATCCGGCGGGGCGAGTCCCTTCGCGGTGCTCGCCGAACTCAGAAGCTGTCTGGTTAAAATGGATCGTAGCGAAAATGGTCCAAAATGAGGGCATTTTTTCGCGCTTTCGAGGCGAATAGCCGGCCTATTTAACGAGAAAGCGCGGAAAAAGGGACCATTTTGGGACATTTGCAGCCGATATCACTTTTAACCAGACAGCTTCTCAAACGCAGGGGATAGGGAATATCCGCGACAGATTACAGCCGTGCGGAAACTCGGAGTTCCGGCGGCGGGGCTTAATGTCAAGGTGGAGGCAAGCATGGCAGTCCAACAGAACAGGAAGACCCCTTCCAAGCGGGACATGCGTCGTTCCCACGATGCCTTGTCGAGGCCGACGCTAGCGACGGACCCTACGACGGGCGAAATCCATCGTCGTCACCATGTATCGGCGGATGGTTATTATCGTGGCCGTCAGGTCGTGGACAAGCATGACTGACGGCGGTCGCCACTATCCTTACGCCATCTGTGCGGGACCCTCAGCGCCGCGAGCGGGCACATCTTGTCCGAACGTCTGACTGTCGCCCTCGACGCCATGGGAGGTGACCACGGCCCTGCTGTGGTCACCGCTGCCGCCCTGCGGTTTCTGCGCGAATCCAATCAGACGGCGCTGATCCTTGTAGGGAAAGAGGACGCGATCGTCCCCCAACTCGGCAGCGCCGATTTCGGCGATCGCCTGATTGTCCAGCATGCCTCGCAAACCGTCGGCATGGACGAGCTTCCCTCCAGCGCCCTGCGCACCAAGAAGGATTCCTCCATGCGGGTGGCGCTGAATCTGGTCAAGAAGGGCACGGCCGATGCCTGTGTCAGCGCCGGCAATACGGGGGCCCTGATGGCAACCGCACGCTTCGTGCTCAAGATGCTGCCGCTCGTGGACCGACCGGCCATCATTACCGCCGTGCCCTCTCTGCAGGGACGGACCTATATGCTCGATCTGGGCGCCAATGTGGATTGTACGGCGGAGCACCTATTTGAGTTCGCGGTCATGGGCAGCGAGCTGGTGACCGCGGTATCCGGCGTCAAGACCCCGAAGGTCGGTCTACTCAACATCGGGGAGGAAGAGATCAAGGGCAACGAGCAGGTCAAGCAGGCCCACGAACGGCTGGTAGGCAGCGCCCTGAACTATATCGGTTATGTCGAGGGGGACGACATCTACCTCGGCGGCGTGGATCTGGTGGTGTCCGACGGCTTTGTGGGCAACATCGCCCTCAAGGCGAGCGAAGGCGTTGCCAAGCTGGTGCGCCATGTCCTCGAATCGAGCTTCAAGCGCAATCTACTGACACGACTTTCGGGACTGGCGGCCCGGCCGGTCCTAAAGCGCTTCGGTCGGACCTTCGATCCCCGACGCTACAACGGGGCCAGCCTACTGGGGCTGAAGGGTATCGTCATCAAGAGTCACGGGGGCGCCGATCTGTTGGCGTTCGAGAATGCGATCCACATCGCGGAGAAAGAGATCTACTGCAACATCCCGGACCGCATCGCCCAGCAGGTAGCGCGGCAATTGGGAGCGAAAGAACAGAGGACAACGGCGTGAGCCTCTATGCACGCATTGCCGGGATCGGCAGTTTCCTGCCCGAACGGGTCCTGACCAACCAGGATATCGAGGCGATTGTCGACACCTCCGATGCGTGGATCCGCGAGCGCACCGGGATCCACAAACGTCACCTCGTCACCGAGGGCGAGCGCTGTAGCCGACTGGCAGAAATCGCCTCCCGCAGGGCGCTGGAGGATGCCGGCATCGATCCCGCGGCGCTCGATCTCATCGTGGTGGCGACCACCACCCCGGACCAAGTCTTCCCCGGCTCCGCGTGCATGTTGCAGCAGCGCCTCGGCATCCATGGTGGCTGGGCCTTCGACCTACAAGCGGGGTGCACGGGCTTCGTCTACACCCTCGGGGTAGCGGACCAATTCATTCGTACCGGCAGCATACGGCGCGCGCTGATCGTCGGTGCCGAGATCTTATCGTACCTGGTCAACTGGCAGGATCGCGACACGGCCGTGTTGTTCGGCGACGGTGCGGGCGCCGTGGTAGTGGAGGCCAGCCGGGAGCCGGGCATCCTCTCCTCGCATTTCCATGCGGACGGCTCCTACGCCGATATACTCCGGATTCCCGGCGGGGGCGGCGGCGACCCCGCTGAGGACTCTTATCTGGAGATGAAGGGGGCCGAGTTGTTCAAGGTAGCGGTCACCGCCCTTTCCAGCGTCGTCGAAGAGACGCTCACGGCGAACGGTATGCAGAAGTCGGATATCGACTGGCTGGTTCCACATCAGGCCAACTTCCGTATCATCCAGGCCGTCGCGCGCAAGCTGGGGCTGCCCCTGGATCGGGTTATCGTCACGGTGGACGAACATGCCAACACCTCGGCCGCGTCCATCCCCCTGGCGTTCGACGTCGCGGTGCGGGACGGGCGCATTCGCCGCGGCGAGACCGTGCTGATGGAGGCCTTCGGGGGTGGTATCACCTGGGGATCCGTGTTGCTGGTGTACTGATACCAAATAACATCGAGCTGGCAGGATTCTCACAGAAGATTTTATCCGCCAATCAACCACTATGGACTGAAAGTCCATAGTCTGGAGGACTAAAGTCCTCATCCGTGGACAAGCCACGGACTGAAAGTGAAGGGACTTAAAGTCCATAGTTTCAACTATGATGCGCTTCGCGCACTAA
>Ga0209458_1000069_pt1 | contig 61616 bp, 51 predicted proteins | sample WorMetLIZAISLAND_FD_187411 | JGI IMG/M metagenome (GOLD analysis project Ga0209458, IMG submission 187411) | Marine gutless worms symbiont microbial communities from Max Planck institute for Marine Microbiology, Germany - Inanidrilus manae... ...
GTCCATAGTCTGGAGGACTAAAGTCCTCATCCGTGGACAAGCCACGGACTGAAAGTGAAGGGACTTAAAGTCCATAGTTTCAACTATGATGCGCTTCGCGCACTAAAGTTATTGAAGCAATGAAGGAGCTGTCGCATAACAACGCACTCCAGCCGACGCGTGAAACAAATAAAAAACAGATAAAAGGAAAAAACAGATAAAAGGACACCCATATTATTCGTCAGGCCAAATACCTGCGTGGCATCCAGGCTGCGCGAGCGGTGTTTGTAGCCAAACAAGCGGCGTGATAAGGAAAAATCCGGATACCGACAAGCATCGATAATTTCAGCCTCTCGGGAGAACGATATGGCAAGTTACAGTACCAATGAGTTTCGTGGCGGCCTCAAGATTATGCTCGATGGCGATCCATACGTCATCGTCGAGAACGAGTTCGTCAAGCCTGGCAAGGGTCAGGCCTTCAACCGGGTGCGGGTTCGTAACTTGAAGACCGGGCGCGTGGTGGAGAAGACGTTCAAATCCGGTGAGTCCGTGGAGGCCGCCGACGTCCACGAGACCCGGCTGCAATATCTCTATAACGATGGCGAGCTCTGGTATTTCATGGACCCGGAATCTTATGAGCAGTTGTCCGCCGATGCCGCCGCAATGGGAGAGGCCGTCAGCTGGGTCAAGGAGCAGGACATGTGCGATGTCACCCTCTGGAACGGCTCTCCACTGACCATCGAGCCGCCCAATTTCGTGGTGCTCGAGATTACGGAAACGGACCCGGGGCTCAAGGGGGACACCTCCGGCGGCGGCGGTAAGCCGGCGACCCTGGAGACCGGGGCGGTGGTACGTGTCCCCCTGTTCGTTCAGACCGGCGAGCTGATCAAGGTCGACACCCGCTCCGGCGAATATGTCGCCCGCGCCAAGGACGGGTGAGCCCCGCCTGTCGGCCCAGCGCCGGCCTTGAGATGCTGCGGGCGCGGGCGCGTCTGCTCGGGCGTATACGGGAATTCTTCGCCGCTGCCGGCGTCCTGGAGGTGGAGACCCCCATCGCGTCGCGCGCCGCCGCCAGCGATCCCGCCCTCAATAGCCTGAGAACCCGTTGGTCCGGCGCCGGCGCAGGGCCACAGACGCTTTATCTCCAGACCTCCCCCGAATTCCCCATGAAGCGGCTCCTGGCGGTGGGGAGCGGACCCATCTTCCAGCTCTGCAAGGTGTTCAGAGACGGCGAGCGCGGCTCCCGGCACCACCCCGAGTTCAGTCTGCTGGAGTGGTACCGTCCGGGTCTCGGTTACGGGGCCCTGATGAGGGAGGTCGCGGAGCTGGTACGCCACGCCCTGGATTGCCCTGAGCTTCCGGTGCGGCGCATCAGCTATCGGAACCTGTTTCGGACCCACCTGGGACTGGACCCCATGCGCGCGGATGTGGCGGCGCTGCGGCAGGTCGCCGCTTATATTCCCGGAGCCCAGGATCTGGATCTCGACCGCGACGCCTGGCTCGATCTGTTGCTTACCCAGCGTATCGAACCGGTGCTCAATCGGGACCGATTGACCTTCGTCTACGATTATCCCCCGAGCCAAGCGGCCCTGGCCCGGATCCGACGGGACGCGGAGCCGGTGGCGGAACGCTTCGAGCTTTACCTGCGGGGGATGGAGCTGGCCAACGGGTTCCAGGAGATCACGGATCCCAGCGAACAACGCAGGCGTTTCGACACGGATCTGCAGGAGCGCTCCGCAAAGGGATTGGACCGGCCTCCCTTGGACGAGGCGTTCCTGGCCGCCCTGGAGGCAGGCATGCCCGCAGCGGCAGGGGTCGCCCTGGGCCTAGACCGCCTGCTTATGGTCGCTACCGGCAGTACCCACATCGACCAGGTATTGGCATTTCCGGTGGAACGGGCGTGAAGAGTTATAAGGAACTGCCGTCGCTTCAGTAACTGGGCAGCTCGAAAAATGCGGTTTTCATCAACGGCGCGTCTGAATGATCAAGAGGATTTGCCTTTCGATGCGATTCGCTTGAATCTGCCTGTCTCAGTCAACTCACGAGCCACGAATCGAACAAGGTTGCTTCGTCCCTCACGACCAGGATCCAGGTCGAGTTGCTTCAAGAAGTCGAGCAATTCCTCAGTCTCCACGCCAATATCAATATCGAAATAGCGGATGATTTCACCCTGCTCCATTTGATAGAGCTCATCGACTGATTTGTCGATTCGCTTATTCGATTCGCGACTCGCACGATTTCGTCGATGAGCTGTTGACGGGTTGCCTTTTTGCCCGGTTCGATCCCGAATCCCTTTGCCAACCGGCCCAAGATTTCGACCGTAATACGCTTGCTCTCTTTCAATCCTGCCTTTGTACCCTGAGCACCTAGCCAACGGGTGAGTAGGCGGACATCGACATCTTGATTTAAGCTGGACATCGTGCAATAAACTCCTCTGTTAACTCTCGGAGTTGCCGCGACTGCTTTTCTGCGTTTTGCCCCCTGATGTCGAAGACCGGACAACGATCACGCGCAGCCTGGCGCAACCCATCTCCTTCCGTCACATATGCCCCGAAAATCGGACCAGCCTGAGAAATACGCCGATATTCTGCTCGCTCAGTCCACTTGAGCATCCCGCCCCACTCACGTGCTTGCGTTGCAATAGCTCCCACATACTGCGTCGGTGAATAGTCGAGTTCCTCATCAATTGTGTTGGCCACATGGTAGGTATCCCTGTTGACGTGATTGATTGCTTCATCGCGGATGGGACGCCGATGGTCGATTGCAGGTCCAGATCGTTGTCTTCCCAACACCACCTTTTTCGCTTGCAAATCCAACGGTTGTCTCCATCGCCTCACCTGTCATGTGTGGTCGTCCGATCCAAGATGCCATTTTATCTCATTGTTTGCAGGACGATGCTCACAAACATGGTTTCCGAGCACTTTTTTTAGAGTTTGCATGACGGTCGGGGCGGAAATGGTGTCCACCACCTTCAGGGTCACTAGGGTCTGTTGACATCTATCCAGAGCGGGCGATTGCGGGGAACTTTTCGTGCCTCCCAGGTGTAGCGAGGGAGAATCGTGGATGTCGGGCGGGCGATGCCCATCGGGTAGCACGGTATTGGTGGGCACAGTCCACCCTACGGGTTCCGTTCATCGAGCCGCAACTTAAAAAGCTGTCTGGTTACCCTGCGGATTGTCCTAGTACCCAATTTCACCTTATTTTACGTTCTCAGCGCAGCGAGAGGCGGCCAGATGCGAGGCGCGCGAGCGCAGGAATAGCCAGTCCTCTTTCAAGCTCGCGCAACACCGCAGGTGGCCGCTTCTCGTCGCGCCCGAAGGGAGCCCTCCAAACGCGCCAAGGCGGCGTTACAGCGCTTGGCAAGAGCATGAGCTATTCCCTGCGCGCTGTGCCTAGCCTTGGCGCGTTTGGGAGGGCTCTGAGAACGCAAAATAAGGCGAAATTGGGTACTAGAGCCCTCCGCTGAGGGTGGATGATACACTGTGCTTGTTCCTGCGTCGTCGGGGGATATCAGCGAGGAAGAACCCTTATGTCCTACCATCCGTTTTCCGGCCCGTGGAGCGCACGTTGTGGCGAGTCGGTTCCGACCGGTGTCCGATTGTCGTCCGTTTCCGAGGGGCGGTTGCCGTGAGCTGGCTGTCCGAGCCCGCGCAGCCCCTGAACGAGGATGCGCGCCACGCCGCCGCCAGGCGGCAAGCCGGGCTGACCAAGCCACCGGGATCACTGGGGCGGCTCGAGGAGGTCGCGATCGCATTGGCGGCGATGCAGGGTAAGCTCTACCCGACGGTCGATCCGGTACAGATCCTGATCTTTGCCGGCGATCACGGGGTCACCGACGCCGGGGTCTCGGCCTATCCCCAGAGCGTGACGGCTCAGATGGTGACCAACATGGCAACGGGAGGTGCCGCGGTCTCGGTGCTGGCAGAGGCACTCGCTGCCGACCTGGAGCTGATCGTGCTCGGCACTGTCGGCGAGATTGCCTGTGATCCGATGCCGCCATCGGTGCGGCGGGTCGGCGTTGCCCCGTCCACAAAGGATTTCTCACGCGAACCGGCCATGTCGAGCGCTGAACTCGACGCCTGCCTGGCTGCCGGGCATGCGGCGGTCGAGCGCGCAGTTGACAACCGAGATTGCCGGCTGGTGATCGGCGGCGAGATGGGGATCGGAAACAGCACCGCAGCCGCAGCGCTGGCCTGTGCCCTGCTGGAGCGCCCGGCCTCTGAGTTGGCCGGTCCCGGCACCGGCCTCGACGCCGCCGGTATCGCACGCAAGGCGACCCTGATCGAACGTGCCCTGTATCTGCATCGAATCGCGCCCGACACCCCCCTCGAGGCCCTGCGTCGAGTAGGCGGTTTCGAGATCGCGGCCCTGACCGGGGCCTATCTGGGCGCGGCCCAGCTGGGGATTCCAGTGCTCGTCGACGGCTTCATCGCGACCAGCGCGGCCTTGGCCGCGGCCCGTATCCTGCCCAGGGCGCGGGATTGGATGCTGTTCGGACACAGCTCCTGTGAGCCGGGCCATGCGATCATGCTCGCGGCGCTCGACGCCGAACCGCTGCTGGATCTGGGGTTACGGCTTGGGGAGGGGAGTGGCGCCGCATCCGCATTGCCCTTGCTGCGCCTCGCCTGCACCCTGCACCAGAGGATGGCGAGCTTTGCCGAGGCTGGTATCGATGGGCCTTGCTCTGAAAGGCCCTAGGGGGTGTTCTCAATGTATTAGAAATTGACCATGACATCCGCCGGATGATCCGGGCTATCTCAGTCTGTCGAGTAAAATCATCGTGTTACCCCTAATTGAGAACACCCCCTTTTTGATCCCTCTCCCCAACTCCGTTCCCGGCGATCGTAAAAGGTGACGCCAGGCGCTCGATCTTCGGCCAATGTCTCAACGGCCGAAGCCGACGGGCTTCTTGCCACTACCGGCGATCATATATGCGGGCAGGCCTACATCCTTCTGGCTCATGGCCTGCTCGTAACCCAGCTCCCCTTGCCGTCTGGCCTTCTCGGCCAGCTGATTAGCCGTGGCGAAATCGCCTTTCGCCGCGGCCTGTTCGGCCTGCTCCAGGAATTTGCCGATGTCGCGCCACTCGCCGCCGACTGCGGCGGCCTTTTTGCGCGCCTCGCGCGCCGCGGTCATCGCCTGCTCGAAATCGGCTTGGTCATCGGCCCAGCTACCCGTCGGGAGACCGGCGGCCAGTGCGACGGCCAGGATCCCGGCGGAAAAACGATGGATGCTCATGTTCGACGGACTCCTCTATGCTCTAAGTTGGGAACACACGGCTAGTAAACCTTAACCACTACCCCAAAGCGAAGGTCCACGCCCCAGCGCGGCCTCCAGCGGTTATTTGCGTGCGCCGGGCCCATTCAGGGGCAGGTCGTTCTGCATGTAGATCAGGAAGTATTCCAGATTGCGGTACTCCTCACCCTGGGCCTTGAAGGGTTTGGCCCGCACCTGCTTGTTACAGCCCGAGAAGCGCCGGTGCAGGGTCCCCATCTCGCCCCATTTGGAACGGTAGACCGGAAAGTGGGTGGTGTGACCGAAGGCCGGGCTCAGGATCTCGGTGCGCAGCACATTACCGGCATTCAGGCCGTGACAATGGGCACAGGAGAAATTGAGCTGACCGCGGCGGGCAAAGTAGAACTGCTTGCCCTTCTCGTAGGCCTCCAGCGCCTTGGGGTCGTCCTCCGGAATCTCTACCTTGGTGATCTGCTCGCGAGACTGGTACCGGATGTAGGAGAGGATGTCGGCGATGGGGCCTTTTTTGTACTTAAGGGGCCCCTCACCGTTGGCCTCGCGGCACCTATTGATGGCCAGCGGCAGGGTGACGACCATACCCTGTTCCTTGTCCCAGTACGGGTACTTGCCGGCGACCGCAGGGCCGTCCGGGAAGCAATCTTTATAGGTCTTGCCGTTGGCGAAGGGCGTGTTCCACATTTCCTCGCCGTTGGAGATGGCCATCTCATAGGGCGGAAACTCCTCGATGGCCTCCCAGTTCTCGCGGCCGACGGGGTCGATCGCATAGACGCCGTTTATGAAGTTCTCCTTGGGAACGTCGGGAAAGCGCTTCTGGTAGTAGCTTTGCCAGATCGCTTGGTCTTCCTGGGGCGTAGCTAGTGCGACGCCGCCCCAGGTCAGGGCCAGTACCATAACCAGTGCCGCGGTCAGCATAGTGATCTTGTTCATCCGGTCGATTTCCTCCGGGTATTCGGGTGAATCCGATCGATCAGATCGACCAGATGTACTCGAGCACGTCGTTGAATTGTTGCTCGGTGAGGATCTCGTGCTTGCCGAACGGCGGCATGCTGGAGTCGGGATTGGCGACGGTCGCGTCCCAGATCTGGGCCCGTAGCTTCTCCTTGTCCGGGTAGCGGGCCCGCATTCCGATCAGGGCCGGGCCGATGCGACCGGGGCTTTTGGCGTCCGGCATCATATGGCAGGCGACGCAATTGCCCAGCTTAGGATCATTTGCGATCTGCTTGCCTGCCTCGGGATCGCCTTTCAAGGTATCCGCAGCGTTGAGGCCGGGCGCCAAGGCCAGCGCGCAGGCAGCGATCAGGGCCGTGCCTACCGCTCCGGCCAAGGTCGTTTTCGGCGCAATCATCTGTTGCCTCCTTCGAATCTTGCTGAGTTAGGTGAATGGATTGCAAATCAAGGTACCCTCGACTCGATCCTCAACGGACCCTTCCGTCACTTCGTGGGAGAAACGGCAAAACCGGGATACCTTATCATTATTTGATTATAAAATTCTAATACTATCACGGGTTCGAGGGTAAATCCGCATGGCTTGTCAGCAGGTTATGCAGATTTTCACAGATTATTATTCGGTTACCCTGCTCCGACGGGAATGGTCACAGCGGCGCGATCCGGGCATACTTGATAGCGACGCGGAAGCTATCTAAACCCATTCAGTCTCGACAGATATAGGAGGAGCGCCTGATGACGCTCGCGCGACGTGAATTCATCAAGCTCTTAGGGATGGCCGGCGCGGCCGGTCTGTTGCCGGCGTCCGTGTTCGCCGCGCTGCGGCAACCGTCGGACCTCTACGAGCTATCCGGATTCGGCAATGTCACCCTGTTGCACATCACCGATACCCATGCCCAGCTCAATCCCATTTACTTCCGCGAGCCCAACGTGAATCTGGGCGTCGGCGCGGCCTTGGGCAAGGTCCCCCATGTGGTGGGCGATGCATTCCTGAAGCATTTCGGTATCGCGCCGGGTGGGATCCAGGCCCATGCCTTTACCTGTCTGGGCTTCGACGAGGCCGCTCGGCGCTTCGGCAAGGTGGGCGGCTTTGCCCACATCAAGACCCTGGTGGACCGCATTCGCGCCGAACGGGGCGACGGCAACAGCCTGTTGCTGGACGGCGGCGATACCTGGCAAGGTTCGGGCACCGCCTATTGGAACCGGGGTAAGGACATGGTCGGCGCCTGTAACCTGCTGGGGGTGGACGTCATGACCGGTCATTGGGAGTTCACCTACCGTGACCAGGAAGTGATCGAGAATATCGGCGCCTTCAAGGGTGATTTCGTGGCCCAGAACATCGCCGTGCGCGAGGAGGCCCTGTTCGACTATCGGTTCCCGGAATTCGCCGGCTTCGACGAGGATGCGGGTCTGGCCTTCAAGCCTTACACCATCAAGACAGTGGGAGGGGTCAAGGTCGCCGTCATCGGCCAGGCCTTTCCTTACACCCCCATCGCCAATCCGCAACGCTTCATCCCGGACTGGACCTTCGGGATTCAGGAGGAGCGCATGCAGGAGCTGGTCGATAAGATCCGCGCGGAGGAAAAGCCCGCCGTCCTGGTGGTCCTCTCCCACAACGGCATGGACGTGGATCTCAAGCTGGCCTCCCGCGTCACCGGCATCGATGCCATCTTCGGCGGCCATACCCATGACGGCATACCGGTCCCCAGTATCGTGGCGAACGCAGGCGGCAAGACCCTGGTCACCAACGCCGGTTCCAACGGAAAGTTCTTAGGGGTGATGGACCTGGACGTCAAAGACGGCAAGGTGCGCGACTTCCGCTACCGGCTGTTGCCGATCTTCTCCAATCTGCTCCCACCCAATGCCGAGATGACCAGATATATCGAGGAGATCCGCGCCCCCTACCGAGATACGCTGGGGGAAAAGCTGGCCACCACCGAGGAGACCCTCTACCGGCGTGGTAACTTCAATGGGACCTTCGACCAGCTCATCTGCGACGCCCTGCGCAAGGTCAAAGACGCCCAGATCAGTCTATCCCCTGGCTTTCGCTGGGGAACCAGCATACTGCCAGGCCAGACCATCACCATGGACCATGTCATGGATCAGACCTGCATCACCTATCCGGAGACCTATCGCCGCGAGATGAAGGGCAGCGAGCTCAAGGCCATCCTGGAAGATGTCTGTGACAATCTCTTCAACCCGGATCCCTATGTGCAGCAGGGCGGAGACATGGTGCGCCTCGGGGGCTTGGACTATGTGTGCGATCCCACCGCATCCATGGGCAAGCGCATCGGTGACATGGCCCTGGACGACGGCACCAGGATCGAGGCCGACAAATCCTATGTGGTTGCCGGCTGGGCCACCGTCGGGTCCCAGGCCCCCGGAGAACCCATCTGGGAGACGGTCGCCAAATATCTGCGTGACGTAAAGACAGTCAAGCTCGAGAAGTTCAATACCCCGGTCTTGAAGAATGTGTCCGGCAATCCGGGGATTATCGACTATACCCGTCGCATGTGAATCGTTCGGAAAGCGTGAAGGTGAGGTCCGCGCGGGCTGGCTGTGCGAGGGGTCATGTGGGTGTAGGTTGCGTTGAGACGCTGGCACTGGCTTGACCGTAGATCAACGAGCCGTTGTGCGTCGAACGCAACACGTCCGGTCTTCCAAACCGTGCCAAATCGTTCAGGATTGCTTTTAACCGGACAGCTTCTTAGAAAACTGAGTATCAAGCTTGTCTAACAACTCCAAGCCTCTGGTCGGGTCACCGCTCGCGCTAAGGGCGCGGAAACGTGCCTCGCTGTCGGATTCGGCGAGTGCTTGAGTTGAAAGCTCATCGATCAATTTGTCTACGCTCATATGACGATGCTGTGCTAAAACCTTTAACCGGTCGTGTTTGGCGTCAGATAGTTGAATGGTCAGCATAGCCATTTCACTGCTTCAATAACTTTAGTGCACGAAGCGCATCATAGTTGAAACTATGGACTTTAAGTCCCTTCACTTTCAGTCCGTGGCTTGTCCACGGATGAGGACTTTAGTCCTCCAGACTATGGACTTTCAGTCCATAGTGGTTGATTTGTGTCTACGACCACGGTGCCGACCATCTAGGATATGATAGCATATTAGAATAGCAAGTACGATGAAGGCTGATGAGGCAAATGCAGCCGACTCATCGCTCTATCACTACAAGAAGTGCTGGTACCAGAATCTGAAGGAGCAGCCCCATGCCTCTGATCAAACCTTTTGCCGGATTGCGACCCGCCCCCGGACGGGCCCTTGATATGGCTGCCCCACCCTACGACGTGATGAGCGCTCAGGAAGCACGCCGGATGGTCGCAGGTCGGCCCCACAGCTTTCTGCATATTTCGCGGCCCGAGGTAGACTTGCCGGAGGATACGGACCCCTACGCCCCCCAGGTCTATGCCAAGGCCCGAGAGAATCTGGATCGGATGCTCTCCGAGGGGGTGCTGGTCCGGGACCCGGCGCCCTGCTATTACGTCTACCGCCTCACCAGGGGCGAGCATGTGCAGACCGGCCTGGTGGCGGCGGCCTCCGTGGCCGCCTACGAGGCGGATCGGATCAAGAAGCACGAGCTCACGCGGCCGGTCAAGGAGGATGATCGGGTACGTCAGATCGATGCCCTCGACGCCCAGACCGGCCCGGTCTTTCTGGTCTACAAGAGCACCGCCGTCGTTGATGACACCCTAGCTGCTATGAGCACGTCGGCACCGGTCATTGATATCCGGGCCCAGGACGGCGTGCGCCATGAGATCTGGGTGGTGGATGACGCCGCCACTATCCACCGGCTCTCCACGGCCTGCGAGCAGCTCGACAGTCTTTACGTCGCGGACGGCCACCACCGTTCCGCCGCGGCTGCCCGGGTGGCCGCGGCACGCAAGGCCGCCAATCCGAATCACACAGGGGATGAGTCCTACAATTACTTCCTGAGCATCATCTTCCCCCATGACCAGATGCAAATCCTGGACTACAACCGGGTGGTGAAGGACCTGCACAGACTCGACGCCGAGACCTTCGTAGCCCAGCTGCGGCTCTCTTTCAAAGTGGAATCCAGTCCGATGCCCGTCGCACCGGCCCGCCACGGGGAGTTCGGCATGTATCTGGACGGCGCCTGGCATCGCCTCACCCTGGACGCCTACTGTATCCCCCGGAAGGATCCGGTCGGACGGCTGGATGTGAGCCTGCTCCAGGACCATGTCATCGGGCCCATACTCGGTATCTCGGACCCGCGCCGGGACGACCGCATCGGCTTCGTCGGCGGCATCCGCGGCCTCGACTGGCTCGCCGGCCAGGTGGACCAGGGCGACATGGCGGTCGCCTTCTCACTGTATCCGACCCCGATGGAAGACCTGATGGCGGTGGCGGACGCAGGGGAGGTGATGCCCCCCAAATCGACCTGGTTCGAGCCCAAGCTTGCCGATGGCCTGGTGAGCCACTTACTCGACTGAACCCCTTTTTGGCTGCATCCGGGGTCGCGCCTGTGGCCGCGGGTAATAAGCTCGTTGACCGACAGTGGTAAATTTTTAAGTGGTTGGCGCAGAGGAGTTTATTAACTCCGCCCCATTTCTTGTTTGATCCCCTCTCCCCAACCCTTCTCCCGGCGGGAGAGGGGCTTTTGCGACACCCTCGGAGGGAGAGGGAGTGCAGCGCGTGGTGTATCCCCACACTGCTATTGGTTATGTTTCCACTTACAGCCTTAACCACTACTACCCACTGACCTATGGTCAAACCCGTCTATACCCTTCCCCGGGACCAGCGTGACGCCGCCGCAGCCGCTCGGTACTGGCTCGACGCCCTACCTGGGCGCTACCCCGGCGAGGACCGCGAACGCCTCACCCAGGCCTGCGAAATACTGGTGCATTGCCACGGCAACCAGGATCTGGATACCGGCGAGATCCAGGTCCGTCACCTGCTCTGCACCGCGGACATCCTGGTGCAGCTGCGCCTCGATGCCGATACCCTGATTGCCGCCTTACTCAAGGGTCGTCTCGGGCAACTGGAAGGTGGCGAGGAGCTGCTGGCGGCCCGCTTCGGCCCCGGCATCGCGGGCATGGTGGCAGACCTCCACCGCATCGATCAGTTCGCCAACCTGGACGCGGTGATTGCCACCGAGGACCGGTACGAGCACGAAGAGAATCTGCGTCGCCTGCTGCTCGGCATCGCCAAGGATGTCCGGGCCGTGCTGGTGGTTCTGGCCGCACGGCTGCACCTGATGCGCAGCATCGATGGTCTGGACGACGGGCGGCGGCGCGGGGTCGCGGAGGACACCCGGCGCCTCTATGCTCCCCTGGCCAACCGGCTCGGGGTATGGCAGATCAAATGGGAGATCGAAGACCTGGCCATGCGGTACCTCGAACCCGAGGTATACCAACGCATTGCCAAGCGGCTCGATGGTCGGCGCGCGGAACGCGAATCCTTCATCGCCGCGGTGATCACTAACCTGAAGGAGCGGTTTGCCGAGGCCGGCATCGACGCCGACCTCAGCGGCAGGCCCAAGCACATCTACAGCATCTGGCGCAAGATGCAGCGCAAGGATCTGGATCTGGAGCAGATTTTCGACCTGCGGGCGGTACGCATCCTGGTGGGAGATGTTGCCTCCTGTTATGCCGTCCTGGGGATCGTGCACGGGCTCTGGGAGCACATCCCCGGGGAGTTCGACGATTACATCGCCACCCCCAAGGGCAACCGGTACCAATCGCTGCACACGGCCGTGGTCGGACCCGAAGACAAGCCCCTCGAGGTGCAGATCCGCACCTGGGACATGCACCGCCACGCCGAGCTCGGCGTGGCGGCCCACTGGGCTTACAAGGAGAACAAACAGCACGACGCGGCCTTCCAGAGCTGGCTAGTGCCGGTGCGTGACTGGCTCGAACGCAGGCACGAGGGTGAGGACGATGGGGACTTCGGAGAATACTTCGCGTCCGCGTTCGAGCCGGAGCATGTCTATGTGCTCACCCCCCAGTCCAAGGTCATCGAGCTGCCCGTGGGGGCCACGGTGCTGGATTTCGCCTACGCGATTCACTCCGAAGTCGGCAACCGCTGTCGCGGGGCCAAGGTCAACGGCGCTATCGTGCCCCTCAATCAGATCCTGGTCAGCGGCCAGACGGTGGAGATCCTTACCCGCAAGAATGCGGCGCCTAGCCGCGACTGGCTCAGTCCCCACCAGAATTATCTGAAGACGGCCAGGGCCCGCAACCGAGTCCGCCAGTGGTTCAAGCGACAGGACTTCGACCGCGATCTGAACTTGGGCCGCGCCCTGTTGGAGAAGGAGCTGAACCGACTCCGGATCGAGGAGAAGCCCCGACTCGAGCATATCTGTCACCGCTACAACTTCCCTACGGGAGAGGATCTGCTGGCCGCCATCGGCCGCGGCAAGGTGTCGGTGGGGCAAGTGGCACATCAGGTCAGCGAGCCCGGAATCAAGGAGCCCGACCGACCCGCTGCCAAGCCTACACCACCGACACCGGACAGGCAGCGGGCGCCGGAGCGCCCGGAAGTGGTCGTGGAGGGCGTCGGAGAGCTCATGACCCGCATGGCCCAGTGCTGCAAGCCGATACCCTATGACGAGATCGTGGGCTTCGTCACCCGGGGGCGCGGCGTCACCATCCATCGCCGCGACTGTGCCAATATACGCGGTCTGCCGGAGCCGGAGCAGACCCGCCTGATCGAGGTGCACTGGGCGGACCAGGGCATCGAAGCCGCCTACCCGGTGGATCTGCGCGTCATCGCCGGCGACCGCAAGGGCCTGCTGCGGGACGTCTCATCCGTGTTTTCGGACCAGGAGATCGACGTCGTGGGCGTGAACACCCTCTCGGATCGCACCAGGGACCTGGCTACCATGCGCTTCACCGTGGAGGTCAAGGACGCATCCCAGCTCGAGCGGGTCCTGGTCAAGCTGCGGCAGGTCCCTGACGTGCTGGAGGTCAAGCGGTCGCATTGAGTTATCAGTTGTCAGTTGTCAGGGGGTAGATCCTCTGATAACTACCCCCTGATGACTGACAATATGGTGTGCCGCCGATGGTTTTTGAGCCAGTTGCGTTCATTTGCGGATAAATCCTCCGTGCAGGCAATTCCGCGACCTCGCATTGAAGGGGCCGGATCAATTTTTCCATACTCAATCCGACCTGGCTGTTCCGCAGCCGGCTTTCCCAACAGCCAATCGATTTGTTGGGTATGCCCGCCGTCCAAAGATGCGGTTCGCGCGGGGAGAGCGTGCACCAACCAGCAAGCTCAAAACCACCGCGCTCACCAGCATCCTTGTATGTTCTGTTTCCAGGGAAGCACCAGGGAAGGTTATAAAGGGACTTGATGGCGAGTACCTGGGGAAGCCGTCCCATCCTGAGGCCCCGAGCCTGTCCGTAGATTGGCTCCCCGCCCTCTTCGCCGATACCGAAGCGTATCCGAGGCCGTGAGCGACGCTCGTGAGCCTGCATACACAAGGTTGGTCGGCGCGGGTTCAGGGTCGGGGAACCAGGTCATGAGCCTAACCGATTTAAGTCATTTGGAGAACCAGAACATGAAGACCGCTGGAATCGATGTCAGCCACAAAACCGTGACCGTGGCGATCAAGCGCGCGGGGCGGATCGGAAAACCCCGTGAGTTCAAGAACACCCCCCAGGAGCATCGGGCCCTGATCCGAGCCCTGCGCAAGGCCCAGGTGAGCCGGGTCGGTCTGGAGGCCACGGGCCAGTATCACCTCGATCTTGCCCTGGCCCTGGATGATGCCGGATTCGCGCTCATGGTGATCAATCCCAAAGCCGCCAAACGCTTCGCCGAGGCGATCCAGACCCGCACCAAGACCGATGCCGTTGATGCCGCGGTCCTGGCCGAATTTGCCCCGCGCACGCCCTTTCAGTCCTGGCAACGCCCGGATGTCTTGGTCCTGACCATCCGCGCCTGTGCGCGCCGCATTGCAGCTCTGTGCAGCTCTGAACAAGCTGCGAACCCAGACCAAAAACCAGCTCCATGCGGCTCAACTCACCACCCTCATGCCGGACTTCCTCCAGGATACCCTGCACCAGATCATCGCCTTCCTCGATGACCAGATCGAGCACCTGCGCCGCCAGGCCCGCGACCTCATCGCCACCGATGAACAGCTCCAACACACCTGCGAACTGCTCATCAGCGTCACCGGCATCGCCGACGCCAGCGCCATCCAACTCCTCGGCGAACTGCTGGTGCTACCCCAGGACATGCAGGCTAAGCAATGGGTCGCCATGGCCGGCCTCGATCCGCGCCAGCTCCAGTCCGGCTCCAGCGTCAACAAAAAAACCCGCCTCTCCAAGGCCGGCAACCGCTATCTGCGCATTGCTCTCTACATGCCCGCTCTGAGCGCTGTACGCCTCGACCCCTACGTCAGGGCCTATTACCGCCACCTCATCGAAACCCGTGGCCTCAAGAAGCTCCAGGCGGTCTGCGCCGTCATGCGCAAGCTCCAGCAGGCCATCCACGCCATGCTCAAAAATCGAACAACTTTCGACACGCTTCTACACACCGACCGAAACGGCTGCTGATTAGTCTGATTTATACCTAGGAGGTAAATGTTTGGAGATCAGGAGCCATATTGGACTGGCACGGGAACAGAGTATCTACGGTTTTGCCAACCTACCCGGCTGAAATCGCTGAGCAACCGTGCCCGTTCCTCGATGAAAGGACCATGGAACAGGCCGGTTTCAAGCGACCGGAGCAGTTCAGGGATAGATAACGAGAAACCAATAATGTCGGTCGGGCAAAGCCAGGAGCGCCGGCATCCTGCCGGCGAGCCAATTTGCCGGCAGGATGCCGGCGCTCCAATGCCGGCGCTCCGAATAGGAGAAACGACGAATCACGCCAATCTACGCGAAAATCGATTCGTGTGGATTCGCGTGATTCGTAGTTTTTTCTCTTTTTCGTCGCAAGGGTACTCTACAAAAAATCTTTGCGTCCTTTGCGAATTTGTGGTTCAACCAGACACAGATCCGGTATCTTAAATCGCATGTGGCGCATCGACGGATAAAGTGATGATTCGCCTGATCAAGAAGCTCGACCGACCGGGCCGGACCAACCTCAGGGTTACCTTGACCCTGGACCAACGGGTCAGGAACCGCCTGCGGGTCAGGCTGGACGACGGGCGTGAGGCGGGGATCTTCCTCGCCCGCGGCGACCGCTTGCAGGACGGTGGCTGTCTGATCTCCGAAGAAGGACTGATCGTGCGGGTCAAAGCCGCGCGGGAGCCTGTTTCCACCGCCCTTAGCCAGGGCCCCTGGCTATTCGCCCGCGCTTGCTATCACCTGGGAAACCGCCATGTGGCCCTACAGATCGAGCCCGGACGCCTGCGTTATCCCCGCGATCATGTGTTGGACGAGCTGGTACGTGGCCTGGGTCTGGAGGTCATCGTGGAAGACGCCCCTATCGAGCCCGAGCGTGGCGCCTACGGTGGCCCCGGACATGCCCATGGAAATTTTTAAGTGGTGAAGTCTGCCAGCCCCGACCGCGTCATTCCGGCAGGGAGTGCCGGAATCCAGATACCAGGGGTGGCAAAACAGTGGGGGTTCGAATTATTGCGTCGCACAACGATGCCTTTTTTAATCCCCTCTCCACCGGCCCCCTCACTGTGCTCGGGGCAAGCGCTCCCCCGGAGAGGGTGTCGCAAAAGCCATTATCCCGCCGGGAGAGCGCCTGCCCCGAGCGTAGCGAGGGGCTTGGGGAGCGGGTGATTTAAACCGGCAGTCCCCCTGGGAGCGCCGGCAGCTTGCTGGCATCCGTGGGTACGGGCTGCATAGATGCGGTGAGCGCGGTACGCCGTTGCAGGACTACGCCAACCCCGACCGCGAACCGCATCAATGGGCGCCGGCGGCGAACCGCATCTTTGGATGGCCCTGGACGCTTGCTTTACCCATCCTACATTTTGCGCCCTATGCGCCTCTTCGGTTCAGGCTGCCGGATTCTGAGAAGCTGTTTGGTTAAAACGGATCCTAGCGTCGTGTTGCGTTATGCCGCGTTTGGCACCGTGCCTGTCCGGGCGCGGTCCTGAATGATTTGTCGCGAAACTCTAATAGACAGGATTTACGGGATTCCTGCTTAAGGGCGCCTTGGAAAATATGGTTTTCATCAACAGCATAGGTGAATCATCAATGAGTTAGAGTTTCTTGATTGGTGAAAACCCCTAAACATAAGCATCCTGTAAATCCTGTGTAATCTTGTAAATCCTGTACTATTTAGTCAGCTCCTCTCGGCGACACCAAATGATTCAGGATTGCTTTTAACCAGACAGCTTCTGAATTCTTTGGCGCGGCCTGCAGGAAAAGAGTCCTCCTGATAATTCGGGACTGCACTGCATCTCCCCCTTTCTCAACGATTTTGCCCGGCGCTGCGGTGATGGCATTCACAGCTCCCGGGTCGCCAGAAACCGAACCTCCGGCCAGCGTTCCTGGGTGAGATTCAGGTTGACCTGGGTCGGGGCCAGATAGACGAGCTGACCGGCCCCGTCCTCCGCCAGATTCTCGTAGGCCTTGTCCCGAAACCGCGCGAGCAGCTCTTGGTCCCCGCAATCGACCCATCTGGCGGTCCGGGCCCTTACCGGCTCCACAATCGCCTCCACCCCATACTCGTCCTTGAGCCGATAGGCGGCCACATCGAACTGGAGTACCCCCACGGCTCCCAAGATCATGTCGTTGTTCTTGAGCGGCCGGAATATCTGGGTGGCACCTTCCTCGCTGAGCTGAAGCACCCCCTTGTGCAGGGCCTTCATGCGTAGGGGGTCCTTGAGCACCAGACGCCGAAACAGCTCCGGGGCAAAGAAGGGGATACCTCCGTACTTCAGCTCCTCCCCTTCGGTAAAGGTATCCCCGACCTGGATGGTCCCGTGGTTGTGCAGGCCGATAATGTCGCCGGGCCAGGCCTCCTCGACGTGGCGGCGCTCGTCGGCCTGAAAGGTGATGGCATCGGCGACCTGGACCCATTTGCCGGTACGCACGTGGCGCAGCTTCATCCCCTTTCGGTAGCTGCCGGAGCAGACCCGCAGGAAGGCGATGCGATCGCGATGGGCCGGGTCCATATTGGCCTGGATCTTGAATACAAAGCCGGTGAACTTTTCTTCAGAGGGCACGACCTCCCGCTGCATGGTCACTCGGGGCCGGGGCGGCGGTGCGTACTCGACGAAGGCGTCGAGCAGCTCCTTGACCCCGAAGTTGTTGATGGCCGAACCGAAAAAGACCGGGGTCTGCCTCCCCGCCCGATAGGCCTCCGGGTCCAGCGGGTGGCTCGCCCCCCGAATCAGCGCCAGCTCCTCGCGCAGCTCCGCGGCCTGATCCCCCAACAGCTCGTCCAGGCGCGGATTGTCGATCCCCGCGATGACCTCGCCGGCGGTGATCTTGCCGCCGTGACGGGCGCTGAATAGGTGGGTCCGATCCGTGCGCAGGTCATAGACACCCAGGAACCGCTTACCGATGCCGATAGGCCAGGTCACGGGGGCGCATTGGATCTTCAGCACCTGCTCGATCTCGTCCAGGATCTCGAGGGCATCCCGGCCCTCCCGGTCGAGCTTGTTGACGAAGGTAAGGATGGGGGTATCCCGCAGCCGACATACGTCCATCAGCTTGATGGTGCGCTCCTCCACGCCCTTGGCCACATCGATCACCATCAGGGCCGAGTCCACGGCCGCGAGAGTGCGGTAGGTATCTTCGGAGAAATCCTCGTGGCCGGGGGTATCCAGCAGATTGACGGTGGCCTCCTCGTAGGGGAACTGCATCACCGAAGAGGTCACCGAGATGCCGCGTTGCTTCTCCAGCGCCATCCAGTCGGAAGTCGCATGGCGCGCGGCCTTGCGGCCCTTGACGGTACCCGCCAGCTGGATAGCGCCGCCGAACAGCAGCAGCTTCTCCGTCAGGGTCGTCTTGCCCGCGTCCGGGTGGGAGATGATGGCAAAGGTACGCCGCTGGGAGAGTTGCGCTTCGAGACGGGTCATGGGATGGCTGAACTTTCGGGAAAGGATGCGGATTGTACCCTAACTCCGGTTTCCCGGAGCTGCGGTGTCCGGCGAGCGTCAGGGCGAGCGCGTATAAATCTTCCTGGAAACATGATGTTGCCGGATTGGTTTTCCCTGCGTGTCGGGTCCCGTAGGCGCGGGCTTGCCCGCGTTTTGGCTTGCTCGCGCTTTGCTGAGGTTCGACCGGCCGGCTGGGTTGCCTTCCAGCCCCGCGCCGGCAAGCCGGTGCCTACCGTTCATGGCCAACCACCGCAGGTGCGGCTGACGACCCGAAGCTGGCAGCAACCTGTTAATCAACAACAAATTTATACGCGCTCGCCCTGTTACGAAGAGATCCGGGCCTTGGACCTCGGTGCATCCTTACCAGTAGATAGTCTTCCGTCGCTTCCAGGTCGGGAGGCATGCCGTTGTGCCGTTTCAGCAGCGGAACAAGCTTGGTCCTGACCCCCATGCCGCGGGCATCCACGTAGCCTTAGTCCCGCAATACCTCTACGATCAGCGGATTGCGGGCGGACTGCTGCCCGGCCAGCATCTTTTCCACGGTCATCGAGTTGGGAAGCGTACCCGGGCTTTTGATCTCCAAGCGGTCCGCGTAACTCACCACTTCGACGTCCTCGACGCGCGTCCAATCCCGGTGGGCGAGGGCGTTCACCAATGCCTCGCGCAGGGCCTCGCGGGGGTAGAGCCAACGTCGGTCGCGCCGTATTCCGTCGCTCAACTCCGATGCGTCGGTGGACACGAACGGCCGCATGCGGTCCAGTGACTGCTCCATGAGGCCGCCCGTGTCCAGCTGTCGGCTGCCCCGGCGAACGCGCCAGAGTCCGACCAGGGGGTGATCCAAAATCACGTCATCGGCGGCAGCGTAGTCCATATCCCGGTCCCTGAAGACCATCCAACGGACCCCCGCCTGGCGCAGAACACGGCGCGGTCGATGCCCGAACAGTACGAGCCCGTCCAGGGTGCATACCGGTTTGCCTCCGTTAGGCTCGGTAAGGAATCCCATCTCACAAAGTCGGCGTTCCCATGCCTCTCGATTGGTGGGGGGCTCGGGATCCTGGATGACATGCCGGAGGTAGTCCTGCAGACGGTCCCTATCCAGGTCGTCCAGGTCGGTTCCCGATACGGGCAGTAGCTCCGTGTGTAGCATACCGCCCACGGCGAACAGTCGCGCCTGTTGCTCCCGCGAGGCCCGCCGCGAGACGCTGCCGATGCGAACATAGATGTCTTCACTACCTTTCCGGCGCACGACATAGGGTTTGGCGATACCCTGGGTCAGTGAGATCACGGCTACCCGCAGTCCGGGCTCCACTTGCACCTCTTCGTAGAACGGGATAATCAGGGGATGGACGTAGCGGCCGAAGACCGTATCCATCACCCAGGCCTCCGGGTCGGCGCGTTGGAGGCCGCTGATGGTGCCGTCGTCTTCTACGCCGAGCAGGATTTTGCCGCCCTGAAAGTTCGCGAGCGCGACCACTTCCTTGGCTAACTGCTCGGGCCGAATGTCGTCGCGTTTGAACTCGACGCCGGAGCTCTCGCCGTTTTCAATCAATTCCAGAAGCTCGGTCTTCGTCATCCGTTCTTCGACTCTTCACATAAAAATCCACGGCTGCGGCGAACTCACGTTCCGCGGGTAGTGTTCTAACTTTGTTTCTCAGGGTTCAGATAGACATGCTAATCAATACCTTGCGTCTCGGAAACAACAGAGTTACAACACCATCGCCCGCATATCTCATCGGAGATGCAAAGGCAAGAGTCGCAAGCGCGTGCGGCTCGGATCAATGGTGACCAATGTGCCTTCATCCAACTCGGCGGTCATTTGCCGCAAGGTATTGATGACCGACTTTCCGATCACAGCCGGCCTGACATCCTCGGCACGGATTTGCACTACGCTGGGCTTGTCGCCATGTGTGGCCGCCAGGATTGCGCTGAAGTCCAGGTCATGCGTGAGCACCACATAGTCGTTGGTGCGCGCGTAAGCCATGATTTCCGCATCCGGGGCATCAGCCGCACCGAGCGTCGACCAATGTGCTGCTCCGATACCGACGTCGGTCAACAAGCTTACCCAGCGCGGCGATAGGTTCATATCAACCAGCAGCTTCATGCATTGGTCAGCGCGATTTCGCGTTCCTCAGCCCGCCATGCGGCATAGCGCAGTGCTTGCATGATGTCCTCGCGCTCCAAGTAGGGATAGTCGGCGAGGACGTCTTTGATGCTGTGACCCGCGCCGATCCGGCCGACAATCATACCGACCGTGACCCGCATGCCACGGATGCACGCTTTGCCGCCCATCACTTCGGGCTGTTGGGTAATGCGATCGAGTCGTTCCATATGTCTCTCCTTTCTTCATTACCGACGGTCGATCCGTGCGAAAACGGCCGCGGCAGAGTCGGTGAATATGCGTCCTGCCTCATAGGCATCAATGCGCGACTCGGCCTTTGCTTTCCAGGCGTCGGCATGGGACGGAGCCGGTTCGGAGTCGAAGCTGTGCAACAGCTCATCGATCAGCTCGACCCGTTCCGTCGGTGACAGGCCCAAGGCATCGCTGAGAACTTGGCGGACGTCGGCAGTCATGGCGATGACTCCGGTTTCGGATAGTGGTTAAATTTAAAGTGGCATGGTGTGCGACCTAATGATTCAAACCCCCACTGTTTTTGCCATCCATGGCACCTGGATTCCGGCACTCCCTGCCGGAATGACGGGGTCGAGGCTGGCAGACTTCACAACTTAGAATTTAACCACTACCCAGTTTCGGTTATATGCGAGGCATAGACATTCTAGCAAACGACCTCCACCGATTCGACGCGCTGGAAGCCCCGCGGCAACAGCTTCCCCCTTCGGCCTCGTTCCCCTTGGTAGAGATCCAGATCGGTCGGCTTGAGGGTGAAGTGGCGCCTACCGGAACGGATGGTGAGGGCAGCGCCCGCGGGGACGACCGCCAGGGCGGCGAGATATTCCTCGCGCGCCTTGGCTCTGGTCGCCGGGATGCTGATGATCTTGTTGCCCTTGCCCCGAGGCAGCTCGGGCAGCTCGGAGACGGGATACACCAGCAGGTGGCCGCTGGTGGTGACCGCCGCCAGGCGGTCGCTATCTAGGTTCAACACTGGCACCGGAGGCAGGGCCTTGGCACCCGCAGGCAGGGTGAGTACCACCTTGCCCGCCTTGGGCTTGGCGTACAGGGCCTGCAGGGTCACGATAAAGCCGTAACCGGCATCGGAGGCGAGGAGATATCTGGCCGCGGGCTCGCCGCCGAGCACCGCGATGAAGTCGGCACCCTTGGGCGGCGCCAGGCGTCCGGTCAGGGGTTCGCCCTGTCCTCGCGCCGAAGGCAAGGCGTGAGCCGGCAGCGAGTAGCTACGGCCGGTGGCGTCGAGAAAGACCACGGGTTGGTCGCTGCGCACCCGGGCCGCGCCCAGATAGGCGTCCCCGGCCTTGTAGCCCAGGCCCTCGGGGTCGATCTCATGCCCCTTGGCCGCACGTATCCAGCCCTTCTCCGACAGGACTACCGTCACCGGCTCGCTGGGAGCGACCTCGGTCTCATCCAGGGCCAGGGCGGTACTGCGTTCCACCAGAGGTGAACGGCGCTCATCGCCGTATTGGTCCGCATCCTGCCGGATCTCCTCGCCGATGAGCTGCTTGAGCAGCCGTTCGCTGCCGAGGAGCTCCTGCAACCGGTCGCGTTCCTCGGCCAGTGCCGCCTGCTCGGCGCGAATCGTCATCTCTTCTAGGCGAGCCAGGTGGCGCAGGCGGGTATTGAGGATGTAGTCGGCCTGGGCGTCCCTGAGTTCAAAACGGGCCATGAGCACCGCTTTGGGCTCGTCCTCGGTGCGAATGATGCGGATCACCTCGTCGAGGTTGAGGAAGGCGATCATCAGACCCGCCAACAGGTGCAGACGGTCGAGCACCTGGTCCAGCCGGTGCCGTAGCCGGCGGCGCACCGTCGCGGTGCGATGGCCGAGCCACTCCACCAGGATCTCGCGCAGATTCATGACCCGCGGCCGGCCGTTGAGCCCGATCAGGTTCATGTTGACCCGGTAGGTGCGCTCCAGGTCGGTGGTGGCAAACAGGTGGGACATGAGCCGCGGTACATCCACCCGGTTCGAGCGGGGGACGATGACCAGGCGGGTCGGGGATTCGTGGTCGGACTCGTCCCGCAGGTCCTCGATCATGGGCAGCTTCTTGGCCTGCATCTGCTGCGCCACCTGCTCCATGATGCGGTTGCCCGAGACCTGGTAGGGCAAGGCGGTGATCACGATGTCCCCATGCCCCAGCGCGTAGCGGGCGCGCAGCCGGATGCTGCCGACGCCGCTCTCGTACAGGCGCGCGAGCTCCTCCGGCGGGGTGACGATCTCCGCCGCGGTGGGGTAGTCGGGCCCTGGAACATGGGCCATCAGCTTCGCCGTGGTGGCGTCGGGGTGCTCCAGCAGGTGGATACAGGCGGCGGCCACCTCCCGCAGGTTGTGCGCGGGAATGTCCGTAGCCATGCCGACGGCAATGCCGGTAGCACCGTTGAGCAGCAGGTTCGGCAGCCGCGCCGGCAACAGCCTGGGCTCCTCCAGGGTACCGTCGAAGTTGGGTTGCCAGTCCACCGTGCCCTGCCCCACCTCGGCGAGCAGAACCTCGGCGTAAGGCGCCAGGCGCGCCTCCGTGTAGCGCATGGCAGCGAAAGACTTGGGATCGTCCGGCGAGCCCCAGTTGCCTTGGCCGTCCACGAGTGGATAGCGGTAGGAGAAGGCCTGGGCCATGAGCACCATGGCCTCGTAGCAGGCGGTATCGCCGTGGGGGTGAAACTTGCCCAGCACATCGCCCACGGTACGGGCGGATTTCTTGAATTTGGCGGTAGCCGCCAGCCCCAGCTCGGACATGGCGTAGAGGATGCGCCGCTGGACCGGCTTGAGACCGTCGCCTACATGGGGCAAGGCCCGGTCCAGGATGACATACATGGAGTAGTCCAGGTAGGCCTTCTCGCTGAACACATGGAGCGGCATCCGCTCCAGGCCCTCGTGGTTGTAGGTGGGAGTGTCCGTCATCCGCGGTTCTATGCCTGTATGCCGTTCCGAAGAATTTGCACCAGGTCCCGGAATGCTACCTCAAACACCGCACCAAGCGTACTAGGGGCTGTTGACATTCATCATTCACGGTCCGATTGCGGTCCTTTTCCGCGCTGACGGCGTGGCGGCTCGTCAAAATAGGCCGGCTATTCCTCCTCGCCGCGCCTGGTCAGCACGCAAAATTCCTCGCAATCGCCCGCGCTCAGATAAATGTCAACAGCCCCTAGATCTCGGGTTTATCCAAAGATAGAAGATGAGTTACGTTAACGTCTTACCTGTACACCAATGAAGACCTCTATCTGCCCGGCAAGCAAGCGATTGTGAGTGCAGTGAAAAAAGTGCTCTAGGGCCGAGGTATCCCCACATTATTGAAATCTAAAACAACAAGTTGTCGCGCACATTCGCAGCCCCGATGTCCTCGATCGAGTGATCGGTGCTCTCTGGCTCCCACGCTCCGGCGTGGGAACGAGCCATCCGTTGGGAGCGCTGGCATCTTGCCGGCATCCGTGGGTACGGGCTACTCGGAGGGGAGAGAGGTCCCCCTGGATCAGCCCGTCTTATCGACACCTGCCGCCTGGAAGGCAGCGCTCCCGGCGACGGGCTTTTGCGACACCCTCATCGAGGAGGGGGCATCACCGATGCGATTCGCTGTGGGCGTCCATTGATACGGTTCGCGCCTCAGGGCGAGCGCGTATAAATTTGTTGCCGATTAACAGGTTGCTGCCAGCTTCGGGTCGTCAGCCGCACTTGTGGTGGTTCGCCATGACCGGTAGGCGCCGGCTTGCCGGCGCTGGGCTGGAAGGCAACCAAGCCGGCCGCTCGAACCTCAGGAAAGCGCGGGCGAGCCAGAGCGCGGGCAAACCCGCGCCTACACATCTTTGGCTCCCACGCTCCAGCGTGGGAGCAAGTCCTTGACGCTCCAGCGTCATGAAACCCTTGTCCCGATGGAGGAGGGATCGGCCGCTGGAGCAGCTACCCTTGCGTTCCCACGCTGGAGCGTGGGAACGAGTAAGAGACTGTATAAAAACTAACTAACCTGTAGGGTGGGCTGTGCCCACCAAATACGACGCCTGACCGGTGGGCACAGCCCACCCTACGGGTACGGTTCTATGAAAATCAATGGCTTAGTTTTTAGACAGCCTCTCAAGGTGCCGCAAGCGCTGCCAGGACACGGTTCCTATCCTGAGCGATCAGATCTTCGGCGAGCGCGGTACCCAAGGGCTCTGCCTCGGTACGGGGCGCACAACGTTCAGCGTACCAAACCTGAGTACCGTCCGGCGTGCCCACCAGCCCGCGCAGACGGAGCCAGCCGTCCTCCAGCACGGCATAACCGGCGATCGGGGCCTGGCAGCCACCTCTCAGGCGGCGGTTCAAGGCACGCTCTGCCCGTACTCGGTCAGCAGTGTCGGCGTGGTGCAGCGGGGCGATCAGTGCCTTGACGCGCCCATCGTCGACCCGGCACTCGATCCCGATGGCCCCCTGGCCGATGGCGGGAAGGCTCTCTTCCGGGCTCAGGCGTCGGCGGATACGCTGCTCGAACCCGAGTCGCATCAGGCCGGCGGCGGCCAAGACGATGGCATCATACTCGCCGGCATCGAGCTTGCTCAGGCGGGTGTTGACATTGCCCCGCAAGGGCCGGATTACCAGGTCGGCCCGGCGGGCGGCAAGTTGGCATTGGCGGCGCAGACTGGAGGTACCGACACGGGCCCCCGCGGGCAACTCGTCGATATCCCCGTAGTTGTTTGCGACCAAGGCATCCCGAGGGTCTTCCCGTTCCATGATCACCGGGAGCTGTAGGCCTGCGGGCAAATCTATCGGCACGTCCTTCATCGAGTGCACGGCGATGTCCGCACGTCGGTCCAGCAAGCCCTGCTCCAGTTCTTTGACGAACAGCCCTTTGCCACCGATCTTGGCGAGGGGTGCATCCAAAAACTTGTCGCCGCGGGTACGCATGCCCAGAATCTCGACCCTTAGGTCGGGATGGGCAAGACGTAACCTCTCCGCCACCTGTTCGGTCTGCCACAGGGCGAGCGGGGATTTGCGGGTAGCGATACGAAGGGATTGAGACACAGGCGGGAAACGAGGCGACCTTCTCTTCAGGGCCCCCGGTCGAACGGACGATACCTTTCCGTGACTCCCGGACTCTCATTCACCAACTGCCCCTCGAGCTCAACCCAGGCGTGGGCAAGAAACTTCTCCTGGTTGTTGACTCCGATGCGCAGTTCCGCTGCCAAACCGCGGCGACGGAGGAACCACCAGATCAGCAAAGACTGGCGCAGGCAAGAGATATCAAGGGGTAAGTGGCGGCCGGCTTTCCAGGCCAGCTTCCGGATGCGCTGGGCATAAGCCATAGCCTGGTCTAATCCGGTCGGGTAGCTCGGCTTTTTGGGGATCAGGTACGTTAGCAGTCGGCGGGTGCGCCTTAACTTCAGCAGGTGCAGCAGCACGGAAACCACGCCCAATTGCCCCCAGAGTATGAGAAAAAGGATCCGATCACCCGGCTCCAGAGCAGTAAAACCGCGCCACCGCCGCCTCAATCCCCCGTGCTTCTGAACCGAGGGCCTGATGCCGTTGCTTGAAGTCCGGGTCGAAGACATGCTTAATCTGTTTCGGTTTGCCGAAAAGCGCCGAACCATAAGAATAATTCCTAATGCTTATAGGATAACACAATGGGCCTGAAGGATAGGGTTTATGTCCATGATAGTCACAGGGCGAGCGCGTATAAATCTTTCTGGAAACATGATGTTGCCGGATTGGCTTTCCCTACGCTGGAAGGCTCGTAGGCGCGGGCTTGCCCCGCACCTATCGCCGTCGACCGACCGGGCGGCAGCGATAGGTGCGGGGCAAGCCCGCGCCTACCGGTCATGGCCAACCACCGCAGGTGCGGCTGACGACCCGAAGCTGGCAGCAACCTCAATCGACAACAAATTTATACGCGCTCGCCCTGATGATAGTCACCCTTGGCGACATCTACGGGCGACAAGGAGATTCGGGGCCTGGAGGAGGTGTGCGCGTTCTTGGCGGGACCCACTTTCGCGCAATTCACGAAGGATCTAGCCTGCATATCTCACCGGAGCGGCTGGCGGTACTTCAGTTTTCAATTTATTTCAATGAGTTATGGGTTGATTTCTTAATTTTACCAATAAACAATGGGGGATTGCCGCCAGGACGGTAATCCCCAGTGAGATATACGGGCTAGTACATCATTTCGACTGGTATTGCGGGCATAATCCCCTAAGCTGGATGTGCGCCTCCTCCGAGAAATTTTCAATATCAGTCGAAACCGGGTACTAGGAGGCGTTCTCAATCAACAACCTGAATCCGTGAGGTCAACTTCAGGGTTGAGCTTAACGAGATGGTTTTGCTGCTATTAGAAATTGGCCACGACATCCGCCGGATGCCCCGGTAAATCTTAATATATCGAGTAAAATCATCGTGTTATCCATAATTGAGAACACCCCCTAGCTCATGAGCAGCATCCTCCCCATCGGAGTCGAGGAGCTTCTGTCGGGACAGACCGTAGAAACCGCGCGTCTAGAATTCAAAGAATCCTGGAACAAGCACAATACGGGACCCCAGATTCTCCAGACCCTCTGTGCCTTCGCCAACGACCTGCAAAACCTCAATGGCGGCTATGTGGTAATCGGCGTTGCCGAAAAGGCGGGCGTTGCACAACGCCCGGTGCGCGGACTTGCCCCGGAGCCGATCGATGCCGCGCAAAGATGGATTCGCGGCCACTGCAATCGGATTCAGCCAATTTATGATCCGGTTTTTTCTCCAGAGGACGTGGATGGCAGAAAAATACTCGTGCTCTGGGCCCCGTCCAGCGAACGACGACCCCATCAGGCACCGGATGCACGCAATGGAAGGTCGCATATTGGGTGCGAATCGGTGCGGAAACCATCAAGGCCCAAGGCACGCGTCTCGATCAGCTGGTGCAGCTGACGGCGCGTGTGCCTTTCGATGACCGATGTGCGTCCAGCGCCAGGCTGGAAGATCTACGCGAGAGTCGCGTCCGGGAGTTCCTGCGGGATGTACGCAGCAGTCTGGTCGATGAGCCGGATATGCGAGCAGTCTATCGGCACGCCCGGCTTTCCTATCGAATCAACGATCACGATGTACCCCGCAACGTTGCGCTGCTCTTTTTCGCCGATGATCCCGAGCAGTGGTTCTACGGCGCGCGCATCGAAATCGCTCAATTCGCGGACGACGCGGCCGGAAATGTCTTAGAGGAAAAGACATTTCGCGGCCCTGTCCACGAACTGATCCGGCAGTGCCTGTGCTATCTCGAGAACTTCGCGACCCGCCACCTGGAAAAGGTTCGGGATCGTGCCGAAACCCGTGGTTGGAGCAGTTACCCGAGCCTGGCGCTGCGCGAATCAATCGTCAATGCGGTCTACCACCGGAGCTACGATGGCATCATCGAGCCGACCAAGGTCTACCTTTACCCGAATCGCATCGAGGTGATCAGCTACCCGGGCCCGGTTCCGGGAATCGATCTGGAGCAGCTCAATCAGGGCCGAATCTCATCCCCCGTTCCAGCCCGTAATCGTCGCATCGGAGAGCTCCTGAAAGAACTCAGACTCGCCGAGGGTCGCAACACCGGGCTATCCAAGATCTTCAGGAGCATGGAGGACAACGGCTCCCTACCGCCGCGGTTCGACTTCGACCAGAATCATCGCAGCTACTTTCGGGTCACCCTACCTGCCCATCCGGAATACATCGCCATCGGGGCGCTACGGGACACCGCCTATTTGAAAGCGACCGGCGACGAGCAGCGTGCCCTGGCCCGCATCCGCGAGGCCTGGGAGGCCCAACCGACCTCCGCCCTGCTGGCCGCGAGCCTTATTCGCGAGTACGCGGAGCGACAGGATCTCGAAGCGGCGCGCAACGTGCACGACCGTTCCGCCGCGGCCAGGGTACTCGGCTACGCAGGGGTGGCGACCGCGATGGCGGACGCCTATCTGGACGCCGGACGGCGCACGGACGCGCTGACCGTGCTCGATCGATTACCGACCGTTTTGTCGCCTGTGGAGGCATTCGACGCCGCCATCCTGGAACGCCGCGCTAAGCGGGAGAAGCGGGCGCACGGCTACTTCCAGCGGGTCGGGGAAGCGGTCCTGAACGACGTGCGCGCACTGCACGAGTTCGCCCAATGCAAGATCAAGCTGACCGCAGACCTGGTTCGCCCTCCACACAACCGGCAGAAACGGAATACTCGATACGACCCGCAAAAATGGGACACTCGATCCAGACTGCTCAAGGAGGCCGAAGGGCTTCTGGAACGGGTGGTGCAGCTGGATGCGCCTCCGACGCGGCATGCCTGGGCCTGGTACAACCTCGGACAAGTGAGAAAATGGCTGCGCAAGCCGGCAAGCGACGTCAATAGCGCCTTCGATCGGGCAGCGGATATGAATCCGGGCGATCCGGCACTCGAGCGGGCGCTTGGGCAAGCCTTGAGAAGGAATAAGCGTCGTTGAGTCCAGGTGAGAAAACGGGGACGGGGACGGAGGTCGATATGGGGTGGTGGTTAGGCGATTTCTGTCAAATGACAGACCAGCCTGCTTGTCTTTTCGTCCGTCTTCTGTGTCGCGACAACAGTTACATCGCACAACGATGCGCCTGTTGTCGCTCCTTGAAGACGAACGAATAGCCGACGCATCCTGGTCTATCATTTTCCGGCAATCGCCTTAAATTTCAAGTGGCATGGTTGTACGACTTAATGATTCAAATCCCCACTCTTTTTGCCATCCGTGGCACCTGGGTTCCGGCAATCCCTGCCGGAATGACGAAGTGAGGGCTGACAGACTTCACCACTTAAAATTTAGCCACTACCCAGATAAAGGAATGGGGAATAGTTAATGAACCGCTCTACCCTGACCACTTAAAAACTTACCATGCCCGGAGATCAAGGCCATCCTTGGCTCCCATGCTCCGCAGGGTGAGCGCGTATAAAGATGTTTTCGATTAACAGGTTGCTTCCCAGGTTTCAGGCGTCAACCGCGACCGCGGTAGTCCGCCATGCGCGGTAGGCGCCGGCTTGCCCCTCACCTATCGCCGTCGACCGACCGGACGGCAGCGATAGGTGCGGGGCAAGCCCTCGCCTACCCGACCGGGAGTGTTCCAGCACTGGGAAAACCGATCTGCTAACACGATGTTTTCGGGAGGATTTATACGCGCTCACCCTGCCACGCTCCGTCATCCCGAAGCTCACCATCGGGTTACCACCTATCGGCCCCGTCTGCTGCACGCCGAATAACGCCATCCTCGACCTGCCTCGCTTTCCGCACAACCCCCAGGCGACGGGTATAATCCGGTCGCGCAACCACAACTCCATACCTAATCCCATACAACGAGGAGGGGAGATGCAACGTCGCGATTTCATCAAGCAGGCCGGAAGCGCCTCCTTGGCGCTGGGCGCCTCCACCGTCGGTATCAAGGCCGCCCAAGCCAAGCCCGCTTACAGCTGGAAGATGGTCACCGCCTGGCCGAAGAACTTCCCTGGCCTGGGCACCGGTGCCAACCGACTCGCCGAACTCATCGGCGAGCTGAGCGGGGGCCGCATCCAGGTGAAGGTGTACGGGGCCGGAGAGCTGGTGCCTTCATTCGAGGTCTTCGACGCCGTCGGCCAGGGTACGGCCGAGATGGGCCATAGCGTGTCCTTCTACTGGAAGGGCAAGAGCGAGACCGCCCAGTTCTTTACGACCGTCCCCTTCGGCATGACGGCCCAGGAGCGGAACGGTTGGCTCTACCATGGGAGCGGCCTGGCGCTCTGGACCGAGCTCTACGACCAATTCGGTCTGATCCCTGCACCGGGCGGGAACGGCGGGGTCCAGATGGGGGGGTGGTTCAACAAGGATATCAAGAGTGTTGTGGACCTCGCGGGTCTCAAGATACGGATGCCGGGCCTCGGCGGCGAGGTACTCAAACGTGCCGGGGGTACGCCGGTCAATCTGCCGGGGAGCGAACTCTTCACCGCCCTACAGGCCGGCACCATCGACGCCACCGAGTGGATCGGGCCCTATAACGACCTGGCCTTCGGTTTCCAGAAGGCAGCCAAATACTATTACTACCCTGGCTTCCACGAGCCCAGCGGTACGCTGGAGGTCATCATCAACAAAGCAGTCTTCAAGACCCTGCCCGCGGATCTGCAATCCATCGTGCTCAACGCCTGTAAGGTATTGAACCAGGACCTGCTGGCCGAGTACACCGCCCGTAACCCGATCGCGCTCCGGACCCTGATCGAGAAGCACGGCGTAGCGCTGCGCGCCTATCCGGACGACGTGCTTGTCAAGCTGCACCGACTTGCCGAAGAGGTGGTCTCCGAACTCGGCGAGAAGGATGCATTCTCGCGGAAGGTGTATGCCTCCTACCGGAAATTCCTCCGGCAAGCGAAGGAATGGACCAACATCTCCGAGCTGGCCTACCTGCAGGCACGCAACTTGCGGGCAACCTGAAGCAATCCTGAATGATTTGGCGTTGTTTGGGGGGAAAGATCCCTCCTGCGTCGGGACAAGCGTGTTGCGTTGCGATGCCCAGAGACTCGCTGATCGTTTGCCTGGATCATGCCGGCGTCTTAGAGGCTGTCTAGAAACTAATCCATTGATTTTAATAGAATCGTGCCCGTAGGGTGGGCTGTGCCCACCTCTCAGTCGTATATGGTGGGCACAGCCCACCCTACAGTTTGGTTAGTTTTTATACAGCCTCTTAACGCAACCTACACTCACATTACCCCCCGCGCGGCCGGCCCGCGCGGACCTCGCGTCAGGCGTAGGTTGGGCAAAGGCGCGTCCTGCCGAGCCGGCGAGCAAACCGATGGCCTCTCTCGCGCCGTGCCCAACTTCAAACCCCATCTCGTCATTCTGGCAGGGAGTGCCGGTCACCGGCCAGCGACGACCAGTCGCAGGGCACCCGACCCAACCGGATCGCCGCCCCCATCGTCCGGTCGCTGTACTTGGTGGGCAGCTCCTCCGGTAGCTTCGAAATCAAGCTACGGTGGACACCGAGCGCCTCCGCCAACTCCCGCTTGCTCCCGAACATCCGAATTGCCTCCGCCTTGGTCATACCCGCTACCCCGCTTGCAGTGTGAACATACTCATCCACGATCGACCGTTCGGCTGTTTCGGGCCAGCGAGCATCCGGTGAGTGGAAAATCATAAGCTGTCCGGGTGACGGTTACGGGCGCCCGACGCCCGCAACCGCCACCGGCCGACCTCACACCCGGAGGAAATCGGCCACCGACATCAAGGGAACATTATCCCTCTTTGGATCGGCGTCAAAGGTGCCTATTGTTTGCTCTACGATTCGAGGCCGAACCCTTACAATAGAAACTGGTGGAAATGGAGAGCTTACTTATGGCAGCCAGACGGAACAACAGCGGTACCGCACCGACCGACGAGAAGATCAAGGTCGTCATCGCCGAAGACGAGGCGCTGCTCGCCGGGATACTCCCCGGTCTCCTGCACCAGGCCTCATCCGGTGGGATCGAGGTGGCTCAGATCTGCCTCACGCGCGTGCAGCTGTTCAGGACGCTGAGGAAGACGACCCCGGACGTGCTGCTGTGCGACATCTGGATGCCCGACAAGAGTGGAGATCCGCCGCTGCCGTGTGATGCGTCGTTTCTGGAGGCGGTCAAGCGGCACAGCCCGAATACGGCGGTCCTGCTGTTGAGCGGCGATTCGGATACGATATTGGCGAAGAACCTCCTCGACGCGGGGGCCAGTGGCTTCCCCGACAAGAACGTCGCATTGGAAGAGATCTGTCAGGCCATCGAACAGGTCAGGCGGGGCGACAAATACATCACGCCTTCGCTCCGAACTGCGATCGGATTGCTGAACATCGGCTCGAACGAGGCGATCCGTGCTCAGCTGCTCAAAGGACGGAGAGGCGAGGTGCTGAGGCTGTTGCTGGAGGGATTCTCCCCCACCGAGATCGCCGAGATACTGCCGGTCGGGAAGAAACAGGTGGATAAGAAGATCGCCGAGGTCAAGTCCATGCTCGGCGTCAGGACCCACATCCGTATCCTGCACGCGTGCGTCAGGCTCGGAATAACCAGGCTCTAGCCCGTAGGTTGGGCAAAGCCGAATCAGGGACGATTCGGCGTGCCCAACATTCGGTGTTCAGCAGGTGATGGGCACACTTCACTTTGTGCATCTTACAAGCAGTCACGGTTCAGAAACATCCGTGGAATGACCTAACCTTAAAACCATCTTGATAGGCGCTTGCTTTGCCCAACCTACCTTGCTTTGCCCAACCTACGAAGAGCGGCCGATGGCCTACCTCGCGCCCCCACCCCGTCATTCCGGCAGGGAGTGCCGGAATCCAGGTGCCAGGGAGGGCAACAACAGGCGGTTCTGTCAAGATTGATTGGCGTCCATTGGCAGACTCCTTGTCCGGGTGCCGTTCGGCGTTATCTGGCGTTTCCCGAGGAGGTGTCTATCGACCACGAAAGACACGAAAAGACACGAACTTGTCATCCCGACGCCAGGTAAGAATCTTTTCGTGTTCGTTCGTGATTTTCGTGGATCCTCCTTGAAAGGTGTCTTCTCCAGCTCCCACGCTCCAGCGTCATGAAACCTTGGCCGCTGGAGCGGCCGCACTTGCGTTCCCACGCCGGAGAGACTGTGAAAGTATTCGCTTTTCCTGATAGCGGTGGGATGAAACTCCCATATTTCACGCTAAATTCCATACCAAGTGGGGTTAGGAGCAAGCTATGCCGACTAATTTAGGAAAATCGTGTTCCCCTGTCCCTTCCATCCTGAAAATTCAGTAATACTCTCACAGTCTCCGGAGCGTGGGAACGAGCCAGGTGTCGCAAAAGTCCGTCGCCGGGAGCGCCGCCTTCCAGGCGGCAGGTGTCGGTAAGATAGGCTGATCCGAGGGTAGCTCTTTCCCCTCCAAGTGGCCCGTGCCCACGGATACCGGCAAGATGCCGGCGCTCCCGGGGGAATGATGCAGTGCTTAATGGCCTTCGGCTACGATGCCAGGTAAGAAGCTGTCTGGCCAAACGTGTATCGGCTGCAACTGTCCCAAACTGGTCCCTGTTTCCGCTCTTTCTCGTTAAATAGGCCAGCTATTCGCCTCGAAAGCGCGAAAAAACACCCTCATTTTGAATCATTTTCGCTACGATCCATTTTAACCAGACAGCTTCTAAGAGGTCAAAGCCTTGCTCCCGAAAGTGCCGGTCGATGGCAAAGGCGCGCTGGATTCCGAGTTGGCGCATGACCTGGAAGCTGCTGCAATCGACCAGGCTCAGAGGCTGTCTAAAAACTAAGCCATTGATTTTCATAGAACCGTACCCGTAGGGTGGGCTGTGCCCACCGGTCAGGCATAGTATTTGGTGGGCACAGCCCACCCTACGGGTTAGTTAGTTCTTAGACAGTCTCTGAGCCCCTCCGAACCTCCACTGTTCGGTGCTCGCGGTTTAGAGACTTGCGGCCATTTGCAGGCGTTGCATCGGGGCGTTTGTCGAAAAAAAATCCCCTGGGCAATCTCTGCCCAGGGGACCATGTCGCCAAGCTTGGTTGGCACAATCCTGTCGGGCGATAAGTCCTGTTGCCCTTGCGTCCCTGGCGTACCTGGGTGGCGACAATGTTATGATAGCATGGGTCCATTAAGTCGAATATGATCCCATTCCCCTTTCGATGTAGGAATTTTCTCAACTGCAAAGATTGTGGGCCTTCTTCCTGGTCCGTACCTTTACGCCAACACAACCCACGGCCTTAACACAATCGCTTAAATCAAGCCAGTAACGAGATTTTCCGATCCGGTGGAACAACAGAGTACTCAGCGCACTGCCCGGGTGGAGCGCAACACATTGGAAACCCGCATCCTGGTCGAGATCGACCTGGACGGGAATGGGTGTTCCAGCCTCGACACCGGTGTCCCTTTTCTCGAACACATGCTCGATCAAGTCGCCCGCCATGGGATGATCGATCTGTCGATCGAGGCCAAAGGGGATCTGCACATCGACGCCCACCACACGGTGGAGGACATCGGCATTACGCTCGGCCAGGCCTTTGCGGAAGCCCTGGGGGATAAGCAAGCCATCCGCCGCTACGGCCACGCCTATGTGCCCCTCGACGAGACCCTCTCCAGGGCAGTGATCGATCTCTCGGGTCGTCCCGGACTCGAGTTCCATGCCGACTTTTCCCGGCCCATGATCGGGGCCTTCGAGGTGGACCTGTTGCGCGAGTTCTTCCAGGGTTTCGTCAATCACGCGGGGGTGACCCTACACCTGGACAACCTACGTGGGCGTAATGCCCATCACCAGGCAGAGACATTGTTCAAGGCATTCGGACGGGCGCTGCGCATGGCGGTCGAGCCGGATCCGCGGATGGGAGGAGTTGTACCCTCTACCAAGGGTTTACTCTAGTACATCATTTCGACTGATATTGCGGGCATAATCCCTTAAGCTTGATATGTGCCTCCCCCGAGAAATTTGCAATATCAGTCGAAACCGGGCACTAGGGGCTGTTGACATTTATCTGAGCGAGGCCGATTGTGAGATATTTTTCGCGCTGACCAGGCGCGGCGAGGAGGAATAGCCGGCCTATTTTGACGAGCCGCAACGCTGTCAGCGCGGAAAAGGGCCGCAATCGGACCGTGAACGATGAATGTCAACAGCCCCTAGTACCCCATTTCACCCTCCTGACAGATCCGGTCGAGAATCCCAACGCCGATGCCGGCGTTATCACGGGGTTCTGTTGCTTCTCCGTCAGCCCGCCGAGCGCTGCTGTCAACCACGGGCAGGGTGAGCCTTGGATGTTCAGCCAATATTGCGATAATATCTCTCGTAACTTACTTATTTCCCGATCCTTTCCGGTTTGGTCCGCAAACCGATTTTAACGCCGGAAAAAACCGGGATCCTGCTTTCCAGCCATTTCGGCTGATAAACCACCTTCTCTGCCGAGTTTTGCAGGAGGCTCGAACTGAGAAGCTGTCTGGCTAAAAGTGGTATCGGCTGCAAATGTCCCAAAATGGTCCCTTTTCTCGCTCTTTCTCGTTAAATAGGCCAGCTATTCGCCTCGAAAGCGCGAAAAAACGTTCTCATTTTGGACCATTTTCGCTACGATCCATTTTAACCAGACAGCTTCTGAATAGACAGGATGGACGGGCAACTAGGTGACGCGTAAATATTTCGGTACCGACGGCATCCGTGGGCGGGTCGGTGAGGGAAACATCACACCGGACTTCGCGCTCAAGCTGGGCTGGGCGGCGGGACGTGTGCTCGGCGGAGGGCAGGGCGGCAAGGTGCTGATCGGTAAGGATACCCGCATCTCGGGCTACATGTTCGAATCCGCTCTGGAAGCCGGTCTGGTCGCCGCCGGCATGGACATCCGACTGCTCGGCCCGATGCCCACCCCCGCCATCGCCTATCTGACGCGTACCCTACGGGGTGTTGTCGGCATCGTGATCAGCGCCTCTCACAATCCCTATGAGGACAATGGGCTCAAGTTCTTCTCGGCGGATGGAGATAAACTTTCGGACGAGATCGAGTTAGAAATCGAGCGTGAGTTCGACCGACCGCTGCAAACGGTCGGTCCTGCGCAGCTGGGCAAGGTCAAACGGATGGACGACGCCCGTGGCCGTTACATCGAGTTCTGCAAGAGCACCATCCCGGCAACCATGAGCCTCAGGGGCCTGAAATTGGTGGTGGATTGTGCCAACGGGGCGACCTACCACGTGGCACCGGACGTATTCGAGGAGCTTGGGGCACAGGTTGTCACCATCGGGGACGAGCCCGACGGGTTCAATATCAATCGGAATGTCGGCTCCACCAGCCCCGATGCGCTCATGGAATCCGTCGTACGGGAGGGTGCGGATCTGGGGGTGGCCTTCGATGGGGATGGAGACCGGATATTGATGGTGGATGGGGGCGGCAATCTGATCGACGGTGACCAGCTGCTCTATATCATCGCAAAATCGCGGCTGGAGCAACAATGCCTCAAGGGCGAGGTCGTGGGCACCTTGATGAGTAACCTGGGGCTGGAGCACGCCCTGCGGCGACTTGGCGTAGGCTTCGCGCGTGCACCGGTGGGTGACCGCTACGTCATGGAGCGTTTGAAGCAGGATGGCGGGATCCTGGGGGGTGAACCCTCAGGGCACATCATCTGCCGGGATCGGACCTCCACCGGCGACGGCATCGTGGTGGCGCTCCAGATACTCGTGGCGATGGAAGATACGGGCAGGGATCTGGAAGACCTGGCGGGTGAAATGCAGCAGTATCCCCAAAGGCTGATCAACATCCGGTTGGATGAGCAGAGAGATATCGTCGGTTTGCCCGAGGTACGGGATGCCGTTGGATCGGCGGAGCGGACGCTCGGCGAATACGGCCGCGTGCTGCTGCGTCCGTCCGGCACCGAGCCCCTGATCCGGGTCATGGTGGAGGGTGTGGACGAGGCCCAGGTGGATTCCATCGCCGATCGCCTGGTGGATGTGGTACGGGCCTGGATAGCCGGTTGAGCAATCCTGAATATCTGGACGGCCTGGAGGAAAAAGATTCTTACCTAGCGTCGGAACAAGATGGCTCGACCGTTTTTTACCACCTGTCACGGTGTTCTTTACGCAGATGATTGCTTGGGGATCCTTGGCCGCATGCGGCACGGATCGATTGATACCATATTCGCAAATCCGCCGTTTAATACCGGAAAAGACTACAAAAACGGCTATAGAGACAAGGTCTCCAAGGCTAAATATATTGATTGGTGCCGGGAGTAGATTCTGGAGTGTTGTCGAGTTCTGAAGCCGGGGGGTGCCTTTCTCCTCTATAAATGTTAACTATAATATTCTAATGGCAACTTGCTGACCATATTCACAATAAGAAATGCATTTATAATTGAAGTTATATTTTTGACAAAACTCTTTTAATGCAAGGTATTCACCTTTTTTCCAACCTGGGTAATTAAAATACTCATCAAAAACCATGATTGTCCCAGCTTGAATTCTATCATTAAGCTCATTGAAAATTGTCTTTGTAGAAGAATATAAGTCGAAATCAATACGCAAAAAAGCAACTTTGTCAGGATTCTACCTGAGAAAAACGGGTAGAGATTCATTAAACCAACCTTTTATTAAAGTTACATTTTGTCTGACTCGAGGCAACATATCGACTTTAAAAGTACCTTTTTCAAACGACTCTCTCCAATCTTCTGGAAGTCCTTCAAAAGAATCAAAACCAAAAATCTGCCCATTAATTTGGTCTGCTATATAGTTAACTGTTGAACCCTTGAAAACACCAAACTCCATAAAAAGACCCTCTTTCTCAACACAATCGATAGCCGCACGAAGGTGATGGAATCTATCAGCATACGATTTAATTGATTTGAGGTGATTGTCAATATAATCAAGTGTTTCTTTCAAAGCCTTTTTATTATCTTCGGGCATGTCGGAAAAGCGAATAGTATACAACCTTTGCCAAAGCTTTCTTAAAAATGAGATGCGTTTTAAATTTTCCTTAATACTTTTTCTCAAACCTAATCCCCCTTCCTTTTCAAAGAAATAAAACACTATAAAACCATTTTGACGTGTCTGGCGGATCCAAGGGCATTTTAGAAGTTCTATTTGAACCCTGAAAAACAAAGTTAGAACACTAATTGAGAATACCCCCTAGCTCCGTGATCCCCATCACCCCAGGCATTTGTCTCGACGAGTCGGAGATCGAGGAACGCTTCATCCGTCCCCCCGGTCCTGGTGGTCAGAAGGTCAACAAGGTCACAACCGCGGTCCAGCTGCGGTTCGACATCGGGCGTTCTCGATCCGTGCCGGTACCCGTCAAGCGGCGACTGATTCGCCTCGCCGGCCGCCGGGTGAGCAATGCAGGTATTCTCACGCTCGAGGCCCACCGTTTTCGCATCCGTGAACGCAACCGGGAGGATGCCCTGGGGCGCCTGGTCGAGCTGATACGCAAGGCCAGTCATCAACCAAAACCGCGTAAGAAGACCAAACCGACGCGGATGTCGAATGAACGTAGGCTGGAGCTCAAACGCCGACGTGCCCAAACCAAGTACCGGCGGGAAACTCCAGGATGGGACGATTGATAGACCCGTCACTCATGGATTTCCGGCTCCGGATGAAGGAAAAACGACGCATCACACGAATCCTGCTCGGGAAGTTTTATACGCGCTTGCCTTAGAAGGTGTACGAAAAGTCTCTCCGTGGGCCATTGTGGTGTGGAAACGGAATATCGCAATTTCACGTTTTCTTTATTTTCAATTGGTTGCAATATCCAAAAATGATGGTCCATTCTTTTCGTACACCTTCTTAGAGACTGTATAAGAACTAACTAACCTATAGGGTGGGCTGTGCCCACCTCATCTGGCTCCCACGCTCCGGCGTGGGAGCAAGTCTTGACGCTCCAGCGTCACCAAGCCTGGCCGCTGGAGCAGCCAAGGTGGTGTTCCCACGCTGGAGCGTGGGAACAAGCAACGTTTCTTTACCCGTTACGTTGATTTGCGTCCATTTGCGTTGATTTGCGGCTAACTTTTCCGTGAAGATCCTGCTCGCTCAATGTTATCGGTAATTGGGAGCATCTGTACTAGGGGCTGTTGACATTCACCGCTTGGGGTCTGGTTGTGGCCCTTTTCCGCATCGTTTTAAGTTGCGGATCGATGAACAGAACCCGTAGGGTTCTATGAAAATCAATGGCTTAGTTGTTAGACAGCCTCTTAGCCTGCGGCAGGCTTCATCTGATCGGGCCGGACCCGCGGCGCAAAGTACAGGTCCGCGTCGTCGAGATCGACGGGCCAACCCTGAGCATCTTCCAGGGGCTGCTCATAGTCCTTCCAGCCCCTCAGCCCGGTCCGAAGGGAGACCACGTCCTTGTACCCTAGCACTTGCATGGAATGGGCAGCGAGCACGCTCCGGTGCCCGGAGCGGCAAACTACGACGATTTCATGCTCCCGTGCCTGCACCAGCTCCGGTACCGTCTCCTCGTACTCCCACTCGCAGGCGGATTCCAGGATACCGCGGGGGACATTGAGGGAGCCGGAGATATGCATGGCGTCGAACTCATAGGGCTCGCGCACATCCAGGATCAGCAGCTCCGGGTTTTCCTGCAGGCGTCCTTCCAGGTCCCAGGGCATGATCTCCCGGACATCGGTAAGACACCCCTGGATCAGCTCGATGAAGTTTTTCATGGCATCATCTGTCTCTGGCTCTTGCAGGTTGACAACTGTGGGCCCGAAAACTAAATTATGAACCGAAGTCTGGAGCGCCAGTCGAGGGTTGGGGTTATCCCCATCGCCGGTGACAGCTGGCCCATCGCAGGCTTCTTTTCTTTTAAGCAATTGATTTTACATTATTTCAGGCATTTTCGCCCGCGCTTTTTTTTCCCCTCTTCCGTAGGCTTCCAAAACCAAGCGCTGTACTTCGGGAAATGCTTACGAAGCGTTGTGGGCGCATATCCCTTCCAAAACTCGGGCCTAAATTCCCTCACGCCAAACGCTACAAGAGCAGTCTTTAAGTAATCCCGCACGTTGATCTTCACACTTTTTGTCCCAGGACAAAGCTCTTGGTACAGGCACCCTGTGAGAAGATCACACAACTGCAAACACTGGTTGGCGTCCTTGGCAGAATCGGTATGTTGGAATTGCCTGATGTACGGGTTTTCACCTTCATAATCTCCGCAAAAACGATTCTTCAGGTGGTCAATAACGTCATATCCGTACATGATCCGAAGACGGTCAAGATATAAACTGGCATTTCTTACTTCCGATACTCCGGGTGTCGAAAGTTCCGGCTGGAGTGGCATTTCCGCCCATTTCTTATAGGCTCTCCGTTTTTTCAGTGCCATCGGCTCGAATGGATCTCCAAAATACTTACCACCAAAAATTGACCAATTGATAACAACCGAGCGGAAGAAACACGAGTGCTTGACAAAACAGTCAATCCACATTTTTCCAATCGAACAGTCCGTGGGACTACGGAACTTCGTAAAGTGCACTTCGCGATATTTATGCGAACGCTTGGGAGATCTATTAAAATAGGAATGGACATCCTTGCACTTGCACAGTTCTGCGTGCAACGCCCCATGTTCGGGAACAAACAGCATTCCAATGATCAGATACCGATCATCGTGTGTTCCTGACTCGTCAATGTAAATTCGATAACTCATGAACTCTGATTATGGCGCCCAACATGCAATAGGGTACCTTGAAAAGGGTGGTGTTCTAACTTTATTGTTTCCGGTTTATAGGATGCCTTGAAAACCCCATGGCAGGGAGTTTTCAGGGCACTCTATATTCGGCAGTAACAAAATTAGAACACCACCCTATTTTTGGCAGTGCTGCAATCCATAGGATGATAGGGAAGGCAAAGCCTAGAGTGGCCTCGTGCCCTATCCTACAGATTTCAGCACCACCCTATTTTTTAAGGTGCCCTCAAAGTAGCACAAGATTATCCCGGTGAATAAGCTCTTCGTCGTCCAGATAGCTCAGGATACCTTCGAAGCTGGCGCTGGGCTGGCCCTTGATGCGATCCGATTCCAGGGCATCGTAATTGACAAGCCCGCGGGCGATCTCACGGCCCTGCTCGTCGACACAGGCGACGACCTCGCCACGTTGGAAAGTCCCTTGCACCTCCCTGACTCCCACCGCCAGGAGGCTCTTGCCCTGTCCCCGTAGGGCATGCACCGCACCGGCATCCAGGATAAGCCTTCCCCGGACCTGGAGCTGACCGGCCAACCACCGCTTGCGGGCGGCCTGGGGCCCCTGGACCGGGGTCAGCAGAGTCCCGATCCGCTCACCCGCGCCGACCCGCCGCAGCACGTCATCCTCCTTTCCCGGCGCGATGACGGTGGCGGTCCCTGAACGGGCCGCGAGCCGCGCGGCGCGTACCTTGGTTACCATGCCGCCAAGACCCAATCCGCTGACACTGCCGCCGGCTACGGCGTCGAGTCGGGGATTGTCGACCCGGGTCTCGGAGATGAGTCCGGCGTCCGGATCCAAGCGGGGATCACGGTCACAGAGACCGGGTTGATCGGTGAGTAGAATCAACAGATCGGCCTCGATCAGGTTGGCGACCAGGGCAGCCAGGGTGTCATTGTCCCCGAACCTCAGCTCGTCCGTGGCTACCGTATCGTTCTCGTTTACCACCGGCACCACTCGGAACTGCAACAAGGAAAGCAGGGTACTGCGGGCATTCAGGTAGCGCCCCCGGTCGGCCAGATCTTCCCGCGTGAGCAGGATCTGCGCCGCGTGGATACCGCGTTTCTGAAAGCAGACCTCGTAGGCCTGGATCAGGCCCATCTGGCCGATGGCGGCGGCGGCCTGCAGCGCATGCAGGGATCTGGGGCGTCGGGTCCAACCCATGCGGGCCATACCCTCGGCGACGGCACCTGACGAGACGATCACCAGCTCGCCCCCGTTGCGCAGGAATCCGGTCACCTGATCGGCCCACGGGGCAAGGACCGTCCGATCAACCCCTTGGCCGTCTCTAGTGAGCAAGGCGCTGCCGATCTTGACGACCCAACGTTTGGTATCTCGGATTCCGTCGCGGGAGATCACGAGCCGACTTTATCCTTCATGATGCCTCCATGGCCCGGAATCTGGATACTCTTCTTATACCACTATAATACAGAATTCTTATCGACCTTTGACCATGTTAACACTTAAATATTAACCACTACCACAATGCGATCGTGAGGGGGCACCCTATCTCCGAATCCCTGCCGAGGCTTTGGTAGAATGCCCGGATGGATGTCTCCCATATCCTCGACCAGCTCAACGACGCGCAACGCGAGGCAGTTACCGCACAGCCCGGCAACCTGTTGGTGCTTGCGGGGGCTGGCAGCGGCAAGACCCGGGTCCTGGTACACCGCATCGCCTGGCTGCTCCAGGTGGAACAGGCAAGACCCTGGACGATCCTCGCCGTTACCTTCACCAATAAGGCCGCGCGGGAGATGCGGACCCGCATCGAGGAGCTCCTCCAGGGGCCGGTGATGGGCATGTGGGTCGGCACCTTCCACGGCCTCGCCCACCGTTTTCTGCGCGCCCATTGGCAGGATGCCGAGCTGCCCCAGCAATTCCAGATCCTGGATTCCGACGATCAGTACCGCCTGATCCGACGCACCCTCAAGGCAATGGATCTCGACGAGGCCCGCTGGCCGCCGCGCCAGTGTCAGGGCTTCATCAATAAGCAGAAGGATGAAGGCCTGCGGCCCGGGCACATCGACAGCGGTGACGACTTCTACCTCGGCCGCATGCGCGAGATCTACGCGGAATACGAGAGCGCCTGCAAGCGCGGCGGCACGGTGGACTTCGCCGAGCTGCTGCTGCGCACCCATGAGCTGCTGCGCGACCGCCAGGACATTCTCCACCACTACCGCGAGCGTTTCGCCCATATCCTGGTGGACGAGTTCCAGGACACCAACGCCATCCAGTACGCCTGGCTGCGCCTGCTCGCCGGCGACCGGGACAAGCTGTTCCTGGTCGGCGACGACGACCAATCCATCTATGGTTGGCGCGGGGCCAAGGTCGAGAACATCCAGAGCTTCCAGCGGGACTATCCGGGGACCAGGGTGGTGCGTCTCGAACAGAATTACCGCTCCACGGGCAATATCCTGAGCGCCGCCAACGCCTTGATCGCGAACAACCCGACCCGGCTCGGCAAAAACCTGTGGACCGAAGACACCGCCGGGGCGCCCATCCGCCGTTATGCCGCCTTCAACGAGGTGGACGAGGCCCAGTTCGTGGTGGAAAGCATCCGTAAGCTTACGCAGGAAAAAGGCTACCGCCGCTCCGAGTGCGCCATCCTCTACCGCACCACCGCCCAGTCCCGACTGTTCGAGGAGGCCCTGATCCAGGTCCAGATCCCCTACCGGGTCTATGGTGGGCTGCGCTTCTTCGAGCGCGCCGAGATCAAGGACGCCCTGGCCTATCTGCGGTTGCTGGCCAACCCGGAGGACGACACCTCCTTCGAGCGCGCGGTCAATACCCCACCGCGGGGGATCGGCGCTAAGACCCTGGACATCCTGCGCATCCAGGCCCGCGAGGCACATTGCTCCCTGTGGCAGGCCGCCGCGGACCCGGAAGCGGCAGGCTCCCTCCCCCCCCGTGCCACAGGGGCGATCAACCGGTTCCGCGCACTCATCGACACCCAGCGGGAAGCGACGCGGGATATGGCGCTCCCGGATCTGACGGCGCAAGTCGTCGAGGCCAGCGGCCTGCCCGCGCACTACGAAAAGGCCAAGGACGGCCGGGGCGTGGACCGGATCGAGAACCTGGAGGAGCTGGTCAATGCCACCCGCCGTTTCGCCCACGAGATGGCGGACGATGAAGGCGATATCCTCGGTACCTTCCTGTCCCACGCGGCCCTGGAGGCGGGGGAGGCCCAGGCGGACCCGTTCGAGGACAAGGTACAGCTCATGACCCTGCACAGCGCCAAGGGGTTGGAGTTCTCCATCGTCTACATCGCGGGGATGGAAGAGGACCTCTTTCCCCACAGCATGTCCGCGGACGACCCGGAGCGCCTGGAGGAAGAGCGCCGCCTGTGCTACGTCGGCATGACCCGCGCCATGCGCCACCTGTACCTCACCCACGCCGAGAGCCGACGCCTGCACGGCAGCGAGAGCTATCCCTTCGCGTCCCGCTTCCTACGCGAGATCCCGGCGGAACTGATCGAGGAGGTCCGCGCCAGCGGGATTGTACGACCGGTCACCGCGCCGGGAGCAGGCACATCCGGTCCCGCCGCGGGCGGATTCCAGCTTGGCCAACGGGTGTTGCACCCCAAGTTCGGCGAAGGAACCATCATCAACAGCGAGGGGAAAGGGACCAGCGCCCGCATCCAGGTCAACTTCAAGGCCGTAGGCGCCAAGTGGTTAGTGGTGGCCTATGCTCGGCTGGAACCTGTCGGCTTTCTATAGCTCATCGATCTGATCCAATATGTCATTTCGACTTATATTGCTGGTATAGATGCTTGAGCTTGGTCCGGGCATCCTCGGTGGTGAACTGTCAGTCAACGCCGACCTGGTCGGCATTGTGCCGCTCGGTCCAGGCGGTCGCTTGGCGGCTGAGTGCGCACATCACACATCACCGTCGGTGCAGAAGACGATGGCGAACATAGCGCGCAGGCTCCAGGAGAATAGAACATCAGGCCCCGTGCATTCAGGAGGCTTGGGCATCGGCTATCCCCCGGATGCAGCACAGCTTCAGCGCGGGCGAATTGGCATGCCGACGCGTCGGGGTTTGGTCCTCTGGATGTCAGCTGTCGCCGATCCGAAGCCGGAAGCGGGCGCCGCAGCGAAATCCCGGCAGGCAGTGTCCGAATAGTCCCTGATGATCCATATGTTTCAGATGGTTAGCGGACGGGTGGATTGTCATTTCGCTTGAAAATCATCTGGGCTACGGCCTTGTAGCGCAGAGGATCCTGTTCGGACGCCCGGCCGGTGCGGCAGCAAGTACTCGACCATCTCGTCATAGGGCTGCTTGGGGATGCCCTTCTCGTCATTTGGTGCCCGGACGGTCACGCAGCCAGCCGTCGCATTGCCCGAGTGTAGGGCGAAGCGGTGTTCACGCCTCCAATAGGTCAAGCCGCTGTGCGGAACCGACGGTCTGCCGGGCATGAACTTTCCCTGGGCCGTCAGCTCGAACATGACAAACCACATCCCTGCATAGTCAAAGTACTTACTGTAAGGGTTGCTCAGATTCTTTCGCGGATACATCGGCCGCGCGAAGATCCGCATAGGGTCCTTGGCATGATACAGAACCAAGGGAAGGGCTTTCTCCGTGCCCGTACCATTGCAATCCGTGCACTCGGTCAGAACCTTTGGAAAAACAAAGAGGGGCTTTTGCGTGTTTCCGGCCGCGAATACCTTGACCTCACAGTCTTCAAAGAATCTCAGACCGTCCGAACTGTAACAAGTGTTAGTATAGTAAGTGACTTCAATTATCGCCGCATCGATGAATTCGATCTTGTCCTGAATATAGGAGTCACCGGCGAAGATCGACCAGATACCGTCCTTCCTCCGGATCGACGCTTCCTTGTCGATCAAGGGAACCTGATAGTCGACGACATTGTCGACGAAGCGGAAGAAATCGCGGCTGTCGTCATCTTTCGGCTCGATGCGAACCACCCGTGTACCACGCGGCACCAAGACCTTGCTCGGCCCTGTCGCCGGCGGTGATTTCAGCTTCACGGTCACCCAGCCGCGCAGTCTGAGGTCGGTTTCCGAGCGGCTTCAGAAGCTCGGATCCTCGGGAATTATCGCTTCCTCGACCATGGTGTTTCTCCGCTAGGCTGGCACGCGCCAGGCCCGAAGGTTCTTGAACTCCAGAAACACCGAGCCTGCTGGCGCCTCATGGGACGCGCCGTCCTCGATCGCGAAAGAGACATCCACCAGGAAATTCTCGCGCGGACCGTCCACCAGGATCGGATCGTTGCTGGCCCCCTCCTCGTTGAACCGGAAGACATGGACCGCCTCGGTGTGCGGGCGGACGTATCCCTCCGGCCTCGTCACCGGTACCTCCACCAAGCCGCCTTGCTCTTCGGCAGCGAAGCGAAGCGTCGGAGCCGGGTTGCGGTCGAAGGAGTAGACCAGGACCCGCACGGTCCGTTCAGTGAGGTTCTGGTGGGACGCGAACCCCTTCTCCCGGCGATCCGCCCCGTCCTTCGCCTGGCTCCGCCCGAAATAGTCCGAGATATGGTCCAGCAGATCTGCGACGCTCCAACCGGCGTCACCGACCCCGGACGACGGCAGCGGCAGGGGCACTGGTTCCTTCAGGTCTTCGCTGGCATAGGTCCGGAAATCCTCGGGATCGAGCACATCGATACGGGCGGTCACGGTCCCCTCGGCGCCGCGCGCGACTGGCACGGTAAACTGCTGGAGCCCGTTCGTCGATGGCAAAGGCATCCTGGCCCAGGGCGGATTTGAGGCGAAACGGACGGTTCCTCGCCATCCGGAACGCCATCCGCGCATGGGGTCGCGAGGCCAGGGCGATCTGCTCGAAAGCCAAGAGATAGCGATTGGTAATCGCTTCGCCGGCTGGCGGATCCGCCTGGAATAGTCTGACTAGCAACGGCCGGCTGGTGATGGAAATCGGATCGCTGTTCGCCGGCTGCCCGTCGAACTGGTCCTCCAAAGCCTGGACGTCGATCTCGGATCGCCCTTCCCGCTTGGTAAACGGGATGCGGAGGTTGGCCCATTGTTGGACCTCGGGGTCATGCGCCGGTAGTTTGGTCATCATCGAACGAATAAACCGCTAAACCGCCTGGATCTCATAGTTGTCGGGCTGACGCGGCGGCTCCTGGTACCATTCGCGCAATACCGTATTGTGGTTCAGTGCCGCTACGCCTTTCTCGGCGATCTCGTCCAGCACGCCTTTCAGCCGTTCCTTGAGCCTGGCCTTGGGGGGACCCTGTGGCGGGATGTCCTGCTTCGCCGGGTCCAGCGCAAAGCTCGGCCAATCCGGGGGTGGGGCACCGAACCCCGTGTCTCCGACCACACCGTCCCGGACCAGGAGCTGGTCGCGGTTTAATTGCCCCTACTCGTCAGGCGTGAGGATCACGAGGGTCGAGACGGCCACGAGGTCTAGAGGCCGTTTGCTCTTGTGAACCCAGTCCGGGCTGCGGAAGACCGGGCCCGACCGGCGATAGACCGGTTCCTCCTGACCGGCGGCCCAAATACCATCGCTGCCGCGCGCGACCAGGTCCCGAATCGTCTCCAGGCTGGGGAGAAGCGCACCGTCTCCGTCGTCTTGGCCATCGGGACCCAAGCCGAAGGTGCCGCCGATCAATTGTCAACCAGTCCGACGATCGGACGCGTCGGCAGACGACGCGCGACCAGCGGTATCAGGGCCTTCGGGCCTGGTGGAAAACGGCCGATGGGAAGACCCAGACCGTCGTCGCGCAGGGCGAAGACCGGGTTGGGGCGCTTGCGCCGCCGAAAAACGGCGAGATCCGGCGGCGGAGGAGTGTCCTTGTCGTCGAGTATCGAGTCGATAGGTATCTGGTCCCGGACCGTGCGCAGCACGTATTCCACCGACCGATCCTGCTGGGTATTTTCAGGCGTATCGGGATCCAGCACCCATTCGGCATCGATCCGGTCGACAGCCACATTAGGGTTGTTAGGGTCACCAGGGTCGTATTGCACCGGGTCGTTCGGAAGCCCCTGGCGCTCGAGGATCTCGCCCCGGTCGGCCGTGAACGCGGCCAGCCGGTCGCCGAGAGGGGCGTTGTTCTGCAACTCGATCCGCCAGCCCTCGACGGCAAGCCCGTGAATGGCGAATAACTCAGCCAGCGTCGCATCCACCGTCTCGCCACCCTGACCGCTTGGACGGATCGACACCTCCTTCGGCATCTGCCGCAGGATCGATCGGGCTTCGGCGTCCCGAATCACGGTCACCAACGACAGGGACTGCGCCTTCAGGAATTCTTCGCCCGAGCGGTAGTCGATTTCGTCGACCGAGAACTCATTGTCGTAGGTCTTGTCGTCTAGGAAATCGGGGACCACGAATAGCCGAGTATCTTCGTCGAGAATCTGGGGAACCGAGAAGTTCTCGGCGCCGGTATAATCGAAGCGGTCGATGTCCAGTCCGGCCACTCGGTCATCGCCGACATCCTCCTCGGTGATATCCTTGACGATCTCCAGGTCGTGGAATCCGTCGGCGACCCGTCCGTCCTCCGCACCGTCCGGACCGAATCTGGTCAACGCATGCATCAGCAGTGCCTTGGCCTGTGGGTAGTAGCGCAGGTCGTCACACATCGCGGCGAGCGCAGTTCTCTGCGGCGGCGTCAGGCTCGCCTCTGTTGCCACTCCCTCCAGGCGCCAGGCCTTGGTAAGGGCATGCGATAGGTTGTCGGCGCTGGCCCCTCCTGCCGCGTCGGGGTCCGAGATCGGCTGCAGGGTGCCCGCCATCGCAACGCGCATCTCCGCGATGTTCAAGGCCTGGGCATCAAGCCGATCCAGCATCGCACGCCAGTCTTCGGTCGAGGCGATTTCGGTAAAGCTTTTGAGCTCCAGATTGTGAAGGGCCGCGAGGACGCGGACGGACTCCATGACGAAACGCTCCGTCTGCTCCTCCAGCGCCGGGTGACGCAACGGAGGCAGGAAGGCGAACGGCACGATCCCATGGCGGATCCGATGCCCAGGCTCCTGGGTAAAGCCGCGCGGCGCCAGCGCCCGGTCGCGACCGGACAGCGCGGCGACCGTCGCCTGGAACTCCAGCGTCCGATCGCTCTCGGGGCGCAGATAGGTGCGGAGTTCCCGCAAACTGTCTAGATACGCCCGGAAGGCCCGATCCACCGGCGGTAGCTCGGTATCGGCGACGGAGCCGACCCCGACTTGCTGGCGCGAGAGCACGGTGAACCCGCGCTCCCACTCCGTCTGATCCGGGTTGGACAGGGTATTGAAATTCAGATCTCAAGCCCTGACGCCTAGGGGCCGATCTTCGGCATCACGATGGTATAGGCGGTCGCCGGCGATGGGACCGCGGCGGCATTGCGCCTGACGACCATCCGACACTCGACGAGGGAGGCGATGGTCCCCACCGGCACCGGCTGACTTCGGTAGAGGATCGGCAACAGAATCTCATCATCCTCTTCACGGTTGAGAAGATCGAGGAACTCGGCGAGCTTCGCTCCCTCGAGTCGGACCCGGAGTCCGGGCAGAGAGCGACCGTTGACGTCCGTTTGCAGCACGGACTCAAGCTTGTCGCGGAACGGTTCTGGATGGCGAACCGGAACCGTCGGGTCGGGGTTCGCCGGCGTTCCGAGGCAACGGTCGAACACCAGCAGGTCCAGCCAGAGATCGATCGCCTCCGCCTCGACGAGATCGCGGCGGGCCCGCCGCGCGGTCAGCGCCAATCGGCGAAGCGCCGTCATCGTCCCGCGCTCGCGCGCCGGACCTTGGTCGCCGCCCGCGTCCGGGTCCCGGAGGAAGCGGCCTCGAACCACCAGACGCAACTCCGAGCCGGTTTGGCCCTGGCTCGGCGGCTCGATGTCGAAACCGATCAGCGGTCGGCCCTCTCGGACCACCCTCAAGCTGAAGCCGTCATCCGCCTCGGTTGACCGGAGCTGATAGACTGTGCCATCGAGTGCCTCGCCCCTGCCGAAACGTAAGTACCAGAGCGCCGAGCTCGGCAGGAAGCCGATGCCGTCCGGAGACAGGACTTCGCCATCGGGCAAGGGAAACCCGGCCCCGACCAGGATCTGGGTGATCCGGTCAGCCGTGCGACGGTCGAGCGCGGCCAATAGATCCCGATAGGTCGGCTCGCCTAGGGCCACGTCCTCACCCCCGTTCACGACCAGGGTTTCGTCGGGACAGGCGATGGTTCCGGGATCGACGATCGGCCAATCGATCCAGGGTGTGAACGCATCCGACCACAGTTCCGTCCGACCATTGCCGTCATCCCTGCGGCCGAACAGCGTGGTGCCGTACTGGTGGGTGAAGCCTACATGCAGGACCCGCTTGGTCCCCGGCGGCTGGTCGAGTTCGGACAACCGAGGCAGCAGGTCGGGCAGGACCCGCGGCCAAGTTGCTTCGTCGTAAAGCGGCGCGAAGTGGGTGGCGAGCGACGGCGGTACCGGGGGATAGAGCGTGGCCAAACGCTCCACCTCGCTCGCCGGTTCTGGTTCCCGCTCGTCGGTCAGAACATAAGCGTAGCGCCGACGGGTCACCGCCGGCGGGTTTGCCGGGTCGGCGATGAAATTGTTGTCGTAGAAAGGCAGGTGTACGGTGTCGGCGTTCAGCAGACGGGCAGCCTCGGGCCGTTCGGTCTCCCAACGCATATAGACGTTCAGCTGCTTGTGATTGATCAGATCGTCGCGCAGCAGGTCTGCCAACCGGTCGTTCGCGGACGCGGCCTTGATCGAGACATCGAGCGGCAGCCACAACCGCCGCTCCGAGCGCGCGAAGGCGAAGTCGAAAGCGCCGCGGATGCGCAAGCTCGCCACCGGACGCCGGTCGAGGGTGACCGTCTCGCAGACGATTATGTTAAAGGGCGCGTCGCCAAGGGCTCGCCAAGCATCTGCGCCGGAGGTCCACTGGACCGTCGTCGTGTCGTCATGGACGTCCGGCTCCTCCTGTGGGGGCCTGACGACGCGGGCAAGTTCGATCGTCGAGGGCTGGGCGGCGTTCGGGGTGTCCATCACCAGCCAGCTCTCACCGGTGAGGGCGGCGAGATGGCCAGCGGACAGATTGTCGAAGAACAGGACCGTGGTGAAGACAGTATCGGGCGCATTGTCCGATGTGTCGGTTTGTTCCTGGCCGTCGGCGTCCAGCACCGCGAAGCGGACGAACTTGCCCGCCGCGTCGCCCTTGAAATCGGCGGAGTTGCCCCCGTCCCGGGTCCGGCCGGGTGCCAGGATCCCGACATGCCGGTGATGGGCATTGTCGCCGGATAGGCGCAGGGCTTTCCGCAAGGCGTCTCGCACCGTGGCGCCGAGCACCCGGTCCGGTATGAACTGAAGTAGTGCCGGCCCGCCCGACGCGTCGGTGCTCGGCAGCGGATAACCGCGATAGGCCCTGAAACGCCCCGGAATGGCCAGACGCGGGCGGGCGATGATGGTCTCGGCGCCCGGCGGTCGGCCACCGGGAAAAAGGATCGACAAGTGTTCGAACTTGGCGGTGCGCAGCGGCTCGAAAAGCGGTCGCCGCCGACCGCGAGGTTGACTCACGAAGTCGTCCGCCTCACCTTCCACATCCTTCAGGAAAACGGTCCCCCCGTGCAGGGCTGAGAAGATCGGCGACGGGATCAGACCCCGGGTTTTCGGGATCGCGAAAACGGTCTCGTTCGGCGGCGGGACGACGCGTTCTTCGGGTGGCAGGTCGGGGTCCGGGATCGGCTGCACCATGATCTTGTCGGCGATGGCGAGCGGCCGTCCGTTCGGACCGGGGTCGGCCGCTTCGAACAGACCCCAGACCAGATCCGATACCGGATCGCGGTCCGCGTCCGGCATTCCCGGACGGTCATCCCGGCCAATGATCTCCGGGTCTCGGTTGCCGGAATGGTCGATCCTCACCCGGATGCGCGGCCGCCAGCCGTCGGGCCTCTGACCATCGATGGTGTCGAGATGACTTTCAAGTGCGTCCCGCAGTTCCCGTCGACTCAACAGCGGGAAGCTGAGACCGCAAACCGAGAACAAATCCAACCGCTTACGCCTGAAGTCGGTGATCGCGAACGGATCCTCTCCCGGTTTCAGGTCGACGGATTCGAAGACGGCTCCGAGGTCGCCATTGGTCGCCGCATCCAACAGGATGGGCGACTGGTCGTCCGCGTAGCGACGAAAGGTGCGACCGAAGAGGAACGTCATCATCAATTGACGTTCGATGCGCTGGATCTGGTCGACGGTATCGTCCGCCCGGCCCGGCACGCGGCCGAGCTGCGCCAGTTGGGTGGCAAGAAACACACTGTACGGCTTGCCATCGAAATCGGCGGGGTTCTGTGGCAGCGCCGCGTTCGGGTCGTCGATCCGGCGCCACTACCCCGGCGCCTCGATCGTCCTGTCACCGATCGTGACTGTGCGTGTCGCGGCGAACTCGCGGCGGTAGATCCTGTTCGCCTCGATATAGCGGCGGTGGCTCTCCAGGATGCCGAAATTGGCGAAGCTCCGTTGGATGGACGGCACCAGTTGAACCCAATCCTCGTGTTTGGCATCCATCGTGGCTTCGAGGCTGAGGGAAAACGCCAAGTTTTTCGGCGCCGGAACCGACACCGCCACCTTCGGATCGTCGGGCCGCGTAGTGAGCAACGGCGCGTCGTCGGGGGTCATAAGCCGCCAGGAGCTCAGCGCGTCGCCCCCGCTGTCGATCTTGAGCCTGTCCAAATAGTCCGCCAGCGCGAGCAGCGGCTGGCCAGCCGCCGGCTTGTCGGCGATCAGATAGGGCTGGAAGAACAGGAAAAACCGATCGCTATCCGTAGACCAGCGCGGTACGAAGAAATCGGGGGCCCCGATGATGATCATGGCGCTGTTCCTCTCGATGCGCTGCGGCACAGCCAGCGGTTCACGGGGGCCGGGAGGGGTTCTTCGGCGCGCGTCATAGTTCGATCTCGCCCTGGAATTCCATGGTGACCCGGACGCTTACTTCGAAGGTAAAGCTGAACCAGCCGGAGCCGACTTTGCAGGCTCCGCTGTAGGTCATCCCGAAGCGGAAGGAGAACTGGACGAGGGCCGGTGGGTTCTCGAGGTCGTAGGTGAGACGGGTTTCCGATTCGGCGAACACATGCACCTCGAACCGCACATGCAGGACCCAGACATCGAGTTCGGCCGAGCCGCGTACCACAATTCCGATGATGCCCCGAAGTTCCAGGCTCTTCAGGTCTAGATCCGGTAATCCGCCGTCGCGGGTCGAAAGTTCCCGGGAGGACGTCCCCCGGCTTCCCGGCAAGGCAGGCAATCCGCTGATCTTGAATGTGAAATTTCCTTCGAGAATGGCGTAGATCTCAATGCCGACATAGGCCTTCACGACGGAGAAATCGAAGGACCGCCCGTAGCCCACGGCCAGCCCGAGTCCGCCGCCGACCGTGATCTCCCGCCCGTTTCCATCGGCGGAGCGCTGATTCAGATAGCGGATATAGCATCCGGCATGGCCGACATAGATCCGACATTGAATCCGAGTCCGCGATCCCACCGGCGAATGCCGGACTGCAACCACGGAAAACCGACATCGAACTCGAAGGAGCCGTTGAGGAACGCCCGCAAGCCAAACCTCCCGCCGAGGAAGTTGAAGGCGGTCATCTGGAATCCAGAGATACCGATCTCGACCCAGAACTGGTCTTCTTCCGGCGTATTCCCGCGAATGTAGGCGACGGCGATGCCCTCGATGCCGAACACGCGGCGCAGCAGCGGCGCATCGATCATCAGCCCGATGGTGCCGCCGTCCACGACCAGGAGTTTGACGCGGAAGACGCCCTTCATGGTGCTGAGGCCCAGGCCGAAGCCCTAGCGTCCGGCCATATGGCCGCCGACGATCAGCCCCGGGTTGCTCGCGGCGGCTACAACCTGCTTTTTGATTGCCTTGTAAAGGTCGCCGCTGGTTGCGTCCTGAAGCCCCAACAGGAGCGGGGCGACCGGACCGAGCGGCCAGCTATTGGCCAGCAGCACCCAATTGATCGAAACCAACTTGCCGTCGAAGACATCCTCGAGATAGGCGATGAAGGCGTATTTGCCGCTGCGTGAGACGACGTAAACCGAAAGTTTGTCGACGATCCTGCGGCCCAGGATCTCCAGCTCGACATCCTGCGCGAGCAGCCAGATCAACGTGTTCACCTCGCCGCCGAGCGGACCGGACGGCGAGCCGATCTCTAAGTTCTTCGCTTTGAGGCGGATGAAGCGGAAGAGATCGATGTCCAGCTTATCGAAATCCAGGCCCTTGAGCGTCGCCTTGACCTTGCCGTTGGCGATGTCCGGTACGCCGAGGACCAAGTTGAAGCCAAAGGGCAGGCCGGCCTTGGGGTTGAGATCGGGGTATTTGAACAGCCCGATTTTCAGATCGATCCATGGGAATCGCTTCTCAAGGTCCAAATCGTGGCCAAGGATGTCTAGACTACCATCAAACACCTCCGGCAAGCCGAACCCGATGCGTTCGATGGAGAAGCCGATCGGACCAAGTCGGAGCGGACGGGCCTGCTTGACCGGCAAGGCCAGCGATGGCCATTCCCAGTCCACGGCGACCGAGCCCGGTATCAGCGGCAGCCGGAGCTTCTCGAACCGGATGGGCTTGCTCATGTCGATCTGCAGCAAATCGCCGCCGGCGGGCAGCTTCTCCAGTTTCAGGTCGCCGTCGATCTCGAACGAGGTATCCGGCGCCCCCTCATTACCCAGCCCGCCGATCTCTACCCGCACGCCGGAAATCGTCACCTTCTCGATGAACAAGCGGTTGACCTCGATCACGATCGGGTTCTCGGAGGTCGCCTCGAAGATGATCCGATCCTTGTTCGTCGGATTGCTGTCCACGCCCGCGCTTTCGAAACGGCCAAGGATCTCGAACTTCACCGGTCCACGGACTTTCTCGTCGGACTCGTTCTTCTTGTTGTTGTTGATGTTGTCGACCAGGAATTTCCGGACCAGCAAGGTACCGAGAATCTGGAACGAGAGGATCTCCTGATCGCGGAAGCGCAGATCGACTGCCTGCGTCCCCCAGAAGACGTCGGTGGTGTCCATCCCCTCGTCGAAGAATAGGGCATAGGGATCCTTGTAGCTGAAGGTTCCCATGACCGAGGCGCGTTCGGCGTCGGACCGGCCATCCTTGCGCAGCGCGGTCAACGCCACATAGCGCATAGGTTTCGCGAGAAACTCCGGCAGCAGCGCGGCGAGACCACTTTCCAGGAACTGCAGGCCCGGTTGCAAGAGGATCGCGCCGGTCCAGGACGGCGCGTTCACCAGGGGATCGATGAGCGGTCGATCGAAGACAGCCCCCTCCTGGTCGACCCCTCCCTTCAACAGGAACTCGATATTGCGCCGTATGCCGGCCTGCGATTCCGGCAGGTCCTTGATGACCGCCTCGAGCGAGCGGCCGGACTCGAGCTTCAGAAAAACCGGGACGTCCATCGTCCCTGTCACCTCGCCCCAAAGCAAGTCTCGAAGCGCGTCTGCGTCGAAACTGCCATCGTCGAAAATGTCATCGAGCGGCAACGAGTTCAGAATGCTCTCCGGATCCCATCCCGGCAGCTCGGCACAGCCCTCAACAAAGGGCAGCTTGAACCAGTTCTGGCGCGACGGCAGCAGTTCCGACAGGTCGTCGAAGGACCGGCGGATCTTTGTCCAATCGATGATCAGGTTGTCCGGGATGATCTCGCTCGGATCAATCTCGATGCCGAATTTCAGGCTGTTGAAGTTGAAGGCGATCTTGTGCTTCGCGAGCTGCGCACGCACCTGTCCGATCGGGTTGAGGCGCCCCGGCTCCAGAAGCGCATCCGGATCGACCGGTACAATGTCCTCGATGACCCGTTCGACGGTATCTGCCTGGTCGAGCTTGTCGATCGCGACCCGTGTCGCGTGGCGCAGCTCTTCGAAAGTCGCTCTGGGCCCCTCGTCATTGACATTTCGCATCAAGTCGTTGAGCTGGCGGACCACGTGGCGGAGCGGGTTCTCCGGCAACCACCTTGCGACACCGAGGGATGTGGCGGCAGGGATCAGCAAGCCTTGGATCAGATTGTCGATATCGGCCAGCGCATCCGCCAGCGCCTCAATGAGGCTGAAAGCTTGTTTGGGATATCCCCGTGCTAATGTCGAGCGACTTCCGTCCTCGAGGGTGACCGTCACCGTCCGGAAAGGCTCGTCACTCGGCGGGGCCAGCTCGATCTCGACGAAGGCCTCGGTCTCCAGGATGAGCCACGCGTCCGGTCGCAGGAAAACGAGGTGCAGATCCAGCAGCTCCGGCAAGGCGAATAGTGCCAGGCGCCCGGCAACGACGATCCGGTCCGCGAGCGCCTGTTCAAGTGCGAGTGTGCCATTGGCGAGCGTGGCGAACGCCGTCAGGTCTCCCAGCACCAAGGCCGGACGCCGGATCGCCGCGTGGACAATGCTCTCCAGGAGCGTCCAGCCCTCCGACACCAGATAGACTTCGGCGATAATAACAGGCTCTCCATCGCTTGGGTTCCGCTTCAACACCTCGAACGGCTGGTCGTCCACCGGTTCCCGCGACAGTTCGCTGCCGCTCCCCCTCAATAGCTCCTGTCGAACGGCCGGCTCGCGCAGGATCAAGTGGTACCCACGTACAATATTTGGCAGGGGCTCCTGGCTTTGGGCATCAATCACCCAGCGGTCCATCCGCTGGCGGACCGCATCCTTGCCGAGGCGTTCGATGACATCGTGGAGCACGTCTTCGAACGACCAGTCAGCGACCGGATAGCGATAGGCGATGGGCTCCTCCGCGTCCCCGTTTGGATCGGTCTTGGTTACGACAAAAGGCTGCTGGTCGATGTGTTGCGAGAATTCGACACCCGAATCGAACAGGGCGCGCAGCAGTTCCAGCGGTTGTGGCAGGAAAAGGCGCTCGTTCGCGATCCGGGCCCAGTTAAACGCCCGCAGTCGGTCGACGTCGACCAGGGGCCAGCGGAACCGACTACCCTCGAAGCGGAGCGGGGCGACTCTGTCATCCCCGAGACCCGGAGTCGCTTCGCGAAAACTGGGCTCGTAGCTCGCATGTGGCGTTTCCGCCCGGCGCTCCAGCACGGCGAGCGATTCAAAGGAAACCAGGTTCTCGGCGAGGCTGCCGGTCTACCGCACGCCGAGTTGAGCCTCGACCAGAAGCCGCGCGTCGCGACCCAGGGAGCGGGCGACATCGCCCGCCTGGTCGAGACCGACCTTGAGGGCTGCGAGACGCAACTCATCTGCGTCCCGAAGCTTGCCGACTAGCCCCGGAACGGCACCCCGGATCTCCTCCGCCACATCGTCCCGGTCGAGATCGATCGCGTCGATGACGAGAGCCGGGATGTTCTCCGAATCCTGAATGTTCGGGCTGCCCACGCGCACGCTAAGCGAGGCGCCGCCCGCCCGAAATGTCAGGGAACCTCCGATCTCATTCTCCGCCGCATGACAAGTGATACCGAGCCTTGTACCCGACTCGTGCGGGACCAAACCGATTCGAGCCAGGACGGGCCCCGCGCTTCTCCGTGGCCGGGTGAACCCCAGGCTCAGCTTGTAGTTCTCCACGAACACCGCGGGGACCACATCATTCACCGACGCGACCCTATCAGCATCCCGCTCCGCCAGGGTCGATGCGGTCGCCTGTCCGCCCACCGGGGCGCCGGTCGGCAGACTGCGATCCAGATGCTCGGGATGCAGATGCATCGGTTGCGACGGATCGTCGGGCCCGAGCACGATCTCCAGCAGGTCGTCGATCGGTCTGGCGAGGGACAGGGTGAGCGGCTCTGATGTGAACTCGACCGTCAGCAACCCCAGAACACCGATGGCTGGCGCGAACCCGTCGACCCGAATACCGGCGCGAAACGCACCCGCCTCGATCGTCAAACGAGCGTTCGCCAAGTCGACCTTGGCCCGAACCCGGCCGAAGGTGACCTGCAAGGGGAGCTCCGCGCCGGCCGGGGCCAAGAGCCGCGCGCCCTCGGTATCGAAAACGATCGCGACATCGTTCCCGTCCCGGTGCAGATACGCGCCGGGCGCGGATATCGGTACCGGCAGAAATCCCAGATCGATGGCCGACAACCCGTCCTCCTCGGGCCCGATCTAAAACACTCTGGGTCCAGACAATCGCCGCTCGTCCAGCACCAACCCGTCGCCGAAACGAACGACCGGAACCGTTAGGTCGGCTCGAAACCGGGCGGACGGCGCCGGCAGTCGCGGTAGGGCAAGGTCGATCGAAACCCGGATGGCGCTCGGCTCTTTGTCGGCGGTGCGGGCCACCACGGCAATATCGGCCTTAAGCGATCCAAGATTGTCGGACGGTCCGGGTTGCAGGACGAAACCGTCGTTCTCGAAAGTCCACGACAGACCGAAGAGGCTGAAGGCGGTCATGGGTTCGATCTCCTCGACCTGCGTTACCGGGTCATCGCACCCCTAGAACACGTCATAGCGGTCGTATTTTGCGACGAGCAGCTCGCGTAAGACAGCTGGTCTTTGGCTTGGGTCGGGTAGGATATTGAACGCCTTGAGGTTTTCCAACTCCTGTTCGCGATGGCCCAGGCTCGGATCGAACAGAACCAGGTTGATACCCCGTTGGTCGTCCGAACCGATCGGGCCGATCTCACCGGCTGCGGCACCTCCTTTGTAAGTTTGCGAAACCTCTTTCAAACCGGTTGTAAACACGTTATCGACAACTCCCGTAGACGGGTCCTTGATAGCGCCGGGCAAGCGGCGGAAGATACGGAATATATCGATCTCGAACTCCGCCTCCATATCGGCCAGTGTCGTCGTCGCCGGCACCCGAACTGACTGACCGTCGACCGTGATCGGCACGTCGATTTCGGCATTCACGGCCTGATAGGACATCTGACGGGGTCGGATCAGTGCATTCTGAGGCGTCGTCGGTCGCGGGATGCTGGGGCTGACCACGCCGTCCTGCGCCGTGGTCAGAGTGAACGGAAGCGGATCGTTGGCCGGCGGTCAAAGACCCTGGACGGTCCCGTCCGCCGCTTTCATAACGGTTCGAAGATTGCGCCAGGTGAGGACGCGCCGCCGGTTCTCCAGATTGCGTACGGTAAGCCCCTGGTACTTCTCGTTGAACAGCGAGGCGCCATAGCCCAGTTTCCGATCGGGCCGCGTGCCCGTATCGGGCAGAGCAAGAGCGATATCCGGCAGCATGTCCTGCAGCGACTGAAACGCCCCGCGCCCTAACGTCCCGCCGTTATCTCGGGCGAGTCCGGTCATGAAATCCGACGGCAGGGGCCCCTGCAACGCTTCGCTTGATCCAGCGTAGCGCAACGGCGCCAGGCTGAGCAGAAAACCGAAGACCGTCAAATCTCGGTTGCGCCAGCGGGTCGGATCCTTCGGGACCGTCCATCAACCACTATGGACTGAAAGTCCATAGTCTGGAGGACTAAAGTCCTCATCCGTGGACAAGCCACGGACTGAAAGTGAAGGGACTTAAAGTCCATAGTTTCAACGATGCGCTTCGCGCACTAAAGTTATTGAAGCAATGAATTCCTGAAGGAACGGGGCCTGCAGGTTGAGAACTCGGTTGAACCCCCCGGTGGTCAGCGTGATCGTCATATCCGGGCGGAAGCCGACATGGGTCGGATCGAGCGTTTCACCCCGCTCCGTCGCCCCCTCGTCGCTGCCGGTGATGTAGTCGATCGACTGATTGATGAACTGAAACCGGTCGGGCTCTATGGTGTAGATAGCCATCACCGTCCTCCGAAATGTATGCCGCACCACGTTCGGCCGGTCGTCGGTAATGTTGACCCAAACGAGAGAAAGGACGAACCTGAGCGTCACCAGCGTATCTCAAGCCCTGTCCAGTCCGGTCTGCAGAAGCGAATCAAGGCCGCCGGAAGGCTCCAGCGCGTTTTTCAGCCGCGCATGCGCGGACCGGACCCGCTCCCGGGCGCGGATTATGGCGGTCTTGGTCGCGCGCATCGCAGAACGCGCCTCGTAAACCTCGCGATAGGAGGGATACTGGCGCAAGCGCTCCCGCATGTAGTCGCGCCAAAGCAGCCTGTCCGACAATTCCTGCTCTCGCACGGCCTGGTCCAGCGTAACGAGATTTTTGGCGGCCGCGGTCCAGGCGTTCCGTTCGACATTCTGATCGCGTTCTAGCGTGCTACGCAGCCGCGCCCGCTCGAGATACGCCAAGGCCGCCAGAAGGTCGTTCCAGGGCTCGGCTTCGGTGGCCCGATCCACGCCGGAGGTGATTCCACCCGGCTGACCGCCGGTGGCTTCCACCCGAGCCGTCGCCACGGCGAAGCCCGCGTTCTCCCGCAACAACCGGTCCATCGTGAATCGGCCCAAGGCGTCCGAGCTCGGCAGCAGGGATTGGAGATTAGCCGGCAGCGTGATGGCGAACGCCGCGTCGCCGACAATGAGCGGAAGGGTCTTCCTGGTGTCGCTGGCCAACGCCCTGGCATCCTCCAGCGCGCACGCGAGATCGGCCTGCTCGACATTCAAATCGCGGAAGTCGCGGGTCGGGCGAAAACCAGCTCGGATGAGCTCCACTGCGCGCTGACGACGTTCCTCCATCGCGGCGCTTTCGCCCTGCATCTCCAAGGCCCGCACCTTGGCCGCGGTGGCCGCGATATAGACCTCCTCCACGGCGCGTGTCCGGCCGGTTCCCGCGCTGCCCACCAGCGCCTCTAGGGCCGGGCGGTAAGGCAGATCAGAAAACGGATCGAAAACGTCGGAGGAGGCGCCGCCGTGCGACAAATGGCGGGAGAACATGGCGCGGACCGCCTCGGCCTCCTTGAGGGTCGGATTGTGCCGTCGCGCGTGCGCCAGGATTTCTTCAAGGCTCATAGCGACACTCCAGGGGTGACCCGCCGTGCCCAGCCTCGCCACCACCCCTAGTCACGATCAAGAGCAACGACCACGTCGACGACCTTGCCACCAACCGGCAGAGTCGTTCCGTGCTGCAGGCCTTCGAGGATATTGGTGAACTCAGGAAGGGTGGGACCGGCATCACGACGGGCGACTGAGACCCAAAAGATCCAAGGCTCCGTTATAAGATAGGGAAACCGAAGCGTCGTCGGACCATAAGCGATCCCCAGCTCGGCGGAGCGCTGAATCACCAGCCGCTCGGCACCACCGTCCTGCACGATCCGGGCGCTTTCCCGAACGTCGGCTTCCAACCGCTCAAACGCCTCGGTTCCTTGGAGTGGTCCATGGTTGATGGAGAGCACTCCCGCCCCGTTTTTCGCCCAAGCCTGAATTGTGAACTCCTGGTCACCATCGTTGGCCCGGTCGATGACAACATTTCGGGTCTGCCGCTCCATAATCCCCCCCGGACAATGATACGAACAGCCTGCCTCTGCTAACGCTGGGCTATTCGAAGATCGTCGTGAAACACTTCTCACCCGACTCGGGCTCTCCGGTCCTGTTCCGGTACTCGAACTTCACCTGGAAACTGAATGACCCTTTAAGCGCCGCCGCCTTTTTCAACAGGCTTGTCGGAAAGTCTGCGCCATTCGAAGAGCCGTTGTCCGAAAGAAGGTTGAACGAGGGCAGCACAAGATCAAACTCGGTCGGCGACCGCATGACAGTCGTCACTTCCATCGGGAAGACCCAGCCCTCGACCGATCCCCCTTCTGGATCCGGACAGTTGTCGCTTCGTCCCCTGTCCGGACCGAACTTCGCGCTCCGCTTGATGGACAGAACCGGCGCGTTGAAGTCCGCTTTGATGACCGTCCGCTCACCCGCGATTTGCGTGCCCAGGAGTGAGAGCTCCTTTTCCTTCTGAGAGCGTTCGAGTCGAAGCCTCTGACGTTCCTCGGCGCCCGATTCGCCCTGATTGATTTGACCTAGACGGGTACTGATGGCCTCGATCTCCCGCACGATCTTCGTGAGATCCGGCGAGGAGGTCGGCAGCGCGGTCGCGGACGCGACAGCCTCGGCTCCGGCATCTGCTGTGTGCATCCGAAAACACCCAAAGACACCCAGATAAGCCCAAGAAGCCTCACGACGGGCGACACATTCCCTCTACGGAAAAGCATGCTGATTTTCCCCCAACAACCAAATCTATAGAAATTATGCTTCATCATCTCCCGGCTCTGAGCCTTATGCATGGAAATACTATGATATATAATTTTAGGAAATTAGTAGTTATGGGTTTGTTGGCAAAGTCAAAGCATGCTGCGGGTCACCATGACCTACCGCCCCTGGCGTATCGAATCGCTTACCCTCAAAGATTTCCGGCACAGACAGAATCTGCATTCTCGGATAAAGCCGACCCATAACGTCCAAGCCTCCGGCTTCCGCTATCAGCTTCTTAAAGTTTGATAGCTTGCGCTCACCTAACGGCTCCATCACGATCAATCCGGCCATCAATGCTTCTTCGCGCTCTAAGACACTGTGCAGAGCACGCAAGT
>Ga0209458_1000070_pt1 | contig 61052 bp, 56 predicted proteins | sample WorMetLIZAISLAND_FD_187411 | JGI IMG/M metagenome (GOLD analysis project Ga0209458, IMG submission 187411) | Marine gutless worms symbiont microbial communities from Max Planck institute for Marine Microbiology, Germany - Inanidrilus manae... ...
GGCCGGAAAACCCTCAAAAGTCGCCATCACCGCCGTCATGCGCAAGCTCATCGTCCTCGCCAACGCCCTCATCCGCGACAACCGGAAGTGGGCCGAAACAGCCCCTTGATCAAGACGGATACTTCTGGACTACAACGGGCCCCAGGTGGACAGCGACCCCGATGGCGATCCGCTTGTCGTGTCCGCGGTGAATGGCGTCGCGGCCGCCGTGGGCAACGAGATCACGTTGGCGTCCGGCGCCTTGCTGACCGTGAACGCGGACGGGACCTTCCGCTACGATCCGAGCAGCCGGATCGAGGACCTTGACCCCGGTGACAGCGTTTCGGACAGCTTCACCTATACGATCTCCGATGGCCGGGGCGGAACCGACACAACAACCGCGACCATCTACATAGACGGTACCGACTCGCCGCAGGCCGCTTCGGCAAGCTCCGGCTTCGACAACAGTCTGTCCACGCTGGTCGCAGACGATACCGACCCCGAAATCTTCGTGTTCAGTCTCGAGGCCCTGGAGAGCGGCACAAGTGTCGAGGTAACCGACTTCGACGGCCTCCAAGACATCATACGCGTAGAAGACGTAACCGATATCGGCGCGCCCGGCGGCGATTTGGAGGATCTTCAAGCCGCTATCGATGAGGTGTTCGAAGACGGCGACAACGTGGTCGTCGTATTCGAGAACGGCGCCGATGTAACCTTCGCCGGTGCCGCCAGCGGCAGCGGCTCGATCAGTGACATAACGCAGCTGGTGGAAGACCCCAGCAAGCAAATCCAGATCGACGTTTCCTAATTGTCCGATCATTCCCCTCGCGCCGCCGCGGCGCGAGGGGAAGTCGGTCGTCTGCACATGGCGTGCGCACGACCGCCTGCCGGAGAAGGCTGCGGCAATCCAGGCCGTACATCTGAGCGCCATCTCAACAGTCCGCGTCATACGAACGCAAACCGAATGGCGGCACGGCTTTACGCCGCTTTCATAAATATTAATTAACAATTACTTTCGACAACGTTCAACCAACACTTATTGGATACAGAATAGTTAAAAGCTATGCCGTAAGGCATTCCTAAAACCCTTTAACTGTTAACTAACTTTCAAGCTATCCATAATAAATCCAAGGGGTTCACCGAGTAGCACCGAGTCGCAAAACAGCTAGGTAAGCGGAGAGAAAACCACTTGGCAGAGGCGGAGTCCCTGAACGCCGCGCGCCGCGCGCTCTACGAGACGGCCAAGGTGGACACCGAGGCCGAGTGGCCGCACGCCCGGCGGGAGATGACATCCCCGCCGGCGCTCGGGCCGCCGCTCCTGCTCGCCTCGCTCTCCATCAACATTCTCTCGCTGGCACTACCCCTGGTCATCCTGCAGGTCTACGACCGGATTCTTCCGAATACGGCGCAGGCAACGCTGTTGTTCCTGATCATCGGCCTGACCGTGGTGCTGCTGCTCGATGCTGCGCTGCGCATCGCCCGCTCCTACATCGGCGGCTGGCAGGCGGCGCGCTTCGAGCACATGACCGGCTGCGCCGCCGTCAACCGCATCCTGGCGACCGACGTATGCAGCTTCGAGAAGGACGCGCCTGGCGTGCATCTCGATCGCCTGAACGCGGTCGACACGCTGCGCGACTATCACGCCGGCCAGGCCAGGCTGCTGATCGCCGACCTGCCGTTCATCGCGCTGTTCCTGGGCCTCATGTGGCTGATTGCCGGCGACCTCGTCCTGGTTCCCATCGGCCTGCTGCTATTACTCTTCGCCGCCGCGTTGGTGGTCGGCTTTCTGCTCAGGCAGGCCCTCAAGGAGCGCGCCGAGCTCGACGACCGGCGCTACAACTTCATCATCGAGGTCCTGACCGGCATGGCGACGGTCAAGGGCTTGGCCATGGAAGGGCTGCTGCAACGGCGCTACGAGCGGCTGCAAGAGAACGGCGCTGCCAGCACCTACCGGACCACCTTCCTGAGCAATCTTGCGCAGGGCATCGGCTCGTTCTTCTCCAGTCTCGCCATGGTCTGCGTCGCTGCTGCCGGTGCGACCTACGTGATCGCCGGCGAGCTCAGCATCGGCGCCCTGGCCGCCTGCACCCTGCTGGCGGGCCGCGCGATCCAGCCACCGCTGCGCGCGCTCGGCCTCTGGACGCAGCTGCAGAACGTGCAGGTGGCCCGCGAGCGCCTGAACACCTTGTTCAGCCTGCCTATGGAAGACGAGCAGGCGCGGCGGGAGATGACGCAGATCGATGGCGCTGTCGAGCTGAAGAACGTTTCCTTCCGCTACGGCGAAGACGCACCGCTGCTGCTCGATGGCGTCGACCTGAAGATCGGCGCCGGCGAGATCATCGGGATCTCCGGTGGCACCGGCAACGGCAAGTCGACCCTGCTCATGCTGATGCTCAAGGCGGTCGCGCCGAACAGCGGACAGGTCCTGATCGACGGCCTCGACATCGCCAACTGCGACGTGACCAGCCTGCGGACACAGATCGCCTATCTGCCGCAGAGCGCCGTCCTGTTCCAGGGTACGATCCTCGACAACCTGACTCTGTTCCGCGGCCGTGATGCCTTGCAGCGGGGACTGCAGGCGGCCGAGCTGCTTGGGCTCGACAAGCTGATCCACGGACTTCCCGCAGGCTACGACACGCGCGTCGGCGACGGCGCGAACAACGAGCTGCCGACCGGCACCAAGCAGGCCATCGCCATGGCCCGCGCCCTGGCCGGCTCGCCGCGCATCATCCTGTTCGACGAGGCTAACTCGGCGCTCGACAGCAAGAGCGACGCCCGACTGAAGGAAGCGTTGCTGACGCTCAAGGGTGGCCCGACCATGGTTCTGGTCAGCCACCGCCCCTCGCTGCTGGCCCTGGCGAGCCGGGTCTACGACCTGGTCGACGGCAAGCTGGAGCTGCGCCCCGAGCCGCGCCCCGAGGTGCGCCCTGGGGCAGCGACCGAGGCCCCCGCAGGTGATGCCGAGCAGTCGGCCGCCGCGGCCCTGCCGCCGCCAGGCACGCCAACGGTCAGCCCGACCGCCATCGCCGGAGCCGCGTCCCGATGAGCATCGCCGACTTCGCGTCCGCAAACCCGGGTTCGGCGGCGCCGACCGCGGCTGGCCGATCGCAAGAGCGCGTCAGCCGCATTCTACACGGCGGCGAGATGGGGGGCTTCCGGGCGATCTCCGATGTCGCCGGCTGCCTCATGCCGTTGCTGTCGGCGCTCGGCTGGTACGGCGATCACCGGCATCTTTCGGAGGCCCTGCCGCACTTTGCCGACACCCTCGATATCGAGGATCTGCGCGCCGTCCTGGCCAATCTGAACTACACCACGCAGTCGCACAGGCTGCGCCTGCGCGACCTCGACCCGCGCCTGACACCCTGCCTGTTCCTGCCGGACGGCGGGCCGGCGATGGTGGTGCTGGGCGGCGAGGCCGGCAAACTCACGGTGTTCAACGGCGAAACCTCGACGATCGCGGAGATCGATCCGCGCAAACTCCGCGGCACGGCCTACTTCGTCGCCGAGGAGGACACCGCCTCGGACAGCCAGCAACTGGCCGTGGGCAGCAGCAAGTGGATCCAGTCGGTCGCGCGCCGCTTCCGCGGCCTGGTCCTGCAGATGCTGGGCGTGACTTTCGTGACCAGCGCCCTGGCGCTGGCCGTGCCGCTGTTCACAATGACCGTCTATGACCGGGTGATCAGCTCGCGGTCCGAGGAGATGCTGCTCTACCTGGTCGGCGGTGTGGCTTTCGCGCTGGCCGCCGACATGGGGCTGCGCGTAGTCCGTGCGCGCATCCTGGCCTATATCGGCGCGCGCATCGACATGATCCTGGGCGCCGCCGCCTTCAAGCAGATCCTCCACCTGCCGATCGTCATGACGGAGCGCGCCAGCATTGGCGCGCAGCTCTCGCGCATCAAGCAGTTCGAGGCCGTGCGCGAGTTTTTCACCGGCCCGCTGGCCGGGGTCTTCCTAGAGCTGCCCTTCGTCCTCGTCTTCGTGGCCGTGATTGCGGTGATCGCCGGGCCGCTGGCCTGGATCCCGGTCGTGCTGATCGTGGTCTTCGTGCTGGCCGGCCTGCTGGTCGTCCCCGCCATGCGGCGCGCCGTCGCCGCCTCCGGCGAGAACCGCGCGCAGAGGCAGGGCCTCCTGATCGAGACGCTATCGCACTTCCGCGCCATCAAGGCCAGCGCGGCCGAGCCGGTCTGGTGCGATCGCTTCCGGGACGTGTCCGCGCGCACCGCCATTTCGAACTTCCACACCACGCAGGTATCGGTCTTCGTACAGACCCTTGCCCAGACCCTGATGTTGACCGCCGGCATCGCAACGATAGGGCTCGGCACCTTGCGGGTCCTCGACGGCTCGATGACGATCGGCGCGCTGGTCGCCTGCATGGCGCTGATCTGGCGCGTGCTGTCACCGCTGCAGGTCGGCTTCCTGAGCATGACGCGGCTCGAGCAGGTCAAGCTCGGCCTGCGTCAGCTCAACCAACTCATGTCGCTCAAGCCCGAACGCGAGCCCGGCAAGGTCGCCGGACAGCACCGCACCTTCCAGGGTGAGGTCGTCTTCAGCCGGGTGAGCCTGCGCTATGCGCCAAATGCCGAGCCGGCGCTGCTGGGTGTCGAGCTGGAGATCAAGCCGGGCGAGATCGTCGCCATCACCGGGCCGAGCAGCTCCGGCAAGTCTTCGCTGCTGAAGCTGGCCGCCGGACTCTATCAGGCGCAGGCCGGCGCCGTGTTGATCGACGGCATCGATATCCGCCAGCTCGACATGGGCGAGCTGCGCAACGCGATCGCCTTCGTACCGCAGACTTGCCACCTATTCCACGGCACTATCGCCCAGAACCTGCGGCTGTCCAATCCAACCGCGACCGATGCGGCGCTGTCCCAGGCGGTGCTCGACGCCGGCTTGCTGGAGGAAATCCTCGCCCTACCGGAGGGCATGGAGACGCGCCTAACGGACCAGCTGCAGCGCCAACTTCCGCTCGGCTTCAAGCAGCGCCTGATGCTCGCGCGCGCCTACGTGAAGGACGCACCGATCTACCTGATGGACGAGCCCGCCGCCAATCTCGACGACGAGGGCGACACCGCGCTGCGCCGCAAGCTGCAGCAACTGCGTGGGCGGGCGACGGTCCTGGTGATCACCCACCGCCCCAGCCACATGCGGCTGGCCGACCGTGTGGTCTACCTGAACGGCGGCCGACTGATCGCCGCCGGCACGCCTGACGTCATTCTCCCCAAACTGCAATCGGCCTGAGGCTTGACATGGCACAGAGCACCGCTAGTCCCGTAGGGCGCCGCCCGGCATCGCCGCGCAACCGCCGGCTGGTCAAGTTCCTCTCGCAGCCCCTGATTCTTGAAGAGGCCGGCCCGCCGCGCGCACTGCTCCAGCTGACCATCATCGCCAGCCTGATGGTCGGCGGCTTCATCGCCTGGGCCGCCGTCACCGATATCCGCGAAACCGCGCTGGCCCAGGGCCAGGTCATGCCGGCCGGCTCCGTGCATGTCGTACAGCACCTGGAGGGCGGCATCATCGCCGAAATCCACGTCGACGAGGGCCAAGTGGTCGAAGTCGGCGAGCCGCTGTTCCGTCTCGAGGAGGCGGCCGCCCTGGCCGAGCTCGACCAGCTGCGGGTCCGCGAAGCCGCCCTGTCGCTGCAGGCCGAGCGCCTGCGCGCTTTTGTCCTGGGACACGAGCCGGACTTTTCGCGCAGCCCGAGCTACGACAACATGGTGAGCGACCAGCGCGTCATCCTGGAGATGCAGATGAATGCCCGCGACAGCCAGCGAGCCGTGCTGTTGTCGCGGGTCGAGCAGCGCAAGACCGAGATCGTTTCGCTCGCCGAGCAGCGCAAAAGCCTGGAAGCCCAGATCGCCATCATCCGCGAGCAGCTGGAGATTCGCCGCGGCCTGCTGGAAAAGGGCTTGATGTCGCGCATTCAGTTCCTTGAGACGGAACATGCGCTGAGCCAGGCACTCGGCGACCTATCCACGCTCGACGGCGATGCCGCGCGCGCCAAGGAAGCGCTGGCCGAAGCGCAGAACAGCCTGATGGAGATGGAAGCTAGTCTGGGCAACGAAGCGCTCGGCGAGATGGGCGACGTCAGCGCCGAGCTGGCGCAGGTCCGCGAACAGCTGGTCAAGCTGGAAGATCGCGTCGACCGTCTGGTCATCGCCGCGCCGTCGCGTGGCATCGTGAAGGGCCTGATCACCCATACGATCGGCGCCGTCATTGCGCCCGGCGACGTCCTGCTCGAAATCGTCCCCTTCGAAGATGAGATGGTCGCCGAGGTCCAGATCCATCCGCGCGACGTCGGCCATCTGCGCGTCGGGCAGGAAGCCCAGGTCAAGGTGACCACTTACGATGCCTCCAAGCACGGCATGGTCACGGGCACGCTGCGCCGCATCTCGGCCTCGACCTTCCAGGACCAGGACGGGCAACCCTTCTTCAAAGCGACGATCACGCTCGATACGAACTTCGTAGGGCACGATCCAGCGCAGAATCCGGTCCTGCCCGGCATGCAGGTCGACGCCAACATCCGAACCGGCAGCAAGTCTCTGCTGCGCTACCTGCTGAAGCCGGTCTACCGGTCCCTCGACGTCGCCTTCCGGGAGCGCTGAGGCCGCGACATCAAATCGTTGCACGCCGGCCACAGTCATTCGAGCATTCTACGAAAAATTGCAGAAGTCCCAATTGTCGCTCTCCAATGACACGCCGGGATCACACCGGCGCCGCCTAGACTCGCCCGCAGAGGTCGGCTGAAAGGCAAGGAGAAGTCGATTATGTCGACGCTACGGAGACTTACGGCGGTTCTGGCTGCGGTTTTCGCGCTCTCGGTCGGGCTGGCTGCCTGCGACGATGCCGGACAGCAGCCACAAGGCGAAGCACCGGCTGGCGAGCAGCAGCAGTCCCAATAGCTGACGTTTTGCTGGGCGGAGTGCGAGCGCTGCCGGCCGTATCGAGCTAAGCGTTCAGGAACGTATTCGGCCCCCGCGCCGGCTGCGCCGCATATCTTTGTCACAAGACAACGCGTGGTGAGAGTCGCAGACTCTTCGCCAAGAACGCGAATCTTTCGCTCATCCATCATCATGATTAAGGGGACTCGAGCACCATGAGTCTTCAAACAGAACGGGACGAACGGCTTGAGGCCTGGTCCAGCGCGAAACTGGCCGTCCGGTCCTATGCCAGGGATCCCAGCGACAGCAATGCCCGCAACGTGAGCCGCGCCTGGCGCAAGGTCCGCGATCTTGTCGGCGGCGCGGTGGAGCGCCGCATCGCTCTGGAACTGGACGCGATGGGGCGGAGGTACAGGCCCTAGACGGGACTGGAACAGGATAGCAGAAGAGTCCGGCAGATCGCGCCGTCACGGCTTGAACGTTAGCCTATACGCTGGGGCCGAGCAGTGGTGCTCGCTCCCGGCGGTAGGCGTCAGGGTTGAGCCGTATCGAGGCCGCAGGCCCAACGATAGAAGGAATCGAGCTTCTCGATTCCCTTGACCAGTTGCACGATGTGGCTCATGCCGAAGGCGAGATGGTCGCTCTTCCCCTCGACGGCGGCCAGGCCGGTGACATGCTGCAGCCGCTGCTTCTGCGAAAAGCGAAGCATCCCAGGCAGCGCCTTGATTGGCGGCTCGTCGGGGCGGATGCCGCCCTTGGCTTCGTCCAGCAGATAGAAGGTGACCGGCTGGCCGTACGTCCAGACCGCCGAACCCTTGGTGACCAGCAGTATGCGGTTGCTCTTGTAAGCGTGTGTGCCGGGCTCGACCCAATAGCCCCAGCCGCTCCAGCACTCTGTGGCCTGAACCGCTGTCGCCTGGGCTGCCAGAGACAACACGCCGAGCGCGAACGCCAAGCCCGCTGCCTGGAAGAGCCGCCAAGCTCGCTCTGCCATGGCCGAATCCGCCTCATGTTCGTCGGTCCGCCCCTAGCGCCGATCTTCCGCCGCCACGCCCGATGCGAACACCTTCCCAGAGGCCTATCCTAAGGGCCCGGGCACCACGGCGGCTAGAACTTCGCGCCGAGGCCACACAATTGGCTCAGAAATGGCCTTTAAGAAAGCACTAGCGGAGCGCTCCGGAACGGGTTCTTCCTCGGTTCCGGATGCCCGACGGCAAGGCCGCCGTTAAGCCGCCGTTAACCTTGGTAAAATAGACTGCCGACGTTCGCTAAACTCACGCAACGGTGGTCAAATCGGCGATCGCAGCAGTCTTGGGGATGGATTTCGGAGGGGATAACACGCGCCATCGAACGAAGTTCGAACTGGCAACTAGCCGGGCAAAGCATTTCGACGAAAGGTGAGATGGCGCGCCCGGGAAGATTCGAACTCCCAACCTCCTGATCCGTAGTCAGACGCTCTATCCAGTTGAGCTACGGGCGCAGGGCAACCGGCAGGATGCTGGAACCGCTCACCACCGGGGCCTCGAAGGACGGCGGACATTACTTGAAGGCGCTGAGCTTCGCAAGCGCCTGAAAAATGCCCCAGCCGGGGCCGCTAAGGGCTTGGAACATGCGAGAGAACTCACTTGTACCCCCTGAGTCCATCCAGTACTATCGCGTTAACGATTTGAGAGGGGGGTCGGGGCTGCACCACTGTTTTCTTGGGCGGAAGGCGGGGCAGTCTTGTGTGTCTTGACGGAACATTGATGTCGAGCAGTCAAAAGTCTCCAGTCTGCCGTCCACTAGCCGTCGGCCTGATGCTGATCATCGGAGGATGCTCCTTCGGTGACGATGCGCTTTGGCCGTCGCTGACCGGCGAGGATCCGTCCGGAAGCGCGCCGACTGCGGTCGCCACGGCTCCAGTGGAGGCGCCGGATACCGGCCCACCACTTCTCGGACAGACCAACTTCGAGGCGCCGGGCGTCACGCCAGGCCAGCCGACCGGCACGCTGGTCGGCCAGAAGGTCGAAGAGTTGCGCGCCGATTTGGCCCGCCTGCAGGGCCAGCTAAGCGGCCAGAACAACCGCCTGCAAAGCCAGCGCAACACTGCGCGCGACAGCGCCAACGCCTATCATCAGCTGATCGGCCAGATCAACGCACGCTTGCAGGTCGGCTCGACACCGGGCAATCCGCAGCTGGTGGCGCAGTGGAACCAGGCGCAGGGCGAGCTGGTCCGGGTCGGCGAGAGCATCTCCGAGCTGAACGCACTGGCCACGGAATCGGCCTCGACCTCGGCGCTGGCCGCCTTCCTGCTCGATTCAACACGGGCCACCTTCGGGCTCTACGGCGCCCTGGAGGAGGACCACCGGCAGCTCGCGATCCTCGAGGACGAAGTCAACAAGACGGTGGTCATTATAGATCGTCTGCTTAACGAGCTGACCCAGGACGTAGCCCGCTCGCAGAACTACTATTCGACCGAGCGCTCCAATCTGACGGCGCTGGCGATAGCCATCGACAACGGCGAGTTCCTCGGTGGCAGCCTGGCCAACCGGGCCTACGGCATTCCGCCGCCGCCGATCCCCGGCGGTGCCGCTGGACTGGTTGGGCGAACCGCACCGTTGGTCGTGATTCGCTTCGAACGGGCCGACGTGAACTACGACCAGGCGCTCTTCACGGCGGTCAGCCAGGCGCTGGAGCGTCGCCCCAACGCGGCCTTCGATCTGGTCGCCGTGGCGCCGGGACTGGGCAGCCCCTCGCAGGTCGCCCTGGCCACCAACAAGTCGCGCCGCGACGCCGAGGGCGTGCTGCGCTCGCTGACCAGCATGGGCCTGCCGGCGGACCGGGTCTCGCTGTCGGCCACGACCAACCCCAACGCGCAGATCAGCGAGGTTCACCTCTACGTGCGCTAACGGGCCCGAAGCTCTTTGAAATCAACGGCGTCCGCCATGAGCGGGCGCCGTTTTTCGTCGCACATCATAGGCTGCCGCTGTCGTGGGGCTGGTCAGGCCTCCTTCCCTGCCCCATCTTTCTTGAAAAGATAAAGGGAGGCCGCCATGTCGCGTCGCATCGCACCGCTGATCACCGCCGTCCTGCTACTACTATCCACCGTGTCATTCCAGGTCGCCTGGGCCCAGGAGGGCGTCAGCGATAACGACCGCAGCGCGATCCGCCGGGTAATCGAGAACCAGCTCGCCGCCTTTCAGCGTGACGACGGCAGCGAAGCCTTCTCTTACGCCTCGCCCGGCATCCAGCGCCGCTTCGGCACGCCGGACAACTTCATGGCCATGGTGCGCAACGGCTATGCTGCGGTCTACCGGCCCCAGGAGGTCGAGATCCGCGAGCTGCGCGTGCAGGGCAGCACGATCCAGCAAGAGGTGCTGTTCGTCGGCCCCGACGGCAGGCCGGTGATCGCGGTCTATACGATGCAGCGGCAGGCAGACGGCAGCTGGAAGATCAACGGCGTCTACCTGATCAGCGCGCCGGACGCGACCACCTGAGGTGCCAGGAGCCGACTCGGTTAAGTCGCGGGCTCGACGAAGCGGTCGAGGGGAATGACCGCGATGGGTACGATCTCGACCTTGAACTCGGGTAGTACCAGCCCGGCGATCTGTATGAAGATGCTGACCGGCGCCTTGCCATCGGGAAAGGTGAGGCGCCCCTCCCGGATGTCTCTGATGCCGTCGATGTCGTCTCGGTCGGTGAAGTAGATGGTCAGGGAGACGATGTCTTCCAGCTTACCGCCGACCAATTCCAGGACCCTTTCCAGATTGTCGACGCACTGCGTCATCTGCGCGCGCACGTCGCCCGCGCCGACCACTTCGTTGTTCTCGTCCCAGGCGACCTGGCCGGTGATGTGCACGACCCGGCCCTCGGGCTGAACCACGCCTTGCGAGAACATCTGGCGTTTGGGCGCCCAATCGGGTCCCCAGAACTTCGGCGGATCGAATCCTATGCCCATCGCAGGTTCCTCTCTGGTCACGGCGCAACCGAGGCACTCTGTCGGCAAAGCCATCTCAGGCGCAAACCACTTAATCTGCGACGTTGACTCAGAAAAACTGATGCGTGACGGTCTCCGAGGTTTCTCCAACACTCGAAAGATCGCCCGTGAGCTACCGACTTCCGCCGCTGAACGGGCTCAGGGCCTTCGAAGCGGCCGCCCGGCATCTCAGCTTCAAGCGAGCGGCCGACGAGCTCTGCGTAACGCCCGGTGCCGTCAGCCAGCAGGTCAAGGCCCTCGAGACGGCGCTTGGCGTTCAGCTCTTTCGCCGCCTGCCCCGCGGTCTCGTGCTGACCGCCGAGGCGGAGGCCTACCTGCCGGTGATCACCGACTCCTTTCGCGCGATCTCGGAAGCTACCGCAAGAATCGCCCCCACCCTGACGGGCCGCCGCTTCCGCATTGGCATCGCGCAGGAGGTCGTCTCCGCCGGCTACGGCGCGGTGCAGGATCTGCGCAAAAGCCGAACCGTGCAAACCAGGGAGAGCGACGATCTGGCCGAGCTGTTTGACGGAGATCTCGACGCCCTGCTGCGCCGGTCCGAGGGAACCCACCCGGGCCTGCACGTCGACCGGATCGAGCTGACGGCCGCCGATGGCGCAAGCCAGACTGCGGCGCTCTTTACACTCCCCGCCCTGGCGGGCTGCCACGAGCACCGGCAGATCCTGCGGCTGCTGAGAGGCCAGACGGCGGACTGAGCCTCCGTCGCAGCCCACCTCGGCGCTGCCATGCGAGCGGCGATTGCCGCCTGCGCCCGCTTGCGCTTAAATCCGCGCAACGAACATGAAGATCTGTTCCAGGGGGCAGTCGCCGATGGCCGAGGCCGGCACTTACAACAAGACTTTCCCGGTGTCCTGGGAAGAGCTGCACCGTCACTCCAAGGCGCTCGCCTGGCGCTTGGTCGGAGGTGGGCCCTGGAAGGGCGTCGTTGCGGTGACCCGGGGCGGCCTGGTTCCCGCTGCCATCATCGCCCGCGAACTGGAGATCCGGCTGATCGATACCATCTGCATCGCCAGCTACGACGGCAAAGCGCAGGGCGAGCTGACCATCCTCAAGGAGGTGCCGGGCGACGGTGAAGGCTGGTTGATCATCGACGATCTGGTGGATACCGGCAAAACGGCCCAGGCGGTGCGCGACATCCTGCCCAAGGCGCACTTCGCGACGGTCTACGCCAAGCCGGCCGGCCGGCCGCTGGTCGACAGCTTCATTACCGAGGTGAGCCAGGACACCTGGATCCTCTTCCCCTGGGACAGCGAGCCGCAGTCAATCCCGCCGATCGCCCACAGCAAGGGCCAATAGCGCAAAGCTCCCTGGGCCGTCAGGTGACCGGAACGTTGTCGATCAGGCGCGTGCCGGAGAGGTAGGCGGCGACGAAAACCCGCGCCGGCCGGTTGGCGCGGGCAAGCCGCTCCAGCGTTTCCTCCGCGCGCAGTTCCAGGTAGTCGATCGGCGCGAAGCCGGCCGCGACGAGTTCGGCCCGGCCAGCCTCCAGCAGCGGCGACGCCTCCGCCGTCCCATCCGACAGTTTGTCGGCTATGCCTTGGATGACTCTGTAGAGGGACCGCGCTGTCTCGCGGTCCTGGGGCGAGAGCAGTTGATTGCGCGAGGAGAGCGCCAGTCCGTCGGGCTCGCGCACGGTGGCTACACCGACGATACGCGCCGGGATGTCCAGGTCGCGGACCATGCGTTGCACGACGGTCAGCTGCTGATAGTCCTTTTCGCCGAAATAGGCGACATCGGGCTGCACCTGAAGCAGCAGCTTGGAAACCACCGTGGTGACACCGTCCAGATGGCCGGGCCGGGTGACGCCGCAGAGGCAGTCGGTGAGCCCCTCGACCAGCACCTTGGTGGCAAAACCGGCCGGATAGATCTCCTCGACCCCCGGCGCATAGAGCAGGTCCACATCCAGCGCCTCCAGCGCGGCCGCATCGGCCGCCTCGTCACGCGGATAACTGGCGAGGTCTTCCTTGCGGTCGAATTGGGCAGGATTGACGAAGAGCGTTGCGACCACCCGGTTGCAGTCGGCCTTGGCACGGCGGACCAGCCCTAAATGCCCCTCGTGCAGGGCCCCCATGGTCGGTACGACGCCCACGGTCTGCCCGGCGGCGCGCCAGGACCTCACCGCTGCGCGTAGGCTTTCGATGCTGCGCAGCGTGACCATCCGGCCCCTGTCTGGGCGGCCCCTATCCAGGTCGCTCTGCCGGGCACCGAACTGGGCCATCCCCGTCATCCCCTGCCGCCGCGGATCGCCGCTTCGCATCTGCGCACATCGCCGCATACGGGCGAAAGCGGCCGATCACCGAAATCCTAGGATAACTCTACAGGGATCTATGCTGCAGCGCAACATAAACGGCTAGAGCCCTTCGGACAGGGACTCCAGGCCGTCGCGGTCGAGTAGCTCCACCTTCCCGGCGGAGAGCAGGCGGATGACGCCGTCGCTCTTGAGCTGGGTGAAGGTACGGCTGACGGTCTCGGTGGTCAGGCCGAGGTAGTCGCCGATATCGGCGCGGCTCATGGGCACCGCTACCGGGTTGTCGCTCTGGCCGCGCCGCACCGCCTGGCGGCCGAGCGACAGCAGGAAGGAGGCGATCTTTTCCCTGGCCGTCTTGCGTCCGAGCACGACCATTTGCTCCTGCGCCGCGGCCAGCTCGTGACCGGCTATGCCGAGCAGCCGCGTCTCCAACTTGGGAAAGCGGTGCAGCAGCGCCTCCAGCTTGCGCCGCGGAAAACGGCAGAGGGTCACGTGGGTCACGGCCTCGGCGCTGTAGGCGTAGTTGGAATCGTGCGCCAGCCCCAGGAAATCGCCCGGGAAGAGGAAGCCGGTTACCTGCCGGCGGCCGTCGGCGAGCAGCTTGTAGATCTTCATGCTGCCGGCGGTCACGTTGAACATGTGCTCGGCCGGCTCGGCCTCGTCGAACAGCGGATCGCCGGGGCAGAGTTCGATCGAGGTGCTGATGCTCGACATCTCGCTCAGCTCGTCCGGCTCAAGTACGGCGCAGAGCGCCATATGCCGCACAGCACAAGCGCTACAGGGCGAACCCGAGAGATTGCCACGCGATACCGGCGTGGCGAGCTCCTTCAGATCCTTGACCTCGAACGACGACATAGTTCCTTCCACCCTGCCGAACACCCAAGGGGCCGCCAGCGACGCGACGGTTCCCTTTAACCATTCCAGACGGGCAATCGCCAGCCCGATTTCGCCGCGGCCGGGGCACAAAGCGCGCGGTCGTTGATGTAGGTCAACGCCAGGGTAAACCGCCGGCGCGCAGACTGCCAGGCTTTAGGGGGCCGAGACAAACCGTGAGAACCCTGACCGCGAGGCGGCTGACGCCCGAAAGAATCGCCCAGGCCTACCCGGTCATCCGCATTGCGCTGCCCGATTTGAGCTTCGATGCCTGGTGCCGCTTTGCCCAGGAACAGATTGCCGGGGATGACGAGCCACCCCGTGGGATCGTGACGGTCGACAGCGAGCAGGATTACATCGTCGGGCTCGGTGCCTACCGGCTCGAGCGGGACCTGCAGGACGACCGCGTTCTGATCGCCAACCACTTCGTCGCCGTCGACCTGATCCGCCGCGAGGTGGTCGCCGAGACCTTGGCCCGCGAGCTGGAGAGCGTGGCCAAGCAACATCGCTGCAGTGCGCTGCATACCCACCTGCCGGGTCGCGGCACGCAGACCGCGCCGAACTGGCTAATCGAGTTGATGGCCAATCAGGGTCACAAAGTCGATAAGCTCAAGCTGCGCAAGTGCCTTTCCGGCAGCGACTAAGAGCCTCCCCAAGATTGTCCGAGAGGCCGCGGCAATGAGCGCTGCACCGCTCGTTCGATTGCTCTAGGCTGGCTGTCCAAGCTGGAGCATCCCACGTGACCCATTACCGTCCATTCCTTCGCGCCCTTGCGCTCGTCACGGTTCTGCTGACGGCGGCTGCCTGCAGCCCCAATGCGCGTCGCAGCGTCACAAGCGTCGCGCCCTCGCCGACCGCGGCGCCCGAGGGGGTCACGGCGGAGCGCCCGGCGCCGAGCGAAAGCGTTCGCGCCCGGCGCCACATGATCGCCGCCGCCAATCCGCTGGCCGCCGAAGCGGGCCGGGAGATCCTGCGGGCCGGCGGCTCCGCGGTCGATGCCGCCATCGCGGTACAGATGGTGCTCAATCTGGTGGAGCCGCAGTCCTCCGGCATCGGCGGCGGTGCCTTTCTGCTGCACTACGCCGGCGGCGACGGCGTGATGACCGCCTACGACGGCCGCGAGACGGCGCCCGCCGCCGCGACGCCAACACTGTTCATGAACGCCGACGGCACGCCGATGGACTTCTGGGAGGCTGTGGTCGGCGGCCGCTCGGTTGGCGTGCCGGGCCTGCTGCGCATGCTCGAAGCCGCGCACCAGGACCACGGCAGGCTGCCCTGGGCACGGCTGTTCGAGCCGGCGATCCGCCTGGCTGACGAAGGCTTCGCCATCTCGCCGCGGCTGCACGCCCTGGTCGCCCGCGACCGTTTCCTGCGCAGCTATCCCGACGCGGCGGCCTACTTCTACGCCGCCGACGGCCGGCCCAAGGCGGTCGGCACGCAGCTCAAAAACCCGGCCTTCGCGGAGACCCTGCGCGCCATCGCCGCGGGCGGGGCCGACGCCTTCTACGAGGGGACCATTGCGCGCGATCTGGTCGCCGCCGTGGCCGCGGTTCCGGGCAACCCGGGTCTGCTCAGCCTGCAGGACATGGCCGGCTACCAAGCCAAGCGGCGCGGCGTGATCTGCGCGCCCTACCGCGTCTGGCGGGTCTGCGGCATGCCGCCGCCGACCTCCGGTGGCGTCACCCTGCTGCAAATCCTCGGCATGCTGGAACCCTTCGACCTGGCGAGCCTGGTGCCGGCCTCTGCCGAGGCCGTCCATCTGGTCGCCGAGGCCAGCCGGCTCGCCTTCGCCGACCGCGGCCGCTATCTGGCCGATGCCGATTTCGTCGAGGTGCCGGTCACCGAGCTTCTGGACCGCGACTACCTGGCCCGGCGCGCTCAGACTATCCACCCCGACCGCGTAATCCAGGACGCAGCGCCCGGTCTCGGCGAGCGACGAGCAAGCATGCCACCGCAGGAGGCGCCGCCTTCGACGACCCACCTGGCGGTGGTCGATGAGGATGGCAACGCCGTCTCAATGACCTCCTCGATCGAGAACGCCTTCGGCTCCCGCCTCATGGTGCGCGGCTTTCTGCTCAACAACCAGCTGACGGATTTCTCGTTCCGGCCGGAGGTCGAAAGCCGGCCAGTCGCCAACCGGGTCGAGGCCGGCAAGCGGCCGCGCAGCTCCATGGCGCCGACCCTGGTGCTCGGCCCGGACGGTGGGCTGCAGATCGTCGTCGGTTCGCCGGGCGGCAGCAGCATCATCGGCTATGTCGCCAAGACCCTGATCGCCGCCCTGGACTGGCAGCTCGACCTGCAGGCCGCCGTGAACCTGCCGCACTTCGTCAACCGTAACGGCCCAACCGACCTGGAGCGCGGCACCGCCGTGACCGCCCTGGTGCGCGAGCTGGAAGCGCGCGGACACGAGCTGCGCTTCCGCGAGATGACCAGCGGCCTACACGCCATCCGCATTACGCCTCAGGGCTTGGAAGGGGCCGCCGATCCGCGGCGCGAGGGGGTCGCGCTGGGCGACTGACCTCTCGCCTTCGTCGGCATCGGCCTTGCCGCGACGTGCGCGGTGGCTAGACTGTGCCGCCATGTCCCTCCCCGCCGCAGTCATCGCAATGACACCGACGATCCGCCTCAAGGCCGGCGCCCATCGCCGCCTACTGCAGGGCCATCCCTGGGTCTACTCCAACGAGATCGAGATGGACGCCGAGGCGCGCAGCTTGCCGCCAGGGATCGTCGTGCGCCTGGCGAGCAGCGATGGCGAGATTCTCGGCACGGCGGTCTTCAACCGCTTCCCTCTGATCGCCGCGCGGCTTCTGAGCCGCGACCCGAAGGCCGAGATCGACGTCGATTTCCTGGCCGAGCGCCTATCCCGTGCCCTGGCGATCCGCGAGACCTTGTTCCCCGGCCCCTACTACCGCCTGGTCCATGCCGAGGCCGATGGGCTGCCGGGGCTGATCGCCGATCGCTTCGGCGACACCCTGGTGCTGCAGGCCAACAGCGCCGGCATGGACCGCCTGCTGCCGCAGCTCTTGGAGGCTTTCGACCGGGTTATCGCGCCAGAGACCGTCGTGCTGCGCAACGACAGCCCGGCGCGCCAGATGGAAGGCCTGGAAAGCAGGAGCGACGTCGTCAAGGGCGCGCTGACGGCGACCACCATTGTCGAGGAGAACGGCGCCCGCTACCTCGCCGACCTGCGGGTCGGCCAGAAGACCGGCTGGTTTTTCGATCAGCGCGACAACCGAGCCTGGATCGCCCAATTTGCCAAGGACGCCCGGGTGCTCGACGGCTACTGCTACAGCGGCGGCTTCACGATCCAGGCCGCACTCGCCGGCGCTACAGAGGTAGTGGCGCTCGACCGTTCGCAACCGGCCCTGGAGCTGGCCGAGGCGGCAGCCGAGTTGAACGACGTCTCCGGACGCTGTCGCTTCGTCAAGGCCGAGGTCTTTCCCGACCTTCAGCGCCGGGCCAAGGCGGGCGAGGGCTTCGAGGTCGTGATTATGGACCCGCCAGCCTTCGTGAAAAGCCGCAGGGATCTGAAGCAGGGCGCCAAGGGCTACCGCAAACTGACCCGCCTAGCGTGCCAGCTGGTGGCGCCCGAGGGCGTGCTCTTCGTCGCCTCCTGCTCACACCACGTCGACTCGGCGCTCTTTGCCGAGCAAGTGAAGCGCGGTCTGGTCGATGCCGGACGCAGGGGCCGGGTTCTGCGCAGCGCCGGCGCCGCGGCCGACCACCCGCTGCATCCGGCCCTACCGGAAAGCGCCTACCTCAAGGCCATGGTGTTAGCGCTGGACTAAGGCGACGCGTCACGCCGCCGAGGCGTGTGGGTCCTCGGCATCGTGATGGGGCTGCCGTCCAGGCCCACCAGCCTCGATCAGCGGCAGGATCAAACGGAAGCAGCTGCCCTCGCCGGTCGAGCGCTCCAGCTGGATGTCGCCGCCATGGGCCCGCATGAGGTCGCGCGCAATGGCCAGGCCAAGCCCGGTGCCGCCCGGCCGGGCCGAGCCGGCGAAAGGCTGGAACAGCCGCTCGCGTGCCCGCGGCGGCAGGCCGGGGCCGTCGTCCTCGACCAGAATGTCAACGTGCTTGTTGTCGAGCTGCGCCGAGACCATCACCGACTTGGCGCCGGCTTCCATCGCATTCTGACCCAGGTTGCTGAGCACGCGAAAGAGCTGCTCCCGGTCGGCCCGGACCTCGGTTCCCTCGTCCAGGCGATTGTCCCAGACACCCTGACCGCTGGCCGCCGCCGGCAGGGCACGGCCGACATCCTCGACCAGGCTCTTGAGGTCGAAGCTGGTCAGGTCAAGCGGCGCCGGGCCTTCGCGGGTGAAGTTGAGGGTCTGGCCGCAGAGGCTGACCGCGCGGTCGATCGCGCCCATCAGGGTCGGCGTAACGCGGCGCACCTCCGGGTCCTCACTACCCAGCAGGCGGTCGGAGACCAGGAGCGCTGTCGCCAGGATGTTCTTCAGGTCGTGGTTGATCTTGGTCACCGCGATCCCGAGCGCGGCTAAGCGGGTCTTCTGCTGCAGCGCCGCCCGCAGGCCGTCCTGCATGGTCGCCAGCTCGCGCTGGGCGACGCCGATCTCGTCGGAGCGCGCCGAAGGCTCGATGATGCGCGAGGCATCCTCGGGGGCGTCACGGAAGGCGGTCATGCTGTCGGTGATGTGGCGCATCGGCCGGACGATCAGCCAGTGCAGGCTGAGATAGACCAGGGCCGCGGTAAAGAGCGAGATTCCGAGGGACAGCGCCAGGATACGCTTGGAAAAGCCGAGCATCTCGGCGCGCAACGGCGTTTCGTCGAGGACCACCTCGACCAACACCTCAGGATCCTTGGGCGACGCACCGACGACGCGCAGCACCCGCCCGTCCTCGCCGGCCAGAGCGCTGGCGGCATCGCCGATCAGACCGAAGAAGCTGCCCTGGCGCAGATCGAAGGAGGCGTCGATGGTGTCCGCATGGCTCGCCATCAGCATCAGCTTGCCCTGGCCCGGCCGCCGCAGAGCGACCTTGTGGGCGCCCACGTGGGTCAGCAGCTCCATCTCAAGGTCTTCGCTCACCATCTGGTCGGGGGTCGCATCGAGCGCGAGGATCGCGAGATGGGCGGCCGCCAGCCGCTCCTCCAGGTAGGACTGGCGGAAGCGGGCGATCGAGGGCGCGTAGATCAGCACCTCGGCCAACATCACGAAGGCGATGGTCAGGATCAGAAGCCGCGCGGAGAGCCCGCCGCCGAGCTTCCGAAGATCGGGGAATCCGCCACGCATGACGGAAGTTATATCATGCTCCGCCGCACGCTTGGCCAGATCCAACGCGGGCGAGCGGCGATCCAGCCTATGGATCGATTCGGCAGGCGCTCAGGCAAGAGAATCGACAGGGGGAAAAGACATCGGGCGTGCCGCTTCGCCGCGGCACGCCCGAGCCGAAAGACTTAAGCCCTGTTACCCTTAGTCAGCCTTGCAGGGGTTGCAAGGATTGCAGGGATTGCAAGGGTTGCAGGCCGCGCCACAAGGGTTGCACGGATTGCAGGGGTTACAGGGGTTACAGGTGGCAATCTGCACCGAGGTGTCAGCGGCCTTGGCAGCTGCGGTCGGCAGAACTGCCGCCGAAGAAGCCAGGGTAACGACACTCAGTGCGACAATGGTTTCCTTGAGCATGAACACTCTCCCAGAATGCTGTTGCCGGTCATGCCGGCGGTTACGCTTTAGGCGGTTCTTTCAGCCAAATAGGCCCGTGGCCGCCGTTCGACAGCCCGGATTATTATACTGACCGTCCCGCCAGCCAATGCCGATTCACGTTGACCACCAAAAGGTCACATCTTTGTGAGGGCTCGACTTTTCGGCATCACAGCGGCCAAAGCGGCGGAGATCTTCAGCCGAAGCGCGCCAAAAAGCGCACGATCGCCTTGGTACGCGGGCTGAACAGCTTGGGCACGAAATAGCTGCCGGCGGCCCGCTTGCTGACCTCGCCCAGGGTCGGATAGGGCGCCACCGCGGTCGCCAGGGCGCCGATCTTGAGCTTCTGGCTGAGCGCCAGGACCCAGGGCTGGATCAGCTCGCCGGCCTGTGGGCCGACGATGGAAGCCCCCAGCACACGGCCGCGCGGCGTGACGATCGCCTTCACCAGCCCCTCTGTCTGTCGCTCGGCCTGGGCCCGGTCGTTTTCGGCGAAGGGCCAGCGCAGGACGCGAATCTCGCCATGGGCCGCCCGCGCCTCGGCCTCGCCAAGGCCGACGTGGGCCAGCTCCGGGCTGGTGAAGGTGACCCAGGGGATCGCCCGGGTCTCGACCTTGGCCGGCAGGCGGAAGAGTGCGTTGCGAATGACGATCCCGGCGTGATAGCCGGCCACGTGGGTGAACTGATAGCCGCCGGCTACGTCGCCGGCAGCGAAAACCTTCTTGTTGCTGGTTCGCAGACGGGCATCGACGGCGATGCCGCGCGCATCATAGGCCACGCCCGCTGCTTCCAGATCGAGGCCCTCGACCGACGGCTTGCGGCCGGCGGCGAGCAGCAGATGCGTGCCTTCGATGCGCGAGGCCTGCCCGTCGCGCTCGACGGACACGGCCAGCCCGCCTTCGATTCTTTCGACCGCCACCACCTTGGTCTGCTCAAACAGCGCGACGCCGTCGCGGCGCAGGCTGGTGCGCACCGGCTCGACCAGCTCCGGATCGTCCTTCGGCATGATCTCGGCCATCTCGACCAGGCTGACCCGCGCGCCCAGGCGACAGAAGGCCTGGCCGAGCTCGCAGCCGATCGGGCCGCCGCCGATGACGATCAAATGCTCCGGGCGCTCCGTCAGATCGAAGACCGTCTCGTTGGTCAGGAAGGGCACGGTCTCCAGACCCGGGATCGGCGGCACCATAGGCTGAGAGCCGGTGGCCACCACGATGCGGCGCGCCGTGATGCGCGTCCCGTCGGCCATCACCTCCCGCGGGCCGGCGAAGCACGCCGCGGCCTGCAGAACCGTGACGCCAAGCCCTTGAAAACGCTCGACCGAGTCCATCGGCGCGATGGCATCGATGACGCCATGGACATGGTCGTGAACGGCCGGATAGTCGATTTCAGGCTCCGCGTAGCGCAGGCCGAAGCGGGCGGCGGCGCGGCCGGCGATCGCCGCCTTCCCGGCGACCAGCAGGGATTTGGATGGGACGCAGCCGTAGTTCAGGCAGTCGCCGCCCATCTTGCCCTTTTCGATCAGCACGGTGCGGGCGCCCATCTGAGAGGCGCCAGCGGCAACGGAGAGGCCGGCGGAGCCGGCCCCGATCACGCAGATGTCGGCCTGCAGGCTCTCCGCCATGGTCGCTAGCCCCCCTTGAGTAGTTGGCCTCCTGGGTAAAGATCCTCAGGCAGCTCCGTCGCGTCGCGATTTGAGCCACTTGTAGACCACCGGCACCAGCGACAGAACGGCGAGGCCGAGCAGCGCGGTGATCACCTGCGGCGTCAGGATGCCGGAGAGCGAGATCTCGCCGCCTTGGCTCAGCACCGATTCCAGGCCAGCGCCGACGCTGACGAAGACGAAAGAGCCGGGGATGATGCCGACGAAGGTGCCAATGACGTAGGTGCGCAGCGGCACGCCGAGGAAGGCCGGCACCAGATTGACGAGCCAGAAGGGGAAGAGCGGCACCAGGCGCAGCACCAGGAGGTAGCTGAGCGCATTTTCCTGAAAGCCCGCCTCCATCTTCTTGATCGCCGGACCCGCCTTGGCCCGAAGGGTATCGCCCAGGGCCGTCTTGGCGATCAGGAAGAGGCAGGTCGCGCCAAGCGTCGCCGCCACCACGACGCTGGCGGTGCCGAGGCCCTGGCCGAACATATAGCCGCCGGCGATGGTCATGACAGCGCCGCCGGGCAGGGAGAAGGCAACCGCCAGCGCATAAATGGCCATGAAGCCGAGCGGCGCCCACCAATGCTGGCTGAAGCTGCGCAGCTCCTCGTTATATTCGGCCAGGGCCGAAGGCGAGACATAGCGCTGCAGCCCCAAGGCGAAAAACAGCACCAGGCCTGCGACGAGAACCAAAAGGGGAACAAAACGACCCAGAGACAGACCGCGGCCCGTTGGCTTCTCCGGAGCCTCGTTCATGACACCGCTCGCAGACTCGTTGTGGCGGCCATCGGGCGCAGCCATCCTATGTCCCCATCCCAGTTCGCGGAGCGACGACGGGCCGAGCATCGATCGCCGATCGTGGCCCAATCGTAGCTGGCAGACGCTATCTGGGCTCCGCCCCCCAACCCTGCCAGTCACACTGCGGTGATAGTGCTGCGAGCGCCCGATTCCGGGTCTTTCGCGCCGCCCCCCATGGTTGCCCCCGGGCTCTCGCCCCGGTCGTTGACAGACGATGAGGGCATCCTTATACAGCCTCGTCAAGTCAAAGCCAGCCAGATCATGGAGTTTTCACAGTGAAGCGCACTTATCAGCCCAGTGTGCTGGTCCGCAAGCGCCGCCACGGCTTCCGGGCCCGCATGGCGACCGTCGGCGGCCGACGGGTCCTGATGCGGCGCCGTGCCAAGGGTCGCAAGCGCCTTTCCGCTTAAAGCCGATGACGCCTGTCATAGGGCGGCTCAAGCGGCGGCCCGAGTTCCTGCGGGTCGCCGGCGCGCGACGGAAATGGGTGACCCCCGGGGTTATCCTGCAGGCGCGCAGGCGACAGCAGAGTGACGGCGCAACGGGTCCAGACCGAGTACCAGCTGAGGCCATCCGCGTCGGTTTCACCGCCAGCCGCAAGGTCGGCCCGGCGGTGGCGCGTAACCGAGCCCGGCGCCGTTTGCGCGCCGCCTGTTCAGAGGTGATGCCCGTCATGGGCCAAGCAGGCTTCGACTATGTCCTGATTGCCCGCGCCGAGACCCTGCGCCGGCCTTATCGGCAGCTCTTGGCCGATCTGCGCACGGCGCTCGGCCGCGTCGATGGCGAGCGGCCCACGGGCAGCCGGCGCAGGGCGCGACCGATAGGAAAGCGGTCATGAAGACCCTCGCGCGACTGCTCGCAGGTCTGGTCCGCGTCTATCAGCTCAGCCTGTCGTCGGTAACGCCGGCCAGCTGCCGCTATCTGCCGACCTGCTCGGAGTACGCCCGCGAGGCGTTGCAGGCGCACGGCGCCGGCAAGGGCGCCTGGCTGGCGCTGAAGCGGCTCGCCCGCTGCCATCCCTGGGGCGGCTCCGGCTACGACCCGGTACCAGCGGCAGATGGCGGTGCGGCGCATGAGCATTTGCCCGACCGCGGCCTATGCCGGCGATAGTTCGGGCACAACGGAACAGCAAGGCGAAGAGGCGGCGGTAATGGATCAGCGTAATCTCCTGCTGGCGGTCGTGCTGTCGCTGGGCATTCTGCTGGTCTTCGAGATGTTCTTCCTGCCGAAGCCGCCACCGCCGGACCCAACGGCCCAGCAGCAGGGCGTGACCCAGCAGGCCGACACCGGCGCGCCTAGCCCAAGCACGCTTCCCGGAGGCAGCGCACCGGCAGTGCCCGGCAGCCCGGCACAAGGCACCGCGCTGGATCGCGACGCGGCCCTGGAGCAGAGTCCGCGCGTGCCAATCTCCACGCCGACCCTGCGCGGCTCGATCGCGCTCAAGGGCGGGCGGATCGACGACCTGACCTTGATCGAGTACCACGAAAGCGTCGATCCCGAGAGCGCCAACATCGTGCTGCTCTCGCCCAGCGGCACGCCGCAGCCCTACTACGCCGACTTCGGCTGGAGTGCGGGGGCCCCGGGCACCGCCCTGCCGACGCCGGAGACGCTCTGGCAAGCCGATGGGGACAGCCTGCTTCCGGGTCAGCCGCTGACCCTGACCTGGGACAACGGCGAGGGCCTGCTCTTCGAGCGGTCCTTCGAGATCGACGAGAACTACATGTTCACGGTGACCCAGCGGGTCAGCAACAGCGGCAGCGGACCGGTCGGCCTGTCGCCCTACGGCCTGGTCTCGCGCACCGGCACGCCCGAGGTGCTCGGCTTCTACATCCTGCACGAAGGCCTGATCGGCGTGTTCGAGGAGACGCTGAAGGAAATCGATTACGACGACCTGCAGGACGACGGGACGATACAGCAGGCGACGACCGGCGGCTGGCTGGGGATTACCGACAAGTACTGGCTGCTGGCCCTGATCCCCGACCAGCAGAAGCCGGTCGAGACGCGCTTCGTCCACGACGCGGCGAGCGGCGTCGACAAGTACCAGACAGACTATCTCTATGAGCCCATGACGATCCCCGCCGGCGGCAGCGCCGAGGTGAGCAGCCGCCTCTTCGCCGGCGCCAAGCAGGTGCTCCTGATCGACGCCTATCGCGACGAGCTGGCGATCCCGCTGTTCGACCGCGCCGTCGACTTCGGCTGGTTCTACTACCTGACCAAGCCGCTGTTCTACGGTCTGCACTACATCGCCGAGGTGACCGGCAACTTCGGCATCGCCATCCTGATCCTGACCGTGATCATCAAGCTCGTCTTCTTCCCGCTGGCCAACAAGTCGTACAACGCCATGGCCAAGATGCGGAAGCTGCAGCCGCAGATGCTCGAGCTGCGCGAGAAGTACGGCGACGACAAGCAGCGCCTGAATCAGGAGATGATGGGCCTCTACAAGAAAGAGGGCGCCAACCCGATGTCGGGCTGCCTGCCCATCCTGATTCAGATCCCGGTCTTCTTCGCACTCTACAAGGTGCTCTTCGTAACTATCGAGATGCGCCATGCGCCCTTCTTCGGCTGGATCCAGGACCTTTCAGCGCGCGACCCGACCTCGATTCTGAACCTCTTCGGCCTGATGCCCTGGGACATCCCGCCGCTCGGCGCCTTCGAGATCATCAGCATCGGCGTCTGGCCCTTGGCGATGGGTATCAGCATGTACCTGCAGCAGCTGCTCAACCCGCAGCCGCCGGACCCCTTGCAGGCGAAGATCTTCCTCTTCATGCCGGTCATCTTCACCTTCCTGCTGGCCACCTTCCCGGCCGGGCTGGTGATCTACTGGACCTGGAACAACCTGCTCTCGATCCTGCAGCAGGCGGTGATCATGAAGCGGGCCGGGGTGCCGATCGGACGACAGCCGGCGCCGCCCAGTACCGGGAAGACGTGAGCCCGGGTCCCGGCCAGGGCCCTGGGAGCGATGCAGTCATGCCTGGCGAGGCGCCACAGCAGGAAGAGGCCGAGCTGGAATTCGGCCGCTGGCTCTTCGCCCAGGACTGCCGCTTCACGACCGCAGCCGTGAACCTTGCCCAGCTGCCGCCCATGACCCTGCCGGAGGTCGCCTTCGCCGGACGTTCCAACGTCGGCAAGTCGAGCCTGCTGAACGCGCTGACCGGGCGCAAGACGCTGGCGCGCACCTCGCACACGCCGGGCCGTACCCAGCAGCTCAACTTCTTCGAGCTGGGTGGCCGGCTGATGCTGGTCGATCTGCCGGGCTATGGCTATGCCCGCGCCTCCAAGCAGTCGGTCCGGCGCTGGACCACCTTGACGCGCGACTTCCTCAAGGGCCGCGCCTCGCTGCGCCGGGTCTGCCTGCTGATCGACGCGCGACACGGCCTGAAGGAGAGCGACCGGGAGATCCTGACGATCCTCGACCGGGCGGCGGTCTCATACCAAGTGGTGCTGACCAAGGCCGACAAGTGCAAACCCGCCGAGGGCGAGCGCGTGCGGGCGGCGCTCGCCGCCGAGCTGGAGCGCCGGCCGGCGGCCCATCCCGAGATCGCCGTTACCAGTGCCGTAACCGGCGCCGGCATCGCCGAGCTGCGCGCCGCCATCGCAGCATTGGCGGTAGCAGAGATTACTGAGTAAGCTGCGCCGCCATGACAACGAAACGCAACATCGGCGACACCAAGCACTGGCTGCGCACCGCCCGGACCATCACCGAGGCGCTACCATTCATGCGGCGCTATAGCGGCAAGAGCTTCGTCATCAAGTACGGCGGCCACGCCATGGGCGACCAGGAGCTCGCCAAGCTCTTCGCCAGCGACATCGTCCTGCTGAAGCAGGTCGGCATCCATCCCATCGTGGTGCACGGCGGCGGCCCGCAGATCGGCGGCATGCTCGAGCGCCTGCAAGTCAAGAGCGAATTCGTCGACGGCCTGCGCGTGACAGACGCCGCCACGGTGGAAATCGTCGAGATGGTGCTCTCCGGCACCATCAACAAGCAGATCGTCAGCGCGATCAATGCCGCCGGCGGCACCGCGGTCGGCTTGTCCGGCAAGGACGGCGACCTGATCCGCGCCAGCAAGCTGCGCCGCACCAAGCGCGACGAGAACTCGAACATCGAGAAGATCCTCGACCTGGGTTTCGTCGGCGAGCCACGCCAAGTCAATCCGCAGATCCTGCTGTCGCTGGAGCAGTCCGGGATCATTCCGGTCATCGCGCCGATCGGCGTCGGCGCCTCTGGCGAGACCTACAACATCAACGCCGACACCGTGGCCGGCGCCATCGCCTCGGCCGCCGGCGCAACGCGCCTTCTGCTGCTGACCGATGTACCCGGCGTGCTGGACAAGTCGGGCAAGCTGCTGTCCGACCTGAGCACCAAGGACGTTCGGCGGCTGATGAGCGACGGCGTGATCACCGGCGGCATGATCCCCAAGCTGGAGACCTGCATCGCGGCGGTGGAGGGCGGCGTCGACGCCGCCGTCATCCTGGACGGCCGCATACCGCATGCCATGCTACTCGAGATCTTCACCGACCGCGGCCTCGGCACCCTGGTGGGCGCACAATAAGGCGCAGCGTGGACGTCAGTTGACGGGACGTCAGTTGGAGAGGCTCTCGAAGAACTCCAGCTGCCAATCCATCTCTTCGTCGGACAGCGGATAGCCGCTTCCCCCCGCGGCGTTGATCGCCTGCTGCGGGGCGATACCAGCCATGCGAAGCTGCAGCTGTGTGGCGAAGCGCATGCTGAGCCCAGCCTTCCAGGCAATCGTCGTGATCGCCTTGGGACTGGCCGATTTGATGATCTTGTCGATGGTCTTCTCGGGCATGCCCGCACGCAAGGCCAAGCTGCCGCGAACCATGGCGAAGTCACCGCTAGCCAAGGCTCGCATGAGAGCATCGTCTTCGCTTTCGCAGACGGCGTCCGACGCCGGATCGCCATTCGCGCCACCGGGGTCCTGAATGTCGTGCAGACGGCGGTGCACGGTCTGGGCAACGCGGCGCGCGGTTTCGCGGTCAAGGTCGCTGCGCGCCTGCAGCTCGGTCAGCAGGGACGCGGCAACGAAGGTAGCCAGCTTCAGCGCGGCTCCAGAGGAGAGACATGGCCGACGGACCAGGGGGCGATGCCATTCCGGCACGCCGACGGCCTCATCGATCAGGTGATCCAATGTCTCTTCGCGAATCTGTGCGCTCTTGTTGTCGAGCAGCTCGGTAATGGCGGCCCGATCGGCCGTCGCGACGATTGCATCGGAAACCTGCTCGCCGACACCCTGGCGCCGCGAGATCGCCCGGAGCTTCCCGGAGGCACAACCCCCGTCGATGATTTCCAGTAGATCCAGATCGGTCAGCAGGGGCGAGAGCTCCAGGACCGGCACCGCCACGTCAGTGTCCTCGTCGCGGGCTAGGCGTTGGATCACGGCGGCCGGCGCATTGGCCTCTTCCTTCAAGGCCTCGGCAAGGATCTGCCGCACCCGCGGCACCTGATCCCGCGCGAGATGGTCCAAGGTTTCGACGAGATAGCCGTAGGCCTTGTTTCTCTGGTCGCGCGAAAGCTCGGGCGTCAAGCGCGCCACCTTCTCTGCCAGCTGCCGCCTTACGGCTTCGTCCTTGTCCTGTGCGAGAATCGGGCCTGCCTGCGCCGGCGTACGTGCATTGACAGCAATCGCCTGGCGCACCTCTGGTGAGACGTCACCCGCCAGAAAACACAGAAGTTCCGGCCTGATATCCTCGCGTGCGGCCAGCTTGGCGCGCACCGCAGCGTCTTTGTGCTGCGCTAGATGTTTTGATTCATTGTAAGAAATTGTGTCCTCCTCCGGGCCTATTCCGAGCGGACGCGCGCTCATGCGTCAGCTCCCGGGTTATCCAAAGCTGCAAGCGCAGCCCCATTGCGGCCCTTCTCCTTGACGCTGTACATCGCCTCGTCGGCGCGATGCACCAGCACCTCGAGGCTCTGTTCCTGCGTCGGATCGTTCACGGCAATACCGACCGACACAGTAAATCCGACCTGCATGTTCGATGCGTTTTCGTCCAATTGCGCCACGGCCTGCACCAGGGACTCACCCCTCTGCAGCGCCGCCTCCTCGGTAATCCCGTCGATCATCAAACCGAACTCGTCGCCGCCGATACGCCCGGCGAGATCCTCCTCGCGTAGCTGCTCCCGCAGGATCTTGGCAAATTGGGCCAGCGCCTGATCGCCGTGGCGATGACCATGCTGATCGTTAAGCTGCTTGAAGTTGTCGATATCGACGAAAAACAGCGCCACGGGCCGCCCGGCGGCGCTGGCCTGGGTCAGGTTTCGCGCAGCTGACTCCATAAAGTCCCGCCGGTTCATCAAGCCCGTCAAGGGATCGGTCGAGTAAAGCTGCGCCAAGGCCTTCTCGCGGACGAGCTGAGCGTTAGCCGCGCCGATCTGAGCCAGGATTTCCTTCATCAGGAAACGCTCGTCCTCGCGGGAACAGGGGAAAGGCGTCTCGTGCCAGACGCAAAGGGCGCCGTTGCAGGCCTCCTCGTAATGGGTCGCGGCAGCGCTCACCCGAAAGCAGACACCGCTGGTTTCGATTTCGTCCTGTTCCTCGCCGATGCGCTCGAGCAAAGGCTCCAGCAGCCCGCTTGGAAAGGCCTTGCCGGCGCTGACGACCTCTTCGAAGCTCTCCCCGTCACAGCGCTGATAGATGGACACGCCGGTCGCGCCGAGCGCCGGGAGCAGCTGATCCGCGATCGAGGCCAGCATGCCCGCCGCTTCGACCTCGTCGCGAATCGAGCGCAGCAGATGCGCGAACAGCCTCTCGCGACGATAGGCCCGTGCCAGATCGAACTCGCGCGCACGCTCTTCGGTAACGTCGCGGCACTGCCCGCGAACGCCCACCCAGGCCCCGGCCGCGTCAGTCAAAGGCAAGGCGACTACCGAAAGGCAGACCGGATCGCCATCGCCGCGCCGCAGCCAGATGTCGACCCCGTCCAGCGGAACCTGCGTGACGAAGGGAGAGCTCGCGGTCGCATCCGGCGTGACCATCAGCTCCTCAGCCGGCCGGCCAATTAAGTCGGAGGCCAGATAGCCCAAAGCTTCAACCGCCGACACGAAGGTAAAGCGGCCGTCACAATCGGTCTCCCAGGCGAACTCGCTCGATGCGTCGATCAGATCCTTGTAGCGTTGGCGCGACTCGATCAGTGCTGCCCGCAGGCTGCGTTCGAGCGTGATATCCCGGCCGAGCAGCAGGGCGGCCGACCCGCTCGACCAGGGCAGCGAGAAGAGGTCGAAGGCCTGGCGCGACTCGCTGCCGATCTTGCCCTCGGTCAGGAGGGGGTTGACCTGTGCCGTCTTGCCGTCCAGGGCGGCGGAGACCGCCTCGCGCAGCTCCAGCGACGCGCCGCTTTGCACCAGCTTGACGATCGGATCGGCGTATTGGTTGGCGCTGAGCACGACACCGTTGCGACCGACCACGAGAACGGGACCGGGAAAGCCCTCGAAAGGCCCGCCGGGGGAGAACAGGCCGGTCGCCGGCTGATCTCCGAGAAGTCTGTCATAGGCGTCGTACGCCGCCTGCTGGGCGGTAAGCCGCGTCATATGCCCATCTCGAAAGTGGCCTGGGGGTTCTTGGGCTCGATCCTCTAATGTGCCTGGCCAGGATTAATATGCGCTTAATTCATCTTTATATTACGGCTACTTAGAGTAAGTCTCCTGGCCTAGCATCGATCGTCGTGAAGCCCCGGTTAACCACTGGAGCGCCTGCGCCGCTGCGCTTTCGCGCGAGGCGCCGCTGATTTCGGATAGTCCGCTGCGCCATTTCCGAGGCACAACCGGAAGGCCGGGCGGCACGATTGACAGCCAGCGGGACCTCACGCATGTTCCGCTTCGCCTCAGGGACTGATACCCGAAACACGGGAACCCGAAACGCGGGCACAAAAAACTGGCACCGGAAATTCTGGAAAAGTTTGGCTCTCATGGACATGGACGATCTGGACCGCATTATCGACGCCGCCTGGGAGCGGCGTAGTGAGATTTCCCCCACAACCGAGGGCGAGACCCGCGATGCCGTGCAGCAGGCGCTGAACGGGCTGGACAGCGGCGCGCTTCGCGTGGCCGAGAAGCGCGATGGCGCCTGGCAGGTGAACCAGTGGCTCAAGAAGGCAGTCCTGCTGTCCTTCCGGCTGAACGACATGGCCACGATTCCCGGCGGGCCCGGCGGCAGTACGCCCTGGTGGGACAAGGTGCCCTCCAAGTTCGACGGTTGGGGCGAGAATCGCTTCCGCGCCGCTGGTTTCCGCGCCGTGCCGAACTGCGTCGTGCGCCACTCCGCCTACATCGCACCCGACGTGGTGCTGATGCCCTGCTTCGTGAACGTCGGCGCCCATGTCGACAGCGGCACCATGGTGGATACCTGGGCGACGGTCGGCTCCTGCGCGCAGATCGGCAAGAACTGCCATATTTCGGGCGGCGCCGGCATCGGCGGCGTGCTGGAGCCGCTGCAGGCCGGCCCGGTGATCATCGAGGACAACTGCTTCATCGGCGCCCGCTCCGAAGTGGCCGAGGGCGTCGTCGTCGAGGAGGGCTCGGTGCTCTCCATGGGCGTCTACATCGGCGCCTCGACCAAGATCGTCGACCGCGAGAGCGGCGAGGTCTTCAGCGGCCGCGTGCCCGCCTACTCCGTCGTCGTGCCAGGCAGCCTGCCCGGCAAGCCGCTGACCGACGGCAGCCCGGGCCCTGGCCTCTATTGCGCCGTCATCATCAAGCGGGTCGACGAGAAGACGCGGTCCAAAACATCGATCAACGAGCTTCTGCGCGCCTGACGAAAATGAGCAGCGGGACGACCAGCCTTGCGGATAGCGGCAGCGAGCGGCCGAGGGATCTCGCCCGCGATAGCCTTGCGCTGGCCCAGCGACTGATCGCCTGCCCTAGCGTCACGCCGGCCGAGGGTGGCGCCCTCGACCTGCTGCAGGCCGTGCTGGAAGACCTCGGCTTCAGCTGCCACCGCCTGCCCTTCGCCGAACCCGGCACGGCCGAGGTGGACAACCTCTACGCCCGCCTCGGAAGCACCGGACCCAACCTCTGCTACGCCGGCCACACCGACGTGGTGCCGGTCGGCGATCAGGCCGCCTGGAGCGTCGATCCCTTCGGCGGCGAGATCCGCGAGCAGCGCCTCTATGGCCGCGGTGCGGTCGACATGAAGGGCTCGATCGCCGCCTTCGTTGCCGCCGTCGCGGCCTTCCTGGAGCGGCGCGGCGAGGACTTCGCGGGATCGATCAGCTTCCTGATCACCGGCGACGAAGAGGCCGAGGCGATCAACGGCACGCGCAAGGTCCTGCAGTGGCTGAGCGAGCGCGGCGAACAGCTCGATGCCTGCCTGGTCGGCGAGCCGACTAGCGACCGGCAGCTCGGCGACATGATCAAGGTCGGCCGACGCGGCAGCCTGTCGGCGAAGCTGACCGTCCACGGCGTGCAGGGCCACAGCGCCTATCCGCAGTTGGCCGACAATCCGGCCCATCGCCTGGTGCAGGTGCTAGCGCCAATCGTCGGCGAGCCACTCGACAGCGGCAACGACTATTTCCAGGCAACCAGCCTGCAGGTCACCACGATCGATATCGGCAACCCGGCAAGCAATGTCATTCCGGCCAAGGCCAAGGCTGCCTTTAACATGCGCTTCAACGACATCCACTCCGGCGCCTCGCTGGAAGACTGGCTGCGCGCTCACTTCGACGGCAGCGGAGCGCGCTACGATCTCGAGGTGCGGGTCTCGGGCGAGTCCTTCCTCTCATCGCCGGGCCCGCTGAGCGACGTGCTGGTCAACGCGGTACGGAAGGTGACCGGGCTGGAGCCGACCCTGGGCACCACTGGCGGCACGTCGGATGCACGCTTCATCAAGGACCACTGTCCGGTGGCCGAGCTCGGCCTGCTGAACGCTACGGCCCACAAGGTGGACGAACACGTGAGCCTCGACGACTTGGCCAGGCTCACCGAGATCTATGGGGCCGCGCTCGACGGCTTTTTTCGAAGATGATGCCGAACGGCGCGGAGGTCGCGTCGGGCATCTACGGCGCTTGGCGCATGCTGCGCTTCGATCCGCAGGGCATGGCCTTTTTCGACGGATCGGTCGAGGGCTTCTGGAAGTCCTTTTACGCCGCCGTTCTTGTGGCGCCGGGCTACGCCATCGTCGTGGCGCTGAACCTGGCGGCGGCACCGCCGGCGACCGGCTTCCTACACCTCCTGTCGATCGAAACCCTGGCCTACGTGATCGGCTGGCTGGCCTTTCCGTTGGCCGCCTTCTACCTCTGCGACTGGATCGGCAAGAGCGCCGGCTACGTCGTCTACATCGTCGCCTTCAACTGGTCCAAGGTAATCCAGCTCTGTCTCTACCTGCCAGCCAAGCTGATCAACGAAGCCGGCATATTGCCGACTGGCCTGGAGCCCTTGCTCGACCTGCTGGTCGCGCTGGTGATCATCGCCTACCAGTGGTTCATCACCAAAGTCGCGCTCGGCATGAGCGGCTTCGGTCCGGCCGGCTTCATCGTGCTCGACTTCGCCATCGGCGTGCTAATCATCTCCATTACCGACGGCCTGATCCGCTAGACCGTCAATAGGTCACCTCGGTCAGATAGAGCCCTTCGGCCGGTGCAGTCGGGCCGGCGGCGGCACGGTCGCGCCGTTCGAGCGCGGCGGCCACGTCGTCCGCCGTCCACTTCTCCGCGCCGACCAGGCGCAGGGTGCCGACCATGTTGCGCACCTGGTGATGCAAGAAGGAGCGCGCCGCGGCGTGCACGCGGATGTCGTCGCCGTCGCGTTCCACGGTGAGCCGGTCGAGCGTCTTGACCGGCGACTTGGCCTGGCATTCGGCGGCGCGAAAGCTGCTGAAGTCGTGCTGGCCAACCAGAACCTGCGCCGCCGCATGCATGGCATCCGTGTCAAGCGGGCCGGGAACGAACCAGGCACGGCCGCGCTCCAGCGCCAGCGGCGCCCGGCGGTTGACGATACGGTAGAGATAGCACCGGCCGGTCGCCGAGAAACGGGCGTGGAACTCTTCGTCAACAGCTTCGGCCGTCAGCACGGCGACCAGCGCCGGTTTTAGATGCTGGTTGAGCGCGTCGCGCACCGTGTCGGCCGTGGTCTCCTTGGCGATGTCGATGTGCGCCACCTGGCCGAGCGCATGCACGCCGGAGTCGGTCCGCCCGGCGCCATGGGCCGTCACCGTCTCGCCGCAGAAGCCAGCGACCGCGGCTTCCAGCGCGGCCTGCACGGAGGGGCCGTTGTCCTGGCGCTGCCATCCGACGAAGCCTCGGCCATCGTACTCCAGGGTCAGCTTGTAGCGGGTCATGGGCCCGAGCCGGCCCCGAGCGGCAAGCGCGTGCCGGGCGCCAGGGGGCGGCCACGCAGAAACGCGCTGGCGGTCATGGCCGCCTTGCCGGCGCGCTGCACCTGAAGCAGCCTGAGCGCCCCCTCGCCACAGGCCACCGTCAGGCCATCTGCCAGCAGAGTGCCCGGCGGTGCCGGTTCCTGCCCTTCGACGATCAGCGCCTCCGCGGCGAGCACCTTGAGCCGCTCCGCTTGCTTCTTCGCGCCGGGCAGTTCGGTGAAGGCGCCCGGCCAGGGCGCGAAGGCGCGCACTCGCCGCGCCAGCGCCTCCGCCGGCAGGCGCCAGTCGAGCCGACCCTCGTCACGTTCCAGCTTGGCGGCATAGGTCACCCCGGCCTCCGGCTGCGGTTGCGCTTCCAGGGCGCCCCGGGCAAGCCCATCCAGCGCCCGGACGATCATCTCGGCCCCAAGTTTTGCCAACGCGTCATGCAAATCCGCCGCCGTGGTCGCCTCGCCGATCGGCAGGCGCTCCTGCAGCAGCATGGGACCGGTGTCGAGCCCTTCATCCATCTGCATGATGGTGATGCCGGTCTCCTCGTCGCCGGCCAGGATGGCTCGCTGGATCGGCGCCGCGCCGCGCCAGCGCGGCAGCAGCGAGGCATGCACGTTGAGGCAGCCGAGGCGGGGCGCCGCCAGGATCGGCGCCGGCAGCAACAGGCCGTAGGCGACGACCACGGCCGCATCCAGCCCCAGATCGGCGAAGGCCGCCCGCTCGGCAGGTTCTTTCAGGCTGCGCGGGGTCCGGATCGGCCAGCCGCGCGCCTCGGCCAGGGCCTGCACCGGCGAGACGCGCGGCTTCTGTCCCCGGCCGGCCGGCCGCGGCGGTTGGCTGTAGACGCAGGCGATCTCGTGACCGGCCTCGGCCAGAGCGATCAGCACGGGCGCGGCGAAGTCGGGCGTGCCCATGAAGGCGAGGCGGAGGGGAGCCGGAGGGCTGGTCATGGGAAGGGGCGAGGCCCGAGGCTGCGCCGTCGCAGCGCCGCCGCTACTGAGCGGCGACCGGCTCCGGCGACTTGGCGGTCTTCTTCGCCTTGAGGAGCTTGCGCAGGATCATGTTGCGCTTGAGGGCGCTGATGTGGTCGACGAAGAGGATGCCGTCGAGATGGTCGATCTCGTGCTGGATGCAGGTCGCCAGCACACCGTCGGCCTCGAGCTCGCGGATCTCGCCTTCCCGGTCCAGATAGCGCACCTTGATCGCCGCCGGCCGCACCACCTCGGCGTAGTGCTCGGGCAGCGAAAGGCAGCCTTCCTCGTAGCTCGCGTCCTCGTCGGAAACCCAGGTCAGCTCGGGATTGGCCATGAGGTGGGGCTTGCGCTCCTCGTCCTCGCGCGTCACGTCGACCACGATCACCCGCTTCAGCACGCCGACCTGCGGCGCGGCCAGGCCTATGCCGGGCGCCTCGTACATGGTTTCCAGCATTTCGTCCATCAGCCGGCGCAGATCGTCGTCGACGCGCTCGACCGGCGCGCACTTTTTCTTCAGGCGCGGGTCGGGGGCTACGATGATCGGCAAGAGGGCCATGGAACGTGGGTCCGCTCAAGGTCTTGATATGTCGGAGAGCCGTCTGGCTGGTTCTTACCTATTGTCTCCCACCACAGGCGTCAAGGCAGCCACTGTATAGTGTCCGGCCGCGCCCGGCGCCGTCAGTTCGGGGATAGCTTGCCGATCCGCACCTGGGCCGGAAAGAAGAAGACATTGTGGAGCTTGATCGCCTCTTGGTATTTGGCGATTGCGTCCTCGCGCATGGCGCTGATTTCGGCTTCCGGCAAGCCCTGCGTTTTGGCGATTTCCCGTTGTTTGGCAATGGCATCGCCCCAATCGAGATAGGCAGCCCCGGCGGTTTCCGGATGGTCGGCGGTGAGCGCGACCACTTTCTCGTACTGCTCGGCGGCATCGCCGTAGAGGCGGGCCTCGAAGAGGGCGGCCGCGAAGCCCCGGTGAAACATCAGCTCCGGCGACTGATCCTCCGCGTTCTCGTAAATCTCCTGGGCTTCGCGATAGGCGGCGACCGCCTCGTCATGGCGTTCGGTTCGCAGCAGAGCGAGCCCGAGATTCTGGAAGCCGGCCGCGTAGCTCGCCTTCAAAGTTGTCGCCTTGCGATAGTAGTCGATGGCCTCGTCGTAGCGACCCGAGAAGAAGCTGACGTTGCCTCGGTTGTTATAGGCGGCGTGAAAGTCGGCACGGACACTGATCGCCTGATCGAACCTCTCGGCCGCCTGATCGAAGAGCGTGCGCGCCGCATCGACGCCGCCACTAGGGTTGCTTGCGAGTGCACGCGCCTGCTTCAGCCGTACCAAGCCACCGAGATTGTGGGCCCAGGCGTCGTCTTCTTCACTGTCGTCCTGCAGGCTCAGCTCGATGGCGGCCATGGCTGCCGACGGATCTTGCTCGAAGAGGTGGATATAGACCGCCATAAGGTAGGGATCGGTCGTCTTGACCACCTCGCGCGCCGCAGCGTGAAGCAGATCTGCCAGGGCCACCTCGGTTCGCGTCGAACCGCCGGTCGACGCGGCTTGCGAATCCAGGGCGCTGCTGGGCGCTGGAAGATCGGCGATGACCCGGTCGCCCCGGGCGCGCAGCCGCAACCAGAGCTGACCGTCGTCGCGGGTGATCTCGCCGCCAATGCGCGGGCCGTGCAGACCCACGAACTCGCGCACCGAACGGATCGCCGAACGCAAAGAGATACCGGTCCCGGGGATCGAAACATCGAGAGCGATGTCGTTGCGCTGCAGATCAATGCGCGGCTCCGGGCCCTCCTGTGTCGGCAGGCCGCGCAGCTCGCCTTGCGCCGCGTTGACCTGATTGCGGATGCGTAGCATCTCGTCAGCGATGCGCTGCGCGACGATCTCCGGCGTGTAGCCGCGCGCCGAAAGCTCTTTCGGGATCTGGATCGGATCTATCAGGATTGAGTCCTGCGACACCTCCCAGACGGTGATCGCCAACAGGACCAAAACAAAGGCGGAAATCACCGTCTTCGTCCCGACCGACCAGGCATGCGAAACGGTCTCGCTGAGGCGCCGCAAGCCGGCCTTCCTCGACGTCGCGCGGTCGGAGGCGCGGCGCAGAGGGTGACCCTTGCCGCTCACCGCATCTTCGCCTTCGGGCTGCCGCGACTCGGCGGCGCCCCGCGGCCCTGATTGCTCGCTCATCGCGTTCTCACGCTGTTGTCGCGCGCTTCGGCCGAAATTCCCACTGGGGTCATTAATCTTTTCCAAGCAGGGACTTAGCCGACAACCGAGTGTATGCCGGAGAACGGCAAATTCCTAGTGCCTAGCGGAGCCGGGGCACCATGCTAGGTTGGATCGATGGATCTCGAAGTTCTCAAACAGCTCGATCCCTTGATCGTCGTGGCGGCCGCAGCGGCCACTGTGCTGGTCGTCCTGATCGGCGCCCTGTTGGCGCGGGGGCGCAGCGCGGCCGAGGTTGCCGCCCTGAACGGCCGGCTGGCGCAGCTGGCTGAAAGCCAGGCGGCGCAACAGGCGCAGCTCGCCGAACGGCTGCAGGCGCAGGAGCGTGCCGTCACCCAAGCCCTGGACCAACGTCTCGGGGATCTGTCCAGGCGGGTCGGCGACAGCCTGAACGATTCGGCAAACCGCAGCCAGCGTTCGCTCGCCAAGCTGCGCGAGCGGTTGGCGGTCATCGACCAGGCGCAGCAGAACATCACCGAGCTCTCGAGCCAAGTGGTCGGACTGCAGGACGTGCTGTCGAACAAACAGGCGCGCGGCGCCTTCGGCGAGATTCAGCTGAAGGACATCGTCGAATCGATCCTGCCGCCCTCGGCCTTCACCTTTCAGGCGACCATCGGTGAGAACCGGCGAGCCGACTATCTCTTGAAGCTACCGCACCCGCCGGGGCCGATCGCGATCGACGCCAAGTTTCCGCTGGAGAGCTACCGCGCTCTGCGCGAGGCCAAGGACGAGGCTGCCCACACGCAGGCCGCGCGGCGGTTCACCGCCGACGTGCGCAAGCACGTGCAGGACATCGCGGCCAAGTACATCGTACCCGGCGAGACCGCCGAGTCGGCCCTGATGTTTCTGCCGAGCGAAGCGGTCTACGCCGAGCTGCACGCCAACTTCGGCACCGTGGTCACCGAGTCCTACCGGGCGCGAGTCTGGATCGTCTCCCCGACCACCTTGATGGCGACGCTCAACACCGTCCGAGCCGTCCTGAAGGACGTGCGCATGCGCGAGCAGGCCGGCGTGATCCAGGCGGCGGTGCTGGCGCTGCTGGCCGACGTGGGGCGCCTCGACGAGCGCGTCGGCAAGCTGCAGCGCCATTTCTCGCAAGCCACCGAAGACCTACGGCAGATCCATATCTCGACGGAAAAGATCAGCAAGCGGGCCGAACGGATCGACGAGCTGCAGTTGGGCGAGGAGCCAGCCGCCGAGGCCGAGGTGATCGCCGGTCCGCGCAAGGTGCACGGCTAGGCATCACGAGTTCGCCGCGATGGCCGACCAATCATTGATGGCCCGGGCGCGGGACTACGTGGCGGCGTCGAACGCGCACGATCTCGATCGGGTCGAAGCTATGTTCGCCGAGGATGCCGAGTATCACTCGACGGGTGCCGGCAGTCACTCGGGGCAGACACTGATCCGCGGCATGATGGACCGCTTCTTCACCGCCTATCCCGACGTGCAGTGGGCGGCGGAAAACTACCGGCTGGCTGGCGACGATGGCGTCGCGTTCGACTTCGTCATGACCGCCAAGCCAGCCGACGGCGGCGAAGGGATCGAGCGTCGCGGCGTGGAAAGCCTGTTCTTCACCACGGACGGCTTGATTCGTCGAATCGAGGTCGAGGCCTGAAGGGAAACGACGCCCTCGTAGGGTGGATTAGCGAAGCGTAATCCACCGGCTGTCGGACAGGCTTTCGGCGCAATACGCTAGCGCTATTGCGCCCTACGCGATCTCCCCCCTGGCCCCTACGGCTGCGTGACACGCACCTTGTAGTCCAGCGTGGCCGAGCCGCCGGCCGGCACCTCGAGGGTCCAGACCAGGCGGCTGGCGGTTTCCTGCTCGTGCGGCTGGCTTTCCTCCAGCATGCGCCAGCCACGCGGCATGTGGCCGATCAGCTTTACCGAAACAGCGCGGTCCTTGGCGTTCTTGATCTCGATCGATTGGCCAGTGTCGTAAGTCTTGTTCGAGATGCGTTCGAAGACCGTGCGGCGGGCCTTGCCGGTCACGTCGAAGGCACGGCCCGTGGTTAGCCGCACACGCTCGCCCTTGGGCGTGTGGTCGATGCCGTCCTCGCCGACGAAGACCACGGCGGCGGCGCCACCGTCGCCTGCCTCCTGATAGACGCGTACGATACCACGGGGCAGCGGCACGCCGAGGCCCTCCGCTTCCTCGTTGGCGAACTCGAGAATGACCGCAGCCTTGATCGGGCCGATCTCCTCGGCGCCACCGTAGGCCGATACCAGGTCTTCGAAGCGGTACTCCTTGATGACCGGCAGGCTGGCGGCGGCCAGCAGGGTGACCTGTTTGGTTTCCCGCCGGCCCAGGGTCACCGGCCGATCGAGCTCGTAGAGATGCTGATCTCCGATCGGCTGCTCGCTCATCTGCGGCGGCGCGGCCATCGCCATCTCTTGCGAGTCCATCTGGGCGCGGGCCATCACCGGCGCGGGCCCCTCCTGGTTCACCTCGCCGGCGACAAGGCGCAGCCGCGCATCGCGGTAGACGGTACCGCTGTGGTTGCCGAGGGTGACCAGGCCAGTGAGATCGAGCCGGTCTTCCGCCGCGTTCAGCTCGGCCACGTAGTCGGCCTGCCACGAGAGGCCGCCGGTGAGGTAACGCAGGCCGAGATCGCGCGCGCCAGCGCTCTCGCTCAGCAGGGTCGCGATCAGGGTCGGCCGGTCACGCAACCCCTCGGTCGCGGTCTCGAAGGCGAGGTCGCCGGGGGCAACCGATTCGAGGCGCCCGCCCAACAGCACCAGCGGTCCTTCGGCGACACTGACCAGTCGACCCTCTTCGTAGCGGATGCTGCGATCGGCCGGATTAACCCGGCGCACCCAGACCGTCTTGCCGAGCGCGCGCTCCATCAAGCGGCTGGGCACCACCAGATCGGCCTGGAAGCTCTGCTCGACGAGCTGCAGCCCTTCGCCGTCGAGGCGCACGGTTTCCGGCCGCAAGCGGGCCGAGACGTCCTGTAGCGCCAGGCGGTTCTCCCCGGCGGCGAAGTCAACGCGCCGGCGCTCACTAATCAGGGCCAGGTCACGGTTGTAAATCGTGACGGTGAGGCCCGATTGACCTTCCAGGCCGACCGGCGTCTCGGCCGGCTCGGCCGCGCCCAGCGGTGGGGCGGCGATCAGGGCGGTTAGGGCGAGAGCAAACAGGCCCAGGCGTCGCCGCCCGAGCGAAACGGCGGTCATAGGCAGACGGTTCGACATGCGGACGTTCCCTCTCTTATGGTCCCCAGGCAAAAGCACAGCGAAGCTTCGGCAAAAGTAAGGCAGAAGCGGGGCCGCTTTTTGCCCAGCCCGCCTTTCACGAGCCCATGGCGGCAGCCACACCCTGCTTTACGAGGCGACCCGCCCAAACAACCCCGGCACCCTTACGCCGGCCGGCGCGCCTTGAGCGCTGCGTTCAAGGTACCCTCGTCCAGGTAGTCCAACTCGCCGCCGACCGGCACGCCGTGCGCCAGCCGCGAAACGGTTACGCCGAGGCCGGCCAGGCGCTCGGCGATGTAGTGCCCCGTGGTCTGGCCGTCGACGGTGGCGCTGAGCGCGAGGATCACTTCCTTGACGCCGGGCTCGCCGGCCCGTGCCGCCAGCTTGTCCAGGTTAAGCTGCTCGGGGCCGCGCCCGTCGAGTGCCGAGAGCGTGCCGCCGAGCACGTGATAGCGACCGCTGAAGGCGCCACTGCGCTCGATCGCCCAGAGATCGGCAACCTCCTCGACCACGCAGATCTGTGTGGTGTCGCGGCCGGGCGCGCGGCAGATCGCGCAAGGATCGTCCGTGTCCATGTTGCCGCAGGTGCCGCAGATGCGGATGCTGGCCGCGGCGCGCGCCATGGCATCGGCCAGCGGCAGCATTAGCGATTCCCGCTTCTTCATGAGATGCAGCACGGCACGCCGCGCCGAGCGTGGCCCAAGGCCAGGCAGGCGCGCCAGCAGCTGAATCAAACGTTCGATCTCGGAGAGCGACATTGGTTCAACCTCTTGGGCCCAACCTATCGCAGGCCCGCCCGATGCAAAACCACCGCGGTCGGGGCGCTGAAAGGCGTTTCTGTTGTTTGCGAGGCGACCGCCGTCCGCGGTCAGAACGGCAGACTGAGGCCGGGCGGCAGGTTGAGGCCGCCGGTCAGCTTCTGCATCTCTTGGGCGACCTTCTGCTCGACCTTGGTCTTGGCGTCGTTCGCAGCGGCAACGATCAGGTCTTCCAGGACCTGCGCCTCGGCCGGGTCGATCAGGCTGGGATCGATGCGCACCGCGCGCATCGCACCCTTGCCGTTCATGGTGACCTGCACCATGCCGCCGGCGGCCGAGCCGGTGACCTCGGTCTCCGCCAGCCGCTCCTGCAGCTCCGCCATCTTGGCCTGCATCTCCTGGGCCTGCTTCATCATCTGGCCGAGGTTCTTCATGATCTTCGTTCTCCTTGCAGGCCGGCGGAGCCTTGCTCGTCAGAGGCCGCCTGTTCGTCGGTTTCCTGTTTCGTTGCGGCTTCCTCCGGCACTGCGTCACGCAAGGCGGTCAGCTTGGCCTCGGGAAAGGACTCCAACACGGCCTGCACCAACGGATCCCGCAGGGCCGCCTCGCGCTGTTTCGCCTGCTCGGCCTGCCGCTGCTCGTGCAGAGTCGCCTCGCCCGCCTCCGAGGAAACACTGACCACCCAGCGATCGCCGGTCCAGTCTTCAAGCAGCCGACCGAGCTGTCCGGCCAGGTTGCGCGGCGCCTCGTCGCGCGGCCGCAGCTCGACGCGGCCGACCTCGAAGCGCACCAGATGGACGTCGCGCTCCAGATGATTGGCAAGCATCCCCTCGCGCTGCTCACGAACCAGTGCGATCAGCTCGCGCCAACTCTGCGGCTGCGATGCCAATTGGGGTGCCGGCTGCTGCTCCGCTTGGGTGGGCGTAGCTTCCACGGGTGCCGCCTCGATCGCCAAGGCCGCATGCGGCGCCTGTTCCGTCGCGCCCATCGCGGAACCGTCACCCGCGGGCAGCGTTGCCGAAGCCACGGGCGCGGCGCTATCGGCCGCGCCGGTCGCTGGCGCGCCGCCAGACGCTGCCTGGGGCTGGGGTTGAGACGCTGGGGCGCCACGCGATTCCCCGTTGCTCAGCCGCGCCACCAAATCGGCCGGGCTCGGCAGCTCGCTGGCATAGGCGAGGCGGATCAACACCATCTCGGCGGCCTGCAGCGGCGCCGGGGCGCCGCGCGCCTCGCCCAGCCCCTTGAGCAACATCTGCCAGCTACGCGCCAGCGCCGGCATGGCGAGCTTCGCCGCCAGCGCGCCGCCGCGTTCCCGCTCTGCCTCCGGCGTCCCCGCATCGTCGGCGATCGAGGGTACCAACTTCAGTCGGGTCAAGAAGTGGGTCAGCTCCAGCAGATCCTGCAGCACCACGATAGGATCGGCGCCGGCCGCGTACATCTCGGACAGGATGGTCAGGGCCTCCGGCACCTGGCCGCGCATGACCGCCTCGAAGAGATCGAAAATACGGGTCCGGTCGGCCAGGCCCAGCATGTCGCGGACTTGGGCCACATCGAGTGCGATCTTGCCGCCATCCTCGGGACCGGCCGCGAGCGCGATCGCCTGGTCGAGCAGAGACAGGCCGTCGCGCACCGAGCCGTCGGCCGCCCGCGCGATCATGGCAAGCGCCGCTTCCGGCGCCTCGACGCCCTCCTGCTCCGCGATGCGGGCGAAGTGCTTCACCAAGTCGGCCTGCTCCACCCGACGCAGGTCGAAGCGTTGGCACCGCGACAGCACGGTCACGGGAAGCTTGCGGATCTCGGTTGTGGCGAAGACGAAGATGACGTGCTCCGGCGGCTCCTCCAACGTCTTCAGCAGGCCGTTGAAGGCCTGCCGCGAGAGCATGTGCACCTCGTCGATGATGTAGATCTTGTAGCGCGCCGAGACCGGCCGGTAGCGCACACCCTCGATCAGCTCGCGGATGTCGTCGATGCCGGTACGGCTGGCGGCATCCATCTCGATCACGTCGACGTGGCGGTCCTGGGCGATAGCGAGGCAGTTGTCGCAGACGCCGCAGGGCGCATCGGTCGGCCCACCCTGGCCGTCGGCGCCGACGCAATTGAGCGCGCGGGCGATGATCCGCGCTGTGGTCGTCTTACCGACGCCGCGCACCCCGGTCAGAATGAAGGCATGGGCGAGACGGCCTGAGGCAATGGCGTTGCTCAGCGTGCGCACCATGGCTTCCTGGCCGATCAGGTCGGCGAAGCTGGCCGGGCGGTACTTGCGTGCTAGCACCCTGTAGGGGGCGGACGTTTCGGACGGCGCGCCGGGCTCCGGATCCCCGAGCGGCTGGTCAGGGGGCGGGGCGGCTGTCTGATCTGCCATAAAGGTGCTCGGTTCCGGACGCCGGCGGGATTGAAGTGGGAGGCTGAACCGACGACCCGGGCCAGAAACTCGTTACGGCTGCTTCCTTCCGGACCTGACCGGGTTGGCGAGCGGTCCGTCCGCGGCCAACCTCCCGAGCGCACTATATCAGGACTCCCCCGGCGCGGGGCAAGAGCGGACTCGCACCTGCGCGGGCGCTAGACCGTCGGTCGGATCAGGCAAGAATTGAGCGTGGTGAACCACCGTTGCGCCGGCGCAGGGCCAGCAGGAAGGCAAGCGGCAGCACAACCGTCATGTCGAGCACGCGGTTCAAGGCGGCGGCCAAGAAGCCGGTTGCCGCCGCGATTCCAACCACCGGTCCCAGCGCCGCAGCGATGGTCTCCCGCAGACCCAGGCCGGCCGGCACCACTGAAAGCGCCGAGCCTAGCACGCCCGTGACCACGAAGGCGGAGGACTGGGCAAAGCTGGCGTCGATCCCGAAGGCCAGGAAGGTCAGGTAAAAGCGCCCGCCTTCGACGAAGACCAGGGCGATGCGGACCAGGACGACCCAAGAGATCGTCGGCTGGCCCCGTTCCAGCCGCGTCGCGCCGCCAACGACCAACGCGAGCATCACCAAGCCCGCCGCTACGCAGACGAGCCCGATCCACAAGGCGCCGGCAAGCAGAATCCAGAGGCCGGAATAGATCGCGCTGACCGCGAGCCAGACCAGGAAGACAAGTCCGACCGCCATGGCGCCCTGACCGAAGCCAGCGCCGGCCGCCTTGAGGGCGGCCATGCGGACCAGGGTACTGCCAGGGATCGGCAGCATGTTGGCGGCTGCCCCAACCACGACGATCTCCAAACTGTCCAAGGGGCCAATGCGCCGCCCCAGCATGCGGCCGGAGAGGCTGTACTCGACCACATTGAGGCCGATTACCAGTGGGATCGCCAGGAGGAGGATCGCGATGATCGGCGGCCAACTGAGATCGGTCAGCAAATCCGGCTGGCTCCGGATCGCCAGGACGAGTCCGGCCAGCAGCGCGAGGACGGCGATCCAGATGATGACCCGCCGAACGGCCGGGCGCTGCAATGCGGGGAACTGGGCAAGCGTCCGCAGGCGCTCCTCTAACCGCCCGTCCCTAAAGGCGACGATCATGACGCCTGCGCCCCGGCCTCCGCGGGCTTATGGGCCACATAGATGACCTGATAGCTGAGGGCGACCGGGCAGAGACCCAGGACACCGAAGGGCAACCACCAACCGACCGACTTCATCGACGCCATCTCGAAGCCGGCGAACTCGATCAGGCGGACCGCCCAGCGCGGCAGAAAGTAGTAGACGTGCTCGGTCGTATAGAAGAAGCGCCGCAGGCGTAGCAGCTCACAGAGGAAAACCGGAAAGCCCATCGGATTGGGCGTCGTCACGATGAGACGCCCCCCCGGGTTCAAGAGACTGCGCACGTCACGCAGGAACTCGTAGGGATTTTCCAAGTGCTCGACGAGCTCGCCAGCGATGATGGTGTCGAAGCGACGGCCCTCCAGCACCTGGCAGATGTCCTTCACGTCGCCGCGTATCTCCTCTTCGTAGCGCGTCCCATCCTCGGCCGGCGCATTAAGGTCGAAGCCGACCCGATGGCAGCCGGTCAGATGGGGGTTCGGCACCTGGGCATAACCGATGTCCAGCACCGTGCCTCCCTTCACCTGCTCGGCTATCTTGCGTAGCCGCGCGTTGTCATATGCAACCGATCTCATGCCCTCATCCTTTGCAAGGCGGGCTGAAGGTAGGGGGAAAGCTCGTCCCAATAGACGTCGGTCGGATCGTCCCAGACCTCCAGCATCGCCGCGCGACGCCGAGCCCAGTCCTCGCGCAGGCCCTCGCGCGCCAGGAGCTCGTCGATGCGGGCGAGGAACTCGGAGGCGCGATTCGGCGTGTAACCGAACATCAACCCGAAACGCTGCTCGATTTCGTTGCTGTAGGCGTGCTTGCCGATATAGGAGCCGAAGGCTATCGCCGGGACGCCCAAAAGCGCGGCTTCGACACAGACTGTGAGACCATCGCCCAACACCAGATCGCAAGCCGCGATGACATGGTGTAGCCGCGAAGCGGCGACCGGCAGACGGTAGTGGGCCAAGTCACCGACAAGCGGTGCCTCGGAAACGATAAAAGCCCGGCCGTGCGGCAACAGGCGATCGAGCACGGCGCCCAGCAGATCGCGGGTGATGCCGCTGCCGCCGACGTCGTGATAGGCATCGAAAGCCGCTAAGCGGATCAGAAAGAGGCGCTCGTCCGAGCCGATCCCGAGCTCACTGCGGAGCTTCGGATCGGGCGTGAAGACCCGCGGATGCAGGTAGGCCAGTTCCATCAGGCCGGGGTAGACGCGCTGCCGCGCGCCATAATCCTCGCCGAGGCATTCCGCGGTGATAATGCGCGTCGCGAAAGGACAGGCCAGGTAGCGGTACTGCGGATTGGCAGCAGCGCTATCGTCGTTGATCAACAGTGCGGGGATGCCGAGCAGGCGCCCGACATGGGCGAGCGACACGGTCTTGCCGATCAGGGCGAGCGGCCGTTCCCGTCGCGCCAAAGCCGCCAATCGGAAGTCGTAGACAATCAGTTCGCCCAGCTTGCGGAGCAGTCCTTTCTGGGCCTTGGCCAGCACGATCGGATCGAAGCCGTGCTCACGCAGCAGGCTGACCAGAACGTCCTTGTCGTGCACGGTCCAGAGCGCGCGCACGCCGTGCGCCTCGCAGCGTTCACCCAGCCGGCGGATTGCCAGATAGTCCTTCGGATGGTGCGCATCCAGAATAACGCACGGCCGCTCGACCGGCAGACGGGGGCGCGCCGCCTCGATGCAGACGCTGCTCACCGCAGCGCCCTCGCACCGCCCTCTGCGGTCTCGCGCCTCGGCATCGGCTCGCGGCGCAGCCGCGCCGCCGCCGGCTCGAGCTGCCAATCCTCCGCGAGACGCTCGACCGCAGCGAACTGCTCGGCCAAGCCGGAGCTATCTTTCCCGACTCCGTCGCTTCGTTGCCTGGCGGGCTGCCGCTGCGCGAGCTCAAGCTGGCGGACCTTTTCCAAGGTCATCTCGATCAGCTGCCGGTTGAAGCTGATCAGATCCGCCAGGAGCCCAATCAGGAAGGTGGTCAGGCCGATCACCAGGAGCACGCCGCCGAGGATCAACGACTGGATCTTTCCGTCGCCCTGTCCCAGAGCATAGAAGTAGAGGAAGCGCAGCACCGGCACCGCGCCCAGCAGGGACAGCGTCAGGCCCAGGTAGAAGAAGGCCCGCAGCGGCTGATACATGGCGTAGATGCGCAGCATGGTCGCCACCGAGCGACGGATGAAGATCGGGATGCTCTTGAAGAGGCGCGACTCGCGGGTCTTGGGATTGGTCGCGACCGGCACGGAGGTGACCGCCATGCGCTTGCGGCCGGCCTGGATCAGCATCTCGATGGTGTAGCTGAAGGAGGAGACGATGTTGAGGCGCAGCGCTGCCTCGCGCGAGACGGCGCGGAAACCGCTTACCGCGTCGGGGATCTTGAGGCCGGACAAGCGCCGCACAACACCGCTGCCGAGCGCCTGCAGCAGCTTCTTCGGCGCCGAGAAGTGCGGCACCTTGGCGGTCTGCCGATCGCCCACCACGATGTCGGCCTCGCCGGCGACGATCGGCGCGATCAGCTTTGGGATATCGGCGCCGGCATACTGGTTGTCGCCGTCGGTGTTGACGATGATATCGGCACCCAGCTCCAGGCAACGCTCCAGGCCCGAGCGGTAGCTGCGGGCGAGGCCGATGTTCTTCTTGTGCCGCACGATGTGATCGACGCCCAGAGCGTGCGCGACCTCGACCGTTCGGTCGCGCGAGCCGTCGTCGACGATGAGGATCTCGACCTGATCGACCCCCTCGATACGGCGCGGAATATCCGCCACCGTCTGGGGCAGGGTCGCCTCTTCGTTGAAGCAGGGGATCTGAACGATCAGTTTCATGGGCATCCTGCCAATGGAGGCGCCCTACCGATCGGGCGCCCTAACGGCTGCTCGCGCCTCGGCCTGCTTGGCGAGGCGTAGTCCTCCAGCCCCGGACCGTCTCATCTATCTATCTGACATGAAACGATTTATGAGCGCCGAAGACCCGAAGGGAGCCACACGGCAGCCTACGGAAAGAAGCTTAAGAAGCCATTGAGGGCCATCCGGGCGTGAGACCCGGCGGCCGTTCAAAAACCGGCAAAAATCCAGCCCGCGGGCGGCGGATCGGGCGGGCGGTAGAGGTCCTCGCCCCAGCGCAGAACTACCTCGTCCAAGCCATCACCCACGGCCCCGATGGTATGGGCGCCGGCTGTGAGCATGAGCGTGCTGCCGGCCGCGATGCGCGACCCGTCGATCGTTACGTCGCCGGCCGCCTCCAGCGTGTAGCGGCCGGGAATCAGGATTTCGAAGCCCACCGGCTCCCCTGCCGAGATTTCGAGCCGCTTGCCGGCCACGTAGAGCGTCCCCCAGTGGTGTACGTAGGTCTCGCGCAGGATCGCGAAATCCTCTTCAAGCAGTGTGTGGCCCCCCATGGCCCGCAGCTCCTCCTGCGACATGGCCGGATCCAGGCTGAGGGAGTTGGCGAGCAGAAACGGCGGCCGGTCCCGTTCGATCAGGTTGCGGAAGATCGGTCGGCCGGCCTCCAGGTAGTTCTCCATGCCCCAGGAGCTCATGAAGAAGCCGACCTTGGGGAAGGACGAAACCATGCTGCAGCGGTCGATGTAGGGAACCGGCGCGGGAAACAGCCGGTGGACCAGGGCAATCGTTTCACGTTGCAGCTGCGTGCTCTGGGCCGCCACGCCCAAGTAGATCTTGCCGAAGGAGACGCAAAGCGCGAGGACCAGGCCGAAGGCGATCAGGCCAGGCGAACGGAGCAGGCTGCCGGGCCGAAGCCGCAGCAGCGCGGCGAAGGAGGCACCGCAGGCCAGACAGGCCAGCGGCAGAAGGAAGACGTAGAAGTAGGGAAAGGCGTTGCGGTAGAAGAGCAGGCTCACCAGCGGAACGAGAAACGCTAGCAGCATCGCCGATTTCGTCGCTTCGGTGCCGTCGCGCCGCAGGGCCTGCTTCGCCAGGATGAATGTCCCCGACGCCAGGCAAACCCAAACGACCAGGTTCTCGATCAGGCTATGGACGAAGTACGGCAAGCGCGGGAAGAAAACCCCATGCCGCATGACCTTGTCGGCAGCCTTACCCGCAAAGCCGGCCGCGTCCTGTGTCTCCAGCGTGCCCAAGGAGGCCCGATGCAACAGGTACAGCACAAGGAAACCGAGGGCCAAGGACAGGGCGAACGTCAGCGCCGCCTTCAGGCCCTCCAGCCGCGTCTCGCGACGGAGCAGCGGGCCCAGTAGCAACAGGCCCAGGACCGACAGGTAGAAGACCGACTTGATGGTGATCATCAAGGCTGCGGCGATGGTCACCGCGGCAGCGCCGGCGGCGATCCACCTAGGCAATGCGCTAAGCAGCAGAGTGACCGACGCCAGAAACAGGAAGGTCGCAATGGGATCGAAGCGGAAACTGGTGCCGTGCTCGATCACATAGGAGAAGGACAGATAGCAGAGCAGCCCGAACAGCGCCGGCAGCCGATCGAGGCTGCGCCGCCCGATCCGATAGATCATCAGCGCCGAGGCAAGGCCCAGCCCGTAGACGACGAGGCGCGCGGCGATGACCTGATCGACCTCGTTCTCGGTGACCGACGGCAGCCAGGTGAAGGCGTGAACGTGAAAGGTCTGCAGCGGAATGGCGAGATCACCGCGCAGATAGTCGTGCACCTTGGCGAGGTAGAAGAATTCGTCCCAGTTGACGTTGGCGACGAACAGCAAGTGAAGCTTCAGGAGCAGCGCCAACGCAATGGCGAGGATGAGCAGCTTCTCCAGCACGGCCTCCGTGCCGGCGCCGCTGCCGCTTCGCTCGATCGCCGTATCTGTCATCTGGGCCTCGGAAAGCGCTGACTGCGGCCTCAAGCTAGTCGCGGCAGCCTTGCCGGAGCGTTAACGCAAGCCGGCGGGAACCCGGATCTGAGGACCTACTGCGCCTCGAAGACGAGCAAGCTGCCATCGCGCAAGGGCAGCGAGAAGCGCACCAGGCTGCAGTCTCTGTCGTACCAGAGATCGTGGTTGATCTCACCGCGGATGGCGTAGCGCTTGGCGCTGACCTTGGCGCCGGCGGCCGAAACCGTCTCCTCGCCGAGCAGCCGGCCGCTGATCAGCTTGACCCGGGCGTCGGCCACGTCGAGCAGCGCCTGCTGGCTCGGCACGTCGCGGTGCCAGAGGGTCGAAGTGATCGGATAGCCCGATACGGTGAAGCTGAAGTCGTTGACGGCGCCGCGGAAAATGCCGCCCTGCCGCTCGGCGCGGACGCGCCAGAGGGCGCCATCGTCGTCGGTGTCGCAGACGATCGCCTGTAGCCAGCCGTCGCGCCAGACCTCCTCGCTGTGCTGCTCGAAGCGGTAGCGCGGGGTCGCCGCCGCCCCGAGCTGCAGGTTCGTGTCGATGCGCGCCACGAAGTCGCCGCTGGCCCGCGAGAAGCGCACCCGGCGGCGACCGACGACCTGCCCGAGGTCTCCCTGGCGCAGCCCGAGATAATCGAGCTCGCCATCCTCCGGGAAGACGCGGCGCGCCTGTGCCGGACCCCCGAGCCCAACAGTGACCCCAGCCACGAGCCCCGCCGCGATGCCGCCGCTGCAGGCCCGGAGAGACTGTTCGAGGAAGGATCGACGCTGCACCCGGGCCTCCTTGCGATTGCCGCGAAGGCGACCAGCCTGACCGATCCGGGCAGGACCGACAAGCAACAGCGCCTGAGCCTGCTAACAAAGGGTGTCGGGAGCGCCGCGATTGCACGGCCTGCGGCCCTGTGCAAAATCGAGCCCATGGCGCAACAGGACTATGCTAGGCGGCCCAACTTCTACAGCCACGGCGGACTAGACCGAGCCGACGACCTGCGCGGCGACCAGGCTTGGATCGCTGCTCGCCTGACCGACGGGCGCACCCGCTTCGTTGCCGTTTGGCGCTCGCGCAACCTGGTGGTCGTGCAGGCCGGCGGCGAGCTGTCGCCGCGCGCTGCCTGGCTGAACCACGAGGCCGCCGCACCGCTGATCGCGCAGGCCGGCGAGGTGGTCTTCCTCGGCCTGCGCGAGGAGCTGAGCTTCGTCGCCCTCGACCTTTCCGGCCTGGAGCAGCCGGACGCCGAGGCCGCGGTCGCCGGACACGGCGAGCTGCGCAACCTGCGCGAGGTCGGGCCCTTGATGCCGCATACGGAAGGGGCGGTGCTGGCCTATGCCCGCGGCCTGATGCATTGGCACCGCCATCACCGCTTCTGCGGTCACTGCGGCGCGCCGACCGAAAGCGCGCAAGCCGGCCATATCCGCAAATGCTGCAATCCCGACTGCGGCAAGTCGCATTTCCCGCGCACCGACCCGGCAGTCATCATGCTGGTACACGACGGCGGCGACCGCTGCGTGCTCGGCCGGCAGAAAAACTGGCTGCCGGGCATGCACTCGACCCTGGCGGGCTTCGTCGAGCCGGGGGAAAGCTTGGAGGAGGCGGTGGCACGGGAGGTGATGGAGGAAGTCGGCCTGCCGTTGCAGACCGTGACCTACCATTCCTCGCAGCCTTGGCCCTTCCCGTCCTCTCTGATGATTGGCTTTCATGCGCGGGCCGAGCACCGGGCGCTGGCCGTCCACCCCGAGGAGATCGAGTCCGCCCGATGGTTCAGCCGTGCGGAGCTGGCCGCCTCACCGGAGGACGAGAGCTTTCGGCTGCCGCGGCGCGATTCGATCGCCCGCAGGCTGATCGAGGACTGGCTGGCCGATGGCCGGCGGCCCGCCTGAACAACCCGGACAAGCGGCTGTTTCTGGCCAGCGCGTGCAGGTTGTCGTAAGCAGGGGCGGTAAAATGTGTTAACGTTCCTGTCATGGCGTCGCCGTTGGGCCGGCGGCGCCTACCCGAAATGTGAAAGAGATGCGCGGTGAAAGAGACCCTCGAAGGCGTCGAGCTGTTGCACGACTTACCGCCGGCCGAACTGGAGGCCTTGGGCAAGCGCTGCCTCTGGCGCCGCTACGGCGCCAAGCAGGAGATCCTGAGCTATCAGGACGACACCAAGGATGTCACCTTCGTCATCCACGGGCGGGTCCGCGTAGTCATCTATTCGGTCTCCGGCAAGGAGGTCTCGTTCCGCGATATCGACGCCGGAAACTACTTCGGCGAGTTTTCCGCCATCGACGGCAAGCCGCGCTCGGCCAGTGTGGTCGCCCTGACGGATACCCTGGTCGCCTTCATGCCGGGCAGCGTCTTCTGGGAGGTGCTGCGCGACCACCCCTCGGTCGCGGCCGCGATTTTGAAGCAGCTGACCGCGCTGCTGCGGCTCTATTCCGAGCGAGTCTTCGAGTTCAGCACCCTGGCGGTCAACAACCGCATTCACGCCGAGCTGCTGCGTCTGGCGCGCGATCACGCCAATGGCAAGAACGAGGCGGCCATCACGCCGGCGCCGACCCATGCGGAGATCGCCAGCCGGGTCAGCACCTCGCGCGAAGCGGTGACCCGCGAGCTCAACACCCTCGCGCGCAACGGCCTGGTCGAGCAGCACGGCCGCGAGCTCCGGGTGCTCGACCTCGACCAGCTCAGTCATATGGTCGAAGAAGTGCTCGGCGAATGACGCCGGCGGCCTAGCCGCACCCAGTCCGCGAACTCAGTGCCGGTCTCGTCCGCCTATCCTTGCGGCCAGCTCAGACTCGTTCTCTAAGCTTTTGTTTTCGGATCATTTTTCTATCGCAACCGCACTTCAATATTTCTCGCAAAAAAGTTCAGCCATGTGAGGAAAGGCACAGCGGCAAGGGGGCCCACGCGAGCAGGATGCGGCAACTTTCGGGATACCCTTTGGGGAAGGGACTGTGACCATGACCGAGCATGTCGAGTACGACCGGAGACTGGACGGCCAGAAGATTGCCGTGGCCTGGATTGTCTACGCCGCCATTCTTGGGATGCTGTTCCTGGTTTCCGTATGCGGCTTTCCCGGCGGCGAGACGACGGCCGATGCCAGAACCCATGCGGGCGTCGCAAACGCCGTCAGCATGACCGCCACCGCCACGAAGGCCGCGACGGCCATCGCCACGGCGCGGTGATCGCGGGCGCGGCGGGATCTCAGCCGCGCTTGGCGGCCGTCTCGCGGAAGCCGTTGGCCGGATAGACGCCGAGGATCTTCACCTCGCGCGAGAAGAAGCTGAGTTCCTCCAACGCCAGGCGAACCGGCACCTGATCGGGATGGCCTTCGATATCGGCGTAGAACTGCGCCACCGTGAAGCCGCCGTCGAGAATGTAGCTCTCCAGTTTCGTGATGTTGACCCCGTTCGTGGCGAAGCCGCCGAGCGCCTTGTAGAGCGCCGCCGGCACGCTGCGCACGCGGAACACGAAGGTGGTCACCACGGGGCCCGCCGGGTCGGGGTCGATCGGCTCCCGCGCCATGATGAGGAAACGGGTCGTGTTGTGCTCTGCGTCCTCCAGGTCGCTCTGCAAGACCTGGAGATCGTAGATTTCGGCGGCCAGGGCCGAGGCGATCGCAGCCTGGGTCGGATCGCCCTGCGCCGCGACCTCGGCCGCCGCACCCGCGGTGTCGGCGTGGATCACCGGTTTCAGGCCTGTGGCATTGAGGAAGCGCCGGCATTGGGATAGCGCTTGGACGTGGCTGCGCACCGTCTTGACAGTCTCCAGGCTGGCCCCCTTGGGCGCCAAAAGCTGGTGGTTAACCCGCTGAAAATGCTCACCGATGATGTGCAGGCCACCCTGCGGCAGCAGATGGTGGATGTCGGCCACGCGGCCGGCGTTGGAGTTCTCGATCGGAATCATGCCGAGCCCCGCCCGGCCGTCGCGCACCGCCGCGAAAGCGTCCTCGAAGGAGGCGCAGGCCATCGTGCGCCGCTCCGGATAGACGGCCCGGCAGGCCATGTCGGAGTAAGCGCCGGGCTCGCCCTGAAAGGCAACGATATTGTCGGGCTCCACGCTCGGGTCGGCGGCGGACAGCGGTTCGGATGTGGCGTGCTCGGCCATGGTCATGCACCTGAATCTCGGAGAAGGTCGCGCCGCCCGCCTCGGCTGCTGCCGTGCCTCGCTTCCCTATCCATCCTGGGGCGCGAGAAGGGCTCGGGCACGCTCCAAATCGGCGGGAGTATCGACACCGAGAGGGACGGTGTCAACGAGCGCCACGTCGATCCGCATACCCGCCTCCAGCGCCCGCAACTGCTCCAGTCGCTCGCGTTTTTCCAGCCTTCCGGGCGGCAGGGCGATGAAACGGGCCAGGGCCTGCCGGCGGAAGGCGTAGAGGCCGATGTGATGGTAGAGCGGCCCGTCGTCCTGCGTGCCCGGCCAGGGCACCGGGGAGCGGCTGAAGTAGTTTGCCCGGGCGATGCGCGCGCCCTCCGGAAAAACGACGGCCGGCTTGACCACGTTGGGATTGTGCCGCTCCCCGGGCTCAGTGATTTCGGCCGCCAGGGTGGCGATATCCACGGCCGCCTCGGCCAGGGGCTGGAAGACCGCGCGGATGGCCGCCGGATCGATGGTCGGCAGGTCGCCCTGGACGTTCACGACGGCGTCGTGCGCGCCTTCGGGATCGAGGCTCTCGAGCGCCTCGAACACCCGGTCCGAGCCGGTTTCGTGGCCGGCCCGGGTCAAGACCGCACGGCCGCCGGCGGCCTCGACCGCCGCTGCAACCTCGTCCTCGGCGCAGGCCACAACCACCGGGCCAATGGCTGCCTCGCAGGCACGGCGCCAGACGTGCACAATCATCGGCTCGCCGTGGATGTCGGCAAGGACCTTGCCGGGCAGGCGGGTCGCCGCCAGCCGCGCCGGGATGATGACGATCGGGTTCTTCGGCAGGCTCATGGAGGGTGCCCATAATCCGGGTCGTGAAATCAGGTCTTTACTGGCCGGAAACGGCGGCGAGAATAGCCGGGGGGTCCGCGGCGAGAAATCTTTTTTCCGGCCCTCCCACTATTGAACGACGGGAGCCCTACAGTTAAGTTCCCGCAGCATCTTCGAGGCCTTGTGAGGGGAACCGATGTCGTCCCTTGAGATGAACAAAGTCGCCGCGGCCGTTCTGACCGCTGGCGTAATCGCGATGACCAGCGGTTTCATTGCCAAGCTGCTGATCCACCCCCAGAAACTCGAAGAGAACGTCTATGTGGTGGCCGCCTCGGAAGACGACGGCGCCGGCGCCGAGATGGCGGCCGCCGACAGCGGGCCGGCCTCGGTTCTGGCGCTGCTGGCGTCAGCCGACCTCGCGGCCGGCGAGAAGGTGGCGCGGAAGTGTACGGCCTGCCATACCTTCGAGCAGGGCGGCGCCAACAAGATCGGACCCAATCTCTGGAACATCGTGGGCCGTGCCGCTGGCGGCGCCGAGGGTTTCGGCTATTCCAACGCGATCCAGGACATGGGCGGCCAAGCCTGGGACTACGAGGCGCTCAACGCCTTCCTGGCCAACCCCAAGGACTTTGCCCCGGGCACCAAGATGAGCTTCGCCGGCCTGAAGAAGGTCGAGGACCGGGCGGCGCTGATTGCCTACATGCGCTCGATGAGCGACAGCCCCATACCGATGCCGACGCCGGATGAAGTGAGCGCGGCGGAAGGAGAGGCAGAGGGCGCGGGTGAATCCTCCACCATGGCCGAGGCGACCGAAGCCGTCGAAGACGCAGCCGCATCGGCAAGCGAAGCCGTGGAGCAGGCGGCCGAAGCAGCGAGCGAGGCGATGGACCAGGCCACCGAAGCCGCCGGCTCGGCCGTCGAGCAGGCCACCGAGGCAGCCGGCGAAGCTGTGGAACAGGTGGCAGAGGCGGCCAACAGCGCCCTGGGCACCCTGCTCGCCGCGGCCGACGCGGATGCCGGCGCCAAGGTGGCGCGCAAGTGCAAGGCCTGTCACACCTTCGAGCAGGGCGGCAAGAACAAGCTCGGTCCCAACCTCTACAACATCATCGGCAGCCAGATTGCAGCCAACCCCGACTTCAAGTACTCCCAGGCGCTGCAGGACAAGTCCGGCGAGACCTGGAGCTACGAGAACCTGGCAGCCTACCTGGAGAGCCCCAAGACCTGGGCGCCGGGCAACAAGATGACCTTCGCCGGACTGAAGAAGCCGGAAGACCAGGCCGCGATGATCGCCTTCCTACGCACCAATCACGACGATCCGCCGCCGCTGCCTGAGTAAGGCGGACGGATTGCCGTGGCGGCGCTTTCCGAAGATCGCGGGCAGGCGCCCCGGGGGACGTCGATGGCAGGCATACAGCCCTGTCCCGAGGCCTACGTCGCCCTGGGCCATCGCCTGGCCGACACAGCGCGCAGCGTGGTGCGGCCGCTGTTCCGCAGCCGCGTGGCGATCGACCAGAAGCCCGATCTCTCTCCGGTAACTGTGGCCGACCGCGAGGCCGAGGCGGCCATGCGCAAGCTGATCGAGGCCGACTTTCCGGAACACGGCGTGGTCGGCGAGGAATACGGCAGCGATCGCGCCGACGCTGATTTCGTCTGGGTGCTCGACCCCGTGGACGGCACCAAGCGCTTCATCACCGCCAATCCACTGTTCGGCATCCTGATTGCCCTTTTGCACGAGGGCCGGCCGATCCTCGGCATCATCGATATGCCGATGCTGGCGGAGCGCTGGGTCGGTGCCAGCGGCCAGGCGACTCTTCGCCACACGACCGAGGGCGTGACGGAGGCGCGGGTGCGCGCCTGTCCGGCGCTCACCGAGGCGACCCTTATGGCCTCCTCGCCGCACATGTTCGAGGGCGACTTCGATCGCTTTGAACGGGTCCGCAAGGCCAGCAAGATGCCGCTCTACGGCGGCGACTGCTACAACTACGGCCTATTGGCCGACGGCTTCACCGATCTGATCATCGAGGCCAACATGGGCACCTACGACTACCTGCCGCTGGTTGCGGTGGTCACAGGGGCCGGCGGCACGATGACCGATTGGCGCGGCGAGCCACTCGACCTTGAGTCCGATGGCCGCGTGATCGCGGCCGGCGATCGGCGTGTGCATCAGGAGGCCCTGAGCCTCCTCCAATCCCATTAAAAGCCCGTAATATTGGCGTGATCTGCCTTGTCCGGCATAGGAATCTCCCCCGTTAACCATTACATTTAGGGGCCCCCGCCGTCATACGAGAGGCCATGAGTCCGCTACTGCCTGTCTTCGCTGTCATTGTCCTGCTGCTCGCGGCACCGCTGCGCGCGGAGGAGGACGGACTCACCAAGACCTGGGCGTTGGCCGAGTTCGGCGAGCCACTCTACCAGGACGGCTTCGAGCACTGGCCCTACGCCAACCCCGATGCCCCCAAGGGCGGCAAGATCGTGCTCGGCGCCCAGGGCTCTTTCGACAGCCTCAACCCCTACATCCTGAAGGGCGACTGGCCGACCAACATCGGCCTGACCTCGGACAGTCTGATGGTCGGCTCGGCCAACGAACTCTCCAGCGCCTACGGCCTGATCGCCGAGACGGCCGAGTATCCGGCCGACAAGAGCTGGATCATCTTCAACCTGCGGCCCGAGGCGCGCTACCACGACGGCGAGCCGATCACCGCCGGCGACTTCGCCTTCACTTACGAGACGATCCAGGAGCACGGCCGGCCCTTCCTCAAGTCCTTCTACAAGGACGTCACGGGGGTTGAGGTTCTCTCGGACCATCGGCTGAAATTCACCTTCGCCACGCGCGACACTATGAAGCCGCTGATCCTGGTCGCCGGCCTGTCGCCCCTGCCCCGCCACTACTGGGAAAGCCGCGACATCAGCCGCACGACCCTCGAGCCGCCGCTGGCCAGCGGTGCCTACCGGATCAAAACCCTGGATGCGGGCCGCTCGATCACCTACGAGCGCGTCGAGGACTACTGGGCTGCCGACCTGCCGATCAACCGCGGCCTCAACAATTTCGACGAGATCCGCTACGACTACTACCGCGACGGCGAGGTGATGTTCGAGGCCTTCAAGGCCGGGGCGATCGACTTTCGCGCCGAGAACAGCTCCAAGCGTTGGGCGACCGGCTACGACGTGCCTGCGGTCAAGCAGGACAAGATGATGCTGCGCAAGGTGCCGGACGAAACGCCGGGCGGCATCCAGGCTTTCTTTTTCAACCAGAGGCGGGATCAGTTTACGGATGTGCGGGTCCGCCAGGCCATTGCCACCCTCTACGACTTCGAGACGATCCAGCGCACCCTGCTTTTCGGCCAGTACACTCGGACCAAGAGCTACTTTCCCAACTCGGACTTCGGCGTGGAGGGGCCGCCGACGCCGGAGGAGATCGCCATTCTGGAGCCGTTCCGCGATCAGGTGCCGCTGGAGGTGCTAACGGAAGCCTTCGAGCCACCGAAGACCGACGGCAGTGGCCGCAACCGTGCCGCCCTGCGCCAGGCCATCGCCCTCTTTAAGGAGGCGGGCTGGACGCTGGAAGGTGGGCGTCTTATGCGCGACGGCAAACAGATGTCGATCGAATTTCTGATCGTGCAGGCCGATGCGGAGCGGCTGGTCGCCCCCTTCGTGCGCAACCTCGAGAAGGTCGGGATCGAGGCCCGCATCCGTCTGGTCGACAGCTCCCAGTACCAGGTGCGGCTGGACGATTTCGACTTCGACATCATTACCGTGCGGCTCAACTTCTTTCCGCCGCCCGGGCCGGAGTTGCGCTCCTACTACGGATCGGCCGCCGCCGACGAACGCGGCTCTGCGAACCTGGCCGGCATCAAGGACCCGGTGGCCGACGCCCTGATCGAACAGATCATCGCCGCCGAGGACCTGGAGACCTTGAAGGCGACCAACCGAGCCCTCGACCGCGTTCTGCTGTGGCAGCACTACGTGATCCCGCAGTTCCACAACGAGGAGCATCGGCTCGCCTACTGGAACAAGTTCGGCTATCCGGAGACTGTGGCGCGCTATTCGCACGGCTTTCCCACGAGTTGGTGGCTCGATCAGGCCCGGGCTGAAAGCCTCACCCAATGACCTCAATTTCGCTGGCGAGCGCGTGTCGTCGTGTAGGGGCTCTTCACCCTTCGTTAACCATAAAAGCGCCTGCTACGACTGGGTGGCGGCCGCACTGCGCCACGTAGGGGTTCCCGGATCATGTCCAGCGCAAAGTCGACTCTCCGCCTCGTTCTTCTGGCTCTGCTCATAACCGCGCCCGCGGCGAAAGCGGAGAGCGATGCCGAGGGCATTACCAAGACCTGGGCCATCGCAGAGTTCGGCGAGCCGCTCTACAAGGACGGCATCGAGCATTGGCCCTACGTCAATCCGAACGCCCCCAAGGGCGGCAAGATCGTGCTCGGCGCCTTCGGCACCTTCGACAGCTTCAACACCATCACCTTGAAGGGTGAGTTCCCCGGCTCGATCGGCACCATCTCGGACAGCCTCATGGCGGGCTCGGGCGATGAGCTGATGAGCGCCTACGGACAGATCGCCGAAACCGCCGAGTACCCGGAAGACAAGAGTTGGATCATCTTCAATCTGCGGCCCGAGGCACGCTACGACGACGGCGTGCCGATCGTCGCCGAGGACTTCTGTTTCGCCTTCGACGCCTTCCTCGAGCACGGCCGGCCGCTGATCAAATCCTTCATCGCCGACCTGGAAAGCTGCGAGGTGCTGTCGCCGCATCGCGTCAAGTTCAACGCCCGGACGACCGGCTCGATGAAGCCGCTGGTGGTCGCCGCCGGCTTCACGCCGATGGCGCGGCATTTCTGGGGTGAGCGCGACCTCAGCAAGACCACGCTCGATCCGCCGCCGGCCAGTGGCGCCTACCGCATCGCCAAGGTCGATCCCGGGCGTTCGATCACTTACGAGCGGGTGCCCGACTATTGGGGAGCCGATCTGGTGGTCAACCGCGGCCTCAATAACTTCGACGAGATCCGCTACGAGTACTACCGCGACGACACGGTCATGTTTGAGGCCTTCAAGGCCGGCGAGATCGACTTCCGCGGCGAGAACTCGGCTAAACGCTGGGTGACCGAGTACGACTTCCCGGCCGCGCAGCGGGAGCAGGTCGTGCGCCGCGTCGAGCCGAACGAGACGCCGCGTGGCCTGGGCGGTTACTTCTTCAATCTGCGGCGCCCGCAGTTCCAGGACCCCAAGGTGCGCGAGGCGATCAACTACCTCTACGATTTCGAGGCGATCCAGCGCACCCTGCTGTACGGGCAATACAAACGCGTGAAGAGCTTCTTCCCCAACTCGGACTTCGGCGCCTCCGGGCCGCCGACCGAGGCGGAGATCGCGATCCTGGAGCCGTTCCGCGACCAGTTGCCGCCGGAGGTCTTCACTGAGACCTTCGAGCCGCCGGCGACCGACGGCAGCGGGCGCATCCGCGCCAACCTGCGCAAGGCCATGGCACTGTTCGGCGAGGCCGGCTACGTGTTGAAGGACGGCAAGCTGGTCAAGGAAGACACCGGCGCGCGGCTGAGCTTCGAGATCCTGACCGCCTCGCCCGAGACCCGGCGCCTGACCCTGCCGTTCATCGAGAACCTGAAGCGCGCCGGCCTCGACGCCTCGCTGCGCTTCATGGACGTGGCCCAGTGGCGTAACCGGATCGATCAGCGCGATTTCGACATCTATACCGCGCGCAACAACTTCTTCCCGCCGCCGGGCACCGAGTTGCAGGTCTACTTCGGATGCGCACCGCCCAACGCGCCCGAACAAGGCAACCGCGCCGGCTATTGCAGTCCGGTCGCCGATACGCTGATCAAGCAGGTCGCGGCCGCCGCTGATCTGGAGACCCTGAAGGCCACGACCCGCGCGCTCGACCGCGTGCTGCTGTGGAACTTCAACGTGATCCCGCAGTTCTATCCGGACGAGATCTGGTTCGCCTATTGGAATAAATTCGGCCATCCGGAACGGCGGCCGAAGTACAGCACCGGCTTCCCCTCGAGCTGGTGGATCGACGAGGATTTGGAGGCGGAGCTGGCGGCGCGGCAATGATGCCGAGCCCGCCGCCAACGCGCTGAAGAACGACCAAGCAACGCCATGCTCGCCTACATCATCCGGCGCCTGCTCTTCATTCTTCCGACCCTGGTCGGAATCATGCTGCTCAACTTCGTGATCGTCCAGTTCGCACCCGGCGGGCCGGTCGAGCAGCTGATCGCCCAGCTGCAGGGCGAGGCGGTGGGCGCGACCGAGCGGATTGCCGGCGGCCAGAGCGACGTGCAAGGCGGTGCCGGCGAAAGCGCGGCGGGGGGTACCAGCGGGACCGGGTCGGTCGCGACCAGCAAGTACCGCGGCGCCCAGGGCCTCGATCCCGAGTTCATCGCCGAGATCGAGCGCATGTTCGGCTTCGACAAGCCGCTGCACGAGCGTTTCCTGCTGATGATGGGCAACTATTTCACGCTCGATTTCGGCGACAGCTACTTCCGCGACGAGCGTGTGATCGACCTGCTGCTCGACAAGATGCCGGTATCGATTTCGCTCGGGCTTTGGACCACCTTGCTGGTCTATCTGATCTCGATTCCACTCGGCATCGCCAAGGCGACGCGCGACGGCTCGCGCTTCGATGTCTGGACCAGCGGCGTGGTCATCGTCGGCTATGCCATCCCCTCGTTCCTCTTCGCCATCCTGCTGGTGGTGGTCTTCGCCGGCGGGCGCTACTTCGATCTCTTCCCGCTGCGCGGTCTGGTCTCGGAGAACTGGGATTTTCTGCCTTGGTGGCAACAGATCCTGGACTATTTCTGGCACATCACCCTGCCGATTATGGCGCTGGTGATTGGCGGCTTCGCCGGGCTCACCATGCTGACCAAGAACTCCTTCCTCGATCAGATCGGCCAACAGTACGTGATGACGGCGCGCGCCAAGGGCCTCACCGAGGGCCGGGTGCTCTACGGCCATGTCTTCCGCAACGCCATGCTGATCGTGATCGCCGGCTTCCCCGGCGCCTTCATGAGCATCCTCTTCACCGGCGCCCTGCTGATCGAAATCATCTTCTCACTCGACGGCCTCGGCCTGCTCGGCTTCGAGGCGGCGATCAACCGCGATTATCCCGTCATGTTCGGCACCCTCTTCATCTTCACGGTGCTCGGTCTGATCATGAAGCTGATCAGCGACCTGATGTACGTCCTGGTCGACCCGCGCATCGACTTCGAAAGCCGGGAGGTCTGAGGGTGGCGAAGCAAGTTTGCTGTCTTGCATCGCTACCCGATGCGCCCCCCACCCCGGCCCTCCCCCTCAAGGGGGGAGGGAGCAGGC
>Ga0209458_1000071_pt1 | contig 60131 bp, 50 predicted proteins | sample WorMetLIZAISLAND_FD_187411 | JGI IMG/M metagenome (GOLD analysis project Ga0209458, IMG submission 187411) | Marine gutless worms symbiont microbial communities from Max Planck institute for Marine Microbiology, Germany - Inanidrilus manae... ...
TGGTGCCCGACACCGATGCCCTGTGTGGACCTCGCGATGCGGAAACCATCTTGGCCAGCGGCCACGCGCGACCGCAGAAAACAGGCCGGACATATGGATGCAAGCGATCCGATCGGACCAGGCAATCGCCTTGCAAGCAGGGGGCCGTCCACATATGGATCCCGGATCTCCGCTGCGCTCCGTCCGGGATGACGGTTGTGAGGGGTTGACCGGTCGTCGGGCGCTCAACCGGACGGCCGGGGATCAAGCCCGGCAACGACGAGATTGTTGAAGCGTCGGGAACACAAGAGGCAGCACCGGCCATACTCTCAAGGTACGGATCCGGTTGAGATCGACGCGCACTGTTAGACTACCTGTCTCGAAGGGATGGAAGGTGAAGCGATGAGACTGCATTGGGTGGCAGGTCTGCTGACATTGCTGGTGCTGGTGCGTCCTGCGGTCGCGGCCGAGCTTGTGCCCGTGGACCCGGCGGCGTTGGGTTTCGATGCTGCCAAGCTGGCGCGCATTGACGCGCAGGTCAGCGAGGATGTCGATGCAGGCACGGTGCCCGGCGCCGTGGTCGCGATCGTCCGACGCGACCGGCTTGCCTACCTGAAGGCGTTCGGCCGCCTGGGCCCCGACGGTGCCGCGGTGATGGCGCCGGATTCACTGTTCCGGATCTACTCGATGACCAAGCCGGTGACCTCGGTCGCGGTGATGCAACTGGTTGAGGCCGGCCGGCTGGCGCTCGACGATCCTGTGTACGCGCATCTGCCCGCGTTCCGCGAGGTCCGGGTGCGTCAGGACGGTGCCGACGTGCCGGCGGTGCGGCCGATCACCATCGCCGATCTGCTGCGCCACACCTCCGGCCTCACCTATGGCTTCTTCGGCCAGGGCGCGGTGCGGCAGATGTACCGCCAGGCGCGGATCAACGACTTCAGCCGCAGCAATGAAGAGTTCGTCGCGGCGATCGCGCAGCTGCCGCTGGAACACCAGCCGGGGACGGTGTGGGAGTACAGCCATGCCACCGACGTGCTGGGCCGGGTGGTCGAGGTGGTTTCCGGCCGGCCCCTGGACGACTACCTGGAAGCGGAGATCTTCGCGCCGCTGGGGATGACCGAGACCGGCTTCTACGGGCCGTGGGTCGAGGCCGCACGCCTCGCCCAACCGCCGGCCGGCACCGGCCTGCACGACGCCACCGTCGAGGCCCGCCTACACAGTGGTGGCGGCGGCCTCGTCTCCACCGTGCACGACTATCTGCGCTTTGCCCGCATGCTGCACAACGGTGGCGAGCTGGACGGTGTGCGCGTCATTGGCGCGGAGACGCTGGCGCTGATGCGACGCGACCACATCGCCGGGATCCCGCGCGGGCTATGGGACGGACCCGGGCCTGGCTACGGCTTCGGCTATGGCTTTGCCGTGCGCCTGAACAAGGACGGCGCCCTCTACCCGGGCAATCTGGGCGACGTCTGGTGGGGTGGCTACGCCGGGACCTATTTCTGGCTCGATCCCGTTGCCGACCTCATCGTCGTCCACATGATGCAGGCCCCCGGCAAGCGCCGGGCCTACCGCCCGCTACTGCGCCGGCTGGTCTACGACGCCATGGTCGATTGACCAGGGCGGTCAGTTGCAGGTCTCGCCGCGGGACGGGTTGTAGCAGCGGCATCCGCAGGCCCTGTGGCCAAGGCGGCAAACGGTGCCGTTGAGGCACTGTTCACCCCTGGACGGGTTGTAGCAGACGTTGCCGCAGGCACCTTTGCAGGCCTTGTGGCCGACCCGGCAGACCAGGCTCTGGGCCAGCTTGACGCTGCCGTCGTCGGCCAGCACCCGGGCCAGCCCGTCCTGTGCCGATACACCGGTCAGACAGTGTTCGTCCGCCTTGGCGACGCCGCCGACCAGAAGCAGGCTCGTCAACACCAGAAAAATCAGGATCCGCATCACCCACATCCTCCGTTGCTGCAATGCGTGACACGGCCGGCTTGCCCGGCCACGTCGTTCGACAACGCGCGGAACTCAGCAGCCCCGAGGTTGGTCCAGGTGGCGTGATCGCAGCGTGAAAGAGGCGTTGGACGGCGTCGTCAGCCGACCAATGGGGCGACCTCGGCCATGAAGCGCTCCATGCGCGCAAGGCTCTCGGCAAGCTCGGGTGTGCGGAAGTCGAAGATCACCTCGCTGACGCCCAGGGCCCGGTAGCGCTCCAGGTCCTCGGCGACCTCCGCCGGCTCGCCGGTGAAGAACAGCCGTTCGGCCCCGGCCGGCAGCTTGTCGGGATCGTAGGACGGCGCCTTCAGGCAGATCGTCAGGGCATCGAAGTCCCGGCCCTCGGCCTCGGTCAGGTGCCTGAGCTCATCCAGCAGGCCGGCGAACTCGTCCGGCGGCAGCGGCGTCGCCGCCGTCGCGCCGACCGGGTGCCAGCCGTCGCCGTACTTCGCCGTGCGCCGCAACGCCGCCTTGCTGTGGCCGCCGATCCAGATCGGCGGATGCGGCGTCTGCACCGGGTGCGGCACGCAGCGCAAGGACTCGAAGGCATAGAACTCGCCGTGGTGCGAGACCGGGTCCTCGGTCCAGCACTTCTTGAAGATCTCCAGATATTCGTTGCTGGCCCGGCCGCGGCTTTCGAACGGCGGCGCGCCAAGGGCTTCGAACTCCTCGCGCAGCCAGCCGACGCCGACCCCGACGGTGACCCGGCCCTTGGACAATACGTCGATGGTCGCCAGCATCTTCGCCGTGGTCAGCGGGTTGCGGTGCGGCAGGATCATCACGCTGGTGACCAGGCGGATACGCTCGGAGACGCCGGCGACGAAGGACATCAGTGCGAGCTGCTCCAGCGCGTCGCCGGCGCCCGGAAAGCCGCCGTCGACGGAGTAGGGATAGGCCGAGGTGAAGCTGACCGGAAAGACGATGTGGTCTGCGATCACCACCGAGGCGAAACCCATCTTCTCGCCGGCCTGGACCAGGTCGGCGAGGGCGTCGGGTTGGCCCAGCGGCCCCCGCGTCGGCAGGTAGAATCCATAGCGCATGTGGTCGTCCTCCCCAGGCGTGATGCTACGCCTGCGCCGTCGCCGCGGTCGAGGGTCACAGAGCAGGGCGGCGCCCAAACGTGCGCATAGCACAAGGCGGCGTGACGTCAGGGGACTCCACAGGCACCTGCGATCAAATCTGACATGCTTTGGATTGGCGTGGTGGAGGTCGATGACGACACGTCGAACCACGACCAGCCCTCCTACGCCAAGGCTTCGGAGGGCACTCCTAGCTCTAACGACTTCGTGCGGCTTACTGGCGTAAGCCGCCCGAAGCTCGAAGAGCGTAGGGTGGTGGGCGCACCTGGACTCGAACCAGGGACCTCTGCGATGTGAACACAGCGCTCTAACCAGCTGAGCTATGCGCCCCGAATAGAGGCACCGCTATAGGCCCGCGCCGCCTCGCCTGTCAAGCGAGCGCGGTGGCGCCGGCTGGGCTGGTCAGGTAGTACGTGGTCTGCGCGCCGATGCCGCGCAGATCGACCTCGCCGCGTGGCTCAAAGCGGTACCCGTCCTTCAGCAGGGCACGGGTGTTGGCGGATACCTGGATGCGTGAGCGCTCGCCGGTGGCCTCTAGCCGGCTGGCGACGTTCACGGTATCGCCCCACAGGTCGTAGGTGAACTTGCGCTTACCGATCACGCCGGCGACCAAAGGCCCGGAATGCAGACCGATGCGCATCTCCACGTCATCGCCGCGTTCGGCGTTGTACCGCTTGAGCGCCTCCACCATGGCCAGGGCCAGATTGGCGGCCTTTTGCGCGTGCTGCGGGTCCGGCTCCGGCAGGCCCGCGGCCGCCATGTAGCCATCGCCGATGGTCTTGATCTTCTCCACCCCGTGGCGGTCGCACAGGTCGTCGAAGCGGCTGAACACCTCGTTCAGGAGCTTGACGACGGTTTCTGGTCGCCGATGGCTGGCGAAGCGGGAAAAGCCGGCAATGTCCGCAAACACCACCGTGGCATCGTGCCGGTCGGCGACAACGTCAAGGCTCTCGGTGCGTAGGCGCTCGGCAATCGGTTCGGGCAGGATGTTGTGCAGCAACTCCTCGTTGCGGGCGTTGGCCTCGCCCAGTTGTGCCTCGGCGTCGAGGGCGAGGCGGCGATAGATGAAGGATGGCAGCGTGATAAGCATGACGACGCCCAGGGTGCTGCCGGCGAACAAGCCCTGCAGCAGCCAGTCCGGGAAGACCTGGATGGCGCCGACGTCGAAGTTCAGCATGGCCAGCAGGAAGAGCAGCGCGCTTCCCAGGATGTATACCGCGGAGTCCAGGCGCTCGTCCGCCAGGGTCATGAGCGTGCAGAGGCCGGCCGTGTTCATGTAGTACAGCTGGATGCCTGCGGCCGTGCCCAGGAAGTAGGTGGCCGTGCCGATGTTGGCGAAGGCCACCAGCATGAAGACGCAGATAGCGAGACGGCGCCGGCCGAGGCCATTGATCAGCGGCACGGTCACGTACAGCGCGCCATAGCCCAGGTTGGCCAGGATCAGCGGCCATAGCGCCGCCGCATCGTAGAGCAGGTAGAAGGCGTCGTAGCTCAACACCACCAGCAGCACCAGCGCCGCGCTGATGTTGGTGGTCTGGATCGCCCGCCGCTCTTCTTCGCTGCGGCCTTCCGTGCCGATGGCGCTGAAACGCTGGAACGCACTTAGGACCGCCTGCATGGCCGTGCTCCATCGCATCCGCCCCGAAACCAGGGCCAGTTGGAGTCTAGGCGTAACCGATGACAGCGTCAGCCCACGCGCGCCGCCTCAGCGCAGTCCGCTCAACGCCGCCGGCAGCTCGCTGAAATGGTCGATCACGGCATCGGCGCCGAGCTCGGCCGCCGGCGTCGCCGTGTAGCCGAAGCTGACCACCACCACCGGCACGCCGGCGTTGCGCGCGGCTTCGACGTCGTTGGCGGAATCGCCGATCATCGCCGCCCGCTGCGGGTTGACGCCGAGCTGGTCGAGCGTGGCCAGGATGTGCTCGGGATCGGGCTTGCGCACCGACAGGCTGTCGCCGCCGAGGACGGCGTCGAACAGGTGGTCGATCTCCAGCGCCTCGAACAGCTTCATCGACAGGCCGAACGGTTTGTTGGTGCACACGCCCAGCTTCAGCCCGGCGATGCGCATGGTCTCCAGAAGCTCGACCACGCCGGGGAAGGGGTGGCTGCGGTTGGCGACGTGTTCCCAGTAGTACTCCAGGAGTTCGGCATGCCAGCGGTCCATCGTGGCTGCGTCGGGGGCCGGGCCGGTGGCCGCCAGGCCGCGCTGCAGCAGGGCGCGGGCGCCGTCGCCGATCATCGGCCGCACGCTGTCTTCCGCCACCGCCGGCCGACCGGCACGGGCCAGGGTGTGGTTGAGTGCTGCGGCGAGATCGGGCGCGGTCTCGATCAGCGTGCCGTCGAGGTCGAACAGGATCGCATCGAAGCGCTTGCGATAGGGCATGGTTCTTACCCCCAGACCAGCAGGATCAGTGGCACGCCGACGGCGACGATGATGATCTCCAGCGGTAGGCCGAGCCGCCAGTAGTCGGAGAAGCGGTAGCCGCCCGGGCCCATCACCAGGGTGTTGCACTGGTGGCCGATGGGGGTGAGGAAGGCGCACGAGGCACCGACGGCGACGGCCATCAGGAAGGCATCGGCGCTGGCCCCCAACGCACTGGCGATGCCCAGCGCGATCGGCGCCATCACCACCGCGGTGGCGGCGTTGTTCATCACGTCCGACAGGGTCATGGTGGCGATCAGTACCAGGGCGAGCACCGCCCACAACGGCAGGCTGCCGGCGACGGTGACCAGGGCGGCGGCGACGAGGGCGGCCAGGCCGGTACTCTCCAGGGCGCTGCCGACGGGGATCATCGCCCCCAACAGCACGATCACCGGCCAGTCGACGGCGTCGTAGATCTCGCGCGGGCCGACCAGCTCGGTCAGCACCATGGCCACGGCGACGATGGTCAGCGCCAGTGCTGCCGGCATGAGGCCGAAGGCTGTGGCGGCGAGGCCGGCAGCGAACAGCGCGACGGCGAGGGCGACGCGGCGCGGCTGGCCCAGGCGCAGCCCGCGCGTCATCAGCGGCAGGCAGCCGAGCTCGGCCAGGGTGTCATGGATGGTCGCCGCCTCGCCCTGCAGCAGCAGCACGTCGCCGGGCTTGAACAGCACCCGGTCGAGGCGGGCGCGCATGCGCCGGTCCTCGCGGGCGATCGCCAGCAGGTTGAGGCCGTAGCGCTGGCGCAGGCGCAGGCTGACGGCGCTGCGCCGGACCAGGCGCGAGCCGGCGCCGACCACGCATTCGAGCAGGGCGACGTCGTCGGAGGCAAGCTGCTCGGCCACCGGCTGCTCGTCGCCGACCAGTTCCAGTCCGGTGGCGTCGAGGAAGCCTTTCAGCTCAGTCGGATCGCCGCGCAACACCAGCACATCGCCGTCGCGCAGGCGGCTGCGTCGGCTCGGCGCCGGCCGGCGTTCGGGGCCGCGGATCAGCGCGGTGACGACGACGTTGAGCTCTTCCGTCTGCGGCAGGCTGGCAATGGACTTGCCGATCAGCTCGGACTCCGCCGGCACCCGGACCTCGGTCATGTAGTCGTCGATCTGGAACAGCTGCTCGGGTGGGGTCTGCCCGGCGCGCTCGCGCGGGATCAGGCGCCAGCCGAGCAGCACCAGGAAGACGACGCCGAAGAGCGCCAGCGTCGCCCCGACGGGGGCGAACTCGAACATGCCGTAGGGTGCACCCAGGGCCTCGGCACGGTAGCTGGCGATGATCACGTTGGGCGGGGTGCCGATCATCGTCGACATGCCGCCGAGGATGGCGCCGAACGACAGCGGCATCAGCAGCAGCGCCGGAGAACGTTCCTGCCGGGCCGCCGACTCCAGGGCGACGGGCATCAGGATCGCCAGGGCGCCGACGTTGTTCATGAAGGCCGAAGCGACGGCGACGACGACAGTCAGGGCGGCGAGGTAGATCAGCGGCCGGGCCGACAGCGGCGCCAGCCAGCCGGCGACCAGGTCGATGGCGCCGGCATTGCGCAGGCCGCGGCTGATTACCAGCACGGCGGCGACGGTGATCACCGCCGGATGGCCGAAGCCGGCGAAGGCTGCGGCCGGCGCCACCAGGCCGAGCACCGCGGCGACCACCAGGGCGAGCAACGCGACCACGTCGTAGCGCGGCTGCCCGCGCACGAACAGCACCACGGCGACGAGCAGGATGGCGGCGATGGCATATTGCTCAGTGCTCATGCGGGGCTCAGGCGAAGACGGTGCGCCAGCGGATGGACCACCGTGATATCAGAGCGGCGGCGCCGACGCACGCCCGGGCCCGCAATGTACCGAAGATCACGGTAAGACCTTGTTACATCTGTTGAGTTGGCCGTTAACGTCCGCTGTGGCAATTTCCCGGCCATGCGATTCACAGTGAATTCCGGCGGGGCGGCGTGAGCGGGCACGCGGTGGCCGCCGTGGTCCTGGCGGCAGGCATCGGCAGCCGCATGAAATCGGCCCGCCCCAAGGTGCTGCACCCCCTGGCCGGCCGGCCGATGATCGCCCAGGTGATGGCAGTGGTGGCGGCGCTCGAGCCGGCGCGGCAGATCGCCGTGATCTCGCCCGGCGCCCGGGACGAGATCGCCGCGGCGCTGCCCGGGGTGACGCTGGCGGTGCAGGACCCGCCCCAGGGCACCGGTCACGCAGTGATGGCGGCGCGCGAGGCGCTCGACGGCTTCGCCGGCGACGTCCTGGTGCTGTTCGCCGATTCGCCGTTGATCTCGGTCGAGACCCTGGAGGCGATGCTGGCCGCGCGCAATGGCGCCGACGACCCGGCAGTCGTGGTGATGGGCTTCCGACCCGCGGATACGGCGGAATACGCCCGCCTGATCGTCGGCCCGGGCGGTCACCTGGACCGCATCGTCGAGCATCGCGACGTCAGCGCCGACGAACGCACCATCAAGCTGTGCAACTCCGGTTTCATGGCAATCGACGGTGCTGTGCTGTTCGAGCTGCTCGACCGGATCGACAACGACAACTCCCAGGGCGAGTACTACCTGACCGACATCGTCGCCGCGGCGCGCGCCATGGGGCGGCACTGTGCCGTGGTCGAGGGGGCCGAGGTCGAGGCCCTGGGGATCAATGACCGGGCCCAGCTGGCGGCGGCCGAGGCGGTGCTGCAGCACCGCATGCGCCATGCGGCGATGGCCGCCGGCGCCACCCTGCGCGACCCGGACAGTATCTTCTTCAGCTACGACACCATGCTCGGCCGCGACGTCACCGTCGGTCCCAACGTGGTGTTCGGTCCCGGCGTGGTCGTCGGCGAAGAAGTGACCATCGAGGCGTTCTGCCATCTCGAGGGCTGCATCGTCGCTGCCGGCGCCCGCATCGGTCCGTTCGCGCGGCTGCGGCCGGAGGCGGAGATCGGCTTCGGCGCCCATATCGGCAACTTTGTCGAGGTCAAAAAGGCGTCGATCGAGCCCGGCGCCAAGGTCAATCACCTGAGCTATATCGGCGATGCCCGCGTCGGCGAAGGCAGCAACGTGGGCGCCGGCACCATCACCTGCAACTACGACGGCTTCCTGAAGCACTTTACCGACATCGGCCGCAACGTTTTCATCGGCTCGAACACGGCGCTGGTGGCCCCGGTCCGCATCGGCGACGGCGCCATGGTCGGCGCCGGCAGCACCATCGCCCGCGACGTGCCGGAAGACAGCATGGCGCTGACCCGGGCCGAACAGACGCAGGTCGACGGTTTCGCGCCACGGTACCGGAGCAAGAAGGCCAAGCAGAAGGCGGACCAGGCCAAGGCCGCCACGGCCAAGAAGAAGACCCGAAGCAAGGCGCGGCGGGCCTGAGCCGCCGACGCCGACAGCACGGAGAGTAAGCAGCATGTGCGGCATCATCGGCATCATCGGCGAGCAGGCGGTCGCCCCCGACCTGTTGGCCGGCCTGAAACGGCTGGAGTATCGCGGCTATGATTCCGCCGGCATCGCGACCCTGGTCAACGGCCACATCGACCGCCGCCGGGCCGAAGGCAAGCTGGAGCACCTGGCCGCCCGGCTCGACGACGCGCCGCTGCCGGGCAGCATCGGCATCGGCCATACGCGCTGGGCGACGCACGGGGTGCCGAACGAGACCAACGCCCACCCGCATGCCACCGACCGGGTGGCGCTGGTGCACAACGGCATCATCGAGAACTTCCGGGAGCTGAAGGACGAGCTGCGGGCGCACGGCTCGAACTTCGCTTCGGAGACCGATACCGAGGTCGTCGCCCACCTGGTGACACAGTATCTCAAGGACGGAATGAGCCCGGTCGAGGCCGCCGGCGCGGCGCTCAAGCGCCTGGAAGGCGCCTTCGGCCTGGCGATGATCTTCGCCGGCGAGCACGACCTGATGATCGGTGCGCGGCGCGGCAGCCCGCTGGCCGTGGGCTATGGTGACGGGGCGATGTACCTGGGCTCGGATGCCATCGCCCTGTCGTCGCTGACCGACCGGGTCGCCTATCTCGAAGAAGGCGACTGGGTTGTGCTGCACCGGGACAAGGCCGACATCCGCGACGAGAGCGGGCGCCCGGTCGCCCGCGAGGTGCGCCAGGTTGCCGCGTCGTTCGCCGAAATCTCCAAGGGCAACTACCGGCACTACATGCTGAAGGAGATCTACGAGCAGCCGACGGTGGTGGGCGACACCGTGCATGCCTACTTCAACCCCGACGACCGCTCGATCAGCCTGCCGGCGCTGCCGGTCGACTTCGCCGACGTGCCCAAGGTGACGGCGATCGCCTGCGGCACCGCCTACTACGCGGCGATGACGGCGAAATACTGGTTCGAGGGCGTGGCCCGGCTGTCGGTGGAGATCGATATCGCCTCGGAGTTCCGTTACCGCGAGGCACCGCTACCGCCGGGCGGGGTGGCGATCTTCATCTCCCAGTCGGGCGAGACCATGGATACCCTGGAGGCGCTGCGGCTGTGCAAGGCCCAGGGCCAGACCATCCTGTCCATCGTCAACGTGCCCGACAGCACCATCGCCCGGGAAAGCGATGTGGTGCTGCGCACCCTGGCCGGGCCGGAGATCGGCGTCGCCTCGACCAAGGCCTTCACCACCCAGCTGGTGACGCTCGCCTGCCTGGTGATCACCGCCGCCAAGCAGCGCGGCGTGCTCGACGCGCAGCAGGAGGCGGTGCTGAGCCAGGCGATTACCGAGGTGCCGTCGCGTGCGGCGGAAGTGTTGCACCATGACGAGCATATCCGCGAGATCGCCCAGGACCTGGTCAAGGCGCGCGACGTGCTCTACCTGGGCCGCGGCACCGGCTTCCCGATCGCCATGGAAGGGGCGCTGAAGCTGAAGGAGATCTCCTACATCCACGCCGAGGGCTATGCCGCCGGCGAGATGAAGCACGGGCCCATCGCCCTGATCGACGAGGGCGTGCCGGTGATCGTGGTGGCGCCGGGCGACCAGTGGTTCGAGAAGGTCGCCCACAACGTGCAGGAGGTTTCGGCCCGCGATGGCCGTGTGGTGCTGATCACGGACAGCAAGGGCGCGGCCCGGGTCGGCGACATGGCTTGGCAGACCATCCGCCTGCCCGACGTGCACCCGTTCGTCGCCCCCATTCTCTACACCATCCCGGTGCAGCTTCTCGCCTACCACATCGCCGTGCTCAAAGGCACCGACGTCGACCAGCCGCGCAACCTGGCCAAGTCGGTAACGGTGGAGTAGGCGGCGGCAACGGGCGGGTCTGAGACCCGCCCCTACCAACCATTGGTGGCCCTGTAGGGGCGGGTCTCAGACCCGCCCGCTGTACTACCGCTGCAGCAGGTCGGGGTCTGCCTCCATCGCTGCGACCAGGAAGTCGACGATGGCGCGCACGCGGGCCGAGCGCTTCAGGTCGGCGTGGAACAGGACCCATAGTTCGGGCAGGGCGAGCGGCAGGTCCGGCAGCACGCGGACGAGGTCCGCATCGTCGCGGGCCAGCACGCCGGCGATGAGGCCGATGCCGAAGCCGGCGCGCACGGCGGCCTGCTGGGCCAGCAGGCTGTTGGAGGCGAGGGCGATGCGGCTGCTGCCGGTGACCTTGCTGAGCCAGCCGCTGTAGCCGGTCGGCGCCATGGCCCCGTCCAGCGTCACCAGGGCGTGGTCGCGCAGGGCCTCGGGCGTCGCCGGGGTGCCGTGCGTCTGCAGGTAGGCGGGGGCGGCATAGAGCGCCATCTGCAACAGGCCCACGCGGCGGCCGATCAGCGCCTCCTGCCAGGGCACGGCACCGCCCTGCGGGCGCACGCGGATGGCGACGTCGGCTTCGCGCCGCGACAGGTTTACCGCCTGGTTGTCGATCACCAGCTCCAGGGCGATGTCGGGAAACCGGCGGTGGAAGTCGAGCAGGCGCGGCGTCAGCCAGCTGACGCCGATGCCTTCGGTGGCGGACAGGCGCAGGGTGCCGCTCAGCGTCAGGTCGCGGCCGCTGAGCTGGCGCTGCGCCGCCAGGGCCTCGCGCTCCATGCGCCGGGCGCTCTCGGCCAGGGTCTCGCCCTCCGGCGTCAGCACGAAGTTGCGGCCGCGGCGCTCGAACAGGCGGGCGTTGAGGCGGCTCTCCAGGGCAGCCATGCGGCGGCCGACGGTGGGCTGGCTGACGCGCAGGCTGCGGCCGGCGGCGGACAGGCTGCCGCCGTCGACCACGGCCAGCAGGTAGCGCAGGTCTTCCCAGTCCATCTCTTCACTCATGTATAGGTCATATGCCTATTCTTCGGATTTCTATGCGTCGTTGTCGAGAACATATTCTGCAGAGATCCTTCCTTTGAGCGGAGCAGCCACATGAACGACATGAGCCAGACGACCCTGCCGGGCCGCAGCCGCACCGTCAGCTGGGACGATCCGCGGGCCGGTGCCATGCGCGGCCTGGGCATGGCCGGCCTCGACTACCTGCGGGCGATGCAGGCCGGGCAGCTCAGCCCGCCGCCGTTCGGGGTGCTGCTCGACATGACGGTCGAACGCATCGACTCCGGCGAGGTGGTGTTCGGCTGCGCGCCGCAGGAGTTCCACTGCAACCCGATGGGCAGCGTGCACGGCGGCCTGTCGGCGACGCTGATCGATTCCGCGGCCGGCTGCGCCATCCACAGCACCCTGGCGCCGGGCGAGGCCTGGAGCACGGTGGACATGCACGTCAGCTTCGTGCGGGCGATCCTGCCCGGCGGCCCGGCCCTGCGCTGCGAAGGCAAGGTGGTGCACAAGGGCCGCTCGATCGTCACCGCCGAGGCCCGCGTCACCGACGCGGACGGGACGCTCTACGCTTATGGCCACATCACCGGCAAGGTCTCGCAACTGCCGGTGCCGACACCGGGCGCGGCCGGCGCCGGTCCGGCCTGATCCCACCTCCCAGCCCCGGCGACTCTCCCAGTCCCGGTGTTGTGGTCGCCCCGCCGCCAGCAGGCCCCGCCGGCGGCGGGGCGACTGAGTCCAGCGACCGATTCCACTGAGCCGGTAGATGGCGTTGCGCCGCACCGGTGTTTCGGCTGTGCTGGCGCGCTGCATTGTTTTGCCCTGCCAGGAGGAGCCTGTTTGTAATGGCCCAAGCGAAGACCCTGATGGAGATGGCCGGCGTGACGCCGGCGGCACCGGACCCTGCGGAAACGGCGCTGGTGCTGATCGACTGCCAGCGCGAGTATGTCGACGGCGTGCTGCCGCTGCCCGGTGTCGAGGCGGCCCTGGCCGAGGCCGGCCGGGTGCTGGCCTTTGCCCGCGACAAGGCCATGCCGGTGATCCATATCCAGCACCGTGGGCGTGAGGGGGCCCTGTTCGATCCGACCACGCCGCGCTTCGAGATCCATCCCGTGGTGACCCCGGCCGCCGGCGAGCCGGTGATCGAGAAGGGCCTGCCGAATGCCTTTGCCGGCACGGACCTGCAGGCGAAGCTCGAAGACACCGGGCGCCGGCAGGTGCTGTTCGTCGGCTTCATGACCCACATGTGCGTGTCGTCGACGGCGCGGGCGGCGCTCGACCTGGGCTTCGCCGGCACCGTGGTGGCCGCGGCCTGCGCCACCCGGGACCTGCCGGACGGTGCCGGCGGCGTGGTCGCCGCGGCCGACCTGCATCGGGCCGAGCTGGCGGCGCTGTCGGACCGCTTCGCCACCATCCTGCCCGATGCCGGGGCGCTGCGGCCATGACGACAGACGCGGTGGAGGCGCCGCCAGAGTTCCAGCCGTTTCCGGTCGACGAGGGCTTCGTCGAGCGGGTCGGTCCGCTCTACTGGAAGCTCGCCAATGACCGTGGCGTGCTGGGCTTCCGCGTCCTCGAGCATCACCTCAATCCTGTCGGCATCTGCCACGGCGGCATGATGATGACGGTGATGGACATGGCGGCCGGCTTCAACCTGCGGCTGGCGTCGGGGATCGAGGCGTTCCCGCCGTCGATCCAGATGGCCTATGATTTCCTGAAGCCGGCGCGTCCGGGTGACTGGCTGGAGAGCGCCGTCGACTTCACCCACACCACGCCGCGGATGGGCTTCGCCAACGGCCTGCTGGTCGGTCCGGAAGGTCCGGTGCTACGCTGCAACGGCATCTGCCGGCTGCCCCGGGCAGACGATCCACGCTTCGGCAAGCCAGCGCGCGGCGTGCGCCTGCCCGGCGAGAACAAAGACGCAGGCAAAAAAGAAGAAGAGGACGACCCATCATGAAGCTTTACGATTCCGAGCGGGCACCGAACCCGCGGCGCGTGCGCATCTTTCTGGCCGAGAAGGACATCAAGGTGCCGACAGTGCAGATCGACATCGGCAAGCAGGAACACCGGACGCCCGAGTTCGCCAACATCAACCCGCTGCAGCGGCTGCCGGTGCTGGAGCTCGACGACGGCACCTGCATCGCCGAGAGCGTCGCGATCTGCCGCTACTTCGAGGAGCTGCAGCTGGAGCCGCCGCTGATGGGCAACGATCCGGTCGACAAGGCGCTCGTGGAGATGTGGCAGCGGCGGATCGAGATGAACCTGCTTGCCGTCGTCGCCGCCGGCTTCCGCCACACCAGCCCCTACTTCGCCGAGATGGAGGAGCAGATCCCGGCCTGGGGCGAGCAGAACCTGCGCAACGTCACCCAGCAGTTCGCCTGGCTCAACGACGTCCTGGGTCAGAGCCAGTATGTCGCCGGCGACCACTACACCATTGCCGACATCACCGCCCTGGTCGCCACCGACTTCGCCAAGGTGATCAAGGTGCGCGCGGCCGAGGACGACAGCCTGCCGCACTTGCGGCGCTGGTACGAAGCCGTGTCCAGCCGGCCCAGCGCCAGGGCCTGAGGCCGGCGTCGGACGGTGGCGGAGGCAGGACGGTGAGCCGGGTTACGGTGCTGGGCGGCAGCCTGGTCGTGCTGCTGGGCGGCGGCGCCATCGTCGCGTTGTCGATCGGCATCCGGCAGAGCTTCGGCCTGTTCCTGCCGCCGATGACGGAGAGCCTCGGCTGGGGGCGGGAGACCTTCGCCGCCGCCATCGCCGTGCAGAACCTGCTGTGGGGTGTGACCCAGCCGCTGTTCGGCGCCGCCGCCGACCGTTGGGGCGCGCGCCTGGTGGTATCGGTATCGGCCCTGGTCTACGCCGCCGGCCTCTATCTGATGGCGATCACCAGCGGCCCGGGCGAGCTCTTCCTGTCGACCGGGCTGCTGATCGGCCTGGCCCTGTCCGGCACCAGCTTTGCCGTGGTGCTGGGCGCGGTGGCGCGCGCCTTCCCGCCGGAGAGCCGCTCGCTGGCGCTGGGCCTGGTCAGCGCCGGCGGCTCGTTCGGCCAGTTCGCCATGGTGCCGATCGGCCAGGCCTTCATTGCCAGCTATGGCTGGAGCACGGCGCTGATGCTGATCGCGGTGCTGGCGCTCGGCATGGTGCTTCTGGCTGGCAGCCTGGGCGGTCGCGGCGAGAGTGCCGTGGCCGAGGCGACGCCGGCGGCGTCGGTCGGCGCGGCGTTGCGCGAAGCCAGCGGCCATCGCGGCTATCGCCTGCTGGTCGCCGGCTTCTTCGTCTGCGGCTTCCACATCACCTTCATCGGCACCCATCTGCCGGCCTATCTCACCGACCGTGGCCTCAATCCGCAGCAGGCTGCCGGGGCTCTGGCGCTGATCGGCCTGTTCAACATCATCGGCTCGGCCCTGTGCGGCTATTTCGGTGGCCTGTTCGCCAAGAAGAACGTGCTGTCACTGCTCTACCTGGCGCGGTCGGGGGTGATCCTGGCGATGCTGATGCTGCCGCTGACGCCCTGGGCTGCCTACGCCTTTGCCGCCGGCATGGGCCTGTTGTGGCTGGGCACGGTGCCGCTGACCAACGCACTGGTGGCGCAGGTGTTCGGGCCGCGCTACCTGGGCACGCTGTTCGGCGTGGTGTTCCTGTCGCACCAGCTCGGCGCCTTCATCGGCGTCTGGATGGGCGGCTGGGTGTTCGACGTCACCGGCTCGTACGACCTGGTCTGGTGGGTGGCGATCGGCCTCGGCCTGCTCGCCGCCGCCCTGCATGTGCCGATCGACGAACGGCCACTGGCGCGGGCCGGCGCGGCGCGCTAGGTCAACCGGCGACGTTGGCGGCTACGGCAGCTTCGGCAGATTTTCCATGAGTTCGTCGAGGCACTGCCCGACGCCACGGTGGGCGGTGTCGATGACGATCGGCTCGGTGTCCCACGGGTGATAGTCTCGGTCCAGCACTGCCTGCCAGTCAGGCAATGCGAGTCCGGCGACGTCGACCGCACGATCTTCGACCCGGCGACGGTGCTCGGCCAGATCGCTGCACACCACCTCGACGTCGATCACCGGACAGCCGGCCCGTTCCGCCGGCCGTCGCCATGCGGCACGGGTCAGGCCCCATGGGTTGACGGAATCCGCGATCACGGTGCGGCCCAGGCGAAGATTGTCTTCCGCCAGTGCGTAGCCCGCGGCATAGCCGGCATCGTCGATCTGCTCGAGAGCCAGGCTGCAGTCGCGCAGGGCCTGCTCGATGCTGTCGATGCGCAACCAGGTGGCGCCGAGGCGTTCCGCCAGGGCGCGCGCCAGTGTGCTCTTGCCGCTGCCGGGCAGCCCGGCGAAGACGATCAGCAGGCCCGCACCGCCTGCGGTCACGTCCAGGTCTCCGCCAAGGCGGCATCGATGGCCCCAACGGCGTCGAGAAAGCCGAGCTCGCGGGCCTCGGCAGCAAGTTCCTGCAAGGCAGCACGGCGTTCGGGCGTGCAGTGGCCGCGGCCCCAGGCGGCGAGCAGGCGAGCGTGGGCGCAGAAGAAGCGGTTCCACATCATCGGCTCGTCGGCAGTGAAGGCCTCCAGTTCGTCGGCCAGACGCTCGGCCTCGTCCCAGTCAGCAAAGCGCAGGCAGGCGTCGCTGGCGAAACGATAGAACCAGAGCTGGTTGTGGCCGACGTAACCCTGCGCCATCAGGTGCCGGCCATCGGCGATGGCGCGGCGTGCCCTGTCCGGGTCCGAGGTGACGAAGGTCAGCGAGCCCAGCACCCAGCCTCCGAGCAGCGCCGGGCTGACTTCCAGCACGTTGCTGGTGGCTTCCTCGGCCGTGCGCTCGGCTTCGTCCTGTCGGCCAAGCGCCCGCAGCGCCCGCGCCTCCTGCTGCAGGCAGGCTGGATGCCAGATGCCGGCACCAATCCGCTCGCAGACCGCACGCGCGGCAAGGGCCTGCTCCAGGCCGGCCTCCGGCTCGCCCAGCTCGAGGAACTCGGTGGCGGCGACGGTGCGCAGGATCAGTTCGGCGCGCGGGTGTTCGGCGGCGACGAGGAATTCGATGCTCTCGTGGGTAGTGTCGCGCGTCAGTGCGGGGCCCAACGTCAGCAGCCTGGTGTGCTGACGGGCGGTGAAGTTGCCGGCGGCTTCGGCCAGCACGCCATGCTCACGGGCGAGCTCGACGCAGGCTTCGAAGTTCTCGCGGGCGGTGATCATGTGTGCGCGCATGTATTCGGCGTCGGCAATGCCGCTCAAGGCATGCATTTCCTGCTCCGCATCCCCAGCAGCCCGGGCATAGGCCAGGGCGGCCTGCTGCTCGGCGATGTTCTGGTCGGCGTCGCCCCGCACGAAATGGATGTTGCCGCGCAGGTGGTGCAGGCGCGCCTTGTCGCGATCGCTGCGGGCGAGCGGTTCGATCTCGGCCAGCAAGGCCAGGGATTCATCGCTGCGGCCGAGCACGCGCAGACTGGCGCACAAAGCCAGTGCCAGTTCCAGGTGCCGGGCGTCGTCGTCCCCGGCGACCAGCGTATCGATGGCACGGCGCAGTTGCTCGGCGGCCTCGATGTGGGCCGATGCCGCGGCCGCCCGCCGGCCGGCAGTCTCCCAGTAGGGCGAGGCGGCGGCCGGGTCGCCGCTGGCTGCGAAGTGATGGGCGACGGTTTCCGGCTCCGCCACGGCAAGGGCGGGAAAGCGGTCGCGGATCGCCACTGCCAGGGTGGCGTGCAGCGCCCGGCGCATTTCTCGCAGCAGACTGGTGTAAGCCGCGTCCTGCACCAGCGCATGCTTGAACACGTAGACGGGCTTATCGCGCGCGCCGGTGCGAAAGATCAGCTCGGCATCGACAAGCTGCCGCAAGGCCGTGTCCAGGCCGTCGTCGTCGAGCCGTGACACCGCCGCCAACAGCTCGCGGGAGAATTCCCGGCCGATGGCGGTGCCCGTCTGGGCCACCACCTTCACCTCGGCCAGCCGGTCGAGCCGGGCCATCAGCGAGTCATGCAGCGTGGCCGGAACCGCGAGGGCCGGCAGCGGCCCGTCGAGCGCGTAGTGCTCGCCCTCCAGGCGCAGGATTCCGGCCTCCAGCACGGTCTTGGTCAGTTCCTCGACGAACAGCGGCACGCCGTCGGTCTTGGCGACGATCTGTTCGAGCACCTCGGCGGGCAGCCTGCGGCCCGCCGTCACCCCGGCGACCATCTGTTGGCTGTCATGCCGGCTGAGCCGGTTCAGGGCCAGCGCGGTGAAGTGGCTGTGGCCGCGCCACGGCGGGTCGAACTCGGGCCGTGACGTGACCAGCATCAGCACCGGCAGCGCGGGGATGCTGGCGATCAGACGCTCGAGCAGCTCCAATGTGGTCGGATCGACCCAGTGCACGTCCTCGAACAGGAACAGCACAGGCCGATCGCCGGCCAGCGCGGCGAGCTGGTCGACCAGCACGTCGAAGGTGCGTTCCTTGAGGTCCTCCGGCGACACCGTCGGCGGCGGGTAGCGCTGCCCGGTGGGGATCGCCAGGGCGGCGGCCAGCACCGGCACGGCCTCCGCTATGTCGACCGTGCCAGGCACCAGCAGGGCCTCGAGCTTGTCCAGTCGCGTGTCGTCGTCGTCGCCGGCGGTGAGCCCGGCGGCCAGCTCGAGCTGCGTCTTCACCGGGTACAGGGCACTGCTGGCGTGATAGGGCGAGCATTGGTAGCGCAGCACGAGGTGCGGCCCGGCGGCGACGCGCTCGCGCAGGGTCTGCGCCGCGCGCGACTTGCCGATCCCGGCTTCGCCTGACAGGAACACCACCTGGCCCTCGCCGTGTGCCGCTTGGCGCCAGCGGCCGAGCGGCAGCTCGATCTCCCCGGCCCTGGCGGTCAGCGGCGTCAGCCGGCGCGCCCGCTTGGCTTCGAAGCGGCTCTCGATGTCGAGCTCGCCGGTCGCTCGCCAGGCTTCGACCGGATCGTCGATGCCCCGCAGACTGCGGGCACCCAAGTGTTCGAAGCCGAACAGGCCGGCGACGAGATGGTGCGTTGCGGCGCTGATCACCACCGCATCGGGCGCCGCTTCGGCCTGCAGTCGGGCGGCCAGGTTCGGCGTCGCGCCCGAGACGGCGTCTTCTTCGGAGACGCCGTCGCCGACCAGGTCGCCGGCGACGACGAGGCCGGTGGCAACGCCGACCCGGACCTGCAACGCCTGGCCGGGCTGTGCGGACAGCCGGGAGACGGCATCGACGATCCCCAGGCCGGCGCGCACGGCCCTCTCGGCGTCGTCCTCGTGTGCCCGGGGATAGCCGAAATAGACCAGGATGCCGTCGCCCAGGTACTTGGCGACATAGCCGTCGAAACGGGCAATGACCTCGGCGCAGGCCTCCTGGTAGGCCTGCATGACGGCGCGGAAGTCTTCCGGGTCGATCTGGCCGGACAGGGCCGTCGAGCCGACCAGGTCGCAGAACATCACCGTCAGCTGCCGGCGCTCGGCCGCCCGGCGGCCAGCGGGCGCCGCTGGCGCTGTCGGCGCCGCGTCCAGCGCGGCGACGGCGCGCAGCAGCTTCTTGCGGTGTCCCAGCGACAGGCCGAGGTCCGCCAAGTCCGCCTCGGTCAGGTCTGGCAGGACCTCGGCGTCGATATCGTTGTCGGCGAACAGCTGGGCGTACTGCCCCAATCCCAGCCCATCCAGCCACTGGACCATATCCACGGCGTTTCTCTCCGCCCCGGCGCGCCCTGCACCAGCAGTGTAACAGACGCTAGCGCGGAACCCAGCCGTCGGCCTGTGATGCAGCTCATAGTTCGTTGGCGGTGCCATCGGCGGCGCGTTAACCTCGGCGCCAGACGCCTTGCCGAGGCGCCAGGACGGGAGCGACGGCCATGCAACTGAACGACCCGACGCTGTTTCGCCAGCAATGCTACATCGACGGTGAGTGGGCCGATGCCGACGACGGCGGCACGCTCGAGGTCAACAACCCGGCGACGGCCGAGATCATCGGCACGGTGCCGCGCATGGGCGGTGACGAGACCCGCCGCGCCATTACCGCCGCCGAACGGGCACTGCCGGCCTGGCGGGCCAAGACCGGCAAGGAGCGGGCGGCGGTGCTGCGCCGGCTGTTCGACCTGATGCTGGAGAACGTCGACGACCTGGCCCTGCTGATGACCAGCGAACAAGGCAAGCCGCTGGCGGAGTCCAAGGGCGAGATCGCCTATGCCGGCGCCTTCATCGAGTGGTTCGCCGAGGAGGGCAAGCGGGTCTACGGCGACACCATCCCGGCCCATCAGGCGGACAAGCGCATCGTCGTGATCAAACAGCCGGTCGGGGTGTGCTGTGCGATCACGCCGTGGAACTTCCCGGTGGCGATGATCACCCGCAAGCTCGGCCCCGCGCTGGCCGCTGGCTGCACCATGGTGGTCAAGCCCGCCAGCATGACGCCCTACTCGGCCCTGGCCCTGGCGGAGCTGGCCGAGCGGGCGGGGATGCCCGCCGGGGTGTTCTCCGTCGTCACCGGCAGCGCCGGCGCGATCGGCGACGAAATGACCTCCAACCCGGTGGTGCGCAAGATCACCTTCACCGGCTCGACCGAGATCGGCAAGGTGCTGATGGAGAAGGCCGCCGGCACGGTGAAGAAGGTGACCATGGAACTGGGCGGCAATGCCCCGTTCATCGTCTTCGACGACGCCGACCTGGACGCCGCAGTCGAGGGGGCGATGGCATCGAAGTACCGCAACACCGGCCAGACCTGCGTCTGCGCCAACCGGCTGCTGGTGCAGGACGGCGTCTATGACGCCTTCATGGGCAAGCTGGCGGAAGCGGTCGGCGCCATGAAGGTCGGCAACGGCCTGGAGGACGGCGTGGTGCAGGGCCCGCTCATTGACGTGAAGGCGGTGGAGAAGGTCGAGGAGCATATCGCCGACGCCACCGCCAAGGGTGCCCGGGTGGTGATGGGCGGCAGCCGGCACGCCCTGGGCGGGACCTTCTTCGAACCGACCGTGCTGGCCGACGTCACGGCCGACATGCTGGTGGCACGGGAAGAGACCTTTGGCCCCCTGGCGCCGGTGTTCCGCTTCTCTACCGAAGAAGAGGCGATCGCTATGGCCAACGACACCGAGTTCGGCCTGGCCTCGTACTTCTATGCCCGTGACCTCGGCCGGGTCTGGCGGGTCTCGGAAGGACTGGAGTACGGCATGGTCGGGATCAACACCGGCCTGGTCTCCACCGAGGTGGCGCCGTTCGGCGGTATGAAGGAAAGCGGCCTGGGCCGCGAGGGCTCGAAATACGGCATCGACGATTACCTCGAAGTGAAATACCTCTGCCTTGGCGGGATCGACGGCTGACCGCATCGTGACTTGCGTCGGCGCTGTCGCGTGCGCATGTCCCGACCGCGGGGCACGACAGAGGAATTGGAGAGGGGTGGACCATGGCGTCCCATGATTTCGACCTGTTCGTGATCGGCGCCGGCTCGGGCGGGGTGCGGGCGGCTCGGATCGCCGCCGGCCACGGCGCCAGCGTCGGCATCGCCGAAGAGTACCGCTATGGCGGGACCTGCGTGATCCGCGGCTGCGTGCCGAAGAAGCTGTTCGTCTATGCCTCGCATTTCGCCGAGGATTTCGAGGACGCCGCCGCCTATGGCTGGACCGTCGGCGAGACCAGCTTCGACTGGCCGACCCTGGTCGCCAACAAGGACCAGGAGATCGACCGCCTGAACGCGATCTACATCCGCCTGCTGGACAACGCCGGGGTGCGCCGGTTCGATGCCCGGGCGAGCCTGATCGACGCGCACACGCTCAAGGTGGGTGACGAGACGCTGACGGCGGAGCGGATCCTGATCGCCGCCGGCGGGCACCCGTCACTGCCGGACATTCCCGGGATCGAGCATGCCATCACCTCGAACGAGGCGTTCCACCTGGAGGTGCTGCCGGACCACATCACCGTGGTCGGCGGCGGCTACATCGCCGTCGAGTTCGCCGGGATCTTTCACGGCCTGGGCCGTTCGGTGACCCAGCTCTACCGCGGCGAGCAGATCCTGCGCGGCTTCGACCCCGACGTCCGCCATCAACCTGGCGGCCGAGATGCGGCGCAAGGCCATCGATCTGCGCACCGAGGTGAACGTCAGGGCGATCGAAAAGACCGACGCCGGCGTGCGCCTGCACCTGACCGACGACAGCGTGCTGGAGACGGGGCTGGTGATGTTCGCCACCGGCCGCGTACCGAACACCGACGGCCTCAACCTGCACGAGGTCGGCATCGCCTGCGACCAGGACGGCGGCATCGTCGTCGACGCGTGGTCGCAGACCAGCGTGGAGAACATCTATGCCGTCGGCGACATCACCAACCGACTGCAGCTGACGCCGGTGGCGATTATGGAAGGCCATGCCTTCGCCGACACGGTCTACGGCGGCAAACCGCGCAAGCCCGACCACCACGACGTGCCCTCGGCCGTGTTCAGCCAGCCGTCGATCGGCACGGTCGGGCTGACGGAGGACCAGGCCCGGGCCCGCCACGGCGAGGTCGATATCTACAAGTCCACCTTCCGGCCGATGCGCCACACTCTGTCGGGGCGGGATGAGCAGATGCTGATGAAGCTGATCGTCGAGCCGTTGAGTGACCGCGTGGTCGGCTGCCACGTGGTCGGGCCGGATGCGGCCGAGATCGTCCAGGGCATCGGCGTGGCGATCAAGTGCGGCGCCACCAAGGCCCAGTTCGACGCCACCGTCGGCATCCACCCGACGGCGGCGGAGGAACTGGTGACGATGCGGCAGAAATGGTCGCCGCCGACGGCGCAAGCGGCGGAATAGCAGGGCGAACAGGGTTAACGGCGGCGGCCGGTCCGACGGGCCGGCCGGCCGGACTTGCCGATTCGCTTGGTTTCCCGCAGGCTTTTGTGTAGGAAAGGCGGTCCCAGGCAGGAGGATACCGCGATGCCCATGGACTGGAGCCCAGACAGCTGGCGCGACCGTCCGGTGCAACAGTTGCCGGAATACGACGACCCGACGGCTTTGGCCACGGTGACGGACAAGCTGCAGAGCTTTCCGCCGCTGGTTTTTGCCGGCGAGGTAACCGGTCTGCGCGCAAAACTCGCAGAGGTCGCAGCCGGGAAGGCCTTTCTCCTCCAGGGCGGCGATTGCGCCGAGAGCTTCGCCGAGTTTCACCCCAACAACATCCGCGACACCTTCCGGGTGCTGCTGCAGATGGCCGTGGTGCTCACCTTCGGCGGCTCGGTGCCGGTGCTCAAGGTCGGCCGCATGGCCGGCCAGTTCGCCAAGCCGCGCTCCAACCCGACCGAGACTGTCGACGGCCGGGAACTGCCGATCTACCGCGGCGACATCATCAACGGCATCGAGGAAGACCTCGACGCCCGCCGCCCGGATCCGGGCCGGATGCTGACCGCCTACTCGCAGGCGGCGGCGACGCTGAACCTGCTGCGCGCCTTCGCCCAGGGCGGCTTTGCCGACCTGCACAAGGTGCATCGCTGGAACCTGAGCTTCATCGAGGGCACCGAGCAGGCTGAACGCTTCCGCGCCCTGTCCGACCGCATCACTGAGTCGCTGGACTTCATGGAGGCCTGCGGCCTGACCGGTGAGAGCGTTCAGGAGATGCGTCACACCGAGTTCTTCACCAGCCACGAGGCGCTGCTGCTGCCGTACGAGGAGGCGATGACGCGGCGCGACACCATCACCCGCGCGGGCGGCTGGTTCGACACCTCGGCGCACATGGTCTGGATCGGCGACCGCACCCGGCAGCCGGATGGCGCGCATGTGGAGTTCTGTCGTGGCATCGGCAATCCGCTTGGCCTTAAGACCGGCCCGAGTATGGAGGCGGACGAACTGATCGGCCTGATCGACACGCTGAACCCCGAGAACGAACCCGGGCGGCTGACGCTGATCTGCCGCATGGGTGCCGACAAGGTGCTGGAGAAGCTGCCGCCGCTGGTCCGCGCCGTCGAGCGCGAGGGACGGTCCGTGGTCTGGTCGTGCGATCCCATGCACGGCAACACCATCAAGTCGTCCAACGGCTACAAGACCCGGCCGTTCGACCGCATCTTGGCCGAAGTGCGCGGCTTCTTCGCCGTGCATCAGGGCGAGGGCACGCATGCCGGCGGCATCCATGTGGAGATGACCGGCCAGCAGGTGACCGAGTGCCTGGGCGGGGCCCAGCTGATCGACGAAGGCCAGCTCGCGTCGCGCTACCACACCCACTGCGACCCGCGGCTGAACGCCAGCCAGAGCCTGGAACTGGCGTTCCTGATCGCCGAGATGCTGAAGGCCCAGCGGCAGGCCCGGGGCGCCCGCCTGGCCGGCGCCGCCGAGTAGTCCCGCCGCCCATATCCGGGGCCAGCGCCCGGTACGCAGATGAGCGATGCCGACACCGAGCAGGAAGCGCGCATCACCGCGCACACGGACCGCTATTTCGCGCGCACCCGCGAGGCGGTCGAGCGCTATGGCGACGTCGAGGTCACCTATGCCGTGTTCATGCGCCGGCCGGTGTGCTTCACGCCGCGGCTGGCGGTCGACTGGCTGCACGCCGTCGCCCGCGCCCGTGGCACCCGTTTCGACGTCCGGCTCTGCCACGAAGAAGGCGAATGGGTCGGCGCCGGCGAACCGCTGATGTACATCACCGGGCCGATGGCCAAGCTGGTCGACCTGGAAACCCTGTACCTGCAGAAGCTGGGTCCGGCCTGCGTCGCCGCCTACAACGCCTATGTGATGTGCGCGGAGCTGCCCTACGCGCAGTTCCTGGCCATGGACGCGCGGCACTGCGCCGGGGCGGAGATGGCCGAGATGATGGCCTATGCCGCCAGCGTCGGCGGTCGCGCGGCCCAACGGGAGCGTGGCGCCAAGGGCTTCATCGGCAATGCCACCGACGCCACGGCGCATTTCTTCGGCAACGAGCGCGGCATGGGCACCATGCCGCACGCGCTGATCGGCTATGCCGGCTCGACCGTGCGGGCGGCGGAGATGTTCGTCGAGACCTTCCCCGACGAGCCGGTGACGGTGCTGGTCGACTATTTCGGCCAGGAGACCAGCGATGCCCTGGCGGTGTGCGCGCGGTTTTCTGAGCTGGCCGCGTCGGGCCGGCTGTCGGTACGGCTGGACACCCATGGCGGCCGCTTTGTCGAGGGGCTGGACACCCAGGCGTCCTATGCGGTGCTGGAACGCCATGTGCCGCGCGCGGTGCGGCACTACCGGACCGAGGACGAGCTGCGCTGGCTGGTCGGCACCGGGGTCAGCGCCGCGGCGATCTACCAGATGCGTGAGAGCCTCGACGGCGCCGGCTTTCCGGAGGTGAAGATCGTCGCCTCGTCCGGCTTCAACGTCGCCAAGTGCCGGGTCATGGGCAGCGTCAAGGCGCCGATCGACGTCGTCGGCACCGGCTCCTACCTGCCCGAGAACTGGCGCGAGACCTATGCCACGGCCGACATCGTTGCCTATGACGGCAAGCCGTCGGTGAAGATCGGCCGGGAGTTCCTGCTCGGCAAGCTGCAGGCGCTGCAGGACAAGGCGTCTTGAGGCCGGAACCGGGCGCGAACGCCCGGGGCACCGTTTACATGATCGTCGGCGGCCTGCTGCTGACCAGCCAGGACGCCATCTCCAAGTGGTTGACCGACGATTGGCACGCCGGCGAGATCATGGCCTACCGCGGCCTGTTCATGCTGCTGCCGATCGTGATCTGGATTGCCTGGCGCCGTGACGGTGCCGCGCTGAAGCCGAACCGGCCCGGCGCCGTCGGCCTGCGTGCGGGCTTCACCCTGGTCACCAGCGGCTTCGTCGTGCTGTCGTTCGCCTATCTCCCGCTGGCCGACGCGCTGGCGATCATCTTCATCAACCCCCTGCTGGTCACCGCGCTGGCGCCGCTGTTCCTGGCCGAGCGCGTCGGCTGGCGCCGCTGGACCGCGGTCGGCGTCGCCTTCGCCGGGGTGCTGCTAATGACCCGGCCCGGCGAAACGGGGCTCGCCTGGGTGGTGGCGATCCCGCTCACCGCGGCACTGTTCGCCGCCCTGCGCGACGTCGTCACCCGGCGCATCGGCACCACCGACGGCACCGCCTGCGTGCTGTTCTATTCCGTGCTGGTGGTCACCATCGGCGGGGTAGCAACGCTGCCGTTCGGCACCCACTGGCCGAGTGCTGCCGACTGGGGCCTATTCGCCGCTGCCGGGCTGCTCGGCGTCGCCTCCCAGGCGTTCACCGTGCGCGCCTTCCAGATCGCCGCGGCGGCGACGGTGGCGCCGTTCAAGTATCTCTCACTGGTCTGGGCGGCCGGGCTCGGCTACCTGATCTGGGGCGATGTACCGGACAGCCTGAAGCTGGCCGGCGCGGCGCTGGTGGTCGGCAGCGGGCTCTACGTGCTCTACCGGGAGACCAGCCTGGCGCGGCAGGCGCGGGCGGGATAGATCGGTGCGGTGGCGCGACGGACGGGTCTGAGACCCGCCCGCCGATGGACCCCCGCAGCGGTGCCATGGCATCATGCGGCCATGCCCTGGGATGAACTGAAACGCCTGCAGGCCGAGCGGCGGCGGCTGCGCGAGTTGGAAGAACAGCTGGATTCCCCCGCCGCGCGGCCTGGCAGCCGCATTTATTCAGTGATGCAGGAGCACAAGCGCCGGCTGGAGGCGCGCTACCGCCAGGCGGTGCGGCGCGCCGGCGAACCTGAGGCCTAGCCGGCGCTGGTGTCCTCGCCGATCTGCACCACCTGCTTGCCGAAGTTCTGACCTTTCAGCATGGCGATGAAGGCGGCCGGGGCGTTCTCCAGGCCCTCGGCACGGTCCTCGACGTAGATGACGCTGCCGTCCTTCAGCCAGCCGGCCATGTCCTTGAGGTAGCCCGGCAGCAGGTCGAAGTGGTCGCGGACGATGAAACCACGCAAGCTCAGGCGCATGCGGTTGACCTGGGTCAGGTTGGTCAGGCCATAGGGTTCTGTCAGGTTGTACTGGCTGATCATGCCGCATTCGGCGAGGCGGGCGAACGGGTTGGCCCGGGCCAGGACGGTGTCCAGTGCTTCGCCGCCGACGTTGTCGAAATAGAAATCGACGCCGTCGGGGCAGTGTTCGTCCAGCGCGGCGGCGTAGCTGTCGTAGCGCTTGTAGTTGAAGGCGGCATCGAGGCCGAGCCGGTCGGTGAGGAAGGCGACCTTGTCGTCCGAGCCGGCGCTGCCGACGACGCGGGCGCCGTGGCGCCTGGCCAGCTGCGTGGCGATCTGGCCGACCGCGCCGCTGGCGGCCGAGACGAAGACGTGCTGGCCGGGCTCGGGCGGGCCCATCAGCGCGACCATGCCGACATAGGCGGTCAGGCCCGGCGCGCCCAAGACGCCCAGGTTCCAGGAGATCGGCGCCAGGCCGGGGTCGACCTTGCGCATGTCCTCGCTGCCGTCGAGCCGCGAGTACTCCTCCCAGCGGGCCATGGCGAAGGTATAGTCGCCGGGCCGGTAGTGGGGATGGTTGGACTGCACGACCTCGCCGACTACGCGGCAGGACAGCACGTCGCCTGGCCGCAACGGCGCGGCATAGGACCGGCGGTCCTCCATCATCCCGCGCATGTAGGGATCGACCGACATGTAGATGTTGCGCAGCAGCAGCTCCCCGGTGCCGGGTTCCGGCACCGAGGCCTGCCGCAGGGCGAAGTTCTCTTCGCTCACCCAGCCGGTCGGCCGGCTGGCGAAGATCACCTGGCTTTGCGTGTCGGGCATGGCCGGATTCCGTGGTTCGTTTCGTGGCGCCGCGCATCCTTCGAGACGGCGCCTGCGGCGCCTCCTCAGGATGAGGCTTCGAGACGGCGCCTGCGGCGCCTTCTCAGGATGAGGGATGTGATGTCCTCATGCTGAGGAGCCCGCGTCAGCGGGCGTCTCGAAGCATGGGCCGCCGGTTCAGGCGTCGGCGATCTTCACCACCGCCTTGCCGAAGTTCTCGCCTTTCAGCATACCGATGAAGGCCTGCGGGGCGTTGTCGATGCCCTCGGTCACGGTCTCGCGGTACTTGACCTTGCCGGCCTTCAGCCAGCCGCCCATCTCGGCATGGAACTGCGGCATCTGGTCGAAGTGGTCGGAGACGATGAAGCCCTGCATCAGCACCCGATTGCCGACGATCGACATCAGGTTGTGCACGCCCTCGGCCTGCTCCAGGTTGTACTGGCTGATCATGCCGCAGGCGACGATGCGGGCGAACGGATTGACCCGGGCCAGGACGGCGTCGAGCATGGCGCCGCCGACGTTCTCGAAGTAGACGTCGATGCCGTCCGGGCAGGCCTCTGCCAGGCCGGCGCCGTAGGACTCCACTGTTTTGTAGTTGAAGCCGGCATCGAAGCCGAGCTCGTCGACGATGTAGGCCAGCTTGTCGTCGCTGCCGACCGAGCCGGTGACCCGGCAGTCCTTGATCTTGGCGATCTGGCCGACCACCTGGCCGACGGCGCCGGAGGCGGCGGAGACATAGACCGTCTCGCCCTCCTTGGGCTTGCCGATGTTGGTCAGGCCGACCCAGGCGGTCATGCCCGGCATGCCGAGCACGCCCAGATAGTAGGACAGGGGCGCCAGGTCGGGGTCGATCTTCATCAGGCCACCCTTGGCGATGGAGAATTCCTCCCAGCCGAGCATGCCACTGACGAAGGTGCCTTCCGGCAGGCTGTCGTCGCGGGACTCCACGACCTGGCCGACCACGCCGGCCTGCATCACCTTGCCGAGCTCGAACCCGGGCACGTAGGAGCGGGTATCGCGCATGCGGCCGCGCATATAGGGGTCGACCGACATGTACAGGTTCTTCACCAGCACCTCGCCGTCGCCGGGGCTGCCGACCTCGCCACGGTGGACCTCGAAGTGGCTGTCGTCGACCCAGCCGGTCGGCCGGGCCTTGAAGAGGATCTGGGTATTGGCGCGCGCCATGGCGGATGTTCCTTTCCCTGTTGGGGTGTTTTCGATGGACCGTCGCGGGCGGCCTGGGCCGTCCTGTCATGTGTGCCGACGTTGGGGTTGAGTATAGCCCGCTGCGCCGGCGAAGCGAGTTGTGCAGTGCAGTATGAGGCCTTAAACACATGCCATGAGTGAGCGTCTGACCATCGCCCTGGCGCAGATCAACCCGCATGTCGGGGACATCGAGGGCAATGTGCGCCTGCTGCGCGAGAAGCGGGCGGAGGCGGCCAGCGCCGGCGCCGACCTGGTGGTGTTCCCGGAGTTGGTGATCACCGGCTATCCGCCGGAAGACCTGGTGCTGAAGCCGGCCTTTCAGGCCGATGCCGAGGCCGCCGTGCGGGCCCTGGCGGCCGAGACCGCGGACGGCGGCCCGGGACTGCTGCTGACGGCACCCTGGCGCGACGACGGCAAGCTTTACAACGCCGCCATCCTGGCCGATGCCGGCGAGGTCGCCGCCGTGCGCTTCAAGGTCGACCTACCCAACTATGGTGTGTTCGACGAGAAGCGGGTGTTCGCGGCCGGGCCGCTGCCGGGGCCGGTGAACTTCCGCGGCGTGCGCCTCGGCGTGATGATCTGCGAGGACATGTGGACCGCCGAAGTGGCCGAGTGCCTGGCCGAGACCGGGGCGGAGATGTTCATCGTCCCCAACGGCTCGCCGTTCGAGGAAGGCAAGACCGACGATCGCCTGAACCTGGCGGTGGCGCGGGTCACCGAGTTCGCGCTGCCGCTGATCTACGTCAACCAGCTGGGCGGCCAGGACGAACTGGTGTTCGACGGCGCCAGCTTTGTGCTCAACGCCGACCGCTCGGCGCCGGTGCAGCTGCCGAGCTTCGCCGAGCGCCTGAGCGTGACGCACTGGCAGCGCAACGGCGAAGGCACCTGGAGTTGCGCCGCCGGCGAGAGCGTGGCGCCGGAGGAGGGCCTGCCGGCGCTCTACCAGGCGATGATGCTGGGCCTGCGCGACTACGTGAACAAGAACCGGTTCCCCGGCGTGGTGCTGGGCCTGTCCGGCGGCATCGACTCGGCGCTGAGCGCCGCCGTCGCGGTGGACGCGCTCGGCGCCGGGCGGGTGCATTGCGTGATGATGCCCTCGCGCTACACCAGCGAGGAAAGCCTGACCGACGCCGCCGACTGTGCCGGGCTGCTCGGTGCGCCGCTGGAAAGCGTGGGCATCGCCCCGGCGGTCGAGGCCTTCGCGGAAATGCTGGCCGACCCCTTCGCCGGGACGCAGGCCGATACCACGGAAGAGAACATCCAGGCCCGCTGCCGCGGCATCATCCTGATGGCGATGTCCAACAAGTTCGGCCACATGGTGCTGAGCACCGGCAACAAGTCGGAGATGTCGGTGGGCTACGCCACCCTCTATGGCGACATGTGCGGCGGCTACTCGGTGCTGAAGGACGTCTACAAGACCACGGCGTTCGCCTTGAGCCACTGGCGCAACCAGCACCACCCCGACGGCGGCCTCGGGCCGGCCGGCCGGGTGATTCCGGAGAACATCATCACCAAGCCGCCGACGGCGGAGCTGAAACCCGACCAGACCGACCAGGACACCCTGCCGCCTTACGACGAGCTGGACGACATCCTGCGCTGCCTGGTCGAACACGAGTACGCGACCGACGAGATCGTCGCCCGCGGTCACGCGGCGGAAACGGTGAAGCGGGTCGAGCACATGCTCTATATCGCCGAGTACAAGCGCCGCCAGGCGCCGCCCGGGGTGAAGCTGACCCGGCGCAGCTTCGGCCGCGAACGGCGCTATCCGATCACCAACACCTACCGCAACGCGCGCTGAGGGCGGGGCTTCGGCGCGACGGGCGGGTCTGAGACCCGCCCCTACCAACGATCTGTGCGGAAATTGTAGGGGCGGGTCTCAGACCCGCCCGCGGCCGTGTATCGCCGCGCCCTATGCCGGGTCCTTGCGCGCTGACAGCGCCTCGCCGAAGGCTTCAAAGAGGACGCGGTTCACCGGATTGGTCTGCGGGTCGTACTCCGCGTGCCACTGCACCCCCAGGGCGAACCCGGGCGCATCGGCAATCCGGATGGCTTCGATGGTGCCGTCTTCTGCCACGCCCTCGATGACGACGCGCTCGCCGGGCTCGAGAATGCCCTGACCGTGGAGCGAATTCACGCGGATCGTCTCGCAACCAAAAAGCCGCGCGAAGGCGCCGTCCGGCACGAGATGAACGTCGTGGCGATCGGCAAAGACGACCTCCGGGTCGGGATGCAGTTCGCCGGTGTCCAGACGCGGCGCCCGGTGGTTCATGCGGCCTGGCAGCTCACGGATCTCCGGATGCAGAGTGCCGCCAAAGGCGACGTTCATCTCCTGGATCCCGCGGCAGACGCCGAAGATCGGAATGCTCCGCGCAACACAGGCCTTCGTCAGCTCGAGGGCCAGGGCATCCCGGTCCTCGTCGTAGGGCTCATGCGCAACATGGGGGTCGACGCCGAAATGGGTCGGATGAACGTTTGCTCGCGCGCCGGTCAGCAGGACGCCGTCGACGACATCGAGCAGCGCGCCGATTTCGGTGATGTCGGGTACGCCGGCAAACATCATCGGCGTGGCATCGGCGACGTCGGCCACCGCGCGCAGGTTTCTCTGGCCGGCCGCCTGGACGGCAAAGCGTTCCTCGATGAGAAGCGTACTCGCGATCACGCCGACGACAGGCTTCGGCATTAACGGACTCCCTTGCCAACCGGGACCGTATGTACCACCTCGGCCCGCTAGCACAAGCATCACTGCGGTGCGACGGGCGGGTCTGAGACCCGCCCCTACCTACCGTAGCGTCTGTTGTAGGGGCGGGTCTCAGACCCGCCCGCGATGGCGCCTATGGTGCCACTCCATCCACGGCGTAGAGCTGCACCGGTGCATCGCGCCCGCGCAGCGGCTGTTCCGGCAGGGCACGCAGGGCGAAGCCCGGCGGCAACCGCTGCCGCACCGCCTCGCTGATCAACAGCGGCTCGTTCAGGGCCTTGCAGACTTCCTGCATGCGGCTGGCGACGTTCACAGGATCGCCGATCACGGTGTACTCCAGCCGCGCCGGCGTGCCGATGTTGCCGGCGATCACCGGGCCGAAGTGGATGGAGATGCCGTGGCGGATCTCCGGCTCGCCGCGTTGCCGGCGGTCGTCGTTGAGCCCGGCCAGGGCTGCCTGCATGGCGAGCCCGGCGCGGACCGCGCGCTCGGCGTCGTGGGGGGCCGGATCGGGGGTGCCGAAGGTGGCCATGACGGCGTCGCCGATGAATTTGTCGACGGTGCCGGCGTGGGCGAACACCGCCTCGACCATGCGGGCCTGGTAGCGTGACAGGAAACCGACGACTTCGGCCGGCGGCAGCTGTTCGGTCAGGTGGGTGAAGCCGCGGATGTCACAGAACAGCACCGCGACGTCCTGGGCCCGGTCCTGCGCCGTCGTCAGGCTGTCGGCATCGGCGGCGATCCGCGTCACCACGCCGGGCGAGAAATAGCGGCCGAGCTGGCTGTTGGTGATCTCCAGGCGCACCGCCTGGACCACCGTGCGCCGCGCCAGCCGGGTGACATAGGCCATGGCGAGGCCGGTCAGGCCGATCACCAGCATGCCGGTGAGGGCGAACTCCAGGCTCAGGGCCGGGCCCATGACAGCGCGGACGAAGTCCGAGGTCGCTTCGGTGCGCGGGTCCCGCAGCACATAGGCGAGCAGGACCAGCTGCACGAGGATGCCGCCGGCAGCGACGACCAGGGGGTAGAGCGGACGGATGGCCAGGCCGTTGAGCACGACGATGCCCAGCGTCATCACCGTCAATTGGGTCTTCAGCATATAGGCCGGCGCGACCGCCGTGCCGCCGACCGACTGGTACCAGATCAACGGCAGCGCCATCAGCACCGCCACGTCCACCAGGCAGCCGGCCAGCCCGGCCAGGGCGACGACGCGGCGCCGGGCCAACAGCATGAGACAGCCGGCGAGGATGGCCAGCGCCGCGGCGCTCAATGCCGTCGCCGCCAGCTTCTCGAACAGGCTGAAGCCGATCAGCCAGTGAATGGCGGCGCTGAACAGCACGAAGGACATACGCACCAGGGTCAGGACGCGCAGGCCGCGGCACTCGCGCTCGAACAGCAGCGCCTCGGACCGGCGGTGCGGCAGGGCCTCGGTCATCGTCGTGGCTTGCCCGGCCCGGGTCCGGTCAGGCGCCGGCGGCCGGGGTGCGATGGCCGGAGAAGGCGACGATCTTCCAGCCGTCGTCGCCGTTGGTCAGGACGTAGATGCTTTCGATCGCCTCGATCACCGAGCCGTCGGCCCGGTGGCGGGTGCCGTTGACCAGGACATGAGCCTTGTCCGTGTCGATGGAGATGACGTCGAAGCCGACCCGGGCATGGTCCAGGCCGATCTTGGCCTTCAGACGGGCCGGGTCGAACGGGTAGCGGTCGAGCGTGCGCACCTCGCTTTCGGCGATGTAGGTCAGGGGAAAGCGCACATAGCCGGTAACGGCGTCCAGGTCGCCCTGCTCGAACGCCCGGGTGTATCGGTCCATGACCTGCCGTACCTCGTCTGCCAGCCGCTGGCGCTGCTCGGGCGCGATCATCGCCGCCTCCTGTTCGTTTCTGCCGGCGTTAACCTTACTCTGCCGCGCCGCCGGCAACGCTGGATTTCTCGCCCTGGCAGGTCTATAACGTCGCGCGGAAGAGGACATCCAACCGATGGCATTGCGCGAGCGAATTACCAGCTTGCCGGGGCGGTGCTGCCCCGGTCGATGTTGCGCCTGAGCCGCCGGCGCGCCTGAGCGCGCATGCCCGGCCGGACCGGGCGATCCCAATCCTGTTCCCATCGCATTACGTCAGGTCGATCCCATGACCGAGATCGTCGTCTACAACACCGCCAGCCGGCGGGAAGAAGTATTCACACCGCTGGATCCTGGCAATGTCCGCATCTATGTCTGCGGGCCGACGGTGTACGACTATGCCCATGTCGGCAATGCCCGTCCGGTGGTCGTGTTCGACAGCTTCGTGCGCCTGCTGCGCCACCTCTATGGCGCTGGCCACGTCACCTACGTGCGCAACATCACCGACATCGATGACAAGATCATCGAAGCGGCCGATGCGGCGGGGGTCTCGATCGGAGAGATCACCGGCCGCACCACCCGGCAGTTCCACGAGGACATGGCGGCCTTGAACGCGTTGCCGCCGGACCACGAGCCGCGGGCCACCGAGTATGTCGCCGAGATGGTGGCGCTGACGGCGAAGATGATCGAGTTGGGCAACGCGTATGCCGCCGAAGAACACGTGCTGTTCGACACCGCATCGCTGCCGGACTATGGCGCCTTCGCCCGGCGCAGCCGCGACGAGCTGATCGCCGGGGCCCGGGTCGAGGTCGCGCCGTATAAGCGCAACCCCATGGACTTTGTCCTGTGGAAGCCGTCGAGCGAGAGCCAGCCGGGCTGGGACAGCCCCTGGGGCCGCGGCCGGCCGGGCTGGCACACCGAGTGCGTGGTGATGTCGGAAGCGCTGCTGGGCCAGACCTTCGATGTCCATGGCGGTGGTGTCGACCTGGTGTTCCCGCATCACCAGAACGAGATCGCCCAGTCCAGCTGCACGCACGATGGTGCGCCGTTGGCGCACTACTGGATGCATAACGGCCATGTCACCGTAGACGGCGCCAAGATGTCCAAGTCGCTGGGCAACTTCCTGACCGTGCACGACCTGCTGCAGGAGTTCCCCGGCGAGGCGATCCGCCTGGCGCTGCTGTCGACGCACTACCGCCAGCCGCTGGACTTCAACAAGGCGGCGGTGGCCGAGGCCCGGCATGTGCTGGACCGCTGGTATCGTGCCGCCGGCGACGCCGCGGTCGCCCCGGCGCCGCCCGACGCGGTCCTGGCCGCGCTGGCCGATGACCTGAACACGCCGCAGGCGATCGCCGAGATGCACCGCCTGAGCGATGCCGCCATGGCGGGCGATGCCGGGGCCGCAGCCGGGCTGAAGGCGGCGGCGGCGTTGCTGGGCGTGCTGGCGCACGGTGCCGAGGCCTGGTTCCATGGCACGGGCGCGGCGGGCGAGGGGCCGGGCGCGGCCGAGGTGGAGGACCTGATCGCGCAACGCACGGCGGCCCGCGCGGCCAGGGACTTCGCTGCCGCAGACCGGATCCGCGACGACCTGGCCGCCCGTGGCGTGGTCCTGGAAGACGGCCCCGACGGCACCAGCTGGCGACGGGTGGGCTGAACGATGGGCAAGGAGCGGGTCTACCTGTTCGACACCACCCTGCGCGACGGCGCCCAGACCTCGGGCGTCGACTTCTCGGTCGAGGACAAGCGGGCGATCGCCCGGGCCCTGGACCGCCTGGGCGTCGACTATGTCGAGGGCGGTTGGCCGGGCGCCAACCCCACCGACACCAGCTTCTTCGAGGCTCCGCCAGCCCTGGCGAAGGCGCGGATGACGGCTTTCGGCATGACCAAGCGCCCGGGGCGCAGCGCCGACAACGATCCCGGCCTGGCCGCGGTCCTGGGGGCGCCGGTGCCGGCGGTCTGCCTGGTCGGCAAGACCTGGGACTTCCATGTCGACGTCGCCCTGGGCATCGAGCGGCAGGAAAACGTCGACATGATCGGCGAGTCGATCGAGGCGTCGCTCGGCAAGGGCAAGGAGGCGATGTTCGATGCCGAGCATTTCTTCGACGGCTACAAGGCCAATCCGGACTACGCGCTGTCCTGCCTGCAGGCGGCGCTGGACGCCGGGGCGCGCTGGGTCGTGCTGTGCGACACCAACGGCGGCACCCTGCCGCACGAGGTGGCGGAGATCGTCGCCGCGGCAGCGCAGCGCATTCCAGCCGAGCGCCTGGGCATCCACTGCCACAACGATACCGGCAACGCTGTCGCCAACAGCCTGGCCGCGGTGCTGGCCGGGGCACGCCAGGTGCAGGGCACCCTGAACGGCGTCGGCGAGCGCTGCGGCAACGCCGACCTGACGGCGGTGATCCCGACGCTGCTGCTCAAGCCCGGCTTCGCCGAGCGTTTCGAGACCGGCATCGACGACGACGGCCTGAAGCATCTGACGTCGACCTCGCACCTGCTCGACGAGCTGCTGAACCGGGCGCCGGACCGGCACGCGCCCTATGTCGGCGCCCGCGCCTTTGCCCACAAGGGCGGCCTGCACGTCTCGGCCGTGCTGAAGGACCCGACGACCTACGAGCATGTCGACCCCGAGTGCATCGGCAACCAGCGGGTGGTGCTGGTTTCGGACCAGTCCGGCCGCTCCAACATCCTCTCGCGGCTGCGCGACATCGGTATCGTGCTCGAGGCCAAGGATGCGCGCGTCGACCGGCTGCTGGACGAGGTCAAGCGGCGCGAGTTCGAAGGCTATGCCTATGATGGCGCCGAGGCCAGCTTCGAGCTGATGGCCCGGCGGGCGCTGGGCCAGGTGCCCGATTATTTCAATGTCCAGGGCTTCCGGGTGATGGTGGAGCGGCGGCACAACGCCCTGGGCCAGCTGGTCACGGTCTCGGAAGCCACCGTCAAGCTGACGGTGGACGGGCGCGAGATCATGTCGGTGGCCGAAGGCAACGGTCCGGTCAACGCCCTTGACCGGGCGCTGCGCAAGGACATGGGCCGGTTCGCCGGCTACATTGGCGATCTGGAGCTGGTCGACTTCAAGGTGCGTATCCTCACCGGTGGTACCGAGGCGGTGACCCGGGTGCTGATCGAAAGCGCCGACGGTCGCGGCGAGCGCTGGTTCACCGTCGGCGTGTCGCCGAACATCGTCGATGCCTCGTTCCAGGCCCTGTGGGACGCCATCGTCTACAAGCTCTACCGCGACGGCGCTCCTGCGAAGGCGGCTTAGAGCCTGGCTGCCACCGTGCCGATGCGCGACACCCCCTCACCCCGACCCTCTCCCCCTCAAGGGGGAGAGGGAGAGCATCTCAACGCCCTGAAAACCCTCTCCCCCCGACGGGGGGAGAGGGCAGGGTGAGGCGGAGGCCGTGGCCGGTACCGATTCCACGCAGCCGACAGCGACCGGTCCCGCCCCGGTGGTGGTACTGGTGCGTCCGCAGATGGGCGAGAACATCGGCGCGGCGGCACGGGCGATGAAGAATTTCGGTCTGGCCGAGATGCGCCTGGTGGCGCCGCGCGACGGCTGGCCTAACGACAAGGCCGTGGCAATGTCGAGCCGGGCCGATGACATTCTCAGCGCGGCGACGCTGTTCGACGACACTGAAGCGGCGGTCGCCGACCTGCACGCGCTCTATGCCACCACCGCCCGCCGCCGCGATATGGTGAAGCCGGCGCTGACGCCGCGCCAGGCGGCGGCCGAGATGCGCGCGCGGATCGCCGCCGGCGAACGCGTCGGGGTGCTGTTCGGGGCCGAGAAGGCGGGCCTGGACAACGACGACGTCACCCTGGCGCGGGCGATCATCCAGGTGCCGACCAACCCTGCCTTCGGCTCGATCAACCTGGCCCAGGCCGTGCTGTTGCTGGGCTATGAATGGTTTCAGACGGCGGACGAAGCGGCTGCGTCCCTGGCGCCTGGCGATACCCCCGCCAGCCAGGCCGAACGTGCGTTCTTCTTTTCCCGCCTGGAGGCGGAGCTGGACCGGCAGGGCTTCCTCAAGCCGCCGGAGAAGCGCCCCAACATGGTCCGCAACATCCGCAACATCTTTGCCCGCGCCGATCTGAGCGATCAGGAGGTGCGGACGCTGCATGGCGTGGTCTCCGCCCTGATCCGGCGGGACGACGCGACAACCGGGAACGGAGGAGGCGATGGAGATCCAGCATAGCGAGGCCACGGTCAACGGCGTCCGCCTGCATTATGCCCATGCCGGCGAGGGGCCGCTGATGCTGTTCTGCCACGGCTTCCCGGAGTTCTGGTACACGTGGCGGCGGCAGCTGGAAGAGTTCGGCCGCGACCATCTGGCGGTGGCGCCGGACATGCGCGGCTACAACCTGTCCGACAAGCCGGCCGGCGTCGAGGCCTATCGGATTGGCGAGATCATCGCCGATATCCGCGGCCTGGCCGCACACTTCGGCAATGAGCGGTTCGTCCTGGTCGGCCACGACTGGGGCGGTGCCGCCTGCTGGGCCTACGCCATGGCCCATCCCGAGACCCTGGACGGGCTGGTGATCGCCAATGCGCCGCACCCGGCGGCGTTCGCCCGCGAGCTGGCCCGCAACCCTGAGCAGGCCGAGGCCAGCCAGTACATGCGCCTGTTCCGGCAGGACGACGCCGAGGCGACGCTGTCGGCCAACGACTTCGAATGGCTGTGGAAGTTCAGCCTGAAGCCGCTGCACGACCGCGGCCTGATGAGCGATGCTGACCGCGCGGCCTATCTCGCCGCCTGGGGCCAGCCCGGCGCGCTCACCGGCGGGCTGAACTGGTACCGGGCAACGTCGTTGCGGCCGCCGAAGAGCGGCAGCGGGGACGACGACGGGCCACCAGCCCTGGATCCGGCACAGTTCCAGGTCAAGGTGCCGACCCTGGTCGCCTGGGGCATGGAGGACCGGGCCCTGCGGCCGGGCCTGCTGGACGGCCTGGAAACGTTCGTGCCCGACCTCAGGGTGGAGCGGCTGCCGGGCGTCAGCCACTGGGTCATGCACGAGGCCTCGGACCGGCTGAACGCCTTGATCCGGGCCTTTCTGGCCGAGTTGCCGCGTTGACTTGCCGGCGGCGATGGGTATATTCGCCGCAGTTTTGGCGCGCCCCTTGGGGCGCGCGTTGTCGCTTGGGCGGGTCTGACCCGGCCCGGGCGCAGATTTCTCACTGGAAGACGGACTAGATGAGCAAGCGACTGACGTCGAAATACAAGCTGAACCGCCGCCTGGGCGAGAACCTCTGGGGCCGGCCGAAAAGCCCGGTCAACCGGCGCGACAGCCCGCCCGGCCAGCACGGTCAGCGCCGGCGCAAGCCGTCGGACTTCGGTCAGCAGCTTGCCGCCAAGCAGAAGCTGCGCGGCTACTACGGCAACATCACCGAGAAGCAGTTCCGCCGTACCTACAAGGAGGCGGTGCGCACCCGTGGCGACACCACCGAGGCGCTGATCGGCCTGCTGGAGCGGCGGCTTGACGCTGTGGTCTATCGCATGAAGTTCGTGCCGACGGTGTTCGCCGCCCGGCAGTTCGTCAACCACGGCCATGTCCTGGTCAACGGCCGCAAGGTGAACATCCCCAGCTACCGGGTGAAGGAAGGCGACGTCATCGAGGTCAAGGAGAAGTCGCGCGACATGATCTTGGTGCTCGAAGGCATCGAGTCGCCCGAGCGCGACCTACCGGACTATGTCGACGTCGACCTGGACAAGCGCCGCGGCACCTTCGTGCGCGTGCCCAGCTTTGCCGACGTGCCCTATCCGGTGCAGATGGAGCCGAACCTCGTCATCGAGTACTACTCGCGCTGACGGCTACCGACGTACCCGACTGCCTGCCAGAGACCTGGGCCGCGACGGCGGGTTGAGGCGGCCTTTGCGCCGCTTCTCCGGTACCTCGCCCGGCCGGCTCGTGAGGCCGGGTGCGGCGTCGATTTCGCCCGACAACGGATCCCAGTAGCCGACCCCATCCGCGGTCGGCACCCGCAGCGCCTTCAGGATGTGCTGGTCGCGGCGGGCGTTGTGCAGGCACATCGACAACGGCCCTTCGTCGGTCGCCACCATGAACACGCAGCCGTCGACGCGATCGCGTTCCAGGCGGCAGGCGTCCATGAAGTTGTGCACGAAGAACGAGATCTTGCCGACCCGGCCGCGGCCGGCGACAAGGTCGAGCCGCATTTGCCAGAACTTGCGCCCGGCCCAGGCAGCGATGCGCGGCCATTCGGCCGGATGCCTTGCGATCCAGGCGAGCTGGGCGCGCAGGAAGCGGCGCCGGTCGCCCCGCGGGTAGGGCAGGTCGCGGGTCATCTCGAAGACGCGCAGGATGAAGTCCCGGTCGTCGAACAGGTCGTAGGCCCGGCCGTTTGCCACCAGCGCGGCGGCGTAGCGGTTGCAGGCGCTGTGCCCGCCGCTCAGCACGTCAAAGGACAGCCGTCCGCCAGCACCGCACTCGATCGCTGCCACCACCGAGGACTGGCTGACCACGGCCTCACGCGCCCGCAGGACGCCGCGCCCGGTGTCCGCCTGTAGCTGGAACGAGGCCAGATCGACCACATCGGCCTGGCGCGTGAAGAAGCGCACGACGTCCGGGATCTCGGCCATGTTGCCGGCGAACACGGTGGTGTTGAACATCACAGAAATGCCCAGACCACGCGCCCGGCCGATGTAGTCTGCGCGCACCGCGTTGAGCGCGACCTCGCTGTCGTAGCCGTGTCGGCCCTGGGTCATGTCGACATGGAAGGCAACGTCGACCAGGCCCGCGGCAGCCAGCTCCGCCAGCAGCTCGCGCGTCGCCCGGATGCCGTTGGTGAACAGGGATGGCCGCATGCCGCGGTCGGCGATGCGTCGGACAATGGCGACCAGCTCGGCACGGTTGCGCAGGGTCGGATCGCCGCCGGTGACCTGAACGTCGGTGTGTGGCCCGTAAGTCCTGGCGATCATGTCGATGCGCCGGAACAGCTCGGCCAGGGGCAGGTCGCGCACGGCCTCGGAATGATCGGACAGGTAGCACAGCGCGCAGTCGAGGTTGCAGCGCTGGGTGACCTCCAGGGCGACGCAGCCGACCGGCCAGCGCCGGCCCATCGCCTGCCCAGGACGCGACTGGCCAATCTGTCGCATGCGTCCTGCGGCGCGGCGCAGCGCCGCCGGACCACCGCCGCCGGTTGGCTCGACCGGGTACCGTGCGATCTCTGCCTCGGTCATGTACGGCGTGGCCTCGGAGGGAGGCGCGTCCGCGCCGCCGCCATCCGGCTCAGAGCGGCGCACGGTTCAGCGCCCAGTCGTAGGTGTCGCCCTTGATGTAGGTCAGGGTGTCGAGCTGCTCGGCCAGTGGCGGCTCGGCATAGCGGCGCAGATGGGCGATCACGTCCCGGCTGTTGTGGCCGAAATCGGCCTTGAACCAGCGGTAGATGCTGGAGGTGTAGAGCTCGCCACCGTCGATGCGCACGCCGCGGGGATGGTTGACGTAGGCGCGGGCGGCGGCGTCGAGCAGCTGTTCGGCGTTCTCCGGTGTAAAGGCGACGGGCTGCAGGTTCGGGCAGCCCAGCGCCGCGCAGTTCACCGCGTAGTGGATCCTCGGATCGTCCCAGATCGGACGCAGGATGCGGTGTTCGACGTCGTTCAGGCTGAGCTTCTCGCCCTCGACGGTGAGCAGCTTCTTGCCCCAAGGACCGACCTTGAACAGACCGGGGGAGATCTTGATGTCGCGGATGCTGTCGACGCCGTCGTGCTCCAGGATCAGTAGCACCGTCCGGGCGTTGTAGAGGTTGACCCAATAGGCCCACTGGACCGGTCTCGGGTACTGGCGGATCGGCACCCCTTGCAGATCGTCGACATAGTCGGCAAGCGCCTGCCGGTCGCCCGGCGTGACCGCACCGTAGGCGATCCGGGCGATACCGTCATCGCTCAGCCGGTGGTACTTCTGCAGCCAGTCGTCCCAGGGGCGGTGGTCGACGACGGGCGCCTGCCGCGTCCCCTCTGCCCGCCAGACCGGCCACAGCTCCTTTTTCGGTACGAACAGCTGGTCGAACGAAAATGCCGCGCTGACGGTACCGGCCAGCAGCACCAGGGCGCAACGCGCGGCCAGGCGCAACCGCCCTATCCCCGCCTCGCGCCGCATCTCGCCTGTCCGGTTCATGGCTACTCCCACTCGCTCCATTGCGCCTCGCGGTGAGATAGGCACGGCATGTCGGCTTGCCCATCGCGGCGCGTACACGATGAAATCAAACAATCGACAACGAGGCGTGATGGACCGGCCGCCACCGTCGTATCATTCTGACCTGGGCAGCGGCTGCGGCATTCCAGGAGGCGAAGAACATGCGAACGGCGAAGCTTGCGGCGGCGCTGCTGCTGTTGTGGCCATTGGCACCCGTGGCGGCGGCGGAGGGCCGCTGGCAGCAGATCGAAGGCACGGCGGACTGCGTCGTCTGGAATGCCCACCCGCAGGAGGACGAGACGGTGACCTGGAGCGGGGCGTGCGAAGCCGGGAGGGCCGTGGGCTATGGCGAGCAGGTCTGGCGCTTCACCCGGGACGGCAAGCGCGGCAGGGAGCGCTACGTCGGCAGCATGCGCGCCGGCAAGGCCCATGGCCGCGGTACGATCGAGATGTCCGACGGTGACCGGTACGACGGTGAATGGCAGGACAACAGGCAGCACGGCCGCGGTGTCTATGTCTTTGCCAACGGCGACCGCTACGAGGGCGAGTTCAAGGACGGCGTCTACCACGGCCGTGGCGAACTCACCTTCACCAGCGGCGAGCGCTACGACGGCGACTTCCAGGACGGCAGTTTCCACGGCAGCGGCACGATCGTGCTGGGGAACGGCAACAGCTACGAGGGCGAGTTCGCCCATGGCACGCTGCACGGGTACGGCGTGTTTCTGTTCACCAACGGCGACCAGTGCGCCGGCGAGTGGCGCGAGGGGCGCCTGCTCGGCACCGGCGCCGCGGTGGTCAACGGCAAGCGCCGCAAGTGCTACCTGGACGGCTCGACGGTCAAATATACCGACTGAGCTGCCTGACGTCCGGTCGCATCAGATACCGCGCACGACGAGCACATCGCAGGGCGGATCGGCCAGCAGGTCTTCGGCCACGCTGCCGAGGATGGCGCGGACCAGGCCGGTACGGCCGTGCGTGCCCATGACCAGGAGCTGCGCCTCGCGCCGCTTCACCGTCTCGCGCAGTACCGAGACGATCTCGCCCTGGCGCAGGGACAGACGCACCTTGTCGACCCGCTCGGCATCGTCACCGGCGGCGGCGAGCACTTCTTCGGCCAGCAGCCGGTTCATCTCGCGGCGTTGGTGGTCGACGATCTCGCGGCGGGCGAGGACGCTGCTCAGGCTGCGCGGCTGGGTGACCTCGAAGCCATGCACCGCGGTCACCTCGCAGTCAGGCAGCCAGTCGAGCAGGTAGGCCAGAGCGCGCCGGCTCGGTTCGGCGAAGTCGATCGCGACAACGGCGCGGCGATAGGCGGGCTTGCCCGGATTGCGCACCAGCAGCACCGGTCGTTGGCCGTGCCGCAGCACGCGCTCCACGGTGGTACCCAAAAACGGGTCGAACACGCCGGCCTTGCCATGCATGCCGAGCACGACGAGGTCGGCGCGCTGCTTGTGGGCGGCATCGATGATCGCCGCGTAGGGTTCGCCGGCGACCAGCCTGACCTCGATCTGGTCGGCGCCGAGCTGGGGCGCCTGTCCGGCGGCGGCGGCGAGCTGCTTCCTGGCCTCTGCCTCATGCGCCTTGCGCACGTCGGCCAGCAGGCTGCGGTCCACCACGTGCAACAGGGTCAGCCGGGCCTGCTTGGCAGCGGCGATGCGGCAGGCACGGACCAGCGCCGGCGCGCTGCGCGACGACAAGTCCGTGGCCATGAGGATCGAGCGCATCGGCGTCTCCGGCTCTCAGGCCTCGCCGCCCTTCTCCACCAGGCCGGGGTCGCGCACGGCACCGAATGCGGCCGAGCGGGCCAACGCGGCATAAGCCCTGAGCGCCCGCGAGACCTTTCGGTCGCGATCGAGCGGCCGCCAGCCGCCATCGGCGCGCGCGTGCATGGCTTCGCGTCGGCGCGCCAGCTCAGCCTCCTCGATCAGCAGCTCTAGCCGCCGATCGGGAATGTCGATCAGGATGCGGTCGCCGTCCTCGATGAGGGCAATGGCGCCGCCTTCACCCGCCTCCGGTGAGATGTGGCCGACCGAGAGGCCCGAGGAGGCGCCGGAGAAGCGGCCGTCCGTGATCAGTGCACAGTCGTTGGCCCGGCCCACCGCTTTCATCATGCTGGTCGGCATCAGCATCTCCTGCATCCCGGGGCCGCCGCGCGGGCCTTCGTAGCGCACGACGACGACGTCGCCGGCCTTCACCTCGCCGCCGAGGATGCCGGCGGCAGCGGCGTTCTCGCTCTCGAACACCCGGGCCGTGCCCTCGAAGCGCAGCATCGACGGATCGACACCGGCCGACTTCACGATGCAGCCGTCACGGGCGATATTGCCATAGAGCACGGCAAGGCCGCCGTCCTGGCTGTAGGCGTTCTCCGCATCGCGGATGCAGCCACCGGTTCGGTCCAGGTCGAGGTCGTCGTAGTAGCTGTCCTGGCCGAAGGCCTGCAGCATGCGTCGGCGGCCGGGCGCGGCGCGGTAGAAGTTCCGGACCTCGTCGTTGCCGGTGCGGCGGACGTCCCACATCGCCAGGGTGTCGGCCAGGCTGTCGCCGAGCACGTTGGGCACGTCGGTGTGCAGCAGGCCGGCGCGCTCAAGCTCGCCCAGGATGCCCATCACGCCGCCGGCGCGGTGCACGTCCTCCATGTGATAGTGCGGCACCGAGGGCGAAACCTTGCACAGGTGCGGGACCTGGCGCGACAGCCGGTCGATGTCGGCCATGGTGAAGGCGACCTCGCCCTCGAAGGCGGCACCCAGCAGATGCAGGATGGTGTTGGTCGAGCCGCCCATGGCGATGTCCATACTCATGGCGTTCTCGAACGCCTGCCGGTTGGCGACGTTGCGCGGCAGCACGGCGTCCTCGCCGAGCTCGTAGTAGCGTTTAGTCAGCTCGACGATGCGCCGGCCGGCCTCCAGGAACAGTTCGCGCCGGCGGGCATGGGTCGCCAGCAGACTGCCATTGCCGGGCAGGCCGAGGCCCAGCGCCTCGACCAGGCAGTTCATCGAGTTGGCCGTGAACATGCCGGCGCACGAGCCGCACGTTGGGCAGGCGTTCTGCTCCAGCTCCAGAGCCTCGGCCTCGCTGACGCTGCTGTCGCCACCGGCGACCAGGGCGTCAACGGCGTCGATCGTGCGGTCCTGACCGGGCAGCTTGGCGGCCTCCATCGGCCCGCCGGAGACGAAGATGGTGGGGATGTTCAGCCGCAATGCCGCCATCAGCATACCCGGCGTGATCTTGTCGCAGTTGGAGATGCAGACCAGGGCGTCGGCACAGTGGGCATTGACCATGTACTCCACCGCGTCGGCGATCAGCTCGCGCGACGGCAGGCTGTACAGCATGCCCTCGTGGCCCATGGCGATGCCGTCGTCGACGGCGATGGTGTGGAACTCCTTGGCCACGGCGCCGGCTTTGTGGATCTCGGCGGCCACCAGCTCGCCCAGGTCCTTCAGGTGCACGTGGCCGGGCACGAACTGGGTATAGCTGTTGGCGATCGCAACGATCGGCTTGTCCAGGTCGCCCTCGGCGGTGCCGGTGGCGCGCCACAGGGCGCGTGCGGCCATCTGTGTGCGGCCCTGGGTGGTACGATGGGATCGATAGCGATGTGCCGGCATGATGCGGCGCCTCCTCACAGCAGGGGGATGCGAATTGCCGACAGCCTAGCGGCCTGGGCCGGCGGCGGGCAATCGTCGGTTCCGCTTCCCTGGAGCCACGATCTCACCGCTCATTTCCGCCCCGCTTGACGAAAACGTCACAGGCAATCCTGATCTCGGTCAAGTTGACGTGGCTAATTCAACTTGCAGCTCGCGAATTCGATTATGCAACTTCGTGGCCGGTGCGCGATCTGCGCTCACTGCTAGTTCGCCCACTCACGAAAAATGGCTTTCAATTCCAATTCACCAGGTCGAATAAAACCGGGTTTGATGAGCAGAACCATCCAGTAGATAAAGCCAACGACCGGTACGACAAACATCAGGCAAAGGCAACGCGGCCAGCCGACATCCTGCGTGCGATGAACCGACCATAGGACGAAGAAGACAACAATGACGACGGCCATTGGAATGCCGGCCATGACTGCGATGCCGCCATATATGCGCGCCACCGCATAGACCGCTATCGCCAGTAGGAGAAGGCCGATCGTCCGCAACGCATAGGACGTTCGCGACAGGGTCTTGCCCGGGTCAGCCACAAACACGGGCACAATGTAAGCGAGTAAATAGATGGCAATCGATACAACTTACCAGCTTGTGAGGCTCATCATAGTGCTCCGATCTTGTCATCGGAATGACCAGATGTGCCCTCAACAAATGCGTCCCCCAACGCACAGCTAGTGTGCACCAAATGCGTTGGTTGCGGCAAGCAAACAAACTAGCATGCCGTCACATATTTGCGTTGGTGTGCGTTAAGTACCGAGTCCCGCGTCGGTGCCGCATTGCGCTCACGTGCAAGGCATATGGCGGTCCGAAGCGGAGCGAGCAGTCGGTTCAACCGATCCGCTCCGGATCGCCGTCGAACTCCTGGCTGCAGGCATCGCCGCCCATGAACTGATCGCCGATCGGATCGGCCAGCAGCCTGGCCTGCGCGGCGAGGGCCTGGGCGCGATAGTCCTCGGCCCGGTCTTCAGGCCGATAGCCGAGGCGGAACGCGGCCTGGTTGTCCCACCAGCCGGCATCGTTGTCCGAGGCGCCGTAAACCACCTCGTAGTGCAGTTCGGGGTGCTCCAGGCCGATGCGGATCAGTTGCACCAGATCGCGGGGGCTGATCCAGATGCTCAGACGGCGCCGGTCGACGGGGACGTCGTCGACGTTGCCGATGCGGATGCACAAGACCTTGAGGCTATGCTTGTCGGCGTAGAGCGCGCCCAGACCTTCACCGAACAGCTTGGACAGGCCATAGCGGGTATCGGGCCGGGCCAGGACGTCGGTGCCGATCCGACGGTCGCGGCGGTAAAAACCGATGGTGTGGTTGGAGGAGGCGAAGACGACCCGCTCGACGCCCTGCCGGCGGGCCGCCTCGAACAGGTTGTAGCAGCCAATGATGTTGGCCCGGTGGATCACTGCCCAGTCGTCCTCGACCGAGCGGCCGCCGAGGTGGACGATGCCGTCGACGCCGGCGAGCAGCGGCTCGAGCTGGTCCGGGTCGGCCAGGTCGGCGGCGACGAACTCCTCGCCGGGGCCAAGATCGGGTGGCGGTTCCAGGTCGCTCAGACGCAGGCGGGGATAGAGTCCCCGCATCAACTGTCGCAGGCGGCGGCCGATGCCGCCGGCGGCGCCGGTGATCAGGACGGTGTGCATGCCGGTCTCCTTCAGGCGTCGCGGTCGCGCCGGGTCTGGGCGATCTCGTCGGCCAGCTTGCGGTAGCGGGCCCGGCTGCCGGCCAGGTGGCGGCGCATCGCGTCCCTGGCGACAGCGGCGTCGCCAGCATGAATGGCCGCAGCGATGGCGCGATGCTCGGCCTGGATCAGCGCCAGATAGGCACCCTGCTGGGCTGGCGTCGCCACCGCCGTGCGCACGCTCAGGCGCGGAATGATGAAGCGGCCAAGGAACTCCAGGAACTGCGCGAAATACGGATTCCCCGTGGCGGCGGCGATGGCGTGGTGGAACTCGAAGTCGGCATCTGCAGCCAGTTCGCCGCGGGCAATGGCGGCTTCCAACGCCTCGAGCGCGGCGTCGATGGCGGCGAGGTCGCCGATGGTGCGGGCGCCCGCGGCCAGTGCCGCCGCCTCGACCTCGACGCTGGTCCTGAGTTCCATCACCTGGAGCACGTCGGTTAGCGAGACCAGGGCATCGGGGTCGATGCGGAAGGGCCGGCGCTGGACGTCGGCGGTGACGAAGGCGCCGCTGCCCTGGCGGGTGATGACCAACCCTTCGGCCTTCAGCACCGCCACCGCCTCGCGCACCACGGTGCGGCTGACGCCGAAGGCGGCCATCAGTGCGTGTTCCGTCGGCAGGCGGGCGCCGGCGCCGAGCTGCCCCGAGAGGATCTGCTGCGACAACCGCTCGACCAGCTGGTCCTTCAGACTGGGACCGCGGGTCAACCGGCTGCCGTCGCCGTGCAGCGGCATCGCCGGCAGCTGCTGGCCGATCCGGGTGCTCCCGAAGCTGGCGTCTGACTTCCCCATGTGCATGTCTCATAGCAGTCGTCAGGTTGTCCGACAAATATATTTGTCGTACAAATTCTCACCCGGCCGCGACGGCTCAGGCCGACCCGGGGCGTGCCGCGTTTTCTTGGGAGGGGGTGCCGCAACAACCGGCGCGCGACGGCGCGCCGCGCCGGCCGCTGCCGTCACAAGGGCGCGGCCGCTCGACGGGAGGACGAAAGATGAAACGGACGAAGTTGGGCACGGCCGCCGCGGCCGCCGTGCTGGCCGGTGCGATCGCCGTGGCCGCCACCGGTCCGGCCGCGGCGCAGGAGCGGGTGCGCTGGAAGATGGCGAGCTCGTACACCACCTCGCTGGACATCATCGGTCCCAACGGCAAATACATCACCGAGATGATCCGCAAGATGTCGGACGGCCGGTTCGACATCAGGTTCTTCGAGCCCAATGCCCTGGTGCCGGCGCTGCAGGTGTTCGACGCCGTCTCGCAGGGTTCGGTGGATGCGTCCTACACCACCGCCGGCTTCCACGTCGGCAAGATCCCGGCGCTGGCGTTCTTCAGCTCAGTGCCGTTCGGGCCGGGCGTGGGCGAATACCTGGCCTGGCTGCGATACGGCGGCGGCAACGAGATCTACCGCGAGCTCTATGCCGAGCACGACATCATCGGCCGGCACTGCGGCATCGTCGTCGCCGAGGCGTCCGGCTGGTTCAAGGAGCCGATCGAGTCCGCCGAGCAGCTCAAGGGCAAGAAGATGCGCTTTTTCGGCCTGGGCGCGCGGGTGATGCAGAAGATGGGCGTGTCGACCCAGTTGCTGGCCCCGGCGGACATCTATCCGGCCCTCGAGCGCGGGGTTATCGACGCCACCGAACTGTCGTTTCCCTCCATCGACCTGAACTTCGGCTACTACCAGATCGCCAAGCACTATTACTTCCCGGGCTGGCATCAGCAGTCGTCGCTGGTCGAGCTCATCGCCCACAAGCCGAAGTACGATGCCCTGCCGGACAGCTTCAAGACGATGATCGACGTCGCCTGCGGCGAGGCGATGATCAACACCCTCGCGTTCGGGGAGTCGAAGCAGGCCAAGGCGCTGGAGACGCTGAAGAGCAAGGGCGTCACCGTACATCGCTGGCCACAGGAATTCCTCGACCAACTCGCCGTCGCCTGGGAGCAGGTGATCGAGGAAGAGGTCGCCAAGGATCCGGTGTTCGCCCGGGTCTATGACAGTTATGCCAAGTTCCGGGCTGAGTTCGCGGTCTGGAAGGACCACGGCTATCTGAAGTAGCGGTTACGTGATGCCGTCGGGGCGGTCGGCGCCGGCCGCCCCGGCCGCCGCACCGCGGTTCAGTCGCGGTGCTGCTTCCAGTAGACGTCCTTCAGGGCCAGCCGGCCATTGCGAAAGGCGAGAAGCTCGACCCCCATAAGGTCGAAGGCGCCACCGCCGGCGAAGGTGCCGGTGACGCGGTACTCCATCAGCACCCGGCCGTCGGCCAGCGCCGTGGTCCGGACCTCGTCGTAACGGGCGCTGGCCAGCAGCCGGTCTCGTTCGGCAAAGCCCGTCTCCACGCCGGCAACGCCCCGGTAGACGCGGCCGTGCGGATCGTCGCCACCGATGGCGAAGCGCCACTCGAAGTCGTCCGTGACGACCTCGGCCAGCGCCCCCAGGTCGCGGCGGAAGAAGGCGGCGCCGAAGCGCTTGAGAATATCGTCCTGGTCGTCTCCGCTCATGCTCTCCAGACTCCGTTGCCGGCCGGCGGCAGTGATCGTCCCATCCGACGTGGCGGGCTGCAACTCCCGGCCGTGGGCTGTCACGGTCCGGTCACGGAACCGGGCGAAGTTGCCGCGCAACGCGGGCCGGTGTTCGATGGACGGGTACCGACGCGTAGAACAGGGAGAGAACAGCTATGCGCAAGAACGTCCTGCTGATTGTCGTCGACCAGTGGCGGGGCGACACCCTGCCGGTGCTGGGCCATCCCTGCGTCCGTACGCCGAACCTGGATCGGCTGTGCGCCGAGGGCGTGACCTTCCGCAACCATTTCACCCAAGGGGTACCGTGCGGGCCAGGCCGGGCATCGCTGCTGACGGGTCTTTACGTCATGAACCACCGGGCGGTGCAGAACTGCATCCCGCTGGATGCCCGCCACACCAACCTGGCGCTGGAGGCGCGCAAGCTGGGCTATGACCCGGCCCTGGTCGGCTACACGACGACGACGCCGGATCCGCGCACGGCCGCCTTCAACGACCCGCGTTTCACGGTGCTCGGCGACCTGATGGAGGGCTGGCGGCCGGTGGGCCATTTCGAGCAGCGCCAGGAGGCCTATTTCGCCTGGGTCGCGCGACAGGGCTACAAGCTGCCGGCCGAGCGCTGGGACGTGTGGCTGCCGCAGGACCAGGCGCCGGCGGAGATCGGCGCCGTGCGCAAGCCGTCGCGCATTCCCAGCGAGCTGAGCGACACCACCTGGTTCACCGAGCGCGCCCTGACCTATCTGGAGGGACGGGGCGAGCAACCCTGGCTGCTGCACCTGGGTTATTACCGGCCGCACCCGCCGTTCATCGCCCCGGCGCCCTACCATGAGATGTACGACCCGGCCGAGGTGCCCGCGCCGATCCGGGCCGACGACTGGGAGCAGGAAGCTGCCCAGCACCCGCTGCTCGCGTTCTATCTCGACGAAATCAAGCGCAAGGCGTTCTTTCAGAACGGCGAAGGCCTGGGCCGTGACATGGACGAGGAGGAGGTCCGGGTGATGCGGGCGGCCTACTTTGGCCTGATCAGCGAGATCGACGACCAGCTCGGCCGGGTCTTCGACTACCTGAAGGAGACCGGTCAGTGGGACGACACGCTGATCGTCTTCACCTGCGACCATGGCGAGCAATTGGGCGACCATCACCTGCTGGGCAAGCTCGGCTACTTCCAGGAGAGCTATCGCATACCGATGATCGTGCGCGACCCGTCGCCCGCGTGCGACGGTGCCCGTGGCCAGATCGTCGATGCCTTCACCGAGACCGTCGACACCATGCCGACGATCCTGGAATGGCTCGGCGGGGAGATCCCGCGCGCCGTCGATGGCCACTCGCTGTTGCCGTTCTGCCGCGGCGAGCCGCCGGAAGGCTGGCGCACCGAGGCCCATTACGAGTTCGACTTCCGCGATCTGTTCTACAGCAAGCCGGAGAGCCAGCTCGGTCTGCATATGGACGAATGCAGCCTCTCGGTCATCCAGGACGCGCACTACAAGTATGTGCACTTCCAGTCGCTGCCGCCGCTGTTCTTCGACCTCACCGAAGACCCGGGCGAGTTCCACAACCTGGCCCGGGACCCGGCCTACCACGACCGCATGCTCAGTTATGCCGGCAAGATGCTGAGCTGGCGTATGCGCTATGCCGAGCGCAGCCTGACCCACTTTGCCGCCACGCCGGACGGCCTGCTGGCACGGGCGTAGCCGAAGCGGCGGCGATCACGCCCCCATAGATGACATTAGGAAAGCGGATTAAACATTTGTAATTAAACAGAAAAAACAGGGAATATCTTATCTAGCCCGCCCCCACTGGTGGCTGTCCGCCGCGGTTCTTTACCTCGGCCGCGCTCCCGCGCTATAGAGGCGGCAAATCCACAACCTTTCGGGGAGGCACCGATGCTAGGCCTGATGCAGGATCGGCCGCTGCTGATCTCATCGCTGATCGAGTTCGCCGCGACGTACCATGGCGACGTCGAGATCGTCTCGCGCACGGTCGAGAGACCGATCCACCGCTATACCTATCGCGACGCCAACCAGCGGTCCAAGCAGTTGGCTCAGGCGCTGACGCGGCTGGGTGTGGGCATTGGCGACCGGGTCGCCACCCTGGCCTGGAATGGCTACCGCCACTTCGAATGCTACTACGGCGTCTCCGGTCTGGGCGCGGTGCTGCACACCATCAACCCGCGGCTGTTTCCCGAGCAGATCGCCTACATCGCCAACCACGCCGAAGACCGCTACATCTTCACCGACCTGACGTTTGTGCCGCTGCTGGAGGCGCTGCAGGACCACCTGAAGACGGTCGAGGGCGTGGTGATCATGACCGACCGGGCGCACATGCCCGAGACGTCGCTGAAGAACGCGATCTGCTACGAAGAGCTGATCGAGGCCGAGGACGGCGACTTCACCTGGCCCGAGTTCGACGAGCGCACCGCCTCCTCGCTCTGCTACACCTCCGGCACCACGGGCAATCCCAAGGGCGTGCTCTACGCCCATCGTTCGACCCTGCTGCACAGCTTCGCCGTCTGCATGCAGGACGTGCTTGGGGTGAACTCGCGCGACAGCATTCTGCCGGTGGTGCCGATGTTCCACGCCAATGCCTGGGGCATCATCTATGCCGCGCCGATGTGCGGCGCCAAGCTGGTCTTCCCCGGCGCGGCGATGGACGGCAAGAGCGTCTACGAGTTGCTGGACGAGGAGCAGGTGACGATGTCGGCCGGGGTACCGACGGTCTGGCTGATGCTGCTGCAGCACATGAAGGAGAACGACCTGAAGCTGCCGCACATGGATCGTACGGTGATCGGCGGCTCGGCCGCGCCGGCGTCGATGATCGAGGCCTTCGAGCGCGACTACGACGTCACCGTGATCCACGCCTGGGGCATGACCGAGATGAGCCCCCTGGGCACCACCGGCTCGATGAAGGCGAAGATGAAGGCGTGGTCCTGGGAGGACAAGCTCGCCTACAAGGCCAAGCAGGGCCGGGCCGTGTTTGCCGTCGACATGAAGATCACCGACGACGACGGCAACGACCTGCCGCGCGACGGCGTCGCCTTCGGCCACCTGATGGTGCGCGGGCCCTGGATCACCAGCGGCTACTTCAAGGGCGAGGGCGGCGACGTGCTGGAAGACGGCTGGTTCGACACCGGCGACGTCGCCACCCTGGATGCCGAGGGCTACATGCAGATCACCGACCGGGCCAAGGACGTGATCAAGTCCGGCGGCGAGTGGATCAGCTCGATCGACCTGGAGAACCTGGCCATGGGCTGCCCCGGCGTCGCCGAGGCGGCGGTGATCGGCATCGCCCATCCCAAGTGGGACGAGCGGCCGCTACTGGTTATCGTGCGCGGGGCCGGCGCCGAGGTATCCAAGGACGACGTACTGTCGTTTATGGACGGCAAAATCGCCAAGTGGTGGATGCCCGACGACGTTGCCTTCGTCGACGAGATCCCGCATACCGCCACCGGCAAGATCCAGAAGATCACCCTGCGCGAGCAGTTCAAGGACTACCAGCTGCCGACAGCGCAGGCGGGCGCGGCGGAATAGGGGCAGATCGCCCTGGATCCCCGCGTTCGCGGGGATGACGATAAACTGACAGCCGTCGTCCCCGCGAATGCGGGGACCCAGGGGTGGCGCCCCTTGCGGCGTCTGCCTGGACGGTCGACCATGCGGCCGACGATCCAGCGGCGGCAGCGATGGCCCGGCTCACCGACTACACCTCCTACGCGGACGCGCAGGCGCATTTCTCCAAGGATGCGCTGTGGGCGCTGTTCGACGGTGACCGGGCGCGACTGAACATCGCCCACGAGTGCCTCGACCGGCACCCGCGCGGGCGCACGGCGGTGCGCATCGCGCGGGCCGGCAGCGACAGCGTGGCCTACAGCTTCGGCGAGCTGGCCGACTGGTCGGGTTGCTTCGCCAACTACCTCAGGGGCCGCGGCATCGGCCGTGGCGAACGGGTGGCGATCATGCTGGAGCCGTCGCTGGCCTTCTATGCCGCCCTGTTCGGGGCGATGAAGGCAGGCTGCGTAGCGGTGCCGCTGTTCACCCTGTTCGGCCCGGACGGGCTGCGCCTGCGCCTGGACGACTGCGCGCCGGCGCTGCTGCTGCTGGCGCCGGAGAAGGCGGCCCTGGCTGACGTCGTAGACATACCGGTGGTGATGGCCGACGACGCCTTCCTGGCGCAGCTCGCCGACGAGCCTGCCGCCTTCGTCGCTGACACCGCCGCCGACGACATGGCCATGTACCAGTACACCTCGGGCACCACCCGGGCGCTGCCGGAGGCGGTGCGGCACCGACACCGCGCCGTGGTCACGGTGATGATCGCCGCCCTCTACGGCACTGGGGTGCGGCCCGGCGACCGTTTCATGTGCCCGTCCTCACCGGCCTGGGGCCACGGCCTGTGGCACGGCACGGTGGCGCCGCTGGCGCTCGGGGTTACCATCGCCGCCTATGCCGGGAAGTTCGAGCCGGGCCGCCTGTGGCAGGCGCTGATGGAGTTCGAGATCAGTAACCTGTCGGCAGCCGCGACGCACTACCGCCTGCTCAAGAACTCCGGGCTGGCCACCGGCCAGCGCTTCGCCCTCGACAAACTGACCTTCACCGGCGAGCCGATCGACAGCGACACCGCGGCCTGGGCCGAGGCGACCTTCGGGACCGCGGTCCGCAGCATCTATGGCACCACCGAGGTCGGGGTGATCATCGCCAACTACCCGGGTGCCGCAGACTGCCCAGTCAAGCCGGGCGCGCTCGGCAAGCCGGTGCCGGGCGTGGAGCTGGCGGTGCGGACGCCCGACGGCCGGTCGTGTGCCCCGGACGAGGTCGGTGAGATCATGGTGCGGCGCGGTGGCAGTTGGGTATCGACCAGAGATCGCGGCCACGTGGACGCCGACGGCTATTTCTTCCACGACGGCCGGGCCGACGACGTGATCATCTCGGCCGGCTGGACCATCGGCGCCGTCGAGGTCGAGGACGTGCTGCTCAAGCACCCGGACGTGAACGAGGCGGCGGTGATCGGCGTTGCCGACGCCGAGCGCGGCCAGGTGGTGAAGGCCTTCGTGGTCTCGCCGCGGCCCGGCGACGACGGCTTCGCCTGCGAGCTGCAGGACTTCGTGCGCACGCGGCTGAGCGCGCACGAATATCCGCGCCGGCTGGCCTTCGTTGCCACGCTGCCGAAGACGCCGGCCGGCAAGGTCAACCGCCGCGCACTGCGCGATGCGGAAAACGAGAAACGACAAAAGGAGACGACATGAGCGAGGCGAGCACGCGGCAGTTTCCGCGGATTACCGAACCGGCGCTGGACGCCTTGCGCCAGCGCATCGGGGTGAGGATCGAGAACACCCTGGAGCCCTGGTGCCACGAGGCCAGTCGCGATGCCATCCGCCACTACGCCCACGGCATCGGCGACGACAATCCGCTGTGGTGCGACCCCGACTATGCCGCCGGCACGGCCCATGGCGGGCTGATCGCGCCGCCGTCCTTCCTGTTCGCCTGCAACCGCATCATCTCCGGCTATGTCGGCGGCCTGCCCGGCGTGCACGCCATGTGGGCCGGCGCCGACTGGACCTGGCACCGCGTGGTCCGGCGCAACGACGAGATCCGCACCGAGGCCTGGCTGAAGGACCTGGTGGAGCACGACACAAGGTTCTCTGGCCGGGCGATCCAGCAGATCTACCATGTCGATTTCTACAACCAGGACGGCGACCTGCTGGCCGGCGCCGACAGCTGGTGCTTCCGCACCGACCGCGACATCGCACGCGAGGAAGGGACCAAGTACGACGGCTTGAAGGCCAAGCCGGCCAAGCGCTACGAGCCGGAGGAATTGAGCGAGATCTATCGCCATTACGCCGAGGAAGAGGTGCGCGGCGCGATCCCGCGCTGGTACGAGGAGGTCGAGATCGGCGAGGCGCTGCCGACCATGGTCAAGGGGCCGATGACGGTGACCGGCTTCATCGCCTACGCCCAGGGCTGGGGCGGGCTCTATATCCGCGCCAACAAGCTGGCCTGGCAGCAGGTGCACCGCCATCCGGGGCTGGGCGTGGCCAACAAGTTCAACATCCCCGACTGCCCGGAGCGGGTGCACTGGGAGAACGACTTCGCCCACATGGTCGGGGCGCCGGCGGCCTACGACTACGGGCCGGAACGTTGCTCCTGGCTGACCCACCAGGCGACCAACTGGATGGGCGACGACGGCTTTTTTGCAGCACGCGGCCTGCGAGATCCGCCGCCACAACCCGGAAGGCGACACCCTGTTTATCGACGCCGAGGTCACGGGCAAGCGGGTCGAGGCCGGCCAGCACCTGGTCGACATCGCCCAGACGGCGCGCAACCAGGATGGTGAGCTGTCCGTCCGCGGCACCGCGACGGTACGCCTGCCGGCGCGGGATGAGGTGGGTTAGGTCGCTGACCGCGGACGCTGGCTTGCCCACGCTTGGAGGCTTCGCAAGCCAGCCAGGTTCAGACAGGCGGATGGATTGTCGCGATGACCCGATGATAGGTTGGGCAGCAATCTCGGCGGGCGGCTAATCGGAGCGTGCCGCATGACGCAGATCGCCAGACTCTGGTTCTTTGCGGCCATGCTTGCTTTGGCCTTGGCTCAGACCAAACCCGCCGCAGCGAACGATTGGCGACCGCTTCTTGAGGCCGATGCCCGGGCCGGGCAGGAACTCGGGAGAGCGCTCGACGCGGCCTTTGCGACCGGAGATCTGGAAAACCTTCATGCCGTCGTGGTGGTGCGCCATGGCAGCCTGGTTCTGGAACGCTACTATCCGGGCGGTGACGTCCAGTTCACGGCGGACACGCGTCACGACCTGCGCTCCGTGACCAAGAGCATTGTCAGCCTTCTCTATGGCATTGCGCTCGCCGAAGGCCATGTCCCGCCGCTCGAGACACCTGTCGCAACCCTCTTTCCTTCTTGTACTGGCTTGGCGCGCGACGCCAGGCGACGACGGATCACGATCGAACATCTGCTGACCATGACCGCCGGATTGGCGTCGTATGAAAAGCAGCGTGCCACGGGTCGGCGCAACGGCGTGGCAGCAGAGGAGCGCACGGCGGATCGATACTGCCAGGCGCTGGGCCGCCGCATCGTTGCCAAGCCTGGCTCTGCCTGGATCTACACGGACAGTGCGACCGCGTTGCTCGGCCATCTGATCAGCCGGGGCGCCGGGATGCCGTTGCGTGGCTATGCAGAGGAGAAGCTGTTCGTTCCGTTGTCCATCGCCAACGCCGAATGGCTCAGGGATGAGAACGGCGAGGAGATTGCCGCCTTCGGTTTGCGGATGACGCCGCGGGATGTGGCGAAGGTCGGTCAGCTCGTCCTGAACGGCGGGCGCTGGAATGGCGGGCAAGTGGTGCCCGGCGACTGGCTGAGGAATTCCTTCGAGGAAAGAGTCACGGCCTATCCGTCGGTGAAGTACGGTCTGCATTGGTATCTCCCGCGCCGGCACAAGTGGTCGACGGGGCAGGTTACCGCCGCCGGAAAGGGCGGCCAGCGCCTGGACATCTTTCCGGATCTGTCGCTGGTCGTCGTGATCACTGCCGGGAACTACAATCGATCCAGCCGATCGGCCGTTTCGAGAAAGGTCCTGCAGGAATTCGTCCTGCCGATCGTTGCGAATTGAACTGATCCGACCGTCTCCTCCTCGAAGCCGGCTCCCGCGGTGCGATGGGCGGGTCTGAGACCCGCCCCTACCGGCCGTCATGTAAGCTGTAGGAGTGGGTTTTAGACCCGCCCGCATGCGCCCATTGCCCGGGAGGCAGCCATGGCCGAAATCACGCCGGAACAGCAGATCGCGAAGATGTGGCAGCACATCCGCGGCTACCACGTCGTCCACTTCGTCAACATCGGTGGCAAGCTAGCCCTGTTCGATGAGTTGAAGGGCGCAGCCGACGGCCTGACGGCAGCGGCACTGGCCGAGGCCTTGGACCTGCATCCGCCCTATGTGGATGTCTGGTGCAAGACCGGCGTGCATTACGAACTGCTCGACGTCGACGCGCAGGGCCGCTATCGCCTGGCGCCGCATATCGACCTGATCCTGGCCGACCGCGGCGGCCCGCGATTCCTGCGGCCCTACTTCTCGGCCTCGGTCGACCACCTGGGCCCGGACATGCAGCGCTATCCCGAGTTCTTCCGTTCCGGCGAGACCTACACCTACCAGGAGCACGGGGAGGCATTCTCGCGCGACATCTCCGAGATCACCGCCGGCCTGCACGTGGTGGTGGCCAGGCGACTGCTGCCGTCGATCCCTGGCATGAAGGACCGACTTGACGCCGGCGCGGCGGTGCTCGACATGGGCTGCGGCGCCGGTGGCCTGCTGATCCGTATTGCCCAGGCCTACCCTGAAGTGCGCTGTGTCGGCGTCGACGTCGACCTGCACGGCATCACCATCGCCCGCGACAACGTCGCCCTGGCGGGCCTGGATGAGCGGGTTCAAGTCGAGCACCTCGACGGCGGCGAGATCCACCATGCCGGCGAGTTCGACCTGGTCACCCTGTTCGAGGTGCTGCACGAGGTGCCGCCGCCGGTGCGCGCCCAGGTGCTGGCCAACTGCCACAAGGCGCTGAAGGACGACGGGGTGCTGTTCATCCTGGACGAGACCTATCCGTCCGATGCCGAGGAACTGCGCGACCCGGCCTTCACCTTCGCCGTGCAGACCGGCTTCAACGAGCTGATCTGGGGCAACGTGGTGCCGACCCGCGAGGAGCAGGAGGCGTTGCTGGCCGAGGCGGGGTTCGTCGATCTGCAGCGGATGAGCGTGGGCGAGATCTTTACGATGATCACCGCACGGAAGGGGTGAGGGCGCGCAACGGGCGGGTCTGAAACCCGCCCCCACCGGCCGATTTGCATGTTGTAGGGGCGGGTCTCAGACCCGCCCGGGCGGCGTGTCCATGAAGTCGAACAGCAGCTGGTTGTCGGCCCCCAGTTCCGGCGCCAGGGCGTCGAGCGGCGGGCGCTCGCCGTCGATGCTGACGGGCAGACCGGGCAAGCGGAAGCTGCCGTCGGGGCTGGGCTGCATGAGGCCGGTGGCGATGGTCTGGGCGTGGGCGATGACCTCGGCCAGGTCATGCACCGGTGCGTTGGGTACGCCGGCAGCATCCAGCGCTTCCGCCCACGCCGCGCGGCTACGGGTCGCGATGGCGGCGTCGATCTCCGCCCCCAGATCCGCTTCGTGCTCGCGCCTGGACGGTACCGAGGCAAAGCGCGGGTCGTCGGCCAGCTCCGGCCGCTCGATCGCCTCGCATAGGCGGGCGAACAGCACGTCCGTCGCGCAGGTGATCATCAACAGCCCGTCCGATGCTTCGAAAGCCCGGTTGGGGGCCACGTACGGACCGCGCAGCCCCGAACGCTGCGGCACGCGGCCGGACCCCTCGTAGAGCACGAGGGCCCCGGTCAGGTAACCGAGTGCCGTCTCGAACAGCGATGTATCGACGGTACCGCCGCGGCCGGTGGCCTGGCGGCGCTGGAGCAGGGCGAGGATGCCGATCACCGACCACATGCCGGTGCCGAAGTCGATGATGGGCGAGCCGACCCGCGCCGGCGGCCGGTCGGGGTGGCCGGTGATGCTGGCAATACCCGAGAAAGCCTGCATCAGCGGGTCGTAGCCGGGCTGGTGGCGCATCGGCCCGCGCCGGCCAAAAGCACCGATCGAGCAGTAGACGAGGCGCGGGTTGCGGGCCAGCAGGTCGTCGGGGCCGAGGCCGACGCGCTCGGCCGTACCTGGGCGCAGGTTCTGCAACACCACATCGCAGGTCTCGCAGGCGAGCGCCGCGACGGCGTCGCGCTGGGCCGCATCGCCCAGGTCGACGGTGATGGAATGCTTGCCCTTGTTCAGGGCCTGAAAGATCGCCTGCTTGCCGCCGAGCATGGGCTCGCCCCAGCCGCGCGTGGTGTCGCCGCCGTCGGGGTTCTCCACCTTGATCACTTCGGCGCCGAGCTCGCGCAGGATCTTGCCGGCATAGGGTGCGGCGACAGTCGTGCCGATCTCCAGCACGCGCAGGCCGGCAAGCGGTGCGGTCTCGGTCATGGCGCTCTCCAGTAAAAGGCGACGGTTGTTGTTGGCGCCATTATCGCGGCAAGGACCGTGCGCGGAAACCGCGCTTGGCGCTATGCTCTGCCGATGAAGCAGGAGGACGTCATGGCCGCGCCGTCACCATTATGGCCCGCGACACTGCATCACTTTCGCCTCAACGCTGCCGACCCCGCGGCGCTGGTTCGTTTCCACGCCGACGGGTTGGGCATGAACGCGCGGCAGCTCGGCGACGATCTCTGGCACCTGGCCGGGCCGGAACGGCGGATCCTGATCGGCACTGGCGAGAGCGAGCGCGTGGGCTATGCGGCCTTTGCGGTGGACGACCCGCAGCGGCTGGCGGCGCTGCAGCGGCATGTCGCCGGCCTGGGTGTCGCCATCGAGGAAAGCCCCAGCCCGCTGTTCGGCAACACCGGCTTCGCCGTGCGCGACCCCGACGGCCAGCTCGTCGTATTCGGCGTGCCGCTCGCGGGCTGCGACGCACATGCCGCCCGCGACGGCCTGCCGGGGCGGACGCAACACATCGTCTTCGCCACCACGCAACTGGAGACGATGATCGCCTTCTACCGCGACCTGCTCGGCTTCGTGGCCTCCGACGAGGTGGTCGACGACGGCGGCGCGCGCACGGCTTTCTTCCTGCGCTCGGACGAGGAGCATCATTCCTACGCCGCGTTCCAAAGCGACGCCCGGCGCTACGACCACCATGCCCTCGAGGTCGACAGCTGGAACGACATCCGCGACTGGGCCGATCATTTTGCCGCGGTGCGGGTGCCGCTCTGGTGGGGCCCGGGCCGGCACGGCCCCGGCAACAACCTGTTCTTCATGGTCCGCGATCCCGACGGCAACCGCATCGAGCTGTCGGCCGAGCTCGAACACATGCCGGTGGACATGGGCCACCGCACCTGGCCGCACGAAGAGCACACCCTGAACCTGTGGGGCAGCGCCTGGATGCGGAGCTAGTGCCTGGTCGCACCTGTGGACCCCGGCGAAAGTGTTGTGTCCCGGGTGATTGTTCAGACGCTCGATTGGCGCGTTGTATCCAAGGCACCTGAGTCTGGTTCGATTGTAGGCATCGACGAAGCTGCGGATGAACTGATTTCGTTCGTGGTGTGTGTCGAAGCGGTTCTTGCCGTGGTTTCGGG
>Ga0209458_1000072_pt1 | contig 59853 bp, 50 predicted proteins | sample WorMetLIZAISLAND_FD_187411 | JGI IMG/M metagenome (GOLD analysis project Ga0209458, IMG submission 187411) | Marine gutless worms symbiont microbial communities from Max Planck institute for Marine Microbiology, Germany - Inanidrilus manae... ...
TCAATAACTTTAGTGCGCGAAGCGCATCATAGTTGAAACTATGGACTTTAAGTCCCTTCACTTTCAGTCCGTGGCTTGTCCACGGATGAGGACTTTAGTCCTCCAGACTATGGACTTTCAGTCCATGGTGGTTGATTCATGCCGGCAGCCAGCCCCTTTGCTCTGGCTTCTGGCGATAGAACTGCCGTTAGCCCGATAATGGGCGTGTTGTTGCCCAAGGCGCGCAGTCTTCTGGTGGCCTCATAACCGTCGATGACAGGCATCTGGCAATCCATCAGGATCAGATCATAGCTGTTGGTTTCCAGCTTGCTTAGAGCTTCCTGCCCATTCGAGGCTGCCTCGGCAGTCGCCCATCCACTGAATTCGGTAACCATGCAAATGTGATCTCTGACAGGAGAGTCGTCATCCGCGACTAAAAGGCGATACTTGTCTTTACTCATGGTCAGCTCCGCTTTCCGGTGGCAAAAGGATGAGAGGCTGTCTAAAAACTAAGCCATTGATTTTCATAGAACCGTACCCGTAGGGTGGGCTGTGCCCACCGGTCAGGCATAGTATTTGGTGGGCACAGCCCACCCTACAGGTTAGTTAGTTCTTATACAGTCTCTGAGGGAATCCAGCCGCGCCCCGACCGGATAACAGGAATGTGCTACCGGCCCGCCGAAGCGGGGCAATTGTAACACCAACCGCTCGCTTCATCCGGCTCCCAGGCTCCGGCGTCAGGGTAACTCTGCCTGAAAACATGATGTTTGCCGGGTTGGTTTTCCCGATGCTGGAAGGCGTAGGCGCGGGCAAGCCCCGCACCTATCGCTGCCGCCCGGTCGGTCGACGGCGATAGGTGCGGGGCTTGCCCGGCTTTTCCAGCTTGCTTTTTACGATGATTTAGCTCAATTGAGAACGCCCCCGAGGGGATCAGAAACCACTAGTAATCGGATAACGCCGGTCGCGGCCGAAGGCCCGGCAGGTGATGCGCACCCCGGGCGGTGCCTGGCGGCGTTTGTACTCATTGCGATCCACCAGGCGTGCCACCCGTCGCACCTCCGTCTCGGGATAGCCTTCCGCCACGATTGAGGCGACACTCCGGTCGTCCTCGATGTAGCCTTTGAGGATCGCGTCGAGCAGGTCATAATCCGGCAGGCTGTCCTGGTCGGTCTGATCCGGCCGCAGCTCGGCGGAGGGCGGACGTGTCAGCACCCGCTCCGGAATGACCCGCGAGCGTCGATTACGGTAGCGTGCCAAACGGTAGACCAGGGTCTTGAACAGATCCTTGAGGGGCGCAAACCCCCCCGCCATATCCCCGTAAAGGGTCGCATAGCCGACGGCCATCTCGCTCTTATTGCCGGTAGTCAAGAGCATCCTGCCCTGCTCGTTGCTGATGGCCATCAGGATGATGCCCCGGCAGCGGGCCTGGATATTCTCCTCGGTGACGCCGGCACCCCGGCCTGCGAGCTGGCCTGTCATCATGCCCAGGAAGGCCTCGAAGGCCGGCTCGATGGAGACGATGCTGGCCTTTACGCCGAGGCTTCGCGCCTGTTCCAGTGCGTCATCCACGCTCATGTCGACCGTGTAACGCGACGGCATGAGTACCACCTCCACCTGCCCCGGACCCAAGGCATCCGTAGCTACCGCCAGCGTCAGGGCCGAGTCGACCCCCCCCGACAGACCGAGCACTGCCCCCTCGAAGCCGTTCTTGCGGACGTAATCCCGCACCCCCAGCACCAGGGCACGATAGACGGCCTCCTCCCGTTCGAGCATAGGTGCCACGGCGCCCGGCAGCGGGCGTGGCCTGGGCTCGAGCTCCACATCCACGGCCAGGGATGCCGCCTCGAAATAGGGGGCCCGATGGGTGAGATTCCCCGCCGCGTCGATCACGAAGGAGCCACCGTCGAACACCAACTCGTCTTGTCCCCCCACCAGATTCGCGTAGATGATCGGGATTCCGTGCGCCTGCGCCCGGAGCCGGACCAAGGCCTCACGCTCCGGGGCCTTGTCGAGGTGATAGGGCGAGGCATTGATATTGATCAAGAGATCGGCACCGGCCGCCACGGCCTGGCGCGTCGGGCCCTCCTCCCAGATGTCCCTGCATACCGTAAGGGCGATGCGTATCCCCTTGAATTCCAGGATGCCGGGACCGCTTCCGGGCTGGAAATAGCGTTTTTCGTCGAAGACACTGTAGTTTGGCAAGAGCTGTTTCGCATACTCGGCGATGACCTGACCGTCGCTTACCAGGCCCGCCACATTGAACAGGCCACCCAGCGCCGCCTTGGGGTAGCCCAAGATCAGCGCAATCCCCCGCGTTTCGTCAGCGATCCGCATCAATGCCGCCTGGGTGCGCTCGGTGAGCTCGGGGCGCAGGAGCAAGTCCTCCGGCGGATAACCGGTCAGGGTCAGCTCCGGGAACACCAGCAGGTCCGCTTGCTGCCCGTCCCGGACGGCATGTGCCGCCGCGATCACCTGATCCCGATTGCCGTCGACGTCACCGACGAGCAGATTCAGTTGTGCCACCAGGATGCGCAGCCTCAAGGGTGTTTCCATTGTCGCTCACTCCCCAAACAGCCGCAGGCCAACTGTCCTCTCCCGTGGCCCGTCCAGCTCCACCAGCATGACGGATTGCCAGCGCCCGAGATCCAGCTCCCCATCGACAATCGGGATTACCTCCGAGCTCCCGACCAGCATCGCCAGCAGATGGGAATGGGCATTCTCCGGCTCGTCGGGTGGGCAATCCCGCAGCGCGATGTCGTTGTGCAGATAGGTCTCATCCGGCGGGACCAGGCGCGTGAAGAAGCGCCTGACATCCTCCAGCAGCCGTTCCTCGTTCTCGTTGATGGTGATGGCCGTCGTGGTGTGACGGGAGGTCACGGTCAGGAATCCGCGGGCCAGACCGCTGTCCGCAACCAGGCCACGGATCTGCAGCGTCATGTCGTGCAGGGCGATGCCGGGGTCGGTAGGGACAGTGAGGATATGGTGGATGCTGATCATAATCTGAACGCAATACCAATTAAGTGCTCTCCGTCTTCGTGTACCGCCTCCAGCCTCACGTCGAGGATGCGGTTGGTCGGATCTTCCATCTCATCGGCACGTATTTTGACCGGCAGATAATTCGGCGTATAACCGAACCATGCGTCTTCCGATGGGTCGCCGTAGGGGCCTTCCACCAGAATCGGCAGCCGCCGGCCGACAAAGCGGGCCAGGGTTTCACCTTTCATCCGGCGTCCCAGCGCATGCATTTGGCGGCTACGCTCCTTCTTCGTCCGGTCACGGACCTGTCCCGGCAGGGTCGCGGCCTTGGTGCCCGCCCGCGGTGAGTAGGGAAAGATATGGAGGTGACCGCAACCCAGTGATGCCACGAAGGACAGGGTCTGTTGCCACTCGGCTTGGGTCTCGCCGGGAAAGCCGACGATGATATCGGTAGTCAGATTGAAGTCCGCCACCTGTCTGTGGGCCGCTTCGATCAGGCGCACAAAGTCCTCGGTCCGGCAACGTCGGGCCATGCAACGAAGCACCGAATCCGATCCGCTCTGCAAGGGTAGATGCAGGTGAGGCATCAGACGCCGGTCCGCGAATAGCGTCCAGAACCCTGCGGGCAGGTCCCAGGGTTCCAGGGATCCCAGACGGACCCGGGGCACATGGGTGTCGGCAAGGACCGCACGGATCAAGGCCGAAAGGTCGCCCTGGCCATCGCTGCCGTAACCCCCGAGATGGACGCCGGTGAGTACGACCTCCTTGACCCCTTCCATACTCAGGCGGTTGATCTCCTCTACCACTTCGGCAATCGGACGACTGCGTTCCTCACCCCGGGCGAGGGTTACGATACAGAAGGTGCAGCGGTGGCGGCAGCCGTCCTGTACCTTGACGAAGGCCCGTTGGCGGCCGCGGACGAACAGGGGATCGGTCGCTTGCGCCAGGGCGTCGTGGGCCATGGAATCCAGGTCGAACGCCCGGGCGGTAATTTCTACCAGACGGTCCTTGTCCTGGTTGGGCACCAACAGATCGACGCCCTGCTCGCGGGCCACTGCGTCCCTGTCCAGTGAGGCGAAACAGCCGCTGACCACCAGCTTGGCCCAGGGATTGGTGCGCCGGGTACGGCGCAGCAGCTGGCGGGATTTGCGTACCGCCTCGGCGGTTACCGCACAGGTATTGACCACCACTAGGTCGGCCGCTTCCGCATCGGCGGTAACCGGATGGCCCTGCTGTTGGAACTGTCGGGCCCAGGTCTGAAGCTCCGCCTCGTTGAGCCTACAGCCCAATGCCTGAAGGTTTACACGCATCACTTGAGCTGCGAGAGGTCCCTGACGGCGCCGCGCGCCGCGCTCGTCGCGAGCGCGGCGTAGGCCCGTAATGCCGTGGTCAGGGGACGGTCCCGATGCTCCGGTTGCCACGCCGCGGTGCCCTTGGCCACCATGTCCCGGCGCCGTGCTGCGAGCTCCTCCTCCGGGACCAGGAGATCGATCCTGCGCTCTGGAATGTCGATCTCGATCCGGTCGCCCTCCCGCACCAGCCCGATGGTTCCGCCTTCGGCGGCCTCCGGCGACACATGGCCGACGGACAGCCCGGAGGTCCCACCTGAGAAGCGGCCGTCGGTGACGAGGGCACAGGCCTTGCCCAACCCCTTCGACTTCAGATAGCTCGTAGGATAGAGCATCTCCTGCATGCCGGGCCCTCCCTTGGGCCCCTCGTAACGGATAATCACCACCTCGCCGGCCTGGACCCGGTCGCCGAGGATGGCCTCCACTGCCGCCTCCTGGCTCTCATAGATCCTGGCCGGTCCGGAAAAGGTGAGGTTCGAGGCGTCCACACCGGCGGTCTTCACGATACAACCCTGCTTCGCCAGATTGCCGTACAGGACGGCCAGCCCACCGTCGCGGCTGTAGGCGTGCGCCACATCCCGGATGCACCCGTTGGCGCGGTCCAGATCCAGGTCGGGCCAGCGGTTGTCCTGACTGAAGGCGACCTGGGTCGGCCGCCCGCCAGGGGCCGCAAGATACCGAGAACGTACCTGTTCCACCTGGGTCCGCACCAGGTCCCACTCGGCCAGCGCCGCGCCCAGCGAGCTGCTGAAGATGGTCGGCGGATCGCGATGGATCAGCCCCGCGCGGTCGAGCTCGGCGAGGATGCCCATTACGCCCCCGGCCCGGTGGACGTCCTCGATGTGGTAGCGCTGGGTCGTCGGTGCCACCTTGCACAGATTCGGGACCTTGTGGCTCAGGCGATCGATATCGGCCATGGTGAAATCCAGGTCCGCCTCGTGGGCAGCGGCGAGCAAGTGCAGCACCGTGTTGGTCGAGCCGCCCATGGCGATGTCCAGGCTCATGGCATTCTCGAAGGCGTCGAAGCAGGCGATAGAGCGCGGCAGCACACTCGCATCGTCCCCCTCGTAATAGCGCCTCGCGAGCTGGACGATCAGGCTCCCGGCTTCGAGAAAGAGCTCCCGGCGATCGGCATGGGTCGCCAACAGCGAGCCGTTGCCGGGAAGGCTCAGGCCCAGCGCTTCGGTCAGGCAATTCATCGAGTTGGCCGTAAACATCCCGGAGCAGGAACCGCAGGTCGGACAGGCGGAGCGCTCGTACTCGGCCACCTCCGCGTCGTCCTTATCGGGGTTGGCGGCCACGACCATGGTATCGACCACATCCAAGCGGATCTCGCTGCCGCCGCGGACCAGCTTGCCCGCTTCCATGGGGCCGCCGGAGACGAAGACCGTGGGAATATCGAGGCGCAGGGCGGCCATCAGCATTCCGGGCGTGATCTTGTCGCAGTTCGAGATGCAGACCAAGGCATCCGCGCAGTGTGCATTGACCATGTACTCCACGGAATCGGCGATCAGGTCCCGCGAGGGCAGCGAGTAGAGCATACCGCCATGCCCCATGGCGATGCCGTCGTCCACGGCGATGGTATTGAACTCCTTGGCCACCCCGCCTGCCCGCTCGATCTCCCCTGCCACCAGTTGGCCGAGGTCCTTGAGGTGAATATGGCCCGGCACGAACTGGGTAAAGGAATTGGCAACGGCGACGATGGGCTTCTCGAAGTCCGCGTCCTGCATCCCGGTGGCCCGCCAGAGGGCGCGGGCACCTGCCATGTTGCGGCCTTGGGTCGTGGTGCGGGAACGGAAACGGGGCATGGTGATCTCCGAATGGAAAAAACGGGGGGCGCTGATGCATTGCACCCTAGCCGTTCAGGCCCCATCTCGTCATTCCGGCAGGGAGTGCCGGAATCCAGTGCCAGGGATGGCAAAAACAGTAAGAGGCTGTCTAAAAACTAACCCATTGATTATAAAAATATAATTGTCATCTAGCCCCCACGCTCCAGTGTGGGGGCAAGTCTTGACGCTCCAGCGTCACCAAGCCTGGTCGTTGGAGCGGCCAAGGTGGTGTTCCCACGCTGGAGCGTGGGAACAAGCAAAATCAACAAGTTAATTCTTAGACAGGCTCTAAGGGCCCGAACGATTACACTGCACCTCAAAGCAGTGATTGTACCGAATCCTTGCAGGTCCGTAGCCCCCCCAACCGTAGAGATCAGGGCGAGCGCGTATAAATTTGTTGGCGATTAACAGGTTGCTGCCAGCTTGCGGTCGTCAGCCGCAACGGCGGTGGTTCGCCATGAACGGTAGGCGCCGGCAAGCCGGCGCCGGGCTGGAGGGCAACCAAGCCGGCAGACCGAACCTCAGGAAAGCGCGGGCAAGCCCCGCACCTACGCATTCCAGCGCCGGGAAAACCAATCCGGCAACATCATGTTTCCAGGAAGATTTATACGCGCTCGCCCTGCCTTGGCCGCTCCAGCGGCCAGGCTTGGTGACGCTGGAGCGTGGGAGCCAGATGGCAGCGCGGGCAAGCCGGCGCCTACTGTAGGCGCCGGCTTGCCCGCGCTTTTCCAGCTTGATTTTTACGATGATTTGGCTCAATTGAGAACGCCCCCTAGCACTCCCCATCAACCACCATGACCGACCAGGGTAAAACCCGCCCGCGCCTTGGGGTGCGAGTAGCTGCCGGTTTTAATGATACCGAGCTGGCTTTCACGCAACGCCTCTGCGATGTCCTGCCCACCGCGGGAGAGCTTCTCGAAGGTACGCACCAGGAGCTCGAGCGTGGTCAGTGAGGGGACCTCCCAGTGGCTGACGAGCAGGTTTCTGGCCCCCGCGAAAAAGAAGTTACGCGCCAGGCCGGAGAGTGCCTCGCCGCCGCTTTCCTTGCCGCCGCCCCCGGTATCACAGACGGACAGCACCACCAGATCCGCATCCGGCTCGAGATCCGTTGCCACTTCACTTGCCAGCAGCAGACCGGCGGCGGAAGCCCCCGACCCCGCGCTCGGGGTCGTGAGCAAGGCGGCATCGGGCAGGCATTCCAGCTTACTCGGTAACAACCCGTGGGTAGCAAAGGAGATATAGCGATAATCGGTCAGCTCGCGCCGGCGTACCGTGGGCACCGTAAAGGCACGCTGCAGAACCAGGTCCCGGGGACCTGCACCCAGGACGCCGGCGCTCTCCTTCAATTCGAGGGCAGTATTGGGTAGCGGCGCAAAATTCGCGATCAAGGACGCCTGCCTGCGACAGGTCGAGGTCCGCGGCATATCCACCGCCGACATCAGGGTTGCCGTCCTGCCCCTGGGCACGGGATCACCGAAGCCCACAAAGGGTTTCGGCGCCCTGGACGGGGGCGTGTCACGTAGGCTCACGAAAGATTGCACGGCCGGCGACAAGGTCAAGGCATGACGTGCGACCATCCATGGGACCGCGGAATAGTCCAAATCCTTCACGACCGGCGGCGCGTCTGTCACCAGCATGGCGAAGGGCAAGCTGAGCAGATCTCCCGTCGGAATGGTGATGAGGTGGTGTTTGCTACGGATCGCGCGATCGACCGGTCCGAACAGTTGCCGATAAAGGGCATAGGCCCGATCGACCGGATAGGCCGGTACCTCGTCGGTCTCCACCGGCCGTCTCAGCTCGCGCACGAAGCGCCGCACCGCGGCTCGCGACAGCCTGATGTCGTAGACCTCGATGCCGTCCCGATCGACCAGGAATCCGACCCCACCGGCGGCACCGATGAGGATATACGACAGGGCCTCGTCGGCGCGGAGCCGTTGCCGTACCTCCGAGGCAGGAATAGGCTTGAACAGGACCAGCTGATTGTAGCTGGGAGAGGCCGTCTGAACCTGAAGCTCGAGCGCCCCGATCCGGGCGCTGATCTCATCCCAGCGACGCTTGAGTCGCTCGCGAGCTGCCCCTGACTGGCGTCCAGGTCCTGGCGAATCCGCTCGCGCCGCGCCTGGGTGTCCTGCATCTGTCTGAGCAGACTACTGACCTTGCCGCTCCCGGACTCGATCCGAGCGTAGACCTGGGCGATCTGCTGGGCCACCAACGGACTCGTCACCAGCTGCGCTGCCTCGAACAACTTGCCGGCGAGCCCTCTGCCGCCGAGCCCTCCGGCATGCTTTACGCCGATTTGAAAGTAGGGGAGCATATCGTCCAGGTTCACGTTGCCACCCTGCTCGCCGATAATCTCGAAGCCGTCCCGAAATGCGCTCATGGCCCGGCGCTCATGGCCCCGACGGGCATGGATCCGGCCCAGCGCCAAGAAGGCCAGCCCCCCGGCGCGGGTGCTGCCGGTCAAGGCGCGCTCGGAGGCGACGGCGGAGTCCAGCAGGCGCTGAGCGGCGGCCAGATCGCCGCGTGCTTCCGCAATCTGGGCCCCGAGCACATCGATCTCCACGGCCCAATCCCGCGGTGCCTCGAAATCCGCATCGAAGAGCGCCCGGGCCTGCCGGAATGCCGCCTCCGCAGCATCCAGGCGCCCTTGCAGCAGTAGGGTCTTGCCCTTTACATAGGCCGGCTTGATCGCGTTACCGCGGGCCGAGACGGGTCCGCCCCGGATCAACGATAAGCCGAAGGTCCCGACGAGTAACCCACTGCCGGCAGTGAATTCGCGCCTACTATCCAGGTCGTGCCGAACGCTCGACGGGGCATAGCCTTGGAGCTGGAACAGCTCCTTGGCCCGTTCCGCCTCCACGGCCGCCTCGCGGTTCCGGTGCTGATTGGCCAAATGCATCGAGCGGTAGGCATCGAGACGGGCCCGTTCGAGGGCCGGGGCGGCGGCATCCACCAGTGCCGCCTCCGCGCGCTCGAACATAGCGGCGGCCTCGAATTTTTCCTGATTGCTCAGCTCGAGGGCTAGGTGCATGCTCAGAAAAGCGACCACATCCGGCCGCCGCTCCTCGGCCTGCAACAGGGCCTTGCGGTACTGCTGTTCGGCGAGCGCATGCTGGCCACGTTGGTTGTAGTACCGGCCCAAGCGCAGCAATCCTTTGTACTGGGTAATATCGCCGACGTCGAAATTGGCACTCGCGATCAGCCCCTCCAGGCGCCGCATCTCCGCGGACAAACCGCTGGGATCGGCGCCACTACGAACGCGACCGCTGGCCACACCGATGCCCCGCTCCAGCGGTCGGAAGGCCCCGGGAATCCCATCGCCGAGGTAAATGCGGTCACCGATCCGGGCCACCACCGCTTGATAGAGCCAGTCGCCCGAGCGCAGCCTACAGTCCAGGGCCAGTGCCTCGACCCCATCCAGGATGGACGTGGGACGCGCCGCGCCGCAGCGGGCAAACTGATCCAGGCGCACGCGCCACCAGCCTTCCGAGATCAATGAGCGGGGAGAATGCGAGTCGGCAGCGACGACGAATACCGAGCCGCTCGGCTGATCCCAGCTCCCGCATTGGAGGCTGAAATAGGCGGCACCGGCCGCCGCGATCCTCGAGGGCGCGGCCCGCCCGTACAGGGTACAGGGGTCCTGTCCCTGGTTGGTCCCGACCTCGAACTGACTATCCACCACGTCAGTGATGTCCACGGGCGCGGCACATCCCAGCAGACACACCGTCACCAGGAGCGCCAAGGCGCCGGTCAATCGTGTATCCAGATCCATAGGTATCACTCAAAAGCTGTTTGCGATCTTTGTGTCAAAGGACCGTAGGGCGGGAAAGCACAGCGCATCCCGCCGCGAGTGCATCCCGCCGCGTCGGTCATTCCAGAGCCAATTCCTTTACAACATCGTCTGCCGCCCAATGCGGCGGATACAGTCCCGCTTTTACATACCGTTGAAAGCTCGAATACGGCCAATCGACGAGGCGCGACACATGGCCGTGTTTGATCGGATTGTAATGGACATCATCGATAGGCTGCTGCAAATCGTCTTCATCGCGAATCCTGTGCTCCCAGAAGCGCCGTTGCCAAATCCCCCGTTCCCCGTTCCGCGTGCGATGCCTTGAAAGCCGCTCGTCTTTCGGAATCCGTGCCGAGAACCGTGCCTTGATGGCGTGCCAACGGGTGGAGAAATCGCCATCCCCCGCAGGCAGGGTCCATACCGAGTGAAGGGCACCTTGAAAAATAGCTGTTTTCACCACTCAAGAGACTCTAACCCATTGATTATCCATACGCTCCGTTGACGAAAACCGTATTTTTCAAAGTGCCCTAATACCTAGTTTCAGTCTATTTTTACATTCCAAGGGTCAGTAAGACGCGGAAACCTAATATGCCCATCAGTCCTATACAGGAAAAGTAGACTGAAACTAGGTACTAAAGACGATTCGCAAGTCGTCGATGTCGTCCGTCAACAGACGGCGGCGGCGTTCCAACAGGTTAACGGTGAAAAAGAAGGTTTTGGCTCGTTCCCACGCTCCAGCGTGGGAACGCAAGTGTAGCCGCTCCAGTGGCCAAGGTTTCATGACGCTGGAGCGTCAAGGACTTGCTCCCACGCTGGAGCGTGGGAGCCAGAAACAGGTTGCTGCCAGCTTCGGGTCGTCAGCCGCACCTGCGGTGGTTGGCCATGACCGGTAGGCGCCGGCTTGCCGGCGCTGGGCTAGAAAGCAACCAAGCCGGCCGGTCGAAGCTTGGGAAAGCGCGGGCAAGCCCGCGCCTACGGGACTGGGATCCAGAAACATGGCACTGCAACCAAGGCAAGGCAGTCCGATATAACCAAACAGCTTCTCACTCCTCCTCCGCCGCGGGTTCCTCTTCGTCATCATGTTCCCCGCTCTCTTCCCAGATGGTCTCGTTGGCACCGCTCAGATGCACCATATAGATCTCGTCATCCACCGCGTAATCGGGAATCACGTAGGCATCGGCCACGCTATCGAAAATACCGGGTGTCAACTCGAGCTTGGAATCGCTGGTTTCTCGAATACAAGAGTACTTGGAGCACAATCGTATCATTCGGAATCTTCTCAGGCTCAGTCGCTTTATCCGGAATACCCTCAGACCGGGGCGGTTCCGACACCAGGACATCCGGACCTGTAACATCAGGACCCGTGGGGTCGGGAACTGTGGTGTCAGGACCCGGAGTGCCAGGGCCCGGAGGAGGGAGAACCGGAGGAGGGGGAACCGTGGATTCACGACACTGCAATGTGTCGGTCTCGGCCAGGTAGACACCTCCCGACCCGGTAGCCGTCTCGATGTTACCCGCGGTGACATCGATATCGGCGGCTTCACCCGGCCCACCAATACCGTTGGCCGCAGTCAGAATGATATTGCAACAGACGAGGTTCTCGTTACCCGCGCCCTCCCCCGCCGTATTGTCACTGATCGCACCACCGGTCGCAGTGACACGGATGGTGTTGTCGGTACCAGTCTCGACCCGACCCAGCTTGACATCATTCGCAGCGGTGAGGATGACATCCCCCCCGGCACTGTAGACAGTGCCGTCGGCCATAGCGATGTCGCCGGTTGTGGTCGTAGCGGTGATGGTGCCACCGGAGGTAACATCGCCAGCGGCAGTGTGTGTGATGCCGGTGTCACCTGTAAGGACAACACTACCGCCGGCGGTGACTGCATGATCGACCTGTAAGTTGCCGGCGGTGGTGGTCAAGCTGATTAACCCACCCCCAGTAGTAGTAACGGCCTGGGCCAGGGTCATAGTGCCGCCGGCGGTAATCTCGATGGCTCCACCCCCGCTGCCGGTGGTTACCGGCGCCGTGTTGCCCAGCTGCACCGCATCGATCTCATCGATGAAAATACCGCCGCCGGTGGTTTGCGCGTCGATGCTGGTCACGGCGGTGTTGAGGGGGTTGCTGCCGTCGCCGACCCCGGTGCCGGCATCGAGCCGTAGGGTACCGGCTTGCAGCTGGTTCGGCGCAGACGGGTTGGCGGCACCGGTATCGCCGATCGAGGCATTCGAGAAGAGCTCCAATCCACCTACAGCGCTGAAATCCGCCGTGTCGATCCGTACCTCGCCCACCCGCTTATTGGGCGCGCCGAAGCGAATGCGCCCACTGGTCTCGAGGGCGGCGATTTCGCTGTCGTCGAGCTGGAAACCTCCTGCCGCTCCGCCCAGACCGACGCTGCGTCCGACCGTCGGCAGGAAGACAATATCCTTGCCTCCACCAGCCCGGATCTGGGCAGTTTCGTCCGGGTCATTGTCATGAATGATCAGATCATTGACGGCCAACTCGATATCGGCATTGTCCGTGCGTATGACACCACGTGTGGGGGACGCATCGTATACATCATCTCTCCGGGACGCACCGCTGGCATCTTCCAATATGAGGGCACCGCTGCCGGTCGCGAGTCGGATCTTCCCGTTCGCACTCGCGACCGTGGCACCGCTGATCACTGTAAGATCGCTATTTGTTGCCTGAAGATGAATCTCCCCACTCCCGGGCGGTGGTGGCGGTTTGGGCTACGGTCATATCGCCGTCGGCAATGACCTCGATGGAGCTGCCTCCGCTGCCGGTGGTTACTGTGCCCAGTGTCACATTGCTGGTTTCAGCAATGAAAATACCGCCGCTGGTGGTTTGTGCATTGATGCTGGTCACAGCCGTGTCGATATCGGCGTCTCCCGTCGCACCACCGATACCGCTGCCTGCGGTCAGGCTGATATTGCCACCGACGAGGTTCTCGTTACCGGCATCTTCACCCGCCTTGGCATCGCTGATCGCACCGCTGGTCGCGGTGACGCTGATAGCGTTGCTACCGGCCACGACCCGACCCAAGGCGACATTGTTCGCCGCCGTGAGATCGACCGCTCCGCTGGCCGTGATGGTCTGGTCATTGATTACCAGATCTCCGGCATTAGCAGTCAAGCCGACGGTTCCCCCGGCCCCGGTGGTGGTAACCGCTTGGCCTGCCGTCAAGGTGTTACCGGAGGTCACCTGGATCGGACTACCGGCGGTGACCGCTTGGCTGTTGCCCAACTGCACCGCGTCGGTTTCAGCAATCAACCACTATGGACTGAAAGTCCATAGTCTGGAGGACTAAAGTCCTCATCCGTGGACAAGCCACGGACTGAAAGTGAAGGGACTTAAAGTCCATAGTTTCAACTGTGATGCGCTTCGCGCACTAAAGTATTGAAGCAATGAAAATGCCACCGCTGGTGGTTTGTGCATCGATGCCGGTCACCGCGGTGTCGATATCGCCGTCTCCCGACGCACCGATGCCACCGCCCGTAGTCAGACTGACCACGCCACCGACGAGGTTTTCTTCCTCGCTGCCATATTCCTTAATCCTGGAGTTCACGTCAGTGATTGCGCCGCCCGCCGTGAGGGTGATGTCGCCGGTAATGGCATCGACGCGACCCAATGCCAGGTTGTCGGTTTCAGCAATGAAGATACCACCACCGCCGCTTCCAGTGACAGTCGCGTCCAGGCTGGTCGCGGCAATGTCAATATTATTACCTCCTACCGCACCACCAATGTCCTGACCCGCGGTTAGGTTGATCGCACCGCCGACGAGGTTTTCGTTATTCGGACTGTCAATCTCGGGTTCAGCTACGGTGTTGTCTCTGACTGCGCCGGTGGTGGCGGTGATGGTGATGTCGCCGGCACCAGCATTGATACGACCCAAGGCGATATTGCTCGCCGCCGTGAGATTGACCGCTCCGCCGAGACCTGCCGCAACATCAATGGTGCCGTTATTTGTTATATTGCGTCCGGCAGTGATGGTAACCCCCATGCTGCTCCCGGCATCGGTATTCGTTGGCCCGATGGTAGCGCCGCTATTGATGGTGACATTGTTGTCCGCTGTGAGGGTCAGGATGACCTGCTGGTTTCCATAGACCTCGGTCAAGTTAGGTTGAATGCTGGCTGCAACAGTGATGTTGCCTGCACCAGAATCCGAAGCATTCCCGTAAGGTGGCTGCGACGTGTCAACTTCTACGTTGTTCCCGGTTTGTAACACGCTCTCAAGTATTGTGTTTGCCACGGTGGTACCAGGGTCATCGGGGATACCAATTGTGATGTCCGTCGGATCAATCAACCAGGTCCCAGGCTCACCAGCAGGCGCGGATGCGTCAATCTCGACCTCCGCCGCGATCTCGATGGTCCCGGCGGCAGAGGTCTCGACAAAGCCGCCGTCACCGCCGTGCGGACCGCCCCGCGCTGTCAGTTGGCCATTGATCCTGGCCGTCTCTTTTCCGTAGACGATAATGCTGCCGCCGTCCCCAATTTCGGTGGCGTCGGCAATGATCCGGGCCTCGGGCGCCAGTATCACCCTGTCGGCATTGCGGCCGGGGCCTTGGCCGCCCCGATCCCCGCCGATACGGATGTCGCCGCCGCCAGCAGCGCCGCTGGCCTCCACCAAGGCCCCCTCTCCGATCTCGAGCTTGCGACCGCGGATGTCGATCTTGCCACCACGGCCTGCCGATGAGGAGGCATCCAAAGTACCGGTTACGGCCAGGGTCCCGCGCTTGCCGCCGTCGAGGACGATCACGCCCCCGTCCGCCCTCGACCTCGATGATCCCGCTGTTCTCGGCCAGGGCTTTTGCCCCGGCCGGTCTGCGGGTGACCGGTGATCCGGTCTCGAAGTGAATGAGATCGTCGCCGTAAAGATCGACCACGAAGGTCTCGGCCCCGGCGATGACCAGGGTCGAGCCCTGACCCTCGATGACGCCGTCGTTACGGGCATGGGGGGGCGACCAAAGCGCCGAGACCGCGCTCGCCCGGGGAGATGTGGCCGCGGTTGACGACCTTGGCATTAGGGTCGGGGCTCGGGCGATTGGACCTATAGCGTCCGCGCATGAAATTGTCATCGGCGATGTCAGAGGTGGTGGCCAGAAAGCCCTGGGCTTCAACCTTACCTTGCGGGCCAACGGTGACGCCGTTCTGATTGATCAGCCACACATTGCCGTTGGCCTGCAGCTGCCCGTTGATACGCGACGGACGGTTGGTGATGACGCGATTGAGGGCAATGGCGTGCTTGCCGGGCTGGTTGAATTGGGTGACCTCGCCGGTCTCGATGCTGAAGCCGTTCCAATTGATGACGGCCTTGCCACTGCGCTGATCGACCGTTACCCGCTCTGGTCCCGTCGTGATGGCAGCGTTGCCACGGACTACCACACCGCCGGTGGGATTGGCACCAACGAGAGGGGCCATCAGCATGACAGCGACACATGTCGCCGCCGAAACCAGGGGTAAATCGAGACGCTTGCCCGGTTTGGAAGATTCCGTATCGGCAGACGCTTTGATGAGCGGATCCCAAGGCTTGAGCATAGAAGAATCCTCCTTCTACTTTTCCATGCAACCGATAAATCCAAAAGGCTCTTTATGGATTCCGGACTGTTCTATCCTCCACCCCCGGCGCAGCCGTAAGGTTAGTGAGCGCAGCGAACCGAAGCGGTCCGGCGGAAACTTTGGAGTGCGGCGACGACCTCATCCCGGTACTGAGCTGGAATCCGCGGTGACCGAGGCAACCACCGGGTTAGCATGGAGCACCTGCCCGCCGCCGCTTCGCCGGTGCACTCCAAAACGGTCCGGAATCCATAAAGAGCCATCTGAAATTCGCCGTCCGTAACGAACACAACTTGTGATGGTATTTCTAAGTATCCTAGGTCGTGTTGACATTTAGAAGGTCCGCACAGCGGACCCTACAGCCAACCAAGTAGTTAGCGTAGGGTCCACTGTGTGGACCGCTTGGGTGTTGCAGCCACTTAAACATAACGAAAAAATAGTCGGTTAGGGTTAAATGTCAACAGGCCCTAGTACCCCATTTCACCTTGATTTTCCATAGGGAACGCCCTCCGTGGCGTTCCGGGATTTGGTGCAAATTCTTCGGAACGGCACGGAGGCCGTTCCCTACGGGAGGTTTCATAAAAGGGTGTCGCAAAAGTCCGTCGCCGGGAGCGCCGCCTTCCAGGCGGCAGGTGTCGGTAAGATGGGCTGATCCGGGGGGACCTCTTTCCCCTCCAAGTAGTTCATACCCACGAATGCCGGCAAGATGCCAGCGTTCCCAGGGGGGCTGCCAGTTTATATCACCCTCTCCCCAAACCTTCTCGCTGCGCTCGGGGCAGATCCTCTCTTGGTGAGGGTGTTGTAAAAGTCCGTCGCCGGGAGCGCCGCCTTCCAGGCGGCAGGTGTCGATAAGATGGGCTGATCCGGGGGGATCTCTTTCCCCTCCAAGTAGTCCATACCCACGAATGTCGGCAAGATGCCAGCGTTCCCAGGGGGGCTGCCGGTTTATACCACCCTCTCCCCAAGCCTTCGCTGTGCTCGGGGCAGATCCTCTCAAGGTGGCGTTCCCACGCCGGAGCGTGGGAACGAGCAACGTGTTGCGTTACGCCGCATTCGGCGCTGTGCCTGTCCGGGCGCAGTCCTGGATTGTTTTGCGTTGGTTGTGGGATCTGACATGTTGGGTTACGGCGCGTTCGACGGTGTTTGTGTTCTTCAGGATCGAGCAACGCGCCTAACCCAACCTACCGACACAGAGGACGCAGAGGCGAAAAATCACTTCTCCGTGCCCGCTGTGTCTCACTCAGATGTTGGGCACGTCGCCAAGGAGTGCCGCCATCCTGGCGGCAGATTGACTTGCCGGCAGGATGCCGGCGCTCCCGGCTTTATAACTGACAACTGCCCCCTGATAACTGACAACTACGGGCTCACTCTGCTTCGGATCCCGCTTCTTCCTCATCCTCGTCACGCCTCTCGTCCTTCCCCCGGATAGCCTCGTTGGCGCTGTTCAAGTACGCCAAATCCAGCTCGTCATCGACGCTGTAATCGGGAATCGCGTAGGCCTCGGCCAGGTTCTCGAACAGACTACGCGTCAGCTGGAGGGAGGAATCGACGATCGTATCATGCCGAATCAGGAATCCCGACAGGTCGTAATCCGAGATGACACGGCGCCCGGTCTGGAGTTCGACGATACCGTTATCCGTATCGATGATCTTGCGTATAACGATGTCGCTTTGCGACCCTTCGGTGCACAGTCGAATATCACCGCTCCCGACGACGCGTACCGGACCGAGAATCTCAAGCTGTCCGTAACCCTGCGGCACACCGAACCCCTCGGTGGTCACTTGGATGTCACCATTGTGGGCTGTGATGCCGGTCAGCGGATTGGATCCTGTGGTGGTACCGATCGTCAGGTTGCCCTGAACGCCGTCTATCTGCGTCAAGAACACACCGCCGTTGGCGGCCGCCGCGGCCACGGTAACCACATCGATCGAGAGTGGGTCATCCGACGTGCCGATCCCCAGACCGCTGCGCAGGGCCAGGGTCCCTCGGCCGTCGCTCCTGGTTCGCAGCAGACCCCGCCCGGTCTGCCGGATCGATTCGCCTGCGGTGAGCCTTTGCAGCGGATCTCCTTCGGCCTGCCGGATCGCTCCGCCCACGGTGAGATCCAGGTCACCGAAGTCCGTTGCGACCTCACCGTCTACAACCAGATCACCGGCGGTGGTGAGCCGAATGTCACCGCTCTCGAAAGTGTGCACACCTCCTATTCCGACGGTCATCTCGCCGCCCGCTGTTATATCGATATCCGCGTCCGCTGCCGAGTGGATGCCGGTGGTCGAGGCCAAGGTCACCGCATCGGTCTCGTCGAGATAAATACCGCCGGAACAGGTCGTTCGGGCATTGATCGTATCTGCGGCGGTGTCGATATCGGCGACTGCGCCCGGCGCACCGATGCCGGTAGCCGCAGTCAAACTAAGGTCGCCGGCGACCAGGTTCTCGTTACCCGCACCTTCAGTCGCCGTGTTGTCGCTGATCGCACCCTCGGTCGCAGTGACGGTAATGGCGTCGGCACCGGCATCGATACGACCCAAGGCGACGTTACCCTGGGCCGTGAGGGTGGCATTTCCGGCCGCCTGATAGCGGGTGCCGTCGGCCATCTCGATGTCGCCGGCCACGGCCATGGCAGTAATGGCACCGCTGGTGGAGGTCACATCGCCGGCCCCGGTGTGCACGATGCCAGTGCCGCCGGTCAGACCGACACTGCTTCCGCTAACGGCCGCAGCGACGAGCAAGCGGCCCGCCGCATCCAGAGTCAAGCCACCGTCGGCGGTGACCTGATCCCCGACCTGCAAATCATCGGTCGTAGTAGCCAACTTGATGGTCCCGCCTCCGGCAGTGGAGACCGCTCGGGCCACAGTCATGGCACCGCCGGCGGTGACCTCAATGGACCCACTCCCGGCGGTCAGCGGTGCCCGGTTGCCCAGCTGCACCGTATCGGTCTCGGCCAGGTAGATGCCTCCCGATCCGGTCGTGGCATCGATTCTACCCGCGGCGGTGTCGATATCGCCGCTGCCACCCGGCACACCGATGCCGGTAGCCGCGGTCAAACCGAGGTCGCCGGCGGCCAGGTTTTCGTTACCTGGGCCTTCAGCCGCTGTGATGTCGCTGATTGCTCCGGTGGCGGCAGTGACGGAGATGGCACTGGCCTCGATACGACCCAGGGCGACGTTGCGCCGCGCCGTGAGACTGACCGCTCCCCCGGCGCTGTAGCGGGTGCCGTCGGCCATGAGGATATCGTTGGCCGAGACGATGGCGAGATTGCCGGTAGTCGTGACATCACCGGCCCCGGTGTGCTTGATGCCGGTGCCGCCGGAGAGATCGATACTGTTCCCGCTGACGGCCGCAGCAAGACTTAACCAGCCCGCTGCATCCAAGCTCAGATCGCCGCCGGCCTTGACCTCAGCATTGACCTGCAGATCGCTGGCTTCAGTGTGCAACCGGATAGCCCCACTCCCCACAGTAGTGACCGCTTGGGCCACGGTCATAGCGCCACCGGCGGTGACTTCGATGGGTCCACCCCCGCTGCCGGTGGTTACCGGACCTAGTGTCACACCGTCGGTCTCATCGATGAAAATGCCGCCGGTGCTGGTTTGCGCAGCGATGCTGGTCACCCGGGTGTCGATATCGGCGTCGCCACCCGGCTCACCGATGCCGGTAGCCGCCATCAAACTGATGGCGCCACCGACCAGGTTTTCGCTTTCAGCCCCGGTAATGTCGCTGATGCTACCCTTCGTGGCTTTGATGCTGATGGGATTGGCACCGGCCTCGACACGACCTAATGCAACATTACCCTGTGCCGTGAGATTGACCGCTCCACCGGCGCGGTAAACAGTGCCGTCGGCCATGCCGATATCGCCGGTCGTCGCCGTGGCGGTAAGGGCACCGCGGGAGGTGACATCGCCAGCCCTGCTGTGCCCGATGCCGGTGCCACCGGTCAGACCGACACGATTTCCGCTGACGGCCGCAGCGATAGTCAACCGGCCCGCCGCATCCAGATTTAGATTGCCGCCGGCGGTGACCTGATTGTTGACCAACAGGTCGTCGGCCGTAGTGGTCAGCCGGATCGCCCCATTCCCCTGCGTGGAGACGGCTCGGGCCAGGGTCATAGTGCCGCCGGAAGTGACCTGGATAGCCCCCCCCCGCTGCCGGTGGTTACCGGGCCCAGTGTCACGTCGTCGGTCTCAGCGATGAAAATACCGCCCCTGGTGGTTCGCGCACCGATGCGGTTTGCCTTGGTGTCAATATCGGCAACATCCGTGGTACCGACGCCGGCACCTGCAACCAGGTTGATATTGCCACCGACCAGATTTTCGTTACCCCTTCCTTCCGCCACCGTGTTGTCACTGATCGATCCGGTCCTGGCAGTGACCCTGATGGGATTGGCACCGGCCTCGACCCGACCCAGCCTGACATGCTTCGCCGCTGTGAGACTGACTGCCCCTCCGGCGCGATAGACAGTGCCGTCGGCCATGCTGATGTCATTTCTTGCCGCCCTGGCGGTGATGGCGCCACGGGAAGTGACATCGCCGGCGGCAGTATGCCCGATGCCGGTACCGCCAGTCAGACCGACACGGCTGCCGCTGACGGCCGCGGCGATGTTCAGCCGGCTCGCCGCATCCAGGCTCAGATCACCACCGGCCCTGACGAGCTGATTGACCTGCAAATTGCCGGCCTCGGTGCGCAACCGGATCGCCCTCCTCCCGGCAGTAGTGACAGCCTGAGCCACGGTCATAGCATCGCCGGAGGTGACCTGGATAGCCCCACCCCCGTTGCCGGTGGTTATTGAGCCCAGTGTTACACCGTCGGTTTCATCGATGAAAATGCCGCCAGTGGTGGTTCGCGCGTCGATGCGGCTCACGGCAGTATCGGTATCGGCTACGCCTGGCGTACCAATGCCCCTGGCCGCCCGTAAAGTGATGGCGCCACCGACGAGATTTTCCTCACCCGCGCCTTCAGCTGCCGTGTCGTAGTCACTGATCGCACCACCTGCGGTGATGGCAATGGCGTTGGTACCAGCATCGATACGACCCAATGCGATATTACTTCCACGTGCCGCCAGACTGACCGCCCGCCCGGCGTGCAGGAGGCCGCCGTTGTTTACGCTCAAGGCAGGACCATCGGCCGTCATCAACCGGCCCGCCGCATCCAGATTCAGATCACCGCCGGCCCTGACTTCGGCATCGACCTGTAGATTGCCGGCCCTGGTGGTCAGATCGATCTTCCCACTCCCGGCGGTGGTAACGGCCTGGGCGACGGTCATAGTACCGCCGGAAGTGACTGCGATAGCTCCGCCTCCGCTGTCGGTAGTTACCGGGCCCAGTGTCACACCGTCGGTCTCATCGATGAAAATACCGCTAGTAGAGGTCTGCGCATTGATGCTAGTCGCCGCGGTGTCGATATCAGTGGCTGCATTCTCATCCGTACCAATACCACTGCCCGCGACCAAAGTGATCGCGCCGCCGACGAGGTTCTCATGGCCTGCACCTTCACCCAACCAGGCGTCGCTGATCGCACCGCTGGTCGCCGTGACGCTGATGGCATTGTTACCGGCCTCGACCCGACCCAAGGCGACGTTGCTCTGCGCTGTGAGACTGACCGCCCCGCCGGCACGGTAGACGGGGCCGTCGGCCATGGTGAGGTCGCCGGTCGCGGCCCTGACGGTGAGGGTGCCGCCGGCGGTGACCTCGATCGGCCCGTCCCCACTGTCGGTCGTGACGGTGCCCAGTGTCACACTGTCGGTCTCATCAATCAACCACTATGGACTGAAAGTCCATAGTCTGGAGGACTAAAGTCCTCATCCGTGGACAAGCCACGGACTGAAAGTGAAGGGACTTAAAGTCCATAGTTTCAACTATGATGCGCTTCGCGCACTAAAGTTATTGAAGCAATGAAAATACCGCCGGTGCTGGTTTGCGCGTCGATGCTGGTCACAGCGGTGTCAATATCGGCATCGCCACCTGGCCCACCGATCCCGGCACCCGCAGTCAGGCTGATGGCGTTGCCGATGAGATTCTCGCTACCCGCGCCTTCACCCGCCAGACCATCGCTGATCGCCCCGATTCCGGCGGTAACGGTGATGGGATTGGCGCCGGCCTCGACCCGACCCAGGTTGACATTCTTCGCCGCTGCGAGGGTGATCGCCCTTGCGGCGCTGTAGCGGGTGCCGGCCATGTTGATGTCGTTAGCCGTAGCCGTGGCGGTGAGGGTGCCGCCGGAGGTAACGTTGCCGGCAGCTGTGTGCCCGATACCGGTACCGCCGGTAAGACCGACACGACTTCCCCTGACGGTCGCAGCGATATTCAGCCGGCCAGCCGCATCTAAGCTCAGGTCACCGCCGGCCCTGACTTTGGCATTGACCTGTAGATTGCCGGCTGTGGTAGTCAGATCGATCCTTCCACTCCCGGCGGTGGTAACGGCCTGGGCCAGGGTCATAGTGCCGCCGGAGGTAATCTGGATATCTCCCCGGTGGTTACCGGGCCCAGTGTCACATCGTCGGTCTCAGCGATGAAAATACTGCCCCTGGTGGTTCGCGCGTCGATGCGGTTTGCCTTGGTGTCAATATCGGCAACACTCATGGTACCGACACCGGCACCTGCAACCAGGTTGATATTGCCACCGACCAGATTTTCGTTTTCAGCCCCGGTAATATCGCTGATGCCACCCTCCGTGGCTTTGACGCTGATGGGATTGGCACCGGCCTCGACACGACCCAACTTGACATTCTCGCCGCTGTGAGACTGACTGACCTGCCGGCGCTGTAGACAGTGTCATCGACCATGCCGATATCGCCGGTCGTCGCTGTGGCGGTGAGGGTACCGCCGGAAGTGACATCGCCGGCAGCAGTGTGCCCGATACCGGTGCCGCCGGTAAGACCGACATGACTTCCCCTGACGGCCGCAGCGATATTCAACTGGCCTGCTGCATCCAGTCTCAGCCCACCGCCGGCCGTAACCGCTCGGCTGACCTGCAAGTCGCCGGCCGTAGTGGTCACCTCGATAGCACCGGGTGCTGTGACCGACGCTAAGTTGCCTAACTGCACCCCGTCGGTTTCAGTGATGAAAATGCCACCGCTGGTGGTTTGTGCATCGATGCTGGTCACAGTGGTGTCGATATCGGCGTCTCCGCTCCCACCAATGGCACCACCCACCGCAGTCAGATTGATGGTTCCTCCCACCAGGTTCTCCTGACTGTCATCCATAGGGCTCTTGTCCGTGAGACCACCAGCCACACCGGTACTACCCGACTCGATGGTGATCTCACCAACACCGCCGCCGGCTACGATATGACCCAGTGCAAGGTTGTCGGTTTCCTTAATGAAGATACCGCCGCTGCTTCCAGTGATCATCGCGTCAAGGCTGGTCGCGGCAATGTCAAGATCTTTGTCTTCGCTTCTTGTTGCACCACCAATGCCTTGGCCTGCGATCAGGTTGATCGCACCACCGACGAGATTTTCTTTATTCGGACCTTCCGCCGCCGTGATGTCTCTGATCTGGCCATTGGTAGCGGTAACGCGGATGGTGTTGTTACCAGCATCGATACGACCCAGGTCGACATTACGCCCCGCCGTGAGACTGACATCCCCTCCGGCTCTGCAGAGAGTGCCGTCGGCCATGAGAATATCGCCGGTCGTGGCTGTGGCCTCGACCTTGGCGGTGATGGTGCCGTCGGAGGTGACATCGCCATCGTCGGTGTGTGTAATGCCGGTGCCACCAATGAGGGTGACATTGCCTCCCGTGATCCCGCCGGTAACCGTCAACAGGCCGCCTGCATCGAGGTTGACATCCCCTCCGGCACCTGCCGAAACATCGATGGTGCCCTTGTTTGTTATGTTGTTTCCGGCATTGATGGTAACCCCCATGCTGTTCGGGTCTGGAACGTTGGGATCGGCATCCGGCAATGGCCCGATCGTGACTCCACTATTGATGGTAACGTCGTTGTCTGCCGTAAGTGTCAGGGTAACCTAAAGGTTTCCAGTGACGGTAGCCAAATCGGGTTGGATGCTGATCTCTACGGTGATGTTACCCGTAGGGTCACCCCCCTCGAAACCGGGCGTGTCGGGATCCTTTACCTCGGTGTTGGCGGGAGGGGTTGTACCAGTCGTCGTCACTACAACATTGCTTCCCCCCTCCAAGGCGTTCACGATTTGGGAAACGTTGGTGCTGTCAATCTTGATGTCCGCCGGATCGATCAGCCAGGTCCCAGGCTTACCGGCAGGGGTGGAAGCATCGACCTGGGCCGATTCGATGTCAATAGTCCCAACAGCGGAGGTCTCGATAAAGCCGCCGTCACCGCCGAACTTACCGCCCCGGGCCGTGAGGGTGCCGTCGATCTTGGCCCTATCCTTCCCGTAGACAATGATGCTGCCGCCGTCACCAACGCCGGTGGCATCGGCGATGACCTGGGCCTCGGATGCCAGGATCACCCTATCGGCATTGCGGCCGGGACCTTAGCCGCCCCGATCCCCGCCGATGCGGATGTCGCCGCCACCGGCGCTGCCGCTGGCCTTTACCAGGGATTTGCGCCCGAGCCTGATCTTGCGACCACGGATGTCGATCTCGCCGCCGCGGCCTGCCGATGAGGAGGCATTGAGGGTGCCGGTCACGGCCAGGGTCCCGCTGTCGCCGCCATCGAGGACGATCACACCCCCATCCGCGTGGGCACTGCGCGCACTTATCTTGCCGCCGACCTTGATCGCCTGGTCCACGATGCCCTCGGCGGCAGCGGCGGTGATCAGGACCCGTCCGCCCTCGACCTCGATGATCCCGTTGTTCTCGGCCAGGGCCCTTTTCCCGGCCTGTCTGCGGGTCACCGGTGATCCGGTCTCAAAGTGAAAGAGATCGTCGCCGTAGAGATCGACCGCAAAGGTCTCGGTCCCGGCGATGACCACGGTCGAGCCCTGGCCTTCGATGACGCCGTCGTTGCGGGCATGGGGGGCCACCAGGGCGCCGAGACCGCGCTCGCCCAGGGAGATGTGGCCGCGGTTGATGACCTTGGCATTGGGGTTGGGGCTGGGGTGGTCGAATGTGTAGCGGCCGCGCATGAAATCGTCATCGGCGATATCCGAGGTGGTGGCCAGAAAGCCTTGGGCTTTAACCTTACCCTGCGGGCCAACGGTGACGCCGTTCTGATTGATCAGCCACACATTGCCGTTGGCCTTCAGCTCCCCCTTGATCCGTGACGGATGCTTGGTGACGACGCGATTGAAGGCAATGGAACGCTTACCGGGCTGCCTGAACTCGGTAACCTCGCCGGTCTCGATACTGAAGCCGTTCCAGTTGATGACGGCCTTGCCGCTGCGCTGATCGATCGTTACCTGCTTGGGTCCCGTCGTGATGGCGGCGTTGCCACGGACTACCTTACCGCCGGTGGGATTGGCGCCGACGAGAGGAACCGTCAGCACGGCGACGACACAGGCCGCCGTCGCAGCGAGGGATAGATAGAGACGCCTGCCCGGTTTGGAAGATTCCGTAACGGCAGGCGCCTTGACGCGCGGGTCCCAGGGCTTGAACATCGGAAGACTCCTCCATTTTCATCCGGGGTAGTGGTGGTTCACCATGAATGGTAGGCACTGGGCTGGAAGGCAACCAGGCCGGCAAGTCGAACCTCAGGAAAGCGCGGGCAAGCCAAAGCGCGGGCAAGCCCCGCACCTATCGCTGCCGCCCGGTCGGTCGACGGCGATAGGTGCGGGGCTTGCCCACGCCTACGAGCCTTCCAGCGCCGGGAAAACCAATCCGGCAACCTCATGGTTTCAGGAAGATTTACACGCGCTCACCCTGCTTGGGTGTCGTAACCATTTGACAAATAACAATTATAAAATCCTGATCTCTAGCTCCCACGCTCCAGCATGGAAGCAAGCTTGTCCCGACGAAGGAGGAATCTTAACGCTCCGGCGTCACAAAACCTTGGCCGCTGGAGCGACCCCACTTGCGTTCCCACGCCGGAGCCTGGGAACGAGCCAGGACTGTAGGGTGGGCTGTGCCCACCGATCGGGTTTCCAGTCACCAGCAGCCCGTCATCGATGCGGTTCGCGCCCTGCCTCCTGTCTGCTATGCCCTCTCTGCCATGCCGGTACAGAGCAAGTGTCCCTGGGGCGGTCGGCAGGCGCTCACCACATCCTTCACCCTGTTTTGCCATCCATGGCGCCAATTCATGGCTCTTGGGATTCCGGCAATCCCTGCCGGAACGACGAGGTAGGAGCCGACAGCTTCACCATCGTATCAGAGATACACGCCTAACCCGACCTACCACGACTTCAATACTGCTCACAGGCGGTCAGCTTGGCGTCCAGGACGCCTACGTCGTCGCCTTGGGCACCGAGCAGAATGTCCAGGGCGATGTGGGAGAGGCCGAACTCGGTGGCACCCTCGTCGCTGCCGTTATGATTGGCACGCCAACGCTCACGGTAGGTTTCCAGCAGCGCGAGATAGAAGGGCAGTCCGCTCTCGCTCAGCTCCGCGTCGCGGTCGAACATATTGCGGTAGAGGTTGTGGATCAGCTCGGCGTCGCTCATCCCGCTGAAGCGCTTGGTGTATTCCTCGGAGGTCCCGAAATTGGCGATGATCGGGCTCAGATCCGTTCCGCCGCCCTCGGCGTCCAGACGCTCGCACCAGTAGGCGAAGCCGCCGCCCTCGGCGCAGCGCCCGTAATAGCCGCGGTAGGCGCGGTGGATCCAGAGCTTGGCGTCGTCGCTGCATTGGATGTTGCTGCGGCAACCACTGCTGGTGTCGGGCGGGTCGTCGGTGCCGGGGGGCGTGCCGGGGGGCGGGTCTTCATCACCACCGGTCCCGGTGAAATCGGACTCATAGGCACCCATATCCACGGCTGTTCCCTGGATACGCGGCCGTCCCCGTTGATCCGTGCTCAGGGTCGTCGTACCGCCGGCGTCGATGGCCGGGCTGCCGGCCTGCAGGGCATGGGTTTTGACACAGCCGCCGGCGGATGAGGTGGTACAGCCGTTGTTGGCGAGCGCTCCCAGCAGCGGGTCCTGTCCGATGAGGTTGCCGTTGGTCGCGGTCAGACCACAGGCACCGGCACCGGTCGCCTGGAGCAGGCTGTTGCCGGCGGTGACGCTGGCACTCGATTCCTTCTCGCAATCGCTGGCGGTGGCTCCCTTGGTATTGCCCGCCAGGATGCTGCTGGTGAAGCTGGCCGTGCCGGTAGAGAGATACACCCCACCGCCCTTGGCGCCCCCTCGCGTGGCGTTCTGCGTGACCGTGCTATTGGTCAGGGTGACGGCTCCTGTGCTATAGATCCCGCCGCCATCGGCGTTGCTCCCTTGGGTGTAGTTCCCTGAGACGGTGCTGTTGGTCAGTGTAACAGTGCTGATGCTATAAATCCCACCGCCCTCACGGCCGCTCCCTTGCGTGTAGTTCCTCGAGACGGTGCTGTTGATCAGCGTGATCCTTTCATTGCTTCAATAACTTTAGTGCGCGAAGCGCATCATAGTTGAAACTACGGACTTTAAGTCCCTTCACTTTCAGTCCGTGGCTTGTCCACGGATGAGGACTTTAGTCCTCCAGACTATGGACTTTCAGTCCATAGTGGTTGATATTCATCTGGCTCCCACGCTCCGGCGTGGGAGCAAGTCTTTGACGCTCCAGCGTCACCGGGCCTGGCTGCTGGAGCGGCCACATTTGCGTTCCCACGCCGGAGCGTGGGAACGAGTAAAAATTAGTTCTTAGACAGGCTCTTATTCTCATGGTGGCCTCAAGAGCCTTCGGGCACGGCGGACACCGCACCGGTGGCAGAATGTTCTGCCTCGATTTCCTCCGGGGCCGAGAAGGTCACCCGGCGGTTGACGGCATCATAAAGGTCACCCGGCGGTTGACGGCATCATAGGGGTTGGTCCCATTCATCGGTCGGGACTCGCCCAAACCGCGAATCGCCAGACGTTGTCCCTCGATACCGTGCTTTTCCACCAGGTAATTGCGCACCGCCTCGGCCCGTCGTTGGGACAGGTCACGATTGTATACTTCGGACCCCGAGGCATCCGTATGTCCTTCGACCACGAACGAATATCCCTTCAGCTCTTCGCGATGCAAGAGCTCCCCGATCGTATCCAGGAAGGGGATGGTCTTCGGATCCAGCCGAGCCGAATTGATCCGGAACTGGAGGCGAAAGGAGGCCGGTCCGGCGTCTGGGTTGCCCTCGGAGGCAGGCAGGGGTTCCCGGACCACCTTTTGTGCGCGCTTGGATTGCGAGCCCTTTGCAGAGGCGCGAGAAGACCTCGCAGAGACCCGGGAGGACCTCGCAGCAGCGCGAGAGGACTTTGAAGCGGCACGGGAGGACCTCGAAGGGGTACGGGAAGATTTTGAATAAGTACGCCGACTGGGCGCCTTGCTGATCGAACGGGTATTCTTCAGGGCCTTCAATACCTGCGCACGCGAGGCGTTCCGGTCGAGATAGCTCCCCTCCGCCCCCGCGTCGAGCGCCGCCAGGCTTACCATGAGCAGGGAGAGCAGACTAATCTTGAGTTTGATGTTGCACATGGCTGATTTACCCCTCCGTTCTGTTCCGTTGGTCCGTATCGAGCACATCCGCGGCCACATCGCATGGTGGCGCCGTGCCGATCCTATCTCTATGATTAGATAGAAGTATAGTATGATCCGCTGTAGCTTAGAAAGATGAGAAGCGCTTGGCCGTTGCAACTTCTTCTCGCTGCCAACCCTTCTCCGAGACTGCCAATACTTCACCTCGGTCGGCGTGCCATTCGGCGAGCACAAGGCGGGTCGCGGGGCTGCCGTCGAGTGTGAAGGTATGGTCCGCCGGTCGGTGGGTGTGGCCGTGGATAAGCCGCCGGGCCGAAAAACGGCGCATGTATTCCTCGACTGTCCGCTGGTTCACATCCATGATGGCTGGTGTCTTCTCCACTATGGCCGCGCCGCTCTTCCGGCGGTAGTCGTCAGCGATGGTGCGCCGTTTGGGCAGGGACTTCAAGAGAAAAAGACGCTTCGTGATGGGATTGCGTATACGTTGGCGGAACTTCTGATAGGGCACGTCGTCCGTGCACAACAGGTCTCCGTGCATGAGCAGCGTGGGGGTTCCCGCCAGGTCCACCAGCGTGGGGTCTGCAAGCAGTGTACAGCCGGTGTCGCGGGCAAAGGTGCATCCGATCAGGAAATCCCGGTTGCCGTGCATCAGGTAGCAACTGGTGCCTGAATCCGTCAGCTTGCGCAGCGCGGCGCGGATCTCGGGATAGGGGGGTTGGTCGTCGTCATCGCCGATCCAGGCGTCGAACAGGTCACCGAGGATGTAGAGGGCCGGGGCCTCCCGCGCACGCTCGTGGAGAAGGCCGAGAAAGCGCTTGACTATGACCGGCCGGTCGGGGGCCAGGTGGAGATCGGAGATGAAGAGGGTCGCAGGCACTACGGCGCTTCAATCCGATAATCGCAGGCGTTCCACGATTCGGCCCCCCGCCAGGTGCTCGGTCAGGATCTCTTCGACGTCTTCCCGGTCCACATAGGTATACCAGGTAGCCTCGGGATAGACCACGATCACCGGACCTGCGGCGCACCGGTCCAGACACCCCGCCGTGTTGATGCGAACGCCCCCGGGACCTGCGATGCCCAGCTCCTTGGAACGCTGCTTCATGTGATCGCGCAGGCCCGAGGCGTCGCACCGGGCGCAACACTGGCTACCGTCGTCCCGCTGGTTGGTGCAGAAAAATACATGGTAACGATAATAGGACATGATCGAGATCCCCGACTGCTGGAATGATGGGCACAGGTTACCATCTTGAACCCGCCTGAGCGCCGGCGCACAATCAGGGGCAATTACCACGATCCGGAAGTAAAATCGGCAGCTGCACAGTTCGTTCAACCTCTACCTCGTCGTTCCGGCAGGGATTGCCGGAATCCAGGTGCCAGGGATGGCAAAAACAGCGGGGGTTTGAACCATTAGGTCGCACAGCCCTGCCACTTTCGAACTACCCGCTTCATCAGCCATGACCATACGCAAGCTCAGCTCCCTCGACCGGACCCTGGTCAACCTGGACCGGGCCGTACGCACTGTCTTCGGCAGACCGCAGACCACCGGGCGGCCCAATCCGGCCGGGGGTATCGCCGAGACCGAGCTCCCCGAGCAGGAGCGCAGACACAGCGCACGCCTGATGCGGATCAACCATACCGGGGAGGTATGTGCCCAGGCCCTTTACCAGGGTCAGGCCCTTACCGCTCGCCTACCCGAGGTACGACGCGCCATGGAGCGCTCGGCCCAGGAGGAGAACGACCACCTCCACTGGTGTGAGGCCCGCATCCATGAGCTCGGCGACCGCAAGAGCTTCCTTAATCCGTTGTGGTACGCGGGCTCCTTCACCATCGGCGCCCTGGCCGGACTGGCGGGCGACAAGTGGAGCCTGGGATTCGTGGTCGAGACCGAGCGCCAGGTGGAAAGTCATCTGGACGAGCATCTGGACCAGATCCCCGTGACCGACCGTAAGACCCGCGCTGTCCTCGACCAGATGAAGGCGGACGAGATCCACCACGCGCAAGTGGCCAAAGCCGCCGGCGGCGCATCCCTGCCGGAACCGGTCAAGCTCGCTATGCGCCTGACGGCGAAGGTCATGACCCGCAGTGTTTACTGGGTCTAGCACACCATTTCGCCTTATTTTGCATTCTCAGAGCCCTCCCAAACGCGCCAAGGCCAGGCACAGCGCGGCGGGAATAGCTCACCCTCTTGCCAAGCGCTGTAACGCCGCCTTGGCGCGTTTGGGGGGCTCCCTTCGGGCGCGACGAGAAGCGGCCACCTGCGGTGTTGCGCGAGCTTGAAAGAGAGGTTGCTATTCCTGCGCTCGCGCGCCTCGCATCTGGCCGCTTCTGCCGCGCTAAGAACGTAAAATAAGGCGAAATAGGGTACTCGGGGCTGTTGACATTTAGCATGTTGTCGCTCCCCCGCATAGCGCCCACTCCCACCATCCGTCGTCCCGGCTGGGATGCCGAGACCCAGTCGTCCAGGGACGGCGAACGACACGTTACCCGTCGCTGGACAGGGATGAGCCGTGAGCCATGCAGGTTACCACCGCTTGCCATCCCTGGCACTGGATTCCGGCATCCCAGCCGGAATGACAAGTGGATTTGCCGCCCTCCACTCGGGAATTGGGGAAGCCCGTTTTTTGAAAACAAAGGTCCGCACCGCAGACCCCATGGTCAATCAAATGGTTAGCGTGGGGTCCGCTGTGCGGACCACGTGGATGTTGCGGCCATCTAAATGTATGGAAACAATCGGTTAGAGTTAAATGTCAACAGGACCTAGCAGTCTATCGCAGTGCAATCCCGCAGAAATTCCCGGGCGGCCGCAACCGCCATCTTTGACGACCTGAGCCATCTGAAGAAGAGAAATCCGTGCTGCGCACGGTCATCCTCTGAGAAAAAAAGCGTCCGACAATGGACGCCTTGGTCCTCAAGGGCACGTGCATAGGCCCGCGACTGAGCGAACAGACCATCCTTCCTCCCCGCGCATAACCAGATCGGTGGCAGATCTCGGGAAATCTGCCTGATGGGTGATGCCAATTCCGAGTTCCTCGCGTAGCTGCGCGGATCATCGCCCAAGAAACTGCGCGCGAATAGCGTTATAAAAGGGAACCGCGCATCCGGTACGGTGTCGAAGTCGTACACCCCGTAGAAGAGCAGCAATCCTTTCACGGATACCCCGTTTGCAGGACCCCGGCTCCCGATCTGATGAAACAGGTCGTTATTATGCAGGGCGCTTGCATACCATGCGGCGATCTGGGCACCGGCGGAATCACCGGCCAGAACAATCGCTGAGCGGTCGCCGCCATAGTGCCCGACATTGCGGTGGATCCAGTCCATGGCGCGGGTGGCATCCTGTAGCGGAGTGGGAAACCTGCTTTTCGGTGCCAACCGGTAATCGACATTGAAAGTGAGAAACCCGTTGCGCGAGAAGGTTGCGGCGACCCCCGCATAGATTCCTTTGTCGGCGCTGATCCAGCCGCCGCCGTGGAAATAGACGAGAACGGGCAGGTTGCGGGGATTGGTGGATCCAGGTCTGAATATGTCCAGGCGCTGAGCGGCGTCGGACCCGTATCGCAGATCGGAAAATACTTCCAGGTTCCGGGTCAGACCGAAATTGAGCAGGGAGCTACCCAATCTGCCGAGAAGGTTGAAGCAGGTTTTTACGACATACGCCTTGAAATCCAGCATCGAAATCATGCCGGTTACCCGTGCGCGGTGAGGAGTACGGCCAAAATAATACGGATGATGGGTACGCTTCGGGAGCTGTGTCTGGGTCACGAACCCGGGTCGGCCACCTTAACCGAAGATGAGAGGGTAAAGAGAGTGAACGCACGCTCTTATAAATCAATAAGTTATAATTTACCTTTGCTATTACATTTGGTCTGCAAGAATCTGAAATCACTGATTTTGAAAAAGCCCATACGTGCTCACCCTGGAGGGTGAGGGAGCTTGACTGCTAATTGGGCATGTACTAATATAGTAGCAATTTTACTTTCCCTCGCTGTCTGTCCGTGATCGAACGCCCATTTCAGGCTACCTCGATAAATGCAGGATACCCATGCGGGGGAAGGGTGTTCTACCCTTCTTGGAGACTGTCTAAGAACTGATCTATTGATTTTTCTCGTTCCCACGTTCCAGCGTGGGAACACCACCTTGGCCGCTCCAGCGGCCAGACTTGGTGACGCTGGAGCGTCAAGATTTGCTCCCACGCCGGAGCGTGGGAGCGAGATGAATCTGTAGTTTTTCTAACTAAAAATCGATATGTCAGTTTTTAGACAACCTCTTAATCGGATAATCAATTGAAAATCAGGCGAATTCGGAAGCACAGTTTCGTGGGTTGAAAAATTCCAGGGTAGGAATTTTGCCAGGTTCTCACCGCGGCGGTGAGCAGTAGGTCGACATGTCTTCACAAGTGTTCGGATACGAAACGCACTGGGCCGATAAGGGACATAAATCCGAATTGTCGGATTCCGAAGAGATTCTGTTTCGCCGTTTTTCTCCGGATGGCGAAGATGAATCCCGGATGGGCGAGCTCCTGTTCAACAATGCCTTTCTCGGCCAGCCGTTCGACGTCGTCTGCCCCTGTAAGCAGTGGTTCTCCGATGTCGTCCTTGCTCCCTACATCAAATATCAGCGGGAGAATATCCACATTGCCGTTCACAAGGCCAGCGGGTGCTTGATCGGTTATCTCACTGGCTCTACGGGGGGGACGCAATTCGAGAAGCTCCAGTACCGGATGGTGCGCAGGGAGGTCGTATCGCTCGCTGCATCCTTGACCATGCCCTGGACATTCTTCGACCAATCCAGCCGCCTGTTTGCGACCCATGTGATCTTCAAAGGGGAGAGCGAACGTCCGGTCCATCCGCAATCGGGTGTACACTGGCATTTCCAGGTCGACAAGGATTTCCAGGGCCGGGGGATTGGCACGAAGCTGTTGCGACGCTTCGTCGATGACGCGATCGCCGCCGGCTTCGAGCTGATCTGGGCGGAAGTGTCGGCCTATCCCGAGAGACCTCCCGATTACTTCAAGGACCGAGGCTGGTCGATCTACGACGCAAAACCGACGGAGATCTTTTCAGGCCACGTCGACTTCCCGGTCGAGACTTTGTGTATCACCAAACCGACCTCGGCATTCGAGATGTCGGCACGTGCCGCTTGAGTATTGCCAGCGCTCGCGGCGGGATGCGCTACGCTTTCCCGCCCTACGGTTCTGAATTAGACAGGATTTACAGGATGCTTACATTGAATAAAAAATCCTGTAAATCCTGTACTATTAGGGCCTCACACTAATCATTCCGCACCCGACACTAATCCGACTCGACCTCGCTGTCGTAGCCCTGAAGGTGCTGGTCGTAGGACCAGACAAATACCCGGCGCATCCTGTGAAGCATGCACTGGCGTTCGAACTCCTTGACAATCGAAAGGTCCGCAAGCCCCATTTCACGCATTGCGCAATCCGGGAATTTCGTGAGCCAATCCATTAACAGCTCCTTAGTCGGGAAACGGCGTGGCCGTCCACGGAGCCTGGCCTGCAATGGCTTTTGTGACCTGATCGACGAAGCAACGAGCAGCCTCAAGACGCGCCCCTACGTTTGAGACATGAACGATGTGGTTGCCTGTCTCGAAGATGACAGCAAGGGGCAGCAGTAATGTGTGTCCTTCTGTCCGATAGTTCTCCAACTTGGACAGTGCATCTTCTCGATCTTGGTTGAAGGCGGGCACATCGAGGATATTGCAGAAGACCGAAGTGTCCAGGATGCAGATGGTCAAGCCGTCTCCCCTCCCCTGAGCGCCTCGATCCACTCCATGGCTCGGGCACGCCGCTGCTCCGGGCTGGTGCGGTCTCTCAGATAGCGGTCGAGAATACCTTTGGTCATGAGCCGACCGAGGGGACCTTCGGCGATCAGCTCCGGGTAGGTATCCAGGTTTTCGAGCCGGATCAGTCTACTGTCTCCTGCGTCCGGGTCGCGATAACAGCACGCCACATCCGGGATTGCTTCGGTAGGCAGGGCATCCAACAAGGCCGGATTGTGCGTGGTCACGAGCACCCGTATCTTGCGCTCACGGGCAACCTTTTGGATATTCTCCAACAGGGTCCCGACCCGACTCAGATGCACCCCGTTATCGACCTCCTCGACGATGACCAATGGACCCGTCGGGGGCGGACAAGAGCGCGGCGGCTACGGCGAGAATACGCAGGGTTTCATCGGATAGAATTCCGGCGTCCCACACCCTCGCTTGGTCTGCGAAGGACTCGGTGAGGGTAAGCATTACCTTGTTACGCGGCGTCTCTAAAAAACCGATGTCGCGGATATCTCGTTCCGGCAACGCGCGAATGAAGTCGAGAACCTGTTCTTTTTGATCTTTCGCCTCGCACAGGTCATACAACACACTCGACAGATTCGAGCCATCGCCCTTGAGATTCCTCTCGACGACAAAGCTGTATTGCCGCATCGCGCGCGGACTCGGATCGAGAAACAGAATTTGTTCAAGAGATTGGCGAAATCGGCGAAATAGATCAGATCCCGGACCGTACCTTGTACCTGTTGATCTCCCGCCTGCACAGCGCTCATGAGATCGTCCAGACGGCGCCCCTCTGCGAGCCAGGACAGGAAACGTGTCCCTTCCACGGCATTGCTCTTGCCCGAGGCATTGGCGCCGATCAGCAAGGATAGCGGGGCCAGCGGGAGCCTGGCGTCCCGGTAGCTCTTGAACTGCTTAAAAGCGATGCTATTGATCATGGCCTTGGTGCGGGTAGATGCGGAAACCTGCCTACCTTATACCCTGGATCGGACTCGGTTGCATCACACCGCCGCCTCCACCAGGGCGAGTGCGTATAACTTTCAGCTTGCGGAGTAGTAGTCTGACAGTAAACTACTGATGTAAATTGAGGTGGGCTGGCGATTCACCACCGAGAATGCTCGCATCAAGCTCAAACGGCTGTATCCGTCAATAGACGGTTGACGGACTAGTAGTTTGAACCACAAAGGTGCAAATGATAAACATTAAGTTTATGTTGAGCATGAGAAATCATCCGGTACCATCTTCGTCAGTCGAAACCGCTGCCCTGCCGTGGTAGCCTTCTGTTATGACTGCAAAAGACATCATCAGCCGCGATGCGTTGAAGCGGCTGACTACCGATGCTGGCACGCCATCTCCTCGAAATCGACGGTGAGGCCATTAAGCTACTGGAAACCCAAAATCAGCGGATCGAGGACCGCAGAGCAGATCTGGTCGCTCGCATGCGAGCAACCGACGGCGAAGAATTTCTGCTGCATGTCGAGATCGCCAATAATAATGCGCCGGACATGCCGCTGCGGATGCTGCGTTATTACACCGATATCCGCTTTGCTGGCCACCCCGGACCGATCCACCAGTTCCTGATCTACATCGGAGCTAACCGCTTGACCATGCCGGCGGGCCTCGATGAGCCGGGATTGCTCGACTCCCGCTATGGCCTAGTCGATATGCATCAGGTCGACTGTGCCGGGTTGCTAGCGCAGGACAATCCCGATGCCTTGGTGTTGGCCGTGCTGTGCGACTTCGGGGACCGCAGACCCCAGGAGGTCGTCACCTATATCGTGCACCGCTTGCGGGAACTGCTGGGTGCGAACGAGCAGGGATTCCGCGACTACATGACCATGCTGGAGATCCTCTCGAAGAACCGGGATCTCCAGGCGCAGATTAAGGAGGCCGAACGTATGCTGACCGAAATCGATGTTGAACGTTTGCCGTCTTTCAGCCTTGGCTTTGAACGTGGTGAGGAAGAAGGTCGGGAAGAAGGTGAGGAAAAAGGGGAGGCAAGGATTGTGTGTCGTCTGTTGAGCAGGCTTGGGGTCGCGGAAGTTTCAGAGCTGCTCGGTCTGGCACCGGAAGATGTGAAACGCATGGCAGCGGCGGGAGACGACGATTCAGCGCCTAACCGGCATTGATGCGCGTTCCGGTGAACCACCGCTAAGATGTATAGGGACAACCCTCGCTGATTGCCCTGTTTCTGCTCGCTGCGTTCGAAATGACACTAGATGTCAACATGACCTAGGCCAGTACCGGCTGGTAGCTGGCGACTGGTAGCTGGTCGATGCAGTTCGCTGCCTGGCTGTCTGTGTGCAGGGACGCACAGGCACGCAGCAGGCGCTCACCGCATCATCGATGCGGTTCGCCGCCGAGCGCGTTCCGCGCCCGGCGACTTACCACATCCTGCGCTTTGTGTCCTTGCGTCTTTGCGATTCAAACGATTCCGCATTAGACACGGGCGTCGCCGCGGCGGCGGTGCACCTTACCCACCGTACACTACCGGCGAATCGCTTACTGTAGGACCGAGAATCAGGGCTGGGCGCGGACCCGTAGCGCCAGCTCGTTGAGCTGGGCCGGGTCCACCGTAGTGGGGGCGGAGGTGAGTGGACAGGCCGCCGTCTGGGTTTTGGGAAAGGCGATGACATCGCGGATCGATCCCGCCCCCGTCATCAGCATCACGAGCCGATCCAGGCCGAAGGCGATGCCTCCGTGGGGCGGACAACCGAACCTGAGGGCCTGGAGCAGGAACCCGAAGCGTTCGTTCGCCGCTCGGTCGCTGATACCGAGCACCGCGAAAACCTGCCGCTGCACTGCCTCGCGGTGGATACGAATGGAGCCGCCGCCGATCTCGGTGCCGTTGATGACTAGGTCGTAGGCCCGGGACCGGCAGGCCCCCGGATCGTTCGTAAGCAGGCCGATCTGGTCCTCTTGCGGGGCGGTGAAGGGGTGATGCAGGGCCACCCAACGTCCGCCGGGCCCGTCACGCTCGAACATGGGGAAATCCACTACCCACAGCGGCCGCCAGTCTCCTTCACCCAAACCCCGGTCCTGGCCCAGCTTGACCCGCAGGGCACCGAGGGATTCGTTGACCACCTTGGCCGTGTCGGCACCGAAGAAGATCAGATCCCCGTCCTCGGCCCCGGTGCGGGCCATGATGCCTTCGACCGCCGCGTCCGGCAGGAACTTGAGGATGGGCGACTGGAGTCCCGCGCGGCCCTGGGCGGCCCACTGGTTGACCTTGATGTAGGCCAGCCCCTTGGCGCCGTAGATGCCGACATACTCGGTGTAGGCGTCGATTTCCTTGCGGCTGAGCGCACCGCCCTGCGGCAAGCGCAGGGCTGCCACGCGTCCTGCCGGGTCCCTGGCGGGTCCGACAAAGACCTTGAAATCGACCTCCTGCATCAGGTCGGCCACGTCCACCAGCTCCAGCGGTACGCGCAGATCCGGCCGATCGGAACCGTAGCGGCGCATGGCCTCGGAGTAGGTGATGCGCGGGAAGGGGTTGGACAGCTCCGTAGCCAGGACGGTGCCGAACAGCTCCCGAATCATGGCCTCCATGAGCTCCATGACACCGTCTTCGATCATAAAGGAGACCTCGATATCGAGCTGGGTAAACTCGGGTTGGCGGTCCGCGCGCAGGTCCTCGTCCCGAAAGCAGCGGGCGATCTGGTAGTAGCGGTCCATCCCGGACATCATCAACAGCTGCTTGAAGAGCTGCGGCGACTGCGGCAAGGCGAAGAAGCGGCCCGGATGGGTACGGCTGGGGACCAGATAGTCGCGGGCGCCTTCGGGCGTGGATTTGGTGAGGATCGGGGTTTCCAGGTCCAAAAAGCCGTGGCCGTCGAGAAAGCGGCGCAAGGCGCCGGTTACCTGTGCGCGGGTGCGCAGACGTCCCTGCATCTCCGGCCGGCGCAGGTCGAGGTAGCGGTAGCGCAGACGTAACTCCTCGGATACGTCCTGGGCGTACTCATCGAGCTGGATGGGGGGGGTATCGGAGGCGTTCAGGACCTCGAGCGCCAGGGCCAAGACTTCTACTTCGCCGGTCGCCAGGTCCGGGTTCTCCGTCCCTTCCGGGCGTGGCCTGACCCGACCCTGGACCTGCAGCACGTACTCGCTGCGGATCTGCTCGGCGCGCCTGAACATTTCCGGCCGATCGGGATCGAAGACCACCTGGACCAGGCCCTCCCGATCGCGCAGATCGACGAAGATCACCCCCCCATGGTCACGCCGGCGGTGCACCCAACCGCATAACCCGACCTCCTCGCCGATGTGACGCCTGTCCAGATCCCCGCAATAATGGCTGCACATGTTCATCCGCCCTGTCCTCACCCTGTGCCAGGTCGCGACTCGAAGTGGCCGCGAAAGATTAAGCAAAATACTAAAAAGGCCCGGTCCGGTACAAGCGGGGCAGGTTGTCCTTTAGTCAGCTACCAGCCGCCAGCTTCCAGCGATGGTGGAATATTTTGGACCGCAAATCTGCGCTATCTAGGGATAGAAATTCGTGTTCGTTCGTGTTTTTCGTGGTTCTTGGTGAGCGTCGTGTTGCGTTACGCCGCGTTCGATGCCGTGCCTGTCCGGGCGCGGTCCTGGGTTATTCGGCGTTGGTTATGGGATCCGGCGTGTTGGGTTACGGCCGTTTAGCCCTGTCACTGTACTTCGGGATCGAACAGCGCGCCTAACCCAACCTACACCCAAAGCGAGGTCCGTGCATACAAGCTGCGCGGGCGGTCCAATGGGTGTAGGTTGCGTTAAGACGCCGGCACCGGCGCTACAGGAGATCAGCAAACCTTGGTGCGTCGAACGCAACACGTCAAACTCTCCGGACAACACCAAATAATTCAGGATTGCACCCGCAACACGTCCGGTCCTCCAGGCCACACCAAAGCATTCAGGACGGGTCCAAATCTTGGTTGGTCATAGAGATTTCCTACCACGAAAAACACGCAAGGACACGAAATTGTCATCCCGACGCAGGAGGGATCTTTCCCCCAGACAGCACCGAACCGTTCAGGATCGCTGGAAGCGATTTCCTTGACCACGCAGCTTCGGCTCATGTAGCTTAACTAGTCCTCTGGCTCCCACGCTCCGGCGTGGAAGCAAGTCTTGACGCTCCAGCGTCACCAGGCCTGGCCGCTGGAGCGGCCAAGGTGGTGTTCCCACGCTGGAGCGTGGGAACAAGCAGAATCAATAAGTTATTTCTTAGACAGTCTCAAATAATTTACCCGCGGGTCAGCCGCGGGTCCGGGGTCGACGGAGGATCGCCGAGTGGAATTGAGTGGTGCCGAGATCGTCGTTCAGGCCTTGATCGACGAAGGCGTCGAGTATGTGTTCGGATATCCCGGAGGCGCGGTTCTGCACATTTACGACGCCGTCTTCAAACAGGACCGGGTCAAACATATCCTGGTCCGGCACGAGCAGGGGGCGGCCCACGCGGCCGACGGCTATGCGCGCGCCACCGGCAAGTGCGGCGTCTGCCTGGTCACCTCGGGTCCCGGTGCCACCAACGCGGTTACCGGGATCGCCACTGCTTACATGGACTCCATCCCGATGGTGATCCTGAGCGGGCAGGTACCCACGCCCGTGATCGGCAGCGATGCATTTCAGGAAGTCGACACGGTCGGTATCACCCGCCCCTGCGTCAAGCACAACTTCTTGGTCCAAGACGTGCGCAAGCTGGCGGAGACCATTCGCAAGGCATTCCATATCGCCACCTCGGGCCGGCCCGGGCCGGTGGTGGTGGATATTCCGAAGGATACGACCGATCCCAACGTCAAGATCCCGTATGAATATCCGCGGGAAATCAGCATGCGTTCCTATCACCCCGCGACCAAAGGGCATCCCGGTCAGATCAAAAAGACCGTCACGGCCATGCTCGCGGCGCAACGACCCGTCATCTATACCGGCGGTGGGGTGATCCTGGACGATGCCTCGCACCTGCTCACGCAGCTGGTCCGAGCGACCGGCTTCCCGATCACCAGTACCCTCATGGGGCTGGGCGCCTATCCGATGACCGATCGCCGCTTCATCGGCATGTTGGGCATGCACGGCACCTACGAGGCCAACATGGCGATGCACGAAACCGACTGCCTGGTCGCCATCGGTGCCCGCTTCGACGACCGAGTCACCGGCAAAATCGAGCTCTTCTGTCCCCACGCCGAGATCATCCATGTGGATGTGGATCCCTCGTCCATCTCCAAGAACGTGCGGGTGGATATCCCCATCGTTGGGCCCGTCTCGAGCGTGCTCGAAGATATGCTGGGCCTGCTTAAGGAATCCGGGTGCGACCCGAACCGCAAAACGCTGACCGACTGGTGGGCGCAGATCGAGCAATGGCGGGATATAAAGTGCCTGAGCTACGATCGCGTCAGCGCCAAGATCAAGCCCCAGCTCGCGGTAGAGACCCTCTACCAGGTCACCAAGGGCGAGCTCTATCTGACCTCGGACGTAGGTCAACACCAGATGTTTGCCGCCCAGTTCTATCCCTTCGACCGGCCGCGTCGTTGGATCAATTCCGGGGGCCTGGGGACCATGGGTTTCGGCCTGCCCGCGGCCATGGGGGTGCAGCTGGCCTTCCCGGAGGCCCAGGTGGCCTGCGTCTCCGGCGAGGCGAGCATCCTCATGTGCATCCAGGAGCTGGCGACCTGCCGGCAATACGAGCTGCCGATCAAGGTGATCATGCTCAACAACGGCTACATGGGCATGGTCCGTCAGTGGCAGGAGTTCTTCTACGAGAGCCGTTATTCCCACTCCTATGTGGACGCCCTCCCGGACTTCGTGAAGCTTACCGAGAGCTTCGGGCACGTCGGGATGCGGGTGGAGAGGCCCGATGACCTGGAAGGCGCTATGCAAGAGGCCTTCGGCATGAAGGATCGTTTCGTGTTCCTCGACATCGTCGTGGATCCCACGGAGAACGTCTATCCGATGATCGTGGCGGGCAAGGGGCACCATGAGATGCACCTGTCGCCGGAACGGGAGCTGGCCTAATCTGAGAAGCTGTCTGGCCAAAAGTGTATCGGCTGCAAATGTCCCAAAATGGTCCCTGTTTCCGCTCTTTCTCGTTAAATAGGCCGGCTATTCGCCTCGAAAGCGCGAAAAAATGCCCTCATTTTGGATCATTTTCGCTACGATCCATTTTAACCAGACAGCTTCTGAGATCCATCCTATGAGACACATCATTTCCGTCCTGCTGGAGAACGAGACCGGTGCCCTGTCCCGAGTCGCGGGTCTGTTCTCCGCCCGCGGTTACAACATCGAGTCCCTCACGGTGGCGCCCACGGACGATCCCTCCCTGTCACGCATGACCCTGGTCACGGCCGGTAATGAAGATATCGTCGAGCAGATCAAGAAGCAGCTCAACAAGCTCATCGATACCATCAAGCTGCTCGACCTCTCCGAGGAAGTCCATATCGAGCGTGAGCTCATGATGGTCAAGGTCCAGGCCGAACGGGCGGACCGCGAAGAACTTAAACGCCTGGTAGACATCTTCCGCGCCAAGATCATCGACGTCACCGATGTCAGCTTCGTGGTCGAGCTCACCGGGGCCGCGGAGAAGCTGGACGCCTTTATCGATGCCGTGCCTAAAGGGCTCATCATCGAGGTTGTCCGTACCGGGCCATCCGGCATCTCCCGCGGCGCTGAGGGACTGACGCTGTGAGATGCCCAGTATAACAGTCGGTTATCTGCGACGCTAGGGGCTGTTGACATAACTGTCGTGCCAACCGCTAATAGGACAAGATTAACAGGATTTCTAGGATTAACAGGATTATTTTTATTAAATAACAATTATAACATACTGTTAATCCTTGAAATCCTGTACTATTAGAAGACAAGCCCGGAGGTTAGGGTTTACTCCATTAATTAAATGTCAACACGCCCTAGGAAGGGGTTCAAACCCACACCTTTCACCGTAATCGTTCAGCCTTCCGCTGTTTTTGCCATCCCTGGCACCGGATTCCGGCACTCCCTGCCGGAATGACGAGGTGGGGGCTGGATGGTTAGCTTTCACCAGCCTGCGAAGGGACCGATTCGGGGTATGACAATGGGCGAAGCGGCAAAGCACAGCTGGATTTCCGTCGCGGACTACCTGGAAGGCGAAAAGATCGCCGAGGTACGCCACGAATACGTCGACGGCCAGGTCTTCGCCATGGTGGGTACCACCAAGGCGCACAACACGATCCCGTTGAACATGGCGATCCTGCTGCGTAACCAGCTTGCTCGTAAACCCTGTAGAGTCTACATGGAGAACGTCAAGGTCCACATCGAAACAGAATCCGAAGAGCGATTCTATTACCCGGATGTCCATGTGGAATGTCGACCCTTTACCGACCATAGCTATTACAGCGAGTGTCCCAAGCTGATCATCGAAGTGCTGTCCGGCTCTACTGAGCGCGATGATCGTTCCGACAAGTTTTACGCCTACCGCAGGCTCGCGAGCCTCGAGGAATACGTGCTGGTGGCCCAGGACACGCAGCGCGTGGAGGTCTACCGCCGCTCCGATGGATGGAATGCGACGGTCTACGGCCCGGAAGACAGTGTTCGACTCGAAAGTGTCGGTGCCGATCTGGCCGTTGCCGCAATTTACGCCTGAGAGGCTGTCCAAAAACTAACCCATTGATTTTGCATGATGTAGAGTTGTCTTTTGCGGGAACTCCAAATCAGAACACAACTTACCCCTGATCGTCTGCTCTCTCAGGTGCGGATAATGACGATGCGCGGTCGATCCGCGCGATTCGTAGTTTTCATCTTGGCGACGGGTATAATTCGCGGACCACTCGATCCAACAGCTCCAGGAACCACCAATGGCCATAAACATTTACTACGACAAAGACGCCGACCTCTCCCTCATCCGGGGCAAGCAGGTCGCCATCATCGGTTACGGCTCCCAAGGTCATGCCCACGCCAACAATCTCAAAGATTCCGGGGTCTCGGTGGTGGTGGGGCTGCGTCCCGATTCGGCGTCGGCCGCCAAGGCGACCGCTGTGGGGCTCCAGGTCAAGACCATTGAGGATGCGGTCAAGGACGCCGACGTGGTTATGATCCTGGCCCCGGACGAGCATCAGGCCAAGCTCTACCGGAAGCAGATCGCCCCCAACATCAGGCAGGGCGCCGCCCTGGCCTTCGCCCACGGCTTCAACATCCATTTCGGTCAGATCGAGCCCCGTGCGGATCTGGACGTGATCATGATCGCACCCAAGGCTCCCGGACACCTGGTGCGCTCGACCTATACCCAGGGCGGCGGCGTGCCCAGCCTGATCGCTGTTTTCCAGGATGCCAGCGGCCGCGCCCGCGACCTCGCCCTGGCCTATGCCTCGGCCAACGGCGGCGGTCGCGCGGGCATCATCGAGACCACGTTCCGCGAGGAGTGCGAGACCGACCTGTTCGGCGAGCAGGCGGTGCTCTGCGGGGGCCTGACCGCCCTGATCCAAAACGGCTTCGAGACCCTGGTCGAGGCCGGCTACGCCCCGGAGATGGCCTACTTCGAGTGTCTCCACGAAGTCAAACTCATCGTCGACCTGATCTACGAGGGCGGCATCGCCAATATGCGCTACTCGATCTCCAACACCGCCGAGTACGGTGACTTCACCCGCGGCCCGCGTATCATCACCGACGCGACCAAGGCCGAGATGATGCGCATCCTGGCCGACATCCAGTCCGGCGAGTTCGCCAAGGAATTCATCCTGGAAAACCAGGCCGGTGCCCCCAAGATGAAGGCCCTGCGCCGCCTGAGCAAAGAGCACCCGATCGAGAAGGTCGGTGAGCAGCTGCGCGCGATGATGTCCTGGATCCGCGAGAAGAAACTGGTCGATAAAAGCAGAAACTGAGTGCCTTCGGTCACGCCAGCCCACCGACGACTCAGAGGCCGTCTAAAAACTAACTGATTTTGCTCGTTCCCACGCTCCAGCGTGGGAATGCCACCTTGGCCGCTCCGGCGGCCAGGCTTGATGCCGCTGGAGCGTCAAGACCTGCTCCCACGCCGGAGCATGGGAACCAGATGGCAGCCTCCTAGCTAAGCGAAAGTAATGCCCGGTTCGCTCGTTCGCCCCCTTGGATGGTGTCCAAAAGCCCCTCTCCCGGCCGGGAGAGAGCCTGCCCCGAGCGCAGCGGGACTTAGGGAGGGGGGCAAAGGGTGAAGATCGGTGCCTTTTGCGACATCTTCTTTATCGGCCAAATGGTTTTGCCTTGCTGCAATACCTCCGCCGGGGATCGGAGGAGGCGCACTGATGGTGGTATTCGATGCAACGACCTTGCTCTGATCGGTTTTCACGATGAACGACTCGAACCGCACCGGCGCCGCCCTCTTCTGGGAGGTGCTCGGCGAGCTCGGGGTCGACTATCTGTTCGGCCATACCGGGGGCGCCGTCATTCCCCTCCATGTGGAGCTGAACAAGCGCATGAGCCGCGGCGAGCCGGTGCCCAGGTTCGTGCTGTTCCGGCAGGAGGGAGGGGCCGGCCACGCGGCGGAGGGTTATGCTCGGGCCAGTGGTCGGATCGGCGTCGCCCTGGCGACTTCGGGGCCGGGGGCGACCAATCTGACCACCTCGATCGCCGACGCCTACAAGGATTCCATCCCCACGGTCTTCATCACCGGGCAGGTCCCGAGTTCTGCGATCGGGACCGATGCCTTCCAGGAGGTCGATACCCTCGGCGTGACTCGCCCCATCTCCAAGCACAACTATCTGGTCAAGGAGGTTGCGGATCTGGAATGGATCCTGCGCGAGGCCTTCCAATTGGCCGCCACCGGTCGGCCCGGTCCCGTGGTGGTGGATATCTGTAAGGATGTCCAGCTGGCGGCGGTCGGGCCCGGAAATCCCCCGCGCCGGCGCCATCGTGGACCGATCTCCTTCGATGCCGCCAAGGCGGACGCCATCCTGGCCGCCGTGACCCAGGCCGAGCGTCCGGTGGTCAAGGCGGGGGGCGGCATCATCCATGCCGATGCCGCGGACCTCCTGCGCCGCTTCGTCGAGTGTTTCCAAGTCCCGGTGACGACCACCTTCAATGCCTTAGGTGCCATGCCTTTTGCGCATCCTCATAACCTGGGGATGCCAGGCATGCACGGGAGTATCCCGGCCAATTATGCCCTGCGGGACGCGGATCTCATCCTGACCCTGGGAGGCCGCTTCGATGACCGAGTGGCAGTGAAGGGCTTCGCGGAGGACAAGCGCATCGCCCATGTGGATATCGACCCCTCGGAGATCGGCAAAGCGATCAAGGCGGATCTGGCCCTGGCCGCCGATCTCAAGGCGTTCCTGCGCCATGCCCTGGCCTCCGGCCGCAGTGCCCACCACACGGCCTGGCTGGCGCAGATCGGCCACTGGCGGGAACAGCTGCCCAAGCCCTACGGCAGCGGGGATTACATCAAGCCGCAAGCGGTGGTCGAGGCCATTTCGGCGCTCACCGAGGGCGACGCGACTGTGGTTACGGGGGTAGGTCAGCACCAGATGTGGGCGACTCAGTACTATCGGTTTACCCGTCCGCGCCAGTGGATCAGCTCCGGGGGATTGGGGACCATGGGCTTCGGGCTCCCGGCCGCCATCGGGGCCTGGTACGCGAACCCGGACCGACCCGTGGTACTCATCGACGGCGATGGCAGTTTCCAGATGAATATCCAGGAATTGGGGACCCTGGTCGCCAACCGCATCCCGGTGAAGACGTTCGTGCTCAACAACGGTTATCTCGGGATGGTGCGCCAGTGGGAGGACATGATGGACGGCGGGAACCACTATGAAACCTGCCTCTCCCGGACCACCGAGTGCGATCCCGATTGCGTCAAGCTGGATCCGACGTGTCGTATCCAGCTCCCCAACCTGACCGGGCTGGAGTTCGTCTACCCACGGCTCAAGACTATGCGGGTCAGAACCCCCCAAGCGATGCCGGAAGCCGTGCGCGAGGCCCTCGAATATCAGGGTTCGGTCCTGGTGGATGTCTGGATCGACAAGGCGGAAGACGTGCTGCCCATGGTCCAGCCTGGACACAGACTGGAGGAGATGATCGAATCCTGATGGATGTAGGTCGCGTCAAGACGCCGGCACGGACACCGACCAGAGGGGGCAGAGGGCAGTTGTCAGGGGGCAGGGAAAACCGGGGTTGTTCCTGAACTCAGTCTATGAGCTAGGCGGCGTCAGGAGATCGACGAGCCGTTTAGCCGTCGAACGCAACACATTAAACTTGTCCCGACGCTAGGTAAGGATCTTTTCCCACTGGACAACGCCGAATAATTCAGGATCGCTTTTAACCGGACAGCCCGTGAGATGCGGTGAGCGCGGCGAACCCTATCAATGGTGTGGTGAGCGCCTGTCTGCCTATGCGTCCCTGCACGCAGACAGGCAGGCAGCGAACCGCATCTTTGGACGGCGAGCGTACCCGATACTCGGGTCTTGTTCTACTGAGAGAATCGAAAGTAATGCCAGGTTTGCTCCCGCGCGCGCCCTTGGGAGAGCGGGTTGGAGCGGGTTGGGGTAAGGGGGCGACCAATGGCTTTGGTGTTTCGATACAGTTGAAGTCTCGATTCGCAAAATGGGTCCAGGATTCCCCTCGCCGTGCTAATTTCCTACAATCGCCTGCGCTCAGATCAATATCAACAGTCCTGAGACCGATGCAATACCTCAGTACCCGCGGTGGGGTTGAGCCCGTCGGCTTCTCCGCAGCCGTGATGATGGGCCTCGCCACCGACGGCGGGCTACTTTTGCCCGCGACGGTGCCCCAGGTCGGTCCCCGCGAGCTCCGCGACTGGTCCGACTTGAGCTTCCGGGACCTGGCCGTGGAGCTCATGCTGCCCTTCGTTGGCGATACCATCCCACGTGCCGATCTGGCCGATCTGATCGCCTGTTCCTATGCGACCTTCTCCCATGAAGAAATAACGCCGCTGGTGCGGGTCGGCAGGCAGCGAGTCCTGGAGCTTTTCCACGGTCCCACGGCGGCCTTCAAGGACGTGGCGCTGCAATTTCTCGGGAATGTCTTCGCGTACCTGCTGGCACGTGACGGCGGCCAGCTGAACATCCTGGGGGCGACCTCGGGGGATACGGGTTCGGCGGCCATCGCCGGGGTGCGTGGCAAGGACCGGATCCGGATCTTCATCCTGCACCCCGCGGGCCGGGTCTCACCGATTCAAGAACGGCAGATGACCACGGTGCTGGATGCAAACGTCCACAACATTGCCATCCGAGGCACCTTCGATGACGGCCAACGCATCGTCAAGGGCCTGTTCAACGACCTGGGCTTCAAGCAACATTACCACCTGGGTGCGGTCAACTCCATCAATTGGGCCCGCATCCTGGCCCAGATCATCTACTACTTCTACGCCTGGGGCAGGATGAGTCGAGGCGACCCCGGATTCCGGATCAGCTTTGCGGTCCCCACCGGAAACTTCGGTGACATCTTCGCCGGCTACCTGGCCAAGCGTATGGGATTGCCGGTAGACCGGCTGCTCATCGCCACCAACCGCAATGACATCCTGACCCGATTCGTTACCGGCGGTCCCTACGCGGTAGGCGAGGTCTATCCGACCTTGAGCCCGGCCATGGACATCCAGATCGCCTCCAATTTCGAGCGCTACCTGTATTTTCTCGTGGGTGAGGACCCGGCGGCGGTGCGGGCCCTGCTTTCAGACCTGGACCGTACCGGGTACATGCAGGTGACGGCGGAGCAGCGGGCGACCCTGGCCGGTGATTTCGACGCCGCGGCCGTCAGCGACGCCCAAATCCTGGACCAGATCCAGGAAACCTATGAGCACGAGGGTTACATCCTGGATCCCCATACCGCCGTTGGCGTACAGGCCGCCCGGCACCGCGCCGACATGGTCTGCCTGGCCACGGCGCACCCGGCCAAATTCAACGCTGCGGTGCACCAAGCCATCGGTACCCAGGCACCCCCACCGCCCTGTCTGCGCGGACTGCTGGAGAAAAAGACCCGCTGCGTCTTACTGGATGCCACGGCAGAGGCCGTGCGGGGGCACCTCTGCGCCACCCTGGCGGAGAACGGGTGACAGATAACATAGAAACCATTTTTTTGCCGCAATCAACCACTATGGGCTGAAAGTCCATAGTCTGGAGGACTAAAGTCCTCATCCGAGGATAAGCCATGGACTGAAAGTGAAGGGACTTAAAGTCCATAGTTTCAACTATGATGCGCTTCGCGCACTAAAGTTATTGAAGCAATGAACGCGAATTAACGCAAATCGGCCACAAAGGATCACATTTCTCTATTCCGTTCTTTACGATACACAGCCGATAGAGTCGTCCACACACTATCGACGGAAACCCAAATGACTGCGATGCCACCGAGAAAGACGTACACACGTTCGTTCTCTACTTCGGTGAGGATTACGGGATTCAGTGCTAGGACGCAAACTTTGATTCCTGCCACAAGTCCAAAGGAGGTCAGAAATACTACAACGACTTCAGCCAAGCTGGGTCTTACCCGAGCGTGATACAGAGAAATCCAAACCAGCGCTGCAATTCCAGCAACTCCACAAACGATGCCCCCAATAAAATAGTGATCCACCGTCACCACCTCTTTAGTCGGACTCTCATAAAGAGCAGCTACACTGCACCAATCCCTATCCATGCACCGAAGCCGAGTGCCACATAGTTGGTCCATGTCCACTCCCCCTCGCCGATCAACCATCCGACTAGAGCAACCGTACCGATCAGGACGGATATCATCGACTGAACTGCCCATGATGTATCGAGAGTCCTCATATTTCGATCTTCCACATTTTTGCGTTAACTGTCAGATCCCAGAGGATTGCGTGGATTTTTTTGAACAGCTGGGGCCGCTGTGCGCACCATTGTCGGAGCGTTCGAAGGGGCGTTTTGTGCTGCAGGTTTTTTCGTAGGATGTGGTAATTATACAGATAGACGAAGCGTTTGCGGGTTGCCTGGAGGGAGGCGGCTGAGTCGAAAATCGGACCTAAGAACCACACATGTCAACACAACCTAGCATTGAGATCCTCGACACCACCCTGCGGGACGGCGAGCAGACCCACGGGGTCTCCTTCTCCCCGGAGGAAAAGATCAACATCGGTAAGGCGCTGCTGGAGCTGGTGCGGGTGGATCGTATCGAAGTGGCCTCCGCCCGGGTGTCCAGAGGTGAGATCGAGGCCGTGTCCGGCATCATCGACTGGGCGCAAGGCGCTGGGCTGGCCGACCGGATCGAGGTACTCGGATTCGTCGACCACGGGGAAAGCGTGGACTGGATCCTCAAGTCCGGTGGGCGTGTGATCAACCTGTTGGCCAAGGGCAGCGAGAAGCACTGCCGGCACCAGCTGGGCAAGACGCCGGACCAGCACCTCGACGACCTGCGCGCGAACATCGCGCTCGCCCGCGACCAGGGCCTGGCCGTCAACCTCTACCTGGAAGACTGGTCGAACGGTTACCGGGACAGCCGGGGGTTCGTCTACCGGCTGGTGGACGGGCTCGCCGACACGGGCATCGGTCACTTCATGCTGCCGGACACCCTGGGCGTCATGACCCCGGAGCAGGTCGCCGCCGCCATGACGGGCATGATCCGGCGCTTTCCCCACCTCAAATTCGACTTCCATCCCCACAACGACTATGGACTGGCCACGGCCAACGTGATCGCCGCCGCCCGGGCGGGCGCGGCAGCGGTTCACTGCACCATCAACTGCCTGGGGGAGCGGGCCGGGAACGCTTCTCTGGCAGAGGTGGCGGTCAACCTGCGGGATCAGCTCGGATTGGATCTAAGGATCGACGAGACCCACCTGGTCCGGGTCGGCGAGCTGGTCGAGCACTTCTCGGGCAAGCGCACCGCCCACAACGCCCCCATCGTGGGCGAGGACGTCTTTACCCAGACCGCCGGCATTCACGCTGACGGCGACCACAAGGCCAGCCTCTACCATACCTGGCTGAGCCCGGAGCGTTTCGCCCGTAACCGTCGCTACGCCCTGGGTAAGCTCGCGGGCAGGGCCTCTCTGCTCAAGAACCTGGAACACATCGACATCAGCCTCTCGGAGGAGAACCAGCGCAAGGTGCTCCAGCGGGTCATAGCGCTCGGGGATTCCAAGAAGACCATCACCAGCGACGACCTGCCCTTTATCATCACCGAGGTCCTCGAGGGCAAGGACTACACCCATGTAGCGCTGCTCTCGTGCACCGTTACCAGCAGCCTGGACCTGCAGTCCACCGCCAGCATTCGCGTCCGGCTGCAAGACGAGGTCTTGACCGCCGCCGGCAGCGGTAATGGCGGCTTCGACGCTTTCACCGGGGCGCTTGCCAAGATCCTGAAGAAGAAGGGACTTGCCCTGCCCAAATTGGTGGACTTCGAGGTCCGCATCCCCAAAGGCGGACGCTCCGACGCCCTGACCGAGTGCATCATCACCTGGGCCTGCGAGACCGGCGAGGTCCGCACCCGCGGCGTGCACTACAATCAGGTATTCGCGGCCATCAACGCCACCCTGCGGGTATTGAACCTGCAGATACAAGGCTCCCTCCAGCAGTCGCGGTCCATCGACCCTGCTACCTGAGGCGGCGGTTTGCCGGTGCTTAGATTCTGCTTGGGTGTTCGTGTTTTTCGTGGTTCCTGGTGAGTCGAACTCCCCAAATCATTTCGGAATCGTTATTCAACGGTCACGGATTTGGCCAGATTCCGCGGCTGGTCCACGTCGGTGCCCTTGAGCACGGCCACGTGATAGGCCAGGAGTTGGAGCGGGATGGTGAAGAGCAAGGGGGCGACGAGGGCCTCTGCCTGGGGGAGCTTGATGACGGTCATGCCCCGCCCTTCGGTCATGGTGACGCGGTCGTCGGCGAACACGAAGAGCTCGCCGCCGCGGGCGCGGACCTCTTCGAGATTGGACTTGAGTTTTTCGAGCAGCTTGTCGTTGGGCGCCACGGCAACCACTGGCATGTCCTCGTCGATGAGGGCCAGGGGGCCATGCTTGAGCTCACCGGCGGGATAGGCCTCGGCGTGGATATAGGAAATCTCCTTGAGCTTCAGCGCCCCCTCCAGGGCGATGGGATACTGGTCGCCGCGTCCCAGAAAGAGGGTATGATGCTTCTCCGCGAAGCGCTCGCTGAGTGTCTTGATGGTCCCGTCCAGTTCCAACACCGCCGCGATCTTTCCGGGCAGGCCCCGCAGTAGCGTCACGCACTGGGTCTCGAGCTCCCGGTCCAGGCCATGGCAGCGCCCGATGGCGGTCGTCAGCAGCAGCAGGACGGCAAGCTGGGTGGTGAAGGTCTTGGTGGAGGCCACGCCGATCTCGGGCCCGGTCTGGGTCAGGAACACCTGGTCGGACTCGCGCACCAGGGAACTCTCAGGGACATTGCAGATGGCCAGGGTCGTGGCATACCCGAGCCGCTTGGCCATCCGCAAGGCGGCCAGGGTGTCGGCGGTCTCGCCGGACTGGGAGATGGTGACGAAGAGCGCACCGGCAGGTACCACTTGTTTGCGGTAGCGGTACTCGCTGGCCACCTCGACGCTACAGGGCAGGCCGGTGAGCGACTCGATCCAGTAACGCGCCACCAGGGCGGCATGGAAGCTGGTGCCGCAGGCGACGATCGTGACCGCCTGGATCCCCGCGAAGATCCGTTCGGCCTGGTTGCCGAAGGCCTGTGGCAGGACCCGGCTGCGGGAAATCCGCCCCTGCAAGGTGTCCTCGATCGCGCGGGGCTGCTCGAAGATCTCCTTGAGCATATAGTGCCGGTAGCGGCCCCGCTCCACGGTGTTCGCATGGAGGCCGGAGGTCTTGATCGGGCGCTCCACGGGCTCACCTGCGGCGTCCCAGATACGGACCGCATCGCGGGTGATTTCGGCCAGGTCGCCGTCTTCCAGAAAGATGAAGCGCTGGGTAACCGCCAGCAGCGCGAAGACGTCCGAGGCGATGAAGTTCTCCCCGAAACCCACCCCGACGACCAGGGGGCTGCCGTATCTAGCGGCGACCAGCCGGTCCGGATCGCGGGTATCGAGGACACCCAAGGCATAAGCGCCTTCGAGCAGCTGGATGGTATCGCGTACCGCCTCCAACAGCCCCTGCCCCGCCGCGAGCCGGTCGTATAGGGCGTGGACGATGACCTCGGTGTCGGTGCCGGAGGTGAAGGTATGATCAGCGGCTGCCTGCCCCTCGCGCAACGCCTGGTGGTTTTCGATGATCCCGTTATGGACGATGGCGCACCGGTCGCGGCAGACATGGGGATGGGCATTGCGTTCCGAGGGTTCACCATGGGTCGCCCAGCGCGTGTGGGCGATGCCCAGCCTGCCGGGGAGGGGATTGCGCGCCACCTCTTCGGTGAGCCGCTGCACCTTCCCTAGGGCGCGGATCCGTCTCAGCTCGCCCGGTGCCGCGAGCACCGCCATGCCGGCCGAATCATAGCCGCGATATTCCAGGCGCCGCAGTCCCTCCAGCAAGATGGCCGCGACCTCGCGTTGGGAGACACCGCCGACAATACCGCACATAATCAACTCCTATAGCCTACCGGGGCGACTGACGGCGCCTCGGTTTTCAGTTCCCTGCCAATAGGTCGAACCGATTTTCGTCGCCGACCATATCAAGACTTCGGCCAATCCTGAATTCTTTGGCGCAGGGTGAGCGCGTATAAATTTGTTGCCGATTAACCGGTTGCTGCCGGCTTCCGGTCGTCAGCCGCAACTGCGGTGGTTGGCCATGACCGATAGGCGCCGGCTTGCCGGCGCTGGGCTGGAAGGCAACCAAGCTGGCAGGTCAAACCTCAGGAAAGCGCGGGCAAGCCAAAGCGCGGGCAAGCCCCGCACCTATCGCTGCCGCCCGGTCGGTCGACGGCGATAGGTGCGGGGCTTGCCCGCGCCTACGGGGAGCCTTCCGGCGCCGGAAACACCAATCCGACAACAGCATGGTTTCAGCAAGAGTTATACGCGCTCACCCTAATTCTTTGGCGCGGTCTCAGGGCAACCGAATGATAAATTGCAGTTCTAATCGCTTGCCGGCTGCCGGCAATGGAAGGAAACTACGAAACACGTGAATCCATGCGAAAACTGATTCGCGCCGATTCGCGTGATTCGTAGTTTTTTCCGCCTAGTCCGTGGGCTGGGTTCAGGGACAAATCCGACTTTCCCTGCCCCCTGACAACTGCTCCCTCTCTGCTGGCTATGAACCATTGCCTTTCCGATCGAACCAGGTCAACCAGACACCGCTGAGCAGCCAGGAATAGGCCCAGGTGCCGACGATAATCAGCGTACAGGCAATGACGATGTCCATGGTGCTGCCGTTCAGGGAGAAGGCCGGTACATACCCGAACAGGAAGGGGCCGAGGTAGAGAAACTTGGCGAATTTGAAGGCGGTGAAGGCGGTCTTCCACACATTGGCCTTGGCGATGGTGGCACCGGCGAAGGCCGCGATGCAGACGGGCGGCGTGATGTTCGAGTCCTGGGACAACCAATAGACGATCATATGGGCCGCGATGGGATGGACGCCCAGCTCGGTCAGCGCCGGCACCGCGACCACGGCCGTGATCAGGTAGGCCGCGGTTACGGGTACGCCCATCCCTAAGATCAGGGAGGCCAGGGCCACCAACAGGATGGTCAGCCACAGCCTACCGTCGGCCAGAGCGATGACGATGTCCGCGAAGGTAAGCACCAGGCCGCTGTAAGTGAGCACGCCGATGATGATGCCGATCACGCCCACCGTGGCACCGATCTTGAGGCTGGACAGGGTGCCTTGGCGCGCGGCGATTACGAAGCGGCGCATTTCCGACCTGATATCCGCCCCGCGGGCGTGCCGCCGGTAGAGCAGAACGGCGGCCAGGATCAGACCGTAGATGAGCGGCAGATTCCTTGTGAGTGCCGCCTGGAACTCGGTTACCGCCCCCGTGCCGAGTACCGGGGATAGGGCGGTGGAAAGCCAGTGTGCGGGCGCGCCGAGCGCGGCCTCGAAGGCCGCGGCGACCGCAGGCCCCAGCACCCAGCTCAAGCCGGTTATCAACCAACCGACGGCGAGCACGAAGAGCATGCTGTAGGCCAGGGACGGATCGATCTTGGTCTCTCTCAGCTTATGGCTGACCAGGATGCAGGTCGCGAGCCCTAGGATGGCGGAATAGCCGGGCGAGTAGCCGCTGAGCATGAAGAGGGTGATGACCAGCAGGGGCGTGATGTAGATCCACTCCCGCTTGAGGATTGCCGTGGCGTCTTGCCCGGATTTCTCACCGCGGATGTCGAAGCGCTTGGCCTCGTAATGGACCATCACATAGACGCTGAAGAAGTACATGAGCGCCGGAAAGACGGCCACCAGCATGATCTGGGCGTAGGGGACGCCGGTGAGCTCCGCCATGATGAAGCCCCCGGCCCCCATGATGGGGGGCATGAACATGCCGCCGATGGATGCAGCCGGCTCGATTCCGCCCGCCACATGGGGACGGAAGCCCGCCTTCTTCATCATGGGGATAGTAAAGGCACCGGTGGATACGGTGTTGGCGATGGTACTGCCCGAGATGGAGCCTAACAGCCCGCTGGCGATGACGGACACCTTGGCCGGTCCCCCAACCCGGTGGCCCACCGCCGCCAGCGGAAAGTCGATGAAAAAGCGTTGGGCGCCGCTCACATCGAGAAACGCCCCGAAGATCACGAACAGGATAATGTAGGTCGCCAGTACATTGGCCATGATCCCGAACACGCCGTCGCTCTTGTAGAAGATGCTGGTGCACAGATCGGGGAAGGTGTCGCCGGCATGGGAGATCAGCTCCGGGGCATAGGCCCCGTAGACGCCGTACAGGAGCATGACGGCGCCGATGATGACGAAGACGTTGCCGACGACCCGGCGCGCGAGCTCGATACCGATCAGCACTCCCACCACGGCGATGGCCTTGTCGAGCGTCGTCTCCGCGCCGGCCCGGTAGTTGATGGCCTCGAAGTTCGCCATCCAGTAGCCGATACAGACGATAGAGGCGACGATCAGCAGATAATCGACGACCCGGCCGAACCGCCCCGGCGTCCGGTAGATCATGAACCCCAGGACATAGGTGACCAGGACATAGATACCGCGGTGGAACTGGGTCGGCGCCGGCTCGAAGACCGCCGAGTAGGCGTAGAAAAGGACCAGGCCGAGCGCCAGTAAATCGAACAGGCGCTGTTCTATGCGGGTGAGCTGCTCGAACAAGGCCCCTCTCCTAATTCTAATTTAGTCACGTTAAGCTATATCGCTATCGAAAGCGGAACAGTGATCGTGGTCGTAATCGTGATCGTAATCGGAGATGCAAGGCAAAGCGGGCACGGAAAACCTGATGTCTACGGGTTTCGACCCGGCACCTGGCCAGGACCTATGGAGACCACGAACTGCAAAAGAATTCTATCCCTCCTACGGCGGCTTCGATCACAATCACGATTACGACAATGAGAGGGGTTAGACGTTTGCGAAATTTGACTCATTTGCACAAAATCTGGTCATTCAAGGAATCCTAGTGCAAGCTAACCAAGTGCCTGAAACCGTTGACGCAAGTTGGTCAGGCGCTTGACGGATAGCTCGAATGACGAGTGGAGTGTTACAGCCATTTAACACATAAAAACAGTTGGTTAGAGTATATCAACAGCCCCTAAACGCGCCCTTGCCCGACAACCGATGCGGAAGAGAAAACGACGAAGCGCATAAATCGGCGCGAAAAAGATCCCTCCCTTCGGTTCGGGATGACAATTTCGCGCAGATTCGCGTGATTCGTAGTTTTCCTCTTTCTTGCCGACCGGTAACGCTTAACTTAATGGTATTGCCTTGTAGGGTGGGCTGTGCCCACCACTGATCCTGACCAGATAGGCGAGACGCTCGTCCGTATAGAGCTTGGACAGCAGATCATAGACGATCTTGTCCGGAACCTTCGCATTGGCGACCCACAAGGCCGAATCCTGGAAGGAAGCAACGGCCTTGTCGACGCCTTTGTAGCTCCCCGGCGGGATCTCGATTCGGGTGAAATTGGGATACTGCTCGTAAAAGCCGCTCTCGGTCGCGTCCTGGTCGAGATCCAAGAGGTCGATAGCGTTGGTCTGGGCGGCCATCATCACGGCGCCCGACGGAAAACCGGTGAACAGCCAGAAGGCATCGAGCTGCTTGTTGCCGAAGGCATTGGCGGCATCGTTGTAGCCCATGGCGTTGCGCTCGATCTTGTGCCAGACACCGAGGTGGGTGAAGAAGAGCTCGCAGTTGGCGAAAGCACCCGAGCCCGTGTTGCCGACGCCGACCTTTTTGCCTTCCAGGTCCTGCACGCGGGCGATGCCGGAATCCTTGCGTACGACCAGCTGGGCGACCGATCCGTAGAGGTAAGCTACCGCCCCTTTTCGTATTTTTTCCCGTCGTTCTTCAATCTGCCTGCGCGCCCGAGATGCAGGTGCCCGGAGTGAATGACACCGAACTGCATCTTGCTCTGGTCGACTTTGCGCAGATTCTCGACCGATCCGGCGGAGGACTGGGCCCTGACCCGATAGTCTGCGGATTCCTTGATGGGCCCGTAAGTCTGGATGGCGCTTGCGAAGATCTGGAAAGTGCCACCCGCGGGGCCGCCGCCGAACACGATCCGTTCAGCGGCAAGGCCGACAGCGGAGATGGCGAGCATAGAGGCCAACAGTACCGCACTTGCGGCAAGGGTAATGCGCGGGTTCGGCTTCATTGCTTCAATAACTTTAGTGCGCGAAGCGCATCATAGTTGAAACTATGGACTTTAAGTCCCTTCACTTTCAGTTCGTGGCTTGTCCACGGATGAGGACTTTAGTCCTCCAGACTATGGACTTTCAGTCCATAGTGGTTGATTGAGCAGTCCCTTCTCCTTCCAGAACCTCTCGGCGCCCGGATGCAGGGGGGTGACGATGCCCTTGATGGCGGTCTCTTCACTCATATCCTTGAAGGTCTCTTTCTGGCTGGCCATATAATCGAGTCCCTCCTTCGTATAGAGCTTGGATAGCAGATCGTAAACGATCTCGTCCGGGACCTTGGCATTGGCGACCCACAGGGCCGAGCCCTGGAAGGAAGCGACGTCTCGGTCGACACCCTTGTAGGTCTCCTTCGAGATCTGGGTCCGGGTAAAGTAGGGATATTTCTCGTAGAAGCCGCTCTCGGTCGCGTCCTGGTCAAGATCCACGAGGTCGATTGCGTTGGTCTGGGCGGCCATCATCACCGCGCCGCTCGGGGTGGCGGTAAACAGCCAGAAGGCATCGAGCTGATGGTTCCCGAAGGCATTGGCGGCGTCGTTATAGCCCATGGCGTTGCGCTCAATCTTGTCCCAGACCCCTAAGTGGGTAAAAAAGAGCTCGCAGTTGGCGAAGGCGCCCGAGCCTGCGTTGCCGACGCCGACCTTTTTCCCTTCCAAGTCCTTCACGCCGGTTATTCCGGAGTCCTTGTGCACGACCAACTGGGCGGGGGCCCCGTAGAGATTAGCCACCGCCAGTACGTCTTCGTATTTTTTCCCGTCGTTCTTCAACTTGCCTGCGCGACCGAGATAGACATGGCCGGAGTAGACCACGCCGAACTGCATTCTACCGGCGTTCACCTTGCGCAGGTTCTCGACCGATCCAGCGGAGGACTGGGCCTTGACCCGATAGTCCTTGGATTCCTTGACGGGCTCATAGGTCTGGATAGAGTTTGCCACGATCTGGAAGGTGCCGCCCGCAGGGCCACCGCCGAACACGATACGTTTTTTATCAGCAAGGCCGACGGAAGGAATGGCGAGCGTACAAACCAGTAGGGCAACGCTGGCGGTAAGGATCATTCTTGGGTTCAGTTTCATAAGGTACTCCTGGGGCGGGTGATGTTTGCGGTCTACGCGGCGATCAGTGGTCGTTCAAGCAGCGGTGCAGCTACCGACTCTACAACCTGACGCCACACTCTAGCGCCTGGCGCAGGCTTCAACAACCGGAGAGAGCGGTCTCCATAAGCTCCAGCGCATTGCCGTCCGGGTCCCGGCAAAAGATCGCAGGGCGACCAGAACGGCTGCGGGTGAACGCGATGCCGGCCTGCTCCAAACGGAGCGCGAGCGATGCCACGTCCCGCACCGCCAAGGCCAGGTGACGGTCCCGTCCACCATGCTGCGGACGCCCCTGTAGTGGGTCCGGGTTGGGGAGTTCCAACAGATGGATCTGCTGATCGCCCACCCACAGCCAGGCCCCCGGATAGCCGAGGTCCGGACGGTGCTCGTCAGGTATCAGTCCCAACAGACCACGGTAGAAGGCGAGTGACCGCTCCGTATCCGCGACAATCAAGCTGACATGGTGGATGCGAATTGCTTCAGGCATCCGATAATCTCCCATTTTAGAACCTGTTGACCTATAGAAGGTCCACCCAGCGGACCCTACGGTCGATCAAATAGTCGGCTATCAGGTTGCAGTACGGCTTGTCATCTTGACCGTAGGGAGAGATCTTACAAAGTATAGGGTGTTGTTTGGGTACGAGATCCCTCCTCCGTCGGGACAAGGATTTATCGCTTTGTTTGAAATGACACTGAACGCCAATATTACCTAGAATCTGTGTAATCCGGCGGTTGAAAATTGGATTTATACACATCTACCTCGGGTCAGCACCCAATCCTTTCGAGCCCACCGCGTCATTCCGGCAGGGAGTGCCGGAATCCAGGGCCAGGGATGGCAACAACAGGGGGCCCAAGCCATTACCCAAGGCCATGTTTCAGCCGTGATGATTATCCGGTAGCCCCGGATCAGCACCGAGTTTCCTGGGCGAACAAGGCCAAATCTTATTACTATGGAGGTTTCTGCCGCACAAGACACCGCCCTGCATCTCATGAACCCGGATTTGGATCGCCTCCAGCCCTATCCTTTCGAACGGCTTGCCGAACTGATTGCCGGTGTGGAACCGCCGTCCGGATCGGACCGGATCCTGCTCTCCATCGGTGAACCCAAACACGCCCCTCCGGGGTTGATCGCGGAGGCGATGAGCGCCTATTTGGAGGACCTGTCCATCTATCCGAACACCCGCGGACTCCCGGAGCTACGGGCGGCTATTGCGCGTTGGCTCACGCGCCGCTTCGAGCTGCCGGACGGGGACATCGACCCGGAACGCCAGGTACTGCCGGTGAATGGCACCCGCGAGGCCCTGTTTTCCTTTGCTCAAGCCGTCGTGGACCCAGGCCCCGATCCCTCGGTGGTGATGCCCAATCCCTGTTACCAAATCTACGAGGGAGCAGCCCTACTGGCCGGGGCTGAGCCATACTACCTGTCCTGTAGCGAAGAGAATCGCTTCATACCGGATTTCGATTCCGTGGCCGCGGATACCTGGCGGCGTTGTCAGCTCCTTTATATCTGCTCACCGGGGAACCCGACCGGGGCGGTCATCCGACAGGCCACTTTGCAACGGCTGATCGCCATGGCCGAGGCATACGATTTCATCATCGCCGCCGACGAGTGCTACTCGGAGCTCTACTTCGACGAAGCGGCGCCCCCGGTAGGATTACTCCAGGCAGCCGCGGCCATGGGACACCAGGATTACCGACGCTGTGTGGTGTTCCATAGCCTGTCCAAGCGGTCCAGCGTGCCGGGGCTGCGCTCGGGCTTCGTCGCCGGGGACGCCCGAATCATCGAGCGTTACTTCCGTTATCGCACCTATCATGGCTGCGCCATGCCCCTACACCACCAGTACGCCAGTATCGCCGCCTGGGGCGACGAGGAGCATGTGGTCGCCAACCGCCGATCTTACCGGGAGAAGTTCGACGCGGTCCTGGCGATACTGGATGGTCTGTTGCCCGTTTCCCGACCGGACGGGGGCTTCTATCTGTGGCCGTCGACCCCGATCGAGGATACCGAGTTCGCCCGCGGGCTGTTTGCCGAGGAAAACCTGCTCGTCCTGCCGGGACGTTACCTCTCGCGCGAAGTGAACGGAGTGAATCCGGGTGCCCGGCGTCTACGTCTCGCCCTGGTGCCCCCCCTGAACGAATGCGTGGAGGCGGCACAGCGCGTAGGGCGCTACATCGATGCTCTTTAGCAAGCGATACCAGCGATGCGCCGCGCTGTCATCATCCTGCAGCTTGTTGGCGACCCCATTCCGGTAAACTGAGAGGTTCCCTTGCATACTGCCTCCGCTACTCGTTCATTGCTTCAATAACTTTAGTGCGCGAAGCGCATCATAGTTGAAACTATGGACTTTAAGTCCCTTCACTTTCAGTCCGTGGCTTGTCCACGGATGAGGACTTTAGTCCTCCAGACTATGGAC